>Ga0315274_10007528_pt1 | contig 15765 bp, 16 predicted proteins | sample YL17G02_20_MG_FD_203700 | JGI IMG/M metagenome (GOLD analysis project Ga0315274, IMG submission 203700) | Sediment microbial communities from Yellowstone Lake, YNP, Wyoming, USA - YL17G02_20 | ecosystem: Environmental > Aquatic > Freshwater > Lake > Sediment | place: USA: Wyoming | collected... | reverse complement strand
AGGCCGCTTCGCAGATCGCCAACCTGGTGCGGGAGATCCAGCGCGGCATCGAGCACACCATCGACGGCATGGAGGGTGGGACCCAGGAGGCGGAAGAGGGGAACCTGGTCGTAGCGGAGGCCCAGTTAATGTTGCGGGAGATCGATGGTGCCTCGCACAGCATCGCGGAAAGGGTGTCCGCCATTTACGAGGCGACCCAGCAAGTATCGCAGAAGAGCGGCAAGGTCGTGGAGGTGATGAGCTCCATCGCCGGCATATCGCAGGAGTCGGCGGCATCCACGCAGGAGGTATCGGCCTCTATCGAAGAACAGACCGCGGCCATGCAGGAAGTAACGGCCGCAGCGCAGGAACTGGATGAGATTGCCAATCGGCTGCGCGAAATACAGCGGGAATTCAGGGTATAGTCCCGGCACGCCCGTTTCGTTGTGAGCGGGTGAGAGTTGGGATATATTGAGCTTATGGCGATTGGATGCGCGCCGCGGCGCAGGAGGAGATGGTTATGGCGGACGAAAGCAAAGCAGCGGAGGAGATCCAGCTGGTCGTCTTCAGCCTGGGACGCGAAGAATTCGCCGTGGAGGTCACCCAGGTACGTGAGATCATGCGCATGGAGGAGATAACGCGCATGCCGAAAAGCCCCCATTTCGTAGAGGGCATCATCAACCTGCGCGGTCAGATCATCGCTGTGGTCGAATTGGCAAAGCGGCTCAACCTGGAGACAGGGGAAAGGAGCGGCGAGACCCGCATCATCGTAGTGGAAACGGAAGACATAAAGGTAGGGATGATCGTGGATTCGGTATCCGAGGTGTTGCGTGTGGCCGCGGACGCGGTGGAGCCGAGCCCTACCCTGGCCACGGATATCTCCGCCGCATATCTGCAAGGAGTCTTGAAACAGGATAACAGGTTGATCATCCTGCTGGACTTGACCAAGGTGCTCTCACTCGAAGAGATGGTGGGGCTCGGGTTTTGAGGCCACAAAGAACGTGAGCGAATAGAGAGAAGGAGGAAAGGAGGAAAGGATGGCGCCGACCGTGCTGATCGTCGACGACGCCCTCTTCATGCGCATGATGATCAGGGACATCTTGTCCAAGGACGGCTTTGAGGTGATTGGCGAGGCCGAGAACGGCGTTGAAGCGGTGGAGCGTTTCAAGGAGATGAGGCCGGACCTTGTGACCATGGACATCGTCATGCCGGAAATGGACGGCATCGAGGCGGTCAAACAGATAATAAAAATAGACCCCGATGCCAAGATCCTGATGTGTAGCGCGATGGGGCAGCAGCCTCTGGTGGTAGAAGCACTGGAGGCGGGAGCGAAGGACTTCATAATCAAGCCGTTCCAGCCCTCAAAGGTTATTGAGGCCGTGGAAAAGGCCCTCAAGGACTAAGAAGGGTCTCCCCTTTACGGGGAGGAGGTGAACCTGTTGCCCCAACAAATCCGGGTACTTATCGTCGATGATTCCGCTCTGGTGCGCAAACTCCTCAGGGATGTCATTTCCGGGGATCCCAGCATGGAGGTCGTCGGCACCGCCTCCAACGGCGTAGAGGCCATACGTGCCGTAGCCGAGCTCGAGCCGGATGTGGTGACCATGGATATCCACATGCCGGAGATGGACGGCCTCACGGCGCTGGAATACATCATGCGCAAGCACCCCCTGCCCGTGGTGATGCTTAGTGCCCTGGCTCAGAAAGGCGCCACGGCTACCCTGAAGGCCCTGGAGCTGGGGGCCGTGGATTTCATAACCAAACCCTCCCATTACCCGTCGGCGGTAAAGGAGGTGCGTGAGGAAGTCGTACTGAAGGTGAAGACAGCGGCGCACGCCCGCGCCTATGTCCTGAAAGGGCCGGCGCGCAGGAAGATGAAGAGGAAGCCCGCAATCTCAAAGGGATTGTCGGTCGGCGAAAAACTGGTGGTCATAGGGGCTTCGGCCGGTGGGCCGAAAGCCCTGGCGGAGATAATGCCCCGCTTCCCGGAGAATACGCCGGCCGCCATCGTCATCGTACAGCACATGCCCGGCGTATTCACCCGGTCGTTCGCCAGCCGGTTGAACAACATCTGCTCATTGCAGGTCAAGGAGGCGGAGGAGAACGAAGAGTTGCAACCCGGCCGGGTCCTGGTCGCGCCTGGCGGCAAGGACCTCGTAGTCATCTCGGATGACAACGGGTCGGGCAGGATCGAGCTGATCGAGTCGCAGAACCGGGTGGGCGCCTCACCGCGCATAGATGCGACCATGGTGACCGCCGCCGAGGTATACGGGGCCGAGTCCGTAGGAGTGATCATGACCGGGATGGGCTCCGATGGAGCGAGCGGTATGGAGAAGATAAAAAAGAGCAAGGGAGGCACCATCGCCCAGGACGAAGAGACATGCCTGGTGTATGGCATGCCCAAGGTGGCCATAGAGAGAGGCTGCATCGATTGGGTGGTCTCCCTGGACATGATACCGGACAAGGTCATGGAGCTGCTGTAGTGGCGTTAACGTTGCGTTTGCCTGAAAGGGATGCCAGAAAATGGACATAGACATCTCTCAATATAAAGAGCTCTTCATAAGCGAAGCCCAGGAACACCTGGAGGCCTTGAACCAGTCCATGGTCGACCTGGAGAAGGACCCGGGAAACCCGGACGTACTAACGGAGATATTCCGCTCTGCCCATACCCTCAAGGGCATGTCGGCCACCATGGGCTTCGACCAGCTGACCGAACTGTCCCACGAGATGGAAAACGTGCTGGACGGCCTGCGCAGCGGAGACATAGAGGTGAGCACGGACATAGTGGACCTTCTTTTCGGCTGCTTCGACATGCTGGGCACCATGGTGGCGGCCATAGCCGAGGAGAGCGAAAAAAGCCTGGACACCAAGCCGCTGATAGAAGCCCTGCGGGCGGTTTACGCCGGTGAGAAAGGCGCCGTGGCGGGGATCGAACCTCCCGTCAAGCCGGAAAAGAAGGCGAAGCCGAAGAGGAAAAGCAAGCCTGCGCCGGCTCGGGCGGAGGAAGAGGCGAAACAGGAGGCGGAGCCGGAAGTTGGGGAAGTGCCGGAGGAGCCCGAGACCGAGGAGGCTGAGGAGACGGCAGAGGAGGCCTTAACCGAGGAGGTAGGGGATATCCCGCTCGAAGGAGAAGCCGGGGAGAGGACCCTGCGATTGAGGGTGACCTTGGACAAGGACTGCGTCCTCAAGTCGGTCAGGGTGTTCATGATCTTCAAGAAACTATCACAGATGGGCCGGGTGATAACCTCGCGGCCCTCCGTTGAGGACCTGGAGGACGAGAAGTTCGACCGTTCCTTCGAAGTCATATTCGCCGCAGAGGAAAGCCTGGAAGCCGTGCGCAGGGCCCTGCTCACCATTGCCGAGGTGCACGAGATCGAGGTGCTCCGTGCGGAGGAAGTGGAAGTGCCCGAGGAGGAGGAGGAAAAGGCCGGCGAGATAGTGGAGGAGGAGCAGGAGAGACCCGAGGCGGTCGATGCCGGGGCGTTTGATGGCGCGGGCGCGTCGGGCGCACCGGTGCGCACCCAGAGCGTGCGCGTGAACATCTCCCGTCTGGACAACCTGATGAACCTCATCGGCGAACTGGTCATAAACCGCACCAGGCTGCAGGAGATCGCGTCGTCCCAGAACATACCGGAGTTAAAGGAGGCCCTTGCCCAGACCGCCCGTTTGACGGCGGACCTCCAGGACGAGGTGATGAAGACCCGCATGGTGCCCGTAGAGCGCATCTTCAACCGCTTCCCGCGCATGGTGCGGGATCTGGCCAAGAGTAGGGGAAAGGAAGTCGACTTCGTGATCGAGGGCAAGGACATCGAGCTCGACCGCACCATCCTGGACGAGATAAGCGACCCCCTGATGCACCTTCTGCGCAACGCCGTGGACCATGGTATAGACAGCCCGGTGGAGCGGGAGGCAAGGGGCAAGCCGCGGCGCGGGAGCATAAAGCTCATCGCACGGCGCGACCGCAACTACGTGTCTATCGAAGTATCCGACGACGGGCAGGGGGTCGACGCGCTGAAGATATTCGGCTTAGCAGAGGAGAGGGGATTCGTATCCGCGGGGGAAACGAAGCTGTTGACGGAAGAGGAGACCCTGCGGTTTCTGGCCATGCCCGGCTTCTCTTCCGCCGAAGAGGTGAGCGGCGTCTCGGGGAGGGGCGTCGGGCTGGACGTGGTGAAGAACAAAGTGGAATCCCTGGGTGGGATGCTGATCATGCAGAGCGTCAAGGGCGAAGGAACCAACTTTGCCTTGAAGCTGCCCCTCACCCTGGCCATCATCCAGGCGCTGTTGGTGAAGGTAGAGGACGAGATATACGCCATACCGCTGGGAGTGGTGGCGGAGACCGCGGCGATCTCCTCTCACGAGGTAAAATACGTCTCGAACCAGGAGGTCATCTTCCTGAGGGACGAGACCCTGCCCCTGATGCGCCTGAGGCATTACCTCGGCCTGCCAGGTGAAAACGGGCAGGGGAGCTTCCCCGTAGTGGTGGTGGAGGTGGCGCTGAAGAGCGTGGCCATCGCTGTGGACGAGCTCATGGGGCAACAGGAGATCGTGATCACCAGCCTGGACCGGTTCTTGAAGAGAGTCCGCGGCTTCGGCGGCGCTACCATTTTAGGAACGGGAGAACTCGCGCTCATACTGGACATCCCGACTCTGTTATCCTGATAGAGATTTGACGCGGGTTTATCCCCGACAGGGGGTGAACCCCCGAAAGGAGGAATGATGGCAGAGAGGAAAGGGCTTACCCCCTTACAGCTCGATGCTCTCAGGGAGGTGGGCAATATCGGCTCCGGAAATGCCGCCGTGGCCCTTTCCACCATGGTGGATAAGAAGGTGATGCTGAGCGTACCTCGAGCTTCCCTGGTGCCCCTGGTCAAGGTCTCTGACCTCGTCGGCGGCGCCGAGACCCCGGTGGTCGGCATCTACCTGCACATAAGCGGCGACGCGTCAGGCAGCATGCTCCTCCTGCTGGCGGAGACCAGCGCGACGGAGTTGGCCCACCTGATGGTTACCAAGGATAACGAGGGGGACTTGACCACCGTAGAGCAGTCCGCCCTGCAGGAGACGGGGAGCATCCTGGCGGGCTCCTATCTCAACGCGCTTTCGCAGATGACCGGGATACTGTTGCGTCCCTCCGTTCCCGGGTTCGCCATGGACATGGCCGGGGCGATAATCGACTTCATCCTGGTGGAGATAAGCCAGTCCGAGGATTACGTCCTGGTGATCGAGACGGAGTTCAATATCATGGAGCATGTGATCAAGGGGCACCTCATCCTTTTCCCGGACCTGGGGTCCCTGGACATCATACTGGGAAGGCTGGGAGTGAGTGATTGACGGAAGGTGAGGCCGGGCTTTAAGCGGTAAAACGGAGAAGCGGATCATATGGAACGAGACCAGGGACCGTCCATCGTACTCAACGGAGTAGAGGCTCCCTGTGATGACCGCAGGAATGTTTGGGGTGAGCGATCGGTGTCGCAGGAAATCGTTAATGTAGGGGTTGCGGAATATTACGTGACGCATAATCCGCACGTGCTGGCCAGCTATGGGTTGGGCAGTTGCGTGGGCGTAGCCCTCTACGATGATAAACACAGGATCGGTGGCCTAGCGCACATCATGCTCCCTGACTCGCAGTCCATGACCAAGAAGGGCAACCCGGGAAAGTTCGCCGATACGGCCATCAGTGCCATGGTCGAGGAGATGGAGAGGCTGGGCTCCAAGCGCTGGGATATCAAGGCCAAGATCGCCGGGGGGGCGTGCATGTTCACCATCCCGGGCGCCGTCAACCCGCGCAACGTCCCGGGACCCTGCCTCGGGATGCAGATAGGAGATCGCAACATCGATGCCGCCAAGGACGCCCTGAAGGAGCTGAAGGTCCAACTAGTGGCCGAGGACACCGGTGGGAGCTACGGGAGGACGATGCGCTTCGATATCTCCGATGGCAAGGTGACCGTAAGTTCGATCAAGCACGGAGCTAGGGAGCTGTGAAAGAGGACAGCAGGAACGAAAGCGTGGAGGTCTCCAGGGAGGCCATCGCTGCACTGGCTGCCCAGGCGGCAAGCGGTGTGGAGGGGGCGGCGATATGCCAGCAGAAGCCCGTGGAGATCCTCACCTCCCGGGTGAAAAGGGAGTTCGTACACAAGGGAGTAAAAGTAAGCCGCGAGGAGGAGTCCTGCCGGCTCAGCCTATACCTCAAGGTGGATTACGGAACGAACATGCCTGTCCTCGCCAAGGAGGTCAGGAAGAAGGTCAAGGAATACGTGGAAGGCCTCACCGACATCACCGTAGAGGACGTCGAGGTAGTGATCGAGGACATCGAACCCCCCGCCTAAAGGATTTACATTACGACAGCCTGCATCGCGTAAGCGACAGCGCCGTCCTCGGCGCGGCGGTGTCCAGCGCCTCCACATATCCTTGTGGAGGCCTGGCACGTATACATCCGATTTCGCTTATTCGGGGGGGTTGAAGTAGGTGATGACCGATTTGGCGAGGGCTATGGCCAAATCGCCACTGGAGCAAATCTTGCGGTCTGGTTCAAGGATAACGCAGGGCATGCGCGTTTCTCTCAACAGGGGATAGCTCTTTGTCTCCGGCGGGGGCACCTCTGATTCCACGGTGAGGGATATCTCCCTATACAGGATCTCCGCCAGGCGCCTGCCCCGCGGTGAGGAGTAGCCCTTGCTCCCGAAGAAATATATGCGCACCCCTGTCTCCGGTGTCGTCTTGAGGCCCAGCACGAGGTCGGCGTTGCGGTCGTTGGCCAGGCGCGCCCGCTGGCTCTCAGGCAGATGGCCGGAAGCGCCGCCGGTTATCAGGGTGGTCAACCCGCAGGCCAGGAGTTTGCCCGAGACCAGGCGAAGGGTCTCCTCGGCGGCGGCGTCCCCCTCCGCCGCATCCAGGACTACGCTCCTTCCCTCCAGTCCACGCGCTGCGAGGTCCTGCAGCGCTTCGTGTACCTCTGCGACGCTGGTATCTTTCAGGGCGTGCTTCAACCGCTGCAAGCAGGAGATGGTGGAGGAGCCCGCAATGCCGTCGACGGGAAGATCCATGTTATGTTGAAAAGCGCGCAGCGCGCGGTCCGTATCCTGCCCGAATATGCCGTCCTCGCGGCCGGCGTTAAAGCCCAGGCGGTTGAGGCAACGCTGTACCTCCCCCACGTCGTCGCCGCGGAAAGGGGGGATGCGCAGGTAGAGGAACCTGTCACCCAGACGGACGGAAGCCTCCACGAGCTCCTGCCAGGTGGTCTCATCTACGCTTCCCTCGGCGCGCAGGCCCCTTGCCTCCTGGAACTCACGCACCGCCAACGAGGTGCTCTCACCGTAGAAGGCCTCTCTTGCCTCGGCCTCGAAGCCCGAGGGAGTAAAGCCCAGGTCGTGCAGTTTTTTCTGAATGTCGCTCACCGCCAGGCCGCGGTCACCGGGGATGACGGTCCTCACCGCCTACCCCTCCTTGCTCACGGGCAGGGTGAACTTGAAGGAGGAGCCGCGCCCCGTTTCGCTCTCCACCCAGATGCGGCCCCCGTGTCCTTCGACGATGCCTTTGGATATAACCAGGCCGAGGCCCAGCCCTCCCGCGGAGCGCGCAGAATCGGTCTCTATTTGGTAAAACATGGTAAACAATCTCTCTTGCTCCTTCGCTGGGATCCCTGGCCCCGTATCCTTCACCTCTATTTCCACCATTCCCGCTTCGGCGGCGTTCCGCGCCGCCACCTCTATCGAACCCCCCTCGGGGGTGAACTTGATAGCATTGCCGATGAGGTTCTCCATGACCTGGTGGACACGCCACACGTCCACGCTGACCGGCGGCAGGTTCCCCTCGACATTGTAACGGAGTTCCTGGCCGCATTGGGCGGCACGACTCTTATACTCCGATACGGCGTTGATGATCATCCCGTCAACCGGTGCAGGCCATTTCTCGCCTACCAGGCGCCCTTCCTCCAGGCGCGTCACGTCAAGGAGGTCGTTGATGATCTTGGTCATCTGGTCCGCCCGGGAGTTCATGATCTTGATCTTGTCCATCTGGAACGATGACATGTCGCCGAGCTCTCCGTACTGGAAAGCGTCGGCATACCCCTTGATTATGGACAGGGGAGTGCGCAGCTCGTGGGAGGCAATGGCTATGAAGTCCGATTTAATCTTGTCCAGGACGGAGAGCTCCTCGTAAGCCTTCTCCAGGTCCTGGTGACTCCGCTCAACCATCGCTTCCAACCTGCGGCGCTCGCTCAGATCGTGGGCGATGCCCACTATGCCCATGAACTTACCGGCGCGGAAAAGGGGGGCGGAGCTTATCTGCACCGGCAGCGGGATGTCACCCTGGCGCCTGAGGTAGGTCTCGAAAAAGACCTTCTCCCCGCGCCGCCGCCGTTCCAACATGCGCTCGATCTTCATGCTCTCCTCGGGCATCACGATCTCCGTGGCCTCTCTTTGGAAGAGCTCGTCGGAACCGCTCATACCGAGCATGCCCAGGAATGCCTGGTTGCAGAAAGAGAACCTGCCCTGGGCGTCCATGGCATAGAATCCGTCGTTGAGGCTTTCTATAAGCAGGTTAAGATAATCGGTGGTCTCCACCAAGCGGCGCTCCAGCCGCACGTATTCCGTCACGTCCTCGTAGAGCAGCAGCGCTTCCCGCACATTGCCGGACTCGTCCGCCAGGGGGTGCAGGCGCACGCGGTGGAAAAAATCCGTTCCCCTCACCGTCTGGTGGACGCGGGGCTGTTCGAATGAGCGGCCTTCCACCAGCACGCGCCGCAGTATGCGTTTCCAGTCCGCGCGGAACTCCTGGGGCATGATGTCCAGGGCGGGCAAGCCGGAGAGGGCGGGTTCTTCCAGGCCGCAGGTGTCATAGATCCACTGCATCATCAGGCGATTGCATCGCACCAGCCGGAAATTGCGGTCCAGGACCGCTATCTTCACCGGCACGCTCTCGAAGACGCCCGCCTCGCGCTCCGAGGCTTCGAGCAGAGCGGCGCGCTCCGATGCCTCGAGGGTAATATCCTGGATCATGATCAACAGGCGCCTCTTCTTGCCGGGCTCACGCTCCAGGGGTGAGATCCACACCCTGCAGATACCCGACTGGTTCTCCAGGAAGTACTGTTCGCTGCGGCGGTCAAGCGCCTCTCCTTCAACAGACACCCTTTCAAGCAGAGGACTCCAGTTCCCGAAATACGGTGGCAGGAAGGCCTCGTCCAATCCCTTTCCCACCAGGTCAGAAGTTTCCTGGCCGATCGGGGGCAGAAATTCCCTGGCCAGCCGGTTGTTCTCCAGGATCACCCCCGCTTCGCTCACCAACAGGGCTGGTGAAGGGATCGACTCCAGTATGGAAGTATGTGCTGTACGGAGCAGCTCGGAAGGCTTGAGCGAGCGGCGCAGCAACGGCATGGACACTGCCAGGGTCACGGCAGCCAAGGCAAGGGTCAAGATCGCGGAGGTGATCGATACGCCTCGCCAATCCGCCGCGCTTGCCAGCAGGGTGATGCCGGACAGGGCCAGGAACCCTGCTGCGAGCGGGAGCAAGAGCCGGGAGCTCCTCTCAGGCTTCATCTTGCTCCCCGTCCCTCCTGCGGGAACGACCGAGCTCTCCCCAGATCCATCCCCAATACTTGGCCGTGGCGAAGACGGCGAAGGTGATGGCGATAGTCAGCGGTATGGAGGCGACCGCTATCTTGATTATCAACCCCGTGGTCAGGGCGGGCTCGGGTAGCCCCCATGCCTTGGTGACCAGCAGGACCCACGCCGCCGGAAGGGGAAGGAGGAAGAATATGATCGAAACGTAATAGAGCTTGTAATAAGGCGGCAACTCCAAGGCCTGCCCCAGGCGTTTTCCCAACACCATCAACAGGATGAGCAAGGCCCCCACAGCGAGGGGGCCGATGATGTATAGGGTGGAGGACAGGTAATTCATCTTCCCAACATCAGGCGGTAGGAGCGGTACACGATGAGCAGGAGCAGTATCCCCGCGACGGCCGGCCATACCGCGTACCACAAGTAGATGGCCACGATAGAGTCCCCCAGGGAGTAGATCAGGGTGCTGGCGCCCATGAGCACGAAAAAGAGCGGCAGCAGGAAAACATAGGTCCTGCCCTTGAACCTGCGCTCAGCCAGACGGCAGATGCCGTAGAAATACACGAGGAGCATCGCTGTTGCGGAGGTGTTATAGAACCAGAGGAACAAGGAAAAGGTCTTCCACCATTCGTTGGTTGTCAACCGTCCCCCCTTCTAGCCGCAAACCCGCACGGGCCTGGGGCTCATTGCCCGTCCGAGCTCCGCTTGTGCTCGTCGATGATGCGCCTCACCTCGGTCAGCAGCTCCTGCTTGCTGAAGGGCTTGGTGATGTATCCCGCCGCCTTCATAACCGACAGGCCGATCATCTTGTCGATGTTCTGGGTGCGGGCGGTGATGAAGGCCACCGGGGTATTCTGGGCCTCGGGGTCGTTCTTGATACGTCGCAGGACCTCCCAACCGTCGATCTTCGGCATCATGATGTCCAGCAGGATGAGGTCGGGCTTCTCTTTGAAGGTCTTTTCCAGCGCTTCTTCCCCGGAGAAGGCGGAGAGGGTGAGGAAGCCGGCATTGCCCAGGAAGAGCTCTATGAGCTCGACCATCTCGCGGTCATCGTCAACGACAAGGATCTTCTTGGCCACTCAATCCACCTCCCCTTTCCCGGTGGTCTTCGCTTTCTTTCCGAACACCTCTATGAAGGCGTCTATCTCCTTCTTGCGGGGCAGCCCCGACAGGACCCCCTCGCGGTCCGCGAAGGGCTCGCCGACGGCTATCCCCGTCTCGGTCACGCTGAACTCGCGGATCGACTTGTCGTGGGAACTGGCGCGCTGCTTAAGGACCAGTATCGCCCGGCTGATGGAGGAGTCCAACTCAACATAGCGGAGGATGATAACCGCGTCTACGAGATAGGATATCCCGTACTGGGCCGCGGTCATATCCCCGGTGATGTCCGGGTCCTCCTGCGTCACAATGGCAGTCAATCCGTGCCTCAGGAGAGCGTTTATGAAGGTGAAAGCGACCTCACGCAACTTGACCGGGTCGCTCGCGAGGCGCTCCATGTGGGATATGGAGTCGATGAGGATACGCTTGGCCCCGAGCTCCTGTACCATGGTGTCGAGCAGCCCCCCTGGTATCTGGGCCTGCTCGAAGAATATCTCCGGGGACGTGAAGATAATGCGCAGCATGCCGTTCTTCTCCATCTCCTGGAGGTCGAAGCCAAGGGATACCGCATCCCGCAGCAGCTTTTTCGGGAAGTGCTCGAAGGTGACGATCAGCCCGGGTTCTCCCAGCTCCACGCCGCGGGATATGAACTCCAGGCCGAGACAGGTCTTACCGGTCCCGGGCGCCCCTATGACCAGGGTCACCGATCCCCGCAGGGGACCACCCTCCATCATGGCATCGAGCCGCGCGTTGCCGGTGGGGGTCCTTTCCCCCAGCTCGCTGTCGCTCATGTCTCCTCCCGCTCGCATCGATCCGTTCGCCCGGCCCTTTCACCACCGCTCGAATCGGCGTGAAATAACGACATAAAAACCGGGCGCCTGGCATCCCTCCCCGCTACCGCCTCCATCCGTCTTTATTATTATACACGTTGTCCGCCGACCCCTTGACAGACCGATCGAGAATCCAGGAATACAAGGTCCGAGGCGATCGCGGATTTTTTCACATGCCCGGTCAGCTCCGTGTGGCTGAACCTTCGAGCAGGTCAGCCGCGCATGCTATACTGGATTTTGTGATCGTGCTAAGCGGGGAGCTAGCGGTGCCCTGAACCCGCAATCCGCTACAGCGGGGCCGAATCCCCAACTGAGGCTCTCCGGTCTTGAGTATTGCGCGCAGGCAAGTGGTGTTGAAGGTCGGGTCCTGCGCAACGGGAACTTGTGAACCCCGTCAGGTCCGGAAGGAAGCAGCGGTAAGCAAATCTTCTCGTGTGCCGCAGACTAACCTGTCCGGAGCTAACTGCTCGTGTAGCGCTTGGGGCCGGAAGTCGAGGAAGGGTGCACGATCACACTCATTTCGAGATCGATGAGCCGGAGACCCCCTGGTCGTCGGGAAGTGGTGGACCTTGGCTTACGTATCCTTGTATAGGAAATGGCGCCCCCAGACCTTTGAGGAGGTCATAGGACAGGAGTACGTCACCCGCACCCTGTCTAACTCGCTGCGCAACGGGAACTTCGCCCACGCATACCTCTTCGCCGGTCCCCGGGGCACGGGTAAGACCAGCACGGCACGCATCCTGGCTAAGGCCTTGAACTGCGTGGAAGGGCCCACGCCCAGCCCGTGCAACCGGTGCAGTTCGTGCCGGGAGATAACCGAGGGCATCTCGGTGGACGTCGTGGAGATCGACGCCGCATCCACGCGTGGCATAGACAGCATACGCGAGCTGAGGGAAAGGGTTGTCTTCTCGCCGGCCGCGGCGCGCATCAAGGTATATGTCCTGGACGAGGCGCACATGCTCACCAAGGAAGCCTTCAACGCTTTCCTGAAGACGCTGGAGGAACCGCCGTCGCACGTGGTTTTCGTCCTGGCTACAACCGAGCCGCACAAGATGCCCGCGACCATCCTGTCCCGTTGCCAGCGCTACGACTTCCGCAGCGTGCCCGTGTCCATATTGGCCCCGCACCTGGCCCGAGTGGCTGAAGCGGAGGGGATCGAGGCTTCGGAGGGATCACTGCGCCTGATCGCCCGGCGGGCCAGGGGGTCCGCCCGCGACGCCCTGGTCATCCTGGAACAGGTCATGAGCTATGGGGATGGCGTAGTGGACGAGGTGGAGGTGGCTGGCTTTCTCGGGCTGGTCGAAGACGAGATGCTGGTCGAACTGGGAGACTGTCTCGCCGCCGGCGACGCGGCCGGAGCCGTCGCCCTGGTGGAGAGGGCCTACGAAGAGGGCAGGGACCTGGTCCAGTTCGCGCGGGAAGCCCAGGAACATTTCCGCCGCGTCTTCCTGCTGCAGCATGCCGACCTGGGTCCCGAGGAACTGGAGGTGGACGAAGGCGCTTACGCCGGCTTACGCCGGCAGGCCGAGGAGCTGCCTCCCGATCGCATTTTCCATTTCATCATCTCCATGCGCGAGGCGGTAAGAGAGATGCAGGCGACCACCTCTGCCCGCCTGGTGCTGGAGGGGGCGCTTATCGGCATGGCGCGCAGCGAGCTGGACGTATCTGCCGAAGCCCTGTCCGCTCGCCTGGGAAAACTGGAGGGCGAGGTAGAGAAGTTGGCCAGGAGGCACATCGGCGAAGCGGCAGCTAAGGAGCCGTTGCCCGCCAGGACTGTCCAGCCCCGTGAGAAAGAACAGCCTGCCGACGGGCGCTCTATGCAAGAAGTGGAGGAGGCACCGGCAGCAACCGAGATCGGCGAGGAAGCCGTTAGCCAGGAGGTCGAACCGGAAACCGAGGCTGTCGCCGCGCTACCGGCAGACGCGGCGCAGCTGGACCTGACTGCGATAAGAAGGGCATGGCCCCAGGTAAAGGAGAAGGTCAAGGAGAGGAAGATCACCACCCACGCCTTCCTGCTGGAAGGAAAACCGCTGGAGTTCAGGGGGGGCGAACTGTACATCGCCTTTCCCGCAGACCGGTCTTTCCACCGCGGAGAACTGGAGAAGGAGGACCACCGCAAGGTCCTGGAGGGGGCCCTCGAGGAGGTCCTGGGAGTGGCGGTGAAGGTCAGGACCGGGCTGGAGGAAGAGCAGAAGAGCGGGCCGCATGAGCAGTCCGGCATGGCGGGAGGTGGACCCCAGCCGGGACCGCCCACCGGAGAGTCCGCCGCGCCCGAGACATACGATGCGGACAAAGAATGGGTCGCGCCCGGTGAAGAGGAGCCGGAGATAGCGGGGGAGAAGCCCGGAGCGGCATTGGAGACGGAGCGCATAATGGCGGAGAAGCCGGAGAAGGAGAGTGCGGCGGACAGGGCGAACGCGGAAATATACGACGCCGGCAAGGTCAAGCTGGTGAAAGACGTCTTCGGAGCGGAGATGATCGAGGAGATAAAGCTGAACGAATGAGGCGCGGCCGCGCCGCCGGGGACCTGAGAGTTCCGGAGGTAGACATGAACGGGAACGTCCAGAAGATGATGAAGCAAGCCCAGAAGCTCCAACGGCAGATGTTGGAGGCGCAGGAAGCCTTAGCGGATGAACGCGTGGAGGCCACCTCGGGCGGAGGCATGGTAAAAGTGGTGGCCGATGGCCAGCAGAACGTCGTGGAGATAAGCATCAACCCCGAGGCGGTGGATCCCGAGGATGTGGAGATGTTGGAGGACCTGGTCCTGGCAGCGGTTACCGAGGCCCTCAGGAAATCCCGGGACCTGGCGGAGGAGCGCATGGGAGCCTTTACCAAGGGCTTGAAGATCCCCGGACTTTAACAGGAGACCGCATTGCTGTACACTCCCCCCATTGCGCGCCTCGTGGAGGAACTCTCGAAGTTGCCCGGCGTGGGGCCGAAAACGGCGCAACGCCTGGCTTTCCACCTTCTGAAGGTTCCCGGGGAGGAAGCCAGGTCCCTGGCGGAGGCTATCGTCGAGGCCAGGGAGAAGGTGACCTTCTGCACGCGTTGCTTCAACTTCGCGCAGGGTGAGTTCTGCGAATACTGCATGGACAACCGCAGGGACCCCAGCCTGGTATGCGTTGTGGAGAGGCCCCAGGACATAGTTGCCGTGGAGCGCACGGGGGAATTCCGTGGGCTCTACCACGTGCTGGGCGGCGCCATATCGCCCATCGACGGCATCGGGCCCGAGGAGCTCAAGGTCAGGGAGTTGCTGAAACGGATCCGCAAGGACGGCATCCGGGAGGTCATAGTGGCTACCAACCCCCGGGTGGAAGGGGAGGCCACCGCCATCTACCTTGCCAATATCCTGAAACCGCTCGGGGTGAGGGCGACGCGCATCGCCTCCGGGCTCCCCGTGGGAGGCGACCTGGAGTACGCCGACGAGGTCACCCTGGGCCGCGCCCTCAAGGGCCGCCTGGAGCTGTGAGCTGGAAACAATAGCCCGGCCGGGATTAACATCCGGGCGTACGCGTGCCAGGGCGTACAAGGGGTCGTGTCTTCGATCTTCAGTTTTCTTAATAACATTTGGTCGATCGATCCCGAGAAAGGAACCGAAGATCGAAGACACGACCCCCGTCGCGCTGCAATCTACCACGGTGGGTGCGCAGATGTATGCGTGCCAGGCCTTCACGTTCGGAAACGTGAAGGCGACTGGCACCGTCGCGCCGAAGACGGCGCTAGCGCTTTCGCGCTGCAATCCACCAAACGTTTATGAAAACCTCGAGGCCTCCTATCCTGGGTCGCTTGACAGGGTCAGGGAGCGAGCGTAAAAGAAGGATAATAAGCGGATTCGTGCTGCATGGATAAGGTTTCCAGCGGCGCTGGAGAGGCGGTAGCGAGTGAAGATCACCGTGCAGAAGTTCGGAGGGACCTCCGTAGCCGATACCGAGAGGATCAGGAACGTAGCGCGGCGGGTCTCCGAGACCAGGAAAAAAGGTGACCACGTGGTGGTGGTCATCTCCGCGCTCGGAGATACCACCGACCGCCTGGTGACGCTGGCTTACGAGATAAGCGACGCGCCGCGGGAGCGGGAGATGGACATGCTCCTGTCCACGGGCGAGCAGATCTCCGTCGCCCTGCTCTCCATGGCCATGCACGAGCTAGGCTACGAGGCCATCTCCTTCACCGGCGCCCAGGTAGGGATCGTCACCGACAGCGCACACACCAAGGCGAAGATCCTCGACGTCAAGGTGGGTCGCATCCTGGAGGAGCTCGATAAAGGAAGCATCGTCATCGTCGCAGGGTTCCAGGGTGTATCCCTC
>Ga0315274_10007527_pt1 | contig 15765 bp, 8 predicted proteins | sample YL17G02_20_MG_FD_203700 | JGI IMG/M metagenome (GOLD analysis project Ga0315274, IMG submission 203700) | Sediment microbial communities from Yellowstone Lake, YNP, Wyoming, USA - YL17G02_20 | ecosystem: Environmental > Aquatic > Freshwater > Lake > Sediment | place: USA: Wyoming | collected... | reverse complement strand
TTTGGCTCTTCTTCACTTTGGCAGATGATATTTGGTTGAAAAACGGCTCAACCTCTGCTCATTCAATGGATTATCAAGACTCATTGACCAGCAGGAGGTCGAGCCGTGTACGTACATGGGATTCGCAGGTTGTTTGCCTTTGAGGGCTACATCATCAGTAAGATTACCATGAGCAGCGAACTTGTCCAAGTCAACCTTCGTCGCGACAAGCGATTCCGCCTGGCCTGTCCGGCCTGCGGGGCCACGATGGGCGCCAGCCGAACCAAGCTCCAGACGGCCCGAGACCTGCCGCTGGGCACGGCACTGATGGTATTGCTGGTCTACGACGCGATCCAAGGTCATTGCTCGGCCTGCGGTGCGTGGGCCACGATCCGCCCGGCGGGGATTGACGACCACGCTCGGGCCAGCCGGCGGCTGATGGAGTTCGTCAGTTGCCTTGCGCGGCACCTGCCGCTGTCGCACGTCAAGGAGATCGTGCCGGTTGACGACGCCACGGCCTTCCGCTGGGATAAGGCCATCCTCCAGAGGAACCTGCCGGAGCCGAAGCTTGACGATCTTCGGGTTCTGCTGATCGACGAGAAGGCCGTCCGCAAACGGCACGGCTACGTCACGCTGGTGATGAACGGCCAGAACGGGGAACTGCTTCACATGGCCGAGGGCAAGAAGAAGGAAAGCCTCCAGTCGTTCTTCGATAAACTCAGTGATGAACAGAAGAAAGGGATCGTCGCAGTGGGCATGGATCGGGCCGGGGCCTACTACGAGGTGGTCAAGGAGCAGTTGCCCCAGGCGGACATCGTCTTCGACAAGTTCCACTTGATCGCCAACTACAACGAGGTGATCGACAAGGTCCGGCGAGCCGAGTGGCACAAGGCCAGCGAACAAGACAAGGGCGTGATTAAGGGCCAGCGGTACAACCTGTTCCGCAACCCGGAGAATCGCAGCAAGCCCCAGACGCGCAGCCTCTACCGGCTGCTGGCGATCAACGAGAGCATCATGCGGGTCTATGTCCTGAAAGATGCCTTGCGGGAGTTGTGGACGTACGAGTACCGCGGCTGGGCGGAGAAGTACTTCGACAAATGGGTGGGCTGGGCCAAAGACTCGGCGGTCGAGGCATTGCAGGCCTTCGCCCGCTCTCTGGTGAAGGCCAGAGACGAGGTGTTGAACTACTGCAAGCATAAGATCACCACTGGCCCATTGGAAGCCTTCAACAACACCATCAGCCGAATCATCCACCGCGCCTGCGGCATCCGTAACATGGACTACCTGTTCCTCAAGCTGCGTCAGGAATCACTGGAAACCGATCTGCCAAAGTGAAGAAGAGCCATTTGTTTTTGTATTTTCGCAATAATCTTCTTCCGTTGTTTTCCTGACAACGCTGATACAGGCGTTGACGTTGATCCTTGAGGAAGATACAACGAATCAATTCCATTATTTGAGATAAGCGTGTAGCCTGGATCCCCTTCAATAACGTGAACCGTTATCGGCGTCTTGCACGATTCACATTCCGTCTCTAGTATATCCACGATCTTCGCAGGTCCTCCCTTTTTCGAGAATCCGTACCCTTTCACAGATTTCGGCTTGATCGGAGCATTCCCGCCACAATGGCACTTTATGTTGAAAGTCGTATCGGCCTCCAACGCACCGCCAGCCGCCATCGCATACAGCCTTTCTTTCGCCATGATCTCTCCTATGAGCTGACATTTTCAATCCGTAACCCCGGATTATTCACCTCGGATTATTCACCAAACGCTGAGAGTTGATTCTCCCCGGTCTTGGGCCGGGCGGCAAGCGTGAAAACGGTGAGTTCCGGGGCGGATTTCCGGCGTTGGCGCAAACCGCCCCCTTAACCGCGTTGAACTCCCCCAGCCGGTCCTCGAACGTGCCGCGCTTGCGATAGTGCTCCACCAGGCCCCACGCGCTTCGCCGCTCGGCCTGCCAGTTGGTCACCAAGAAGAAGTAGTGCGGGAACAGTTGCCGCAGACCCGTCTTGGGGTCGGGCAGATCGACCACCACCAGCACCAGTCGATACGAGCGTGTCCAACTTGCCGCACGGTACTGGCCCAACTCGATGGCGAACTCGTCGCCGTCCTTGGTCGGCCTGCCCGGCAGCCGCCCCAGATACGGCTTGGCGAGCTTGTCCAGGCGGGCGTTGTTGACGCGCACCCGCCACGGGCGTAGGCTTATCGGTGACCACGGAAGGACAGCGCATGCGACCGAAACTCGTGCTTCCACTGGCTGGCCTGCTCCTACTGGCCTGCATTGGCTTCTACGCCGCATCCGGCGCTAAGGCGCCAGCCCCTTGAGCCGTGCCGCCGCCGCGGTACGATGTCGGCAGCGTCTGACGTTAACGTGCCCAGTTTCCAGGCCACCCGGCTGGCCGCCACGGTGAAGGAGAACCACTATGTCCCACACATTCCTAATCTCGCTCCTGACGGCATGTCTGGCCGTCGCGCTGGGGGCGCATGACGCCGCGGCGCGCGAGATCCACGTCGCCACCACAGGCAACGACTCCGCCGACGGCGGCAAGGATGCCCCGTACCTGACGATCGGCCAGGCCGCGTCGGTCGCCCAGCCGGGCGACACGGTGATAGTTCATGCCGGCACGTACCGCGAATGGGTCAAGCCGCCTCGCGGCGGGACAAGTGAGCAGCAGCGGATCACCTACTGCGCCGCGGCGGGCGAGGAAGTGCTCGTCAAGGGGTCCCAGCGCGTCACGTCGTGGACGGCGGAGGGAGGCGGCGTCTGGAAGGCTGAACTGCCCAACGATTTCTTCGGGGACTACAACCCCTACGCCCTGAAGCTCTCCGGCGGCTGGCTGGAGTACGGGCAGTGGCATCACCGCGGCGACGTCTACCTGGACGGAGAGGCGCTGCTCGAAACGCAGACGCCGCAGGAAGTGACCGAACGCAAGGGCACGTGGCATGGCCAGGCGGGCGAACGGACCACGATCATCCGCGCCAATTTCGGCGACGCGAAGCCCAACGAAGCCCTGACAGAGATCAACGTCCGCCCGTGCGTGTTCTTTCCAGAGAAGGCTGGCCTGAGCTACATCACCGTGGACGGCTTCCACCTCATGCACTCGGCCGAGAACTGGCAGCCGCCGGGCCTGGAGACGCAGATGGGGACGATCGGCCCGCGGATGGGCAAGCACTGGGTCATCCAGAACTGCCGGGTCACCAATGCCAGGTGCGTCGGCATCGTGCTGGGGCACGCGGCGGGGGTAAAGCTCGACGACATCGACGCCTTCGGCGCCCACATCATCCGCAACAACATCATCCGCCGCTGCGGCCAGGCCGGGATCGCCGGCCAGAAGGGGGCCACACGCTGCCTCGTCGAGGGCAACCTCATCGAGGACACCAACTACCGCAGGGAATTTGGCGGCTGGGAGACCGCGGCCATCAAGTTCCATCAGTCCGTGGACACGGTCATCCGCGGCAACCTGATCCGCCGAGTCCCTCTTAAGAGCCACGCTGCGTTCGGCATCTGGATGGACTGGGGCAACCAGGGCACGCGCATCACGGGCAACATCATCTACGACACCGGCGCCGCCGGCATCTTCGTCGAAATGAACCACGGGCCGATCCTCATCGACAACAACGTCCTCATCGGCCAGGGCATCCTGAGCAACTCCGAGGGGACCGTCTTCGCCCACAACCTGTTTGTGGATTGTGGATTCAAGATGAACTCGGACACCGGCCGGCAGTCGGAGTACTACCGCCCGCACACGCGGCAGGTGGTGAAGACCAAAGTCGGCGTGCCGCAGGACGACAAGTGGTTCAACAACCTCTTCGTCGGGCGCGGGCTGGACGGTGTGAAGACGGCCTCGGGGTACGCCTCGGACTACAACGTGTTCCTCGGCGGGGCCAAGAAGAGCACCTTCGGCGACGAGCACAGCGTTGTTGCGGCAGTCGGGGCCGACGTGACCCGCAAGGAGGCCCCCTTGGGCGTGATGATCGAGTTCTCGATCGGCGAGTCGTTGCCCGCGGCCTGGCTGTGGGTGGACACCAAGCTCGTGGGCGTCCTGCCCACCGTGGGCCAGACCATCGAGGACCGCGACGGCAAGGGCATCACGGTGGACACGGACCTCACGGGCGCCAAACGCACGCGGGCGATCCCCGGCCCCCTGGCCGAACTCAAGCCAGGCCGCAACCGCATCGAGTGGACCAGGAAGGATTGAGTTGCCCAATTCGGCCAGCCGCTGGCGGGCCTGCTCCTGCTGGCCTGCATTGGCTTTTGCCATCCAGCGAGGTCCACGGCACGGGTTCACGAGGCAGGCACCAGCCGAATAGGAAGCCCTGCCGCAAAGCATCCACCCAGAAGTCAGAGATGATCACGAAACCTCTGCCTATCCCCATGGTCGTCATTGCTTCCCGTTGGTTAAAGCCATCAATCGCCTGCTTGCAGGTGGAAATGCCGTATCCGGCTGAAGTGAAAGCAAAGGTAATTGCCTTGTCGACAAATTCATCCCGTGTAGCTGCCTCGATGCCCACCGGAACGATGCTTTCTCGACCATGTAGTACCAACTCAGCAGGAACTCATCCCTGTCTTGTTCATGATCCATTGACAACCTCCTACGCGGAGCCTCACTACATCAGTGGACAAATGTCGGCTTCTTTGCCTTACGACGAGCTCCCGTTCCACGCCCCGAATATTTGGAGGGCGATTGAACGAAGCTTGGGCGGCAGGGCTGCATAACCCAAGGCGGCTTGGGCATCCGCTGAGGCTTCCGCTCGCCGGCCGCACTTGCTCAGGCAGCATGCGCGATAGCACAGTGCGCAGGCATACTGGAAGGGATTCGCTTGGGCCAGCGACCCAACTGCGGTGAAATCCACCATCGCTTCTTCGGTGTCACCGACAGCCAGGTAGTTTACCCCGCGTTCAAGCAATGCTTCGGCCGATATCTTATCAGGCAGTCGCGACAGGGATAGTACTGCCGTGTATGCATTTATGGCTTCGCTCTTTTGGCCATTCTCACAAAAGGCAATGCCCTGGTTCATCAGCGATGAGGCCACAGGAACGATGTCATCCGTCAACTCAATAGCCCGGTTCCCATCCGCGATAGCATTATCCCACTGCCCCAAGCGAAGCCATACTGCCGAACGATTTGCCAACGCCGTGCCCCGCAACAGGAGAGGCGCTTCCGGCATTTCCAATACCCGTTCATAATCAGCAAGTTCTGCTTCCACTTGCCTCAATCCGCCATAAGAAACGGCTCGGTTGACGAGATGGCCTGCCGCCTCTTCAGCAGAAGTACTGGGATCGTCGAGCAGCCTGCTGTAAATAGCGATTGCCGATCCAAAGTCCCCGGCGTTCATCAACTGCATGGCTTGGTCAACAGGCCTCGGAGTCGAAGCGGATGGAGGTACAGGACCGCTTTCTCTTGGCTTGCCTGCGATCCATTTCCTGAGGAAGTCAAACACCTGTATGCCCTTTCAAGCCGAGAGGTGCGCAATGGCCATCGACCCACGCCTGTTGGCCCCTTCGATGGTCAAACAAATTGTACCCCGAAAAGCCGCGTTAACAAGCCTTTGCCGGACAGCGACCACCGAGGAGGGTCTGGCCGTCTACTTCTCGCCGAAGGGCGCCTGCACGGATGCGGTCGTCGATGCGCTGGGCAAGGCCAAGCAGACGGTCCTCGTCCAGGCGTACTCCTTCACATCGGCGCCCATCGCCAAGGCGCTGGTCGACGCCCACAAGCGGGGCCTCAAGGTGACGGTGATCCTGGACAAGAGCCAGGAAACGGAGAAGTACTCCTCAGCCACGTTCGTTGCCAACGCGGGCATCCCGGTCTTCATCGACGACAAGCACCGAATCGCCCACAACAAGATCATCCTGATCGACGAGACGACAATTATCACTGGCAGCTTCAACTTCACGAAGGCGGCCGAGGAGAACAACGCGGAAAACCTGCTGATCATCGAGGGCAAGCCGAAGCTGATGGCGGCCTACCAGAAGAACTTCAGGGAGCACCGGGAGCATTCGCACGATTACTGAACGATGGCAACCAGCACCCTATCAGGATTTGTGGTCTCCTCCACCTCCGTCGGACTGGTTTTGCTTCTTGCGGTCCTCATCGGTGAACTCGACCTGTTTGGCTTTGCCCGAGCGATAGTCGGCCGTTCTCGAGGACAGGGACTCCCACGCAGCGACGGTTCCGTGGGCGCTTCTTCCGTAAGCCATAGCAGAACCCTGAGCGACACCGTAATCCACCGCGTCTTTAATCGAGTCGATATCGGCGCTGAGGAATACGAACTGCCACCCGCTTTTCTCCTTTTTCTCCGCGATCATTTTGATGATCTGGTCCTTCCGGAACTCCTTGCTAGAGTTCTCCTGGCCGTCCGTCACCACCACCAGCATGACGCGACCGGGCCTGTCGTCCTCTTTCATCTCGGCGAGGCACTGCTCCAGGTCGTTGATGCCGCGGCCCATCGCGTCCAAGAGTGGTGTCGATGCCCGCGGGACATAGGTCTCCCGCGTAAGCTCGGGCACATCCGCGATCGGCATGATACGATGGACTACCTCGTAGGGATCCTGGGTGTCGAACTGCACGAGCGTTAGGGTAGCAGCTCCCGGCAGGGCTTTCTGGGCCTTCAGGAAAGCGTTGAACCCGCCAATTGTGTCGTCCCGGATCGACTCCATTGAGCCTGTCCGGTCAAGAATCACCGAAATGTGGGTGTAATCGTCTTTCATAAGCGTGCCTTTCTGGACGAGCGTGCTCTGTCGTCTTCGTAGGGCGGCCAGCCATAGACCGCGCTGTAGACTTTTGGGCCAACTGCCAATGGATTGTATGCCAAATCGCCTCACGCCGCACCCGTCTTTAGCAGCAAGATTCGCAGACTCAACTCCGCCACCAACGGCATGGCTGCAATCATCAGGCCGAGCAAGACACCCAGCAAGAGCAGGCGTATCCTGTGCCGGGCCCTCAGCGCAGCCGCACCGAAGCTCCAGAAATAGCTCAGGGAGGCCAGGCCGGCCAGTACCACGTGCGATCCGAACCAAAGGCCCCCGCTAAATCCCTCGGTATTCATGGTGGCACAGCCGGCCGCGTGTGCCGAGCCGACCATGAAGATACCTGCGAACATCCCGGCAAGCCACGGTGAAACCCAGCCGGGCCGGTTTCGGATGCTCATCCAGAAGACCAGGGCCGTCAGCTTGAGGAGGGTTATCCCATAAGCCCAGACCGGATAGGACCATGGATATCCATGCTCACCAGAGCGGTTGAACGGCGTGCGAAAAGCCCCCACGTAATAAATTGACAGGAAGATCGGCCCGATCAGGCCGAAGATGACGGCCGCAATCAGCCAGAGCAACGAACCTATGCTTTGGGCTTGCGCCTGGATTCCGGCGTCCGTGTTCCCGGTCGTCTCATATGATGGGCTCATATCAGCGCGGCGTCCAATGGCCGTTCCCTGGTTACCTTCTTGCCGCCAGCAGGTCCAGCCCGATGGGATTCAGTCGGCCCTTGCGCGGCTTGCCTGCAATGTCCACGGCCAGCCTGGTCATCCACGGTTCATCGGGCGCCTCGCGTCTAGCCGAGTTGCCGCTCCACCACGGGGCGGCCAGTTGGAGAACGTCCGCAACCACTGGGCCTGCCCTGCCAGGGCTCAGCAGAGGCGAGGGGAATGTCGGCAAAGGCCCGACGTGAACAGCGAGCAGAGTCGGCAGCTTGGTGGAAGACGGCTGCGCGATGGACGGCGTGGCGGACAGACGCCGCGGTCCTGAATGGGCAAGTGCGTCCAAGATTCCCGCAGTGGCCTGGAGGGTGAATGATGCAGCAGGCAGCCCCACGGGCAAGTCAGCTATCGCGACGACCGGCGAGGCGGGATTGGCAGGAACGGCTGCGATAGTGTCAACCAGTGCGGAAGGCATCGCCGACTCGACGTCCTGGGCGGTGTCATCTTCGGTCGTAACGCTGCTCGTTCCTATCAACTTGTCGAAGGATTCCGGCAGGAACACCGGAGAAACCAATGCCGCACCTTGGACAGAGAGACCGGCAGCCGATGGGCTGGTCGCTTCGACAGTGAACCCGAAGGAATACACGTCATCCGGCATCTGGCCGCTAATTCCGTCGGCATCCTGGTCCATCGTGTTGCCGGCCAGGTCGGCAATGTTCGGCCCCACGAAGACCTGATAGCTCCCATCCGCCAGCGGTGCTGCAAACTGCACGCGGTACGTTGTCGCGTCGATCTGTGAGACTCCCTGCGCAGGTTGCCCGACTTGGATGATCCGCAGGCCGTAGGACCCCTCCGCCACGTACGCCAGCGCGCCGACGACCTGAACGTCCCAGGCCCAGCCCGGCGTAACGTAGTAGCCCCTCTGGACCGGCGCGGCCGGGTTCGACACGTCGATGATCCACATGGAGTAGCCATCCGCCACGTACGCCAGCGTGCCGACGACCTGGACACCATCGGACCAAGACGGCGTATCGTAGTAGCCCCTCTCGAAAGGCGCGGCCGGGTTCGACACGTCGATGATCCGCAGGCCGCCGTCCGATCCATCCGCCACGTACGCCAGTGTGCCGACGACCTGGATGCCGTAGGCATAGCCCGGCGTGTCGTAGAAGCCCCTCTCGAAAGGCGCGGCCGGGGCCGACACGTCGATGATCCGCAGGCCGGAGAATCCATCCGCCACATACGCCAGCGTTCCGACGACCTGGACGCCATTGGCCCAATCCGGCGTCTCGTAGTAGCCCACCTCCGCTGGCGCGGCCGGGTTCGATACGTCGATGATCCGCAGGGAGTGGCCATCCACCACGTATGCCAGCGATCCGACGACCTGAACGTCAATGGCATTACCCGGCGTATCGTAGAAGCCCCTCTCGAAAGGCGCGGCCGGGTTCGACACGTCGATGACCCGCAGGCCGGCGGAACAGTCCGCAACGTACGCCAGCGCGCCGACGACCTGGACACCCATGGCATAGCCCGGCGTGTCGTAGAAGCCCCTCTCGAAAGGCGCGGCCGGGTTCGACACGTCGATGACCCGCAGGCCGGCGGAGCCGTCCACCACGTACGCCAACGTGCCCACGACTTGCACGCCGCATGCAGTGCCAGGCGAGTTGTAGTAGCCCAACTCCGACGGCTGGGGCAGCATAACCGTCACATCCTCGGCCGTGAACGTGGCTGGGGCGATCGGCTCGTTGAACATCACCTCCACGTAATCGACGCTCGCGCCGATCAGCCCGTCGGGCCAGTGGGCGACGATTCTCGGCCCTTGTGGCGTGATACACCTCTGCCCGAAGCTGCCCATAACGGCCATGAGGTCGCCGTAGTCCACCGTGCCGCTGCAATCGAAATCGACAGACCCACCAGGCTTCGTAACGCTGGAGCCAAAAGCCTGTTTCATGGCGATGTAGTCGACGGCGTCAACTGTTCCATCGCCGTTGGCGTCTCCGGGCAGGTTGCCGAAATAGAACACGTCGTCCGCCCCCAAGCCCGTCGCCGCACCAGCCTTGACGGTCACCTGGAGCCACTGCTTCGCCACAGCCTCGTTGGGATCGACGACACCATCCAGGTTGTTGTCCTTCCATATGATCGTCACGCGATCGCTGCCGCCCGCGCCCGCACCAGCCCGCACACTTACCGCCTGCGGGGCAGGAGCTGCCGGCCAACCAGAGGGATCACCGCTGGTGCCGACCTTGAAGCCTAAGTAGTTCCCGATGGTCCCAAGGTTCAGCCCGCCGGGGTTGCCCAGGTCGTCGATGTCGACCATGATGCCGTTGATGCCCTTACTATATGCCGTGATGTTTGTCCCGCTGCCCGTCTCGTCAGGCATCAGGGCTTCCTTGTCAGTTGCGATGGCCGCATCATCAGGCGAGGATTCAACGGCTGGATCGCCGGCAAGCACAACGGTTGCCCACGTGCTGGGGTCCAAGTGTGCCCGATTCTGCGTGCCGAACCATTGGACCTTGCTATCTACATACCCACCATCGTCGTCATCGAGTATCGCCACATCCAGCCCCAAGAGCGTGCCGGGCCGAGGCGAGACCCCGAGTGTCGACCACGGGATGGAAACCTCGACCAAGTATCCATCGCCCTGTGGCTGCGTAGCGAATGTCATACCAGCGGTCAACTCGGCAGAGCTTGGCGACACATGTACCATTCCATCGCCCCAACGGAACAGGTATTGGACATCGTCAATTCCATCAAACGCACTGGCACGGCTGTGATTCGGATCGAGATAAACCTCAAGGACATCATCGTCCCAGACAATGGGCGAGTCATTGACGCGAATATCGTCCTTGACTCTTGCGAATAAGTACAGAGCCGACTCGTCCCAGGTAGCTTTGAATTCACCCGAGGAATCCGCAGTGTCGTTCCTGACCCCGTAGACGACCCGGTCGATGGGATGTGAGGCCACGCTCGTCCAAACCGCATCTTCAAGCCCGTCCACAACTGGAGCGGACGCGGCAGCGGCAATTTCCGCCGCGGCATTTGCCGCCTGCCCGTCATAGTAGGAATTGTTGTAGAAGATGTGGCGGCCTACGACCGTTGCCTGCGCCGCAGGCTGCACGTTCAGCAGGGCGGTCACAGGGTCCGACCAGGTGCCTTCATCATCCTGGACGCTGTAGCTCAGTGTATACCATCCTGGGTTTGTCGGCGCAGTCAACAGGTAGCTGCCGAGTGGAGTGGCTGTCTCGTTGCCGTTCAGCAGCAGGCGGCCCCCAACGATTGACTGGCCGTTCTCATCGTTGTCATGCCCGCCCAGGGTCAGCGCAACGGTGCTTCCCGGCGCGACGCCCCCTCCCGGCACGCCGCCCATCTGAGCCGCCGGCAATGCATTCTGAACGGTTAGTGTCCCTGTGGCCCAGTTCGACCACTGGCCATCATTGTCTTTGACGCGGAACGAGATCTGATGCTGTCCAACGGTCAGGTTGTCGGACTTGGTGTTCCAGTCCTTGCTGGTGCTCAGCAGTCCATCCAGGTCGGACCGCCACTCTCTCGCCACGGTGTTGCCGTCCTGATCCTGTCCCGTCCCGTAGAAGTACACATACTGGCTTGGCGGTTGAACGGGGCTGGGGGTGATCTGGTCAATCACCGCCGTCGGAACTGCGTTGATGACGCTCCCAGTTGTGCTGACTACGTTACTCCATGCGCTGTCGTTGTCCTGGGCACGGGCGAAGTAACGATTTGTGCCCAGCGAAAAACCAGCCGTAGAGCCGCTCCAAGACCAGCCGCCGGCCGGAATGGAGTCCTGGCCGAGGTACTGGTCGGTGCTGACATCAAGCACGCCGTCGCCGTTGCTGTCGCGGTAGAATTCGACCTTGCTGACCGCGCCGTGGAGGTCAGACACGCCGTTGGCCGTTAACGTAAGCGTGTTGCATCGCGTCACAAGGTCCGGGCTATCTGAGAGCGACTCGACGGACGGCGGCTGATTCGGGACAGCAAAATAGAGCCAGATCGGATTGCTGTACGCTGTATACTCGTCCACGTGCAGTTCCGCGCGATAGCACTGCCAACCTGTACCATCCTCGCTGGGCGACCAATCTGCATAGGCATCCCACGTGCTCTCTCCAGGACTGATGTATCCGTCACCGGAGCGACCTGGGCGGTCGGCAGAGTCGCGATTGCCCTCATCGTCATAGTGCCAAATCTTAAGGTCGCCGACCGTTGGAGTCCGCCACGGCGTATCGCTCGAATCCGGAAAGTCGAAACGAAGGATGCCCTGAGAAGGAGTCGTAACAACGCGCTGGTCTCCTGGCATGGCGTCAACGCCGAAGTCCCAGAGGTCGTCATCGCCGTTCATGTCAACGCCCATGGTGAACAATGGCCCGTCCGTAACGATCGTTTGACCGTTGTAGAATGCATTCAGAATGTCCGCTGACGATGAAGATGAAGCCAAGGCAACAGTCCTGACATCCCCGAGCCTTGTCTTATCCTTCAAGTATTCGCTCAGGTGGTCGTCAGACCCGCCACTAAGGAACCAATGGTAGTTCGTTTGGCTGGGTCCATAGCTTGAACTCATGATGGACTTCAAGGCGTCTTCCCACAGGGTAAAAGAGTCATCACGCTGGTTACCCGAGTCCGCTCCCTGGTTGCCGTTCCAGAACTCGAAGCCGCGAAGAATGGGTTCCCCCTCACTGTTGACGAACGGTAGCGCCGACAGAACGTCGTCCGTGGTCCATGGCTCCCCAAATATCGAGTTGTCTTCGGCAGGATGGGCAGCGTAACCAAACATGCGTCCGTCAAGCTGCGCAATATCATCCATGGTATCGGGCAGTACGTTCACTGGCAGGGCGGCGAACTGCACACCGTATCCCACAACAAATGGATCTATGCTGGCAAATCCGTATGCCAGCAAGTGCAGTTGTGGGAACCAAGTGTCGACTTCCTCATCTCGCCCTGCGCCGATGCTGATTTCCTCACCTTTCAACAGGCCATACCCTGCCCACGCCGGGTTGTATTCCAAAGCTGCCCATTGGTACTTGTTAGGTTGACTGGCGTAGTTGGCTGTCGTCATCCAGACATCGGGGTCTGCAACCTGAAACCATTCGCCAAACGGCTCCGGATTACTGTCCAAGTCATATGAATGATCAGTCATGGTGATCCAGCTAATACCCATGGCCTCAGCCATGAGTCTTGCGATCGCGGTTGGCGTTCCGAATTCTACGTCGCACGTAGAATCTGCCCATTGGGTATCTGTAAGTGCAGAATGCACATGCGTATCGCCCGCATACCAACCCCATCTATCCCCTGACCAGGAAGGAATGTCGCCGACGAATGTCACCTTTGCTGTTGCAGGGGTATTCCAATCCTCACCAAACAATCCCCACCACTTCCACCGGTAGTCGACTTCTACCGTAAGGTCCGTTGTAGTGGAACCCGAGGCAACCAGATCATCAAAGTCACTCCACCGGATGTAGCCCAGCGTGTACCACCAGTCGGCATTGTTGCAGACTTCGTAATACGGGTCAGCGCCGTCCGAGAACTCGATGCTGTGGCCGACTGCCCCTCCTGTGTTAAGATTGATTCCGTCAGCCGTGTAAAGGTCCACAGTCCTGAGGCTCCCCGCCGGCCCGATCTTCACTGTCGCGTAGTTCACATTGGGACGGTAGAAGTCAGGGTAATCCCTGTATACCAAGACGACTGGCAGATCCTGGGTCTTCTCAAATTGCCACGGCACCACGACCATGAACTTCCCATCCGATTCTCCAACGGTCCTGAAGGCCGGATCCTCCTCGTTCCACTCGCTGATGCCTCCGCGGCCGTCCGCTGCACGCACGTGGACAACGTAGACGGTATCTGGCTGTAGGCCGGTCAAGACTGTGAATGTATTGTCGGTGGTTCCAGCCGACGTCCAGCCTGGCGTGTTGTTCACACCGTACTCGATCTCGTAAGTGATGGGATCGCTGTCCGGGTCAACCGAAGGGACCCAGTCGATTCGAGCAGTGTTTGTTGTAATATCCGATGGCGTGAGCGTTCCGGGCGTTGTCGGCGGCCGGTTCACCGTCAACCTTCCGTCGCTGTAGTCAACCCCAATCAAAGAGCCATCGCTTGCCACTCCTTTAACGTACACCTGTTGGCCAAGCAAGCCTGAAGGCACATCCCATAGGTAGTTTCCTGTATTGGACAATTCGGAGGCAATAAGCGTTTCGCCGCCGGGACTCGTGTTGGCATCATAATAGAGGCTGACGGTGGGGCTCGTTCCGTTCGGGTCGCTAGCATCCCACCCGATCATGTAGTCGGCGGGCAATGTGACGACAGCCCCACCCGCGCCTGGGGCAGTGATGCTGATTATCGGAGCAAGATTGACTTCGGGGCCCGTGATATATAGGTCATACCGACCCGTGCTGTCACTGCCCTCATCATTCACGTCGCCCCTGACGAGGAAGTAGAGCACCTGCCCTGCCGTTACGTCACCGGTATAGTACCCATCGTGGAAGCTTCCGGTGTCAGAATATATTAAGAAACCGGCCGAGTCGAAGATAAAGAGGTCTGTGTCCCAACCAACGCCGCCAACCGAATCAGCTTCCACAGTAAGGGGACCAGAAGCTGGAGCAGTATATCGCCAATACTCGCCTTCCGAACTCGGGTCGATGTACTGGTTCCAGTACGTCTTGTCGCCGTGCGCATCCAACTCGATGGGGGGGCTACAGGAGGGGGATGGGAGGTCGATATTGACGGAAAAATCGAACATCCACGTTGGCGTGTCAAGCCACAGAGAGTATTCCATCCCCGCCGCCACCGCGTAAGACATTGAGTTAGAGCCGTCGCTTTCGCTTTCAGTCTTCAGCCATGCGCCGTCGCTGCGATAAAGTCGCATAGTGGCGTCAGAATCTGTGTATCCGTGGTTGAATGTGGCCGTCCCTGATGCTGCGGGAGTAAAGATGAAGTAGGGATCGTCCGTGGGCCACGAGCCACTGGCAGCACCGTTGCCATTAAGATCGAAGATGATGTGGGGATGGAAAACACTGGCGCTAAGAGCCGGATGCCGCTGGAAACTGCGAGTGCTGGAGCTGTAGCGTGGGTTGTCGTTGTTGTCGTAGGCGATTAGCCGCCAATAGTAGGTGCCTTCGTCGCTGATGGTCTCGGTGCGCGTGGTGCCTGTCAATCCGGGGCGGTCGATCATCTTGTTGTTGAAGCCGGAGTCCGTGGCCACCTGCAGCGTGTAGCTCTTGAATCCGCTGCCATACCAGGCGTCATCCGAGCCGCCCCAGGAGAACGCAACAGAACTGCCGGTTACCTGGCTCCCATTGTCCGGTCCGCTGAGGTCAAAGGTAGTCGGCGGGGTAATGTCCGTTACGACCATCTTGTTGCTCTGAAGGCTCTGTGGCGAGTACTCGAAGTAGAACTGCTCCCACGGGGGCATTCCGTCATCACGCTCCCATCGAGGCGTCCAAGTCGTGTAGCCCCACCCGCTGGAATCGAAGGTGATGTTCAGCGTGTCGTATTGGTTGTCGAAGTCGTAGTCATCTTCTTCGTACACCGTCACTTGGATCGTCTGGTTGGCCATGCCGACCGACGTGGCCCCGAGGTAGACCGTATTGCCGGCCTCGCGACTACTCACCATACTTGACCCACTCGAACTCCCGCTCCGCCAAGTCAGGGTATTCAACTGGCCCACTGAGAACCCTGGTCCGCTGGTGCTGCTCATCTTGCCGTTGTTGTCCCAGGCCTCCACCAGCCAAGTGTGGTCTCCGACAGGAAGATCACTAACGTCCCTACTCGTCGCAGTTCCCCGGTACTTCTCTGTGCCATCGACCCTGAACACGAACTCCTTGAACCCGCTGCCCAAGGTGTCACTGGGGTTGTCAGTGGTCGGATTCCACGAGAAGGTCCGGGTAGTGCTGGGGCCGCTCGTGGGACTAACAGCAAGACCCGTCGGCGCAAACGGCGGGGTTACGTCTGTCAGCACCAAATTGGTGGTGCTGTAAAGGTTCTGCGGACTATAGTAAAAATAGTACGTCTGATACGGCGCCCAGCCATCCCCGTTGTCCCAGTCGGCCGTCCAGCTTGCCGAGCCCCAACCGCTGGAATCAAACGTAATAGATTTGTTCCCGTAATTATCGTCTAAATCGATGCCGTCGTCCTCGTAGATTGTTACGGTGATGGTCTGGCCGCTCATCCCCGTGGCCGTCGCCCCCAAGTACACCGTCTGGCCCGCCTCTTTGCTGCTGATAATGCTGGAACCGCTCGTTGAGCCGCTCCGCCAAGTCAGGGTATTGACTTGGCCCACTGAGAACCCTGGTCCGCTGGTGCTGCTCATCTTGCCGTTGTTGTCCCAGGCCTCCACCAGCCAAGTGCGGTCTCCAACAGGAAGACCACTAAC
>Ga0315274_10007526_pt1 | contig 15765 bp, 12 predicted proteins | sample YL17G02_20_MG_FD_203700 | JGI IMG/M metagenome (GOLD analysis project Ga0315274, IMG submission 203700) | Sediment microbial communities from Yellowstone Lake, YNP, Wyoming, USA - YL17G02_20 | ecosystem: Environmental > Aquatic > Freshwater > Lake > Sediment | place: USA: Wyoming | collected... | reverse complement strand
CTTGCCTGCCACAACACCTTGAAACTCCTGCCCAGGTGCTCCGGGTGAATCAAGGTCCGGAGCTGGCGCAGCCGACGAGGTGACCAGGCTGGAGACTTCGAAGGCGTCCTCAGGATCTCCACCAGGATCTTCGTCAGGAACTGGGCTTGCTCAGCCAATCCCCCTGTCACCAGTGCTGCCGCCTCGCCTGCGCGCTGCAGGGCAGTGAAGTTGACCGGCGCTGACAAGTCCTGCAATCCTACATGCGCAAGGAGGTCAGGCGACAGGTGGTGTCGATAGTGGGCACGCAGGGTTCCCGCTTGCCGCTCCGGCTTCACGAACTCCTCAGCCAACAACCCATAGTCACACGTCATGAGGATGCCCTGTCGGAGGATTCCCGCGGCTTGGCGCCACCAGGCTGCCGCCGCTGGACACACTTCAAGCGTGAAGCCATCCGGAAGCACTGCCAGTGCCTCTATTGACAGCTCCAGAGGCGGGCTGGCGGCCGATGGTTGGCCCGTTGTAAGGCCACCAGTCTCTGGCTCGATCCGGGCGAAGACAAAATGATCCCGCTCAAGCCCGACTCCCCATTCGAACCACCGCCCTTGTCGTGCATCCCAGCCGAGGCGATGAACGGGAAACGCATCCAGCAGTTCGTTGGAGAAGATCACTCCGCGCACGCCAGGCGTGGGCAAAGCATCGAGGGACGCAAACCACCTGATCTGGTGGCCGAAACTTTCCAGGGTCTTGCGCTGGCGGGTTTGCCGACGAATCGACGGCTCGACGATCCAGTATTCAGTATGTGGCAGCAGGCCAGGTCGGAATTCCCGCCAGTGTGCCAAGAGGTCTCTTGCCAGGCTACCATCGTGCGCGCCTGCCTCGACGAGTTGGCAAGGGGTTCCGGGCAAGGCTTCCAACCATTCGGCGAACTGGAATCCGAGCAGTTCGCCAAACAGACTGCCCACGCTCACGCTGGTAAAGAAGTCGCCGGATTTGCCGATCTGCGAACCGATTGCCTCGTAGTAGCCGTGGTCCGGGTGATAGAGCGCCAGCTCCATGAACCGGGCAAAGGAGATTGCCCCGTTTACCTCGATTTCCCGGCGGATAATCTCGGGCAGTGCGTCCATAGGGGGTGACGAGTGATCAAGTGGCCTGGGTCCCGCCGCTAAAGCAGACCCTGGGTCCCGCCGATAGAGTTAGTGAGTTTGAGTCATAATCAAATGGGTTTGGTTTGGCGCGCGGCCGCCACTTGATTGTTTCTTATGGCCAAGATTGACGCTTTCTTCAACCTCATGTTCGAGCAAAAGGCCTCGGATGTGCACCTTTCCTCGGGCAATCCTCCGATCCTCCGCGTCAACGGGGAGTTGCATCGCGTGGACTATCCGCCCTTGGAAAGCGATGCTTTGCGAGCCATACTCTACGAGATTACACCCGAGTATAAGGTTAAGGTCTTCGAGGAAACCGGCGACGTTGACTTCGGCTACGAAATCCCAGGGGTTTCACGCTTCCGTGCCAACTTCTTCAACCAGAAGAACGGTGTGGCGGCCGTTTTTCGGCAGATTCCTTCCAAGGTGTTGAGTTTCGAGGACTTCGAGAAGTTCGACGCGCCGCTGCCGCCCGTCCTGAAGAAATTCGCCATGCTGCACCATGGGCTGGTACTCGTGACCGGCCCCACCGGCTCCGGCAAGTCCACCACGCTGGCTGCCATGGTCGATTATGCGAACAAGAATCGCAAAGAGCATGTCATCACTATCGAAGACCCGATCGAGTTCGTCCATGAATCGAAGAACTGCCTGGTCAATCACCGGGAAGTCGGCCTGCATACCAAGTCCTTCGCCTCCGCTTTGCGCGGGGCCTTGCGCGAAGACCCCGACATCATTCTGGTGGGCGAAATGCGTGACTTGGAGACGATCGAGTTGGCTCTGACCGCCGCGAGCACGGGTCACTTGGTATTCGGCACGTTGCACACCCAAAGCGCCGCCAAAACGGTCGATCGCGTTATTGACGTCTTTCCGGCTGACCAGCAGAACAAGATTCGCGCCACGCTGTCCGAAGCGCTCAAAGGGGTGGTGGCCCAAAACCTCTTTAAGCGGATCGACAAAAAGGGCCGCGTCGCGGCGCTCGAGATCCTGGTGTTCACCACCTCCATTGCCAACCTGGTCCGCGAAGGCAAGACCCACCAAATACCAGGCATGATCCAGATCGGCAAAAAACTGGGCAACCAGCCGCTGGACGACGCCATCATGGAACACCTCAGAATGAAGCGCGTCTCGCCCGAGGAAGCTTACGACAAGTGCCTCGACAAAAAGAAATTCAGGGTATTCCTGCCGAATCCTCCCGACGAAGAGGAGATATGAGCCCTGTCCTTACACGCTGACCTGCCATGCGCCGCCACGAACTGGACATCATTCTCGAGACGATGCTCAACGCCGCTGAAGAGGTGTCTGACCTCAACGTCACTGTGGATAAACCCCTGCAAGTCGAATCATTGGGCCAGCTCTTGCCCGTGCAGTTTGACCCGCCCCTGGAGCATCTCACCCCGTACCAGACCGAGATGATCGCCCTGAATCTCATCGGCGGCAACCCACGGCTGACCGAGGATCTCCTGCGCACCGGCTCATGCGACTCCTCCTACTCCTTGGCCGAGGACGCCCGCTTCCGTGTCAATATCTTCTCGCAACGCGGCAACTACTCCGCCGTGCTCCGGAAGCTCAACACCCAGGTCCCGACGCTGGAGGATCTTAACATGCCCCCCATTTTCAAGCAGATGGCCAAGGAAAAGACCGGCCTGATCCTGGTGACTGGCGCCACCGGATCAGGCAAGTCCACGACCTTGGCCGCGCTCTTGAATGAGATCAACCAGACCAAACCCGTTCACGTCATCACCCTGGAAGACCCCGTCGAGTTCGTCCACCCCCAACTCTGCGCGACTTTCAACCAGCGCGAGATGGGCAACGATTTTGACACGTTCGCCAATGGCTTGCGCGCGGCCTTGCGCCAAGCGCCCAAGGTGATCCTCGTCGGCGAAATGCGTGATCGGGCGACAGTTGAAATCGGCCTGACCGCGGCCGAAACCGGTCATCTGGTTCTGAGCACCTTGCACACCATCGACGCCGGCCAGACGATCAACCGCATCCTCGGCATGTTCGAGCCCGGCGAGCAGGAGCAAGTCCGCGTGCGGCTGGCAGACACGCTCCGCTACATAGTCAGTCAGCGGCTGGTTCCCAGGATCCAGGGAGGTCGCTTTCCGCTCCTGGAAATCATGGGATCCAACATCCGCGTCAAGGACAGCATCGTGATGGGTGAAGCCGAGGGACGAAGCTTCTACGAGATCATCGAGATGAATTATCCGTTCGGGTGGCGCAACTTCGATCAAGCCTGCCTGGAAGCCTTCGAGCAGGGCCTGATCACTGAGGAAATCGCCCTGCTCTGCTGCACCAAGCGCGGGATCGTCACGCGCGGCATCGACAACATCAAGAAGAAGCGCGGGGAACTGACCACCGACCTCAACAACCTGCAGATGAAGAGTATCGACAGCTTCGCCAAGGTTGGTGCCGGGTCCTTGCCTCCCATACCCGCAAAATTCAAACTCAAGTAGATTGTGGCCTTCGATTTTGATTTCATACTCGCAACCGACCGTCCGGCACTCCTGGCGCTCAGCACGATGCAATCGCTGGCGACCGTCAAAGCCGTGCTGTCGAGTTTAGGCTACAAAGTCCACGTCGCCAGCAACCACGAGGATTTCCTCTTCCGGTTTGGCCGCGTCCAATACCAGCTCGTCGTCCTGGAGGAACTGTTCGCCGCGAGCACGCCCGAAGAGAACCTTACGTTGCGGCAGCTCAAGCAGATGCCCATGAGCCAGCGCCGCCATGCCGTATCGATTCTGATTGGCGAGCGCTTTAGGACCCTCGATCCCATGCAGGCCTTCCTGGAGAGTTTCCATGCCGTGGTGAACTCGGCCGATCTGGAGTCCTTTGGGCCCGTTGTTCAGCAGACCGTCGCCGACCACGACCTGTTCATCCAAACGTTCCAGGAGACGCACCAGCGGTTGGTTCACAGCGCGGCTTGATGGGACCACGGCCTTTGGGGTGGCAGGTCATTCCGGATGGCAAGGAGATCCCTGCCCCGCGCGTAAAGCCTCGACGCCGCGGTTGACTTAGTACAGGATTGGGCAGCGTCCGCCACGGCACCATGTAGCCGGGCGGAGTTGTTATCATGCGTCGCCTTGACCAGGCTCTGGTGGATCGCGGCTTGTGCGAAAGCCGCGAGAAGGCCCAGCGCGCCGTCATGGCTGGCTTGGTCCTGGTCAACCGGCACAGGGCCGCCAAGCCAAGCCAGGCCGTGCAACCGGAAGATGCCCTCACGCTGGCCAAGGCTGAACGGTATGTCAGCCGGGGAGGTTACAAGCTCGAACACGCCTTGCGCTTTTTCCAGCTCGAAGTGACGGGCCTGACCGCGATTGATCTGGGCGCCTCCACCGGTGGTTTCACCGATTGCCTCCTGCAACACGGCGCGGCCAGAGTGTATGCCATCGATGTGGGCCACGGCCAGCTTGCGTGGAAACTACAACAGGATCCGCGTGTGGTCGTGTTGGACCGCGTAAACGCGCGCACGCTCAAACCGGAGGACTTCCCCGATCCTTTGACGCCGGTGGATTTGGTGACCATCGATTGCTCATTCATCTCCCTGCGCAAACTGCTGCCCGCCGCCGTTGCCCTGTTGCGTGTCTTCGGCAGGATCATCACCCTGATCAAGCCCCAGTTTGAGGCAGGCAAAGCCGACGCGGACAAAGGCCGCGGGGTCATCAAGGACCCAAAGGTCCATGAGCGAGTGATCGCCGGGCTGGAGACCTTTGTGCGCGCGCAGCCCGTCCTGCAATGGCGCGGGGTCACCGCCTCACCGCTCCTGGGCCCGGCGGGCAACAGAGAGTTCCTGGCACTGATTGAAAAGATCCAGTAAAGCCATCAAATGCGTCGGCCTCCTGGCCAACACGGACAAACCCTCGTGCCGATCAGCCGTGGAACAAGCCGTACGCCTGATCGACGACGCGGGCCTGACGGCGCTCACCGACCCTGCCACCGGTGCCGCGGCCAAGCTGCGCGTGGCGCGGTGTGCCGATGCGGCGGACCTGGCCAAGGCCGTGGATCTGCTGTTGGTCTTCGGCGGCGATGGAACCATGCTGCGCGCCGCTCGGGCCGCCGCACCCGCTCAGACACCCCTCTTCGGCGTCAATGTCGGCGGGCTGGGGTTTCTCACGGCGGTCTCGTCGCACCAGCTTGCCGAAACCCTGCCGGTGGTTCTGTCCGGCGGTTTCTCGCTGGAATCGCGCGCGATGATCGTGGCCAGCGGGACCGGGCGCTCGCAGCCTATCCTGCAGGCAGCCCTGAATGATTTCGTCATCAGCCGCGGCCCGGTCTCGCGCCTGATCGAGCTGGAGGTCCGCGTGGACGGCCTGGTGTTGACCCGGTACCGGGGCGATGGCTTGATCGTCAGCACGCCGACTGGATCAACGGCTTATTCGCTGGCGGCAGGCGGCGCGGTCGTCAGCCCGAACGCCGAGGTTTTCACCCTCACGCCGATCTGCCCCCATACGCTCTCCATCCGGTCGGTCATCGTGAGTCTCCGTTCGATCGTGCAGGTAAAAGTCCTGAGCGAAAAACCCGATACCATCCTGAGTGCGGATGGGCAGGTGCATTGTGGACTGACCACCGGCGACAGGTTAACCTTTCGTCGCAGCCGACAATACGTGCGATTTGCCTGGTTAAAGGGGACCTCGTTCTTCGATACCCTCCGAAAGAAGATGCACTGGACCGGCTCGAGTGTCTGAACCGCAAGGCCACTGTCCGGTTATGATCGCTGTGCGCCGGCCAAGCACCAGACGAATGCCGCCAGAAAACCGGATCGGCAGCTTCCTGGCGCCCGGACCCTTGCCACTCCGCAGGCGGCCCGGCGAACACCGTCCGCCGGCGCGTCGGTCGTCAGGTGATTACCCGCAGTCAACCCCGCGTCGCGTGCTATGGTCCGCTTGAGGGACATCGCCGCTCGCGCCGGGGTCTCGGTGATGACCGTCTCCAAGGCGTTGCGCGAGGAGCCCGATGTGGCGGCGTCCACCCGGGCGCGCGTGCGGCAACTGGCCCAGGCGATGGGCTACGTGCCCGATTCCACGGCGCGGAGCCTCAGAACCCGACGTACCGGGCTGTTCGGCCTGGTGATCCCTGCTGCCACCAACCCCATGTCCGCCCCGGTGGTCATGGCCATTGAGGAACGCGCCCAAGCCTTTGGCTATGACCTCCTGGTCAGTCACTCGCTCAACCAGGTCGAGCGGGAGGAAACCTGCATCCGGCGACTCATTTCGCGACGCGTCGATGGCCTCCTGGTCTGCCCGGTCTATCGCTTGGCGCCCACGGCCCCGATCTATGAAGAGTTGGCACACCGAGGCATACCGACTGTTGTTCTCGGTCTCCCTGCTCCGTTCTGCCGTCACTTCGTCAGTATCGGGACAGATGATCTTCCCGCCAGCCTGGCCCTGACCCAGCACTTGCTCCAGCTTGGCCATCGACGCATTGCCGTCTTTGCAGGCCCACCTGCCGCGCCTTGGTCCCAGGAGCGGACCGAGGGTTATCGCCGTGCCTTGAATGACGCAGGAGTCGAATTCGATGACCAACTCGTCTTCTCCGCCGGAACCACGATGGAAGAGGGCGAGAAGGCCGCGCTGGAACTGCTCCAGGAGAAGGTCAATGTCACCGCCATCCAGGCCGCTAACGACCTCGTGGCGCTGGGGGTGGCCAATGTGCTCCTGAGCCAGGGCATCCCGATCCCCGAACGCATGTCCGTGGTCGGGTTCGGCGACATTCTGGCGAGCCAGCTCTGCCGGGTGCCCTTGACAACGGTGCATCAGCCCAAGCTGCGGCTGGGGTATGCGGCCATGGATGCGATGCAGCAACTGCTCCGGGGTGAGTGTCCACAGCCACAGCGGCTGCCTGCCTCACTGGTCGTCCGGCTCAGCAGCGGAGCGGCTCCCGGACCGGCTGCCAAGCCGGACGGGCCGGCTCGCGGCTAAAGCCCCGACGCTGGCCTGCCGATGGACAGAGTATGCGACGAGTCGTGTATATCGTCGGCTTGTTTCTTCTGGTGGCAGGTATTAGTTGGGCCGCTGTCTCCTGGTCGAACTGGCGCACCGGCGTGCGAACCGCCAGGCTGAACATCGATGTCGAGAACCTCTTCGTCGGCCTTCAGCAGTTCAAGGAATACGTGGGCGCGTATCCTTCCGGCAACAACGCCGAGATCGTCAAGTCCATGACCGGACAGAACCCCAAGAACCTGATCATCCTCGTTGGGCGGAAGTCCGATCTGAATTCCAAAGGCGAGCTCGTGGATCCGTGGGGCACGCCCCTGCGCATCTACTTCTCGGCCAGTGGCATCCTGGTTCGCTCCGCGGGCCCCAACCGGCGCTTCGACGACAGCACGGCGGTCACGTGTGACGACTACTTCCGCTCGAACTGATCCCCACGCCGCCAGACAGCCACTAACCTGCCGTTACCACCGGGACTTTGCGGTCACAGCCCTGTCGGGCTGGCGCATACCAAGCAGCGGTGGGGAATCCTCAGCCTACGCTTGGGCGAGTAATTGCCGCAACACATACGGCAAGATGCCCCCGTGCTGGTAATACTCGATCTCGATCGGCGTATCGATCCGGCAGCGGACCGGCACGATCTGGACCGCGCCGCTCCGGCGTTTGATCCACAGCTTGAGCTCTTGTCGGGGTTTGAGTCTGGGGCCCAGGCCAACCACCTCATAAAGCTCGGTGCCGTCGAGCCTGAGTGATTGGGCGCTGGTGCCCTCAGGGAATTGCAGCGGCAGCAGCCCCATCCCCACCAGGTTCGAGCGATGGATGCGCTCGAAGCTCTGGGCCACGACTGCTTTCACACCGAGCAGGGCGGTCCCTTTTGCCGCCCAATCCCGTGAACTGCCCGTGCCGTACTCCTGTCCGGCGATCACGAGCAGCGGCATCCTGGTTTCGGCGTACTTGGCGGCGGCGTCATAGATGGTCATCCTTTCCCCGGACGGTTGGAAGAGTGTATAGCCGCCTTCTTCGCCCCCCAGCATGAGGTTCTTGATGCGCACGTTGGCGAAGGTGCCCCTGGTCATGACGCGATCGTTACCACGGCGCGATCCATAACTGTTGAAGTCCTCGAACGCGACATGATGCTCCAACAAATACTTGCCGGCGGGCGAGTTCTTCCCTATCGCGCCGGCTGGTGAAATGTGGTCGGTCGTGACGCTGTCGCCAAAGATGCCAAGGACACGCGCGCCCTTGATCTCGGTGATCGCGCTGGGCCGCCTGGAAAAGCTGGCGAAGAAGGGCGGCTCCTGGATGTAGGTGCTGATCGTGTCCCACTGATAGACTTCGCCGACGCTGGAGGTGATTTCGTTCCATTTCGGATTCTGCGCCGCGAAATCGTGGTAGAGCTGGTGGAACACCTCAGGCTTCAGGGCGGTTTGGAGGAGATCGCGAATCTCCCGCAAGGTCGGCCACACGTCCTTCAGGAACACCGGCTGCCCGTCTTTGCCGGTGCCCAGCGGCTCCCGGGTAAGATCAATGTTCACCCGGCCCGCCAGCGCAAACGCCACGACCAACGGCGGCGACATCAGGAAGTTCGCCTTGATACTCTGATGGATGCGAGCCTCGAAGTTGCGGTTGCCCGACAGCACGGACGCCGCAATCAAGTCGTTCTGCACAACGGCCTCTTCCAGGTGAGCCTCCAGCGGGCCCGAATTGCCAATACACGTGGCGCATCCGTAACCGACCAGGTGGAAACCCAGCTTGTCGAGGTACGGCTGAAGCCCCGTTTTGGTCAGATACTCGGTCACCACCCGCGAACCGGGCGCAAGGGACGTCTTCACGACCGGACTGACGCCCAGACCACGCTCGACGGCCTTCTTGGCCAACAGGCCGGCGGCCAGCATGACGCTCGGATTGGAGGTGTTGGTGCAACTGGTGATCGAAGCAATGAGCACCGACCCGTGGCCGATATCAGCTTTGAGGGTGCTACTGCTGACCGTGACATGGTCGGGCGCAGGATGCTGATCGCGCATCTCGCTCTCGCTTGGCTCCACCTCCGCCTTGCGTGTGCCGCATGTCCAATCGAAGTGGTAACTGGTGTTCTTACAGCCCTTGACGGGCACTCGCTTGCCCAGGTCCGATGCCGCTTTGCCGTAGCCGCTTTCGGCCACGGGCCTGGAGAACAGCTCATTGAACTTCCCCTTGAGATCGGGCAGTTCGATGCGGTCTTGCGGACGCTTGGGGCCGGCCACACTGGGCACGACCGTGGCGAGATCCAACTCCAGTTCCGTCGAATACGCCAGCTCGCCTTTCCTGGGCATGCCAAACAAACCCTGGGCGCGGTAATAATTCTCGTAAACCCGGCAATGCTCCTCACTGCGCCCCGTCGCGCGAAGGTAGTTCACGCACTGGTCGTCGATCGGGAAGAAGCCCGTCGTCGCGCCATATTCGGGGGCCATGTTGGCAATCGTGGCACGGTCAACCACCGGCAGTGCGGCGGCGCCCGGCCCAAAGAATTCAACGAACTTGCCGACCACTTTTGCCTGGCGGAGCATTTGCGTGATAGCCAGCGCCAGGTCCGTAGCGGTGACGCCTTCCCTGAGCGCGCCGGTCATATGGACCCCGACGACATCCGGCGTCAGGAAATGGACCGGCTGGCCCAGCATGCCCGCTTCGGCTTCGATCCCGCCGACGCCCCAGCCGACGATGCCCAGGCCGTTGATCATGGTCGTGTGCGAGTCCGTGCCCACCAGAGTATCGGGATAGTAGAGGGTAGCAGGCCGTGCATTTATGATGGCGGGACAAGATAACACACCCTGGGCCAGGTACTCCAGGTTGACCTGGTGGACAATGCCGATCCCGGGCGGCACGACCTTGAACGTGTCAAACGCCTGCATACCCCACTTGAGAAACTGATACCGCTCCCGGTTCCGCATGAACTCCATCTCGAGGTTGTTGCGGAACGCGTCGGGCGTGCCCGCGAAATCCACCTGCACCGAATGGTCCACCACCAGGTCCACTGGCACCAGCGGCTCGACGAGCTTCGGGCTCTTGCCCATCCGCGCCACAGCCGATCGCATGGCCGCCAAATCCACCAGCAGCGGCACGCCGGTGAAATCCTGCAATATAATCCGCGCCACCACGAATGGTATCTCCTGCGTCCGCTCCGCCTGCGGCTGCCACTGGGCGAGCTCCCGCACGTTGCTCTCGGTCACCCGCTTGCCGTCACAATTCCGCAGCACCGACTCCAGCACCAGCCGCAGGGAGACAGGCAGCTTCGAGATCGCCCCCAACCCAGCCTTTTCCAGCGCGGGTAGCGAATAGCACGCGCCCTGACGGCCGTTTCCCGGATCGAATTGGCACAGGGAGTTGAACAGGTTATGCGGTGTGCTCATAAGTTTGTCGCCCTAGCCCCACAATCCAGCGGCGGGCGGAGTGGCAAAATGAGCGTTGCCGAGTGGAGTGTCAAGCCGATGACGCCCTGGGTTCAGACCGGCGAGCCACCCCTTTGCCGCAGACCGAGCCGTTCCGCCTGTCGGCCCTGGCTGACGCAACGAATCGCCCGTCGATCGCCCTGGGCAGCCCGCCGGACCCGGCGCCAGTGCCGGCCGCGGTGAGCAACGTGTGCACAACCACGGAGTCGATGGTTAACCGCAGCGCAAGAAGCTGGGGACGAAAATTGACAAGTACGATTTGCCTCGCGCTCGGGAATCCTGTCTCCTCACTCCATGATTGATGCCCTCGATGCGAATGCCAGTGCTCAGGCCGCCGACCTGAAAAAGACGCGGCGGACCAAATTCGAAGCGGCCAGCCCGGTGAAGGTGGACCGCCTGCCGCCCTTTTCGCTGGAGGCCGAACAAGGGGTGCTCGGCTGCGTTTTCCTCTCCCCCAACGAGTGTCTGGGGGACTGTATTCAGCGGTTCAAATGCGGGTCGGAAGTGTTGTACGATTTGCGGCATCGGACCATCTTCGACCTGCTGGTGGAGATGTACGATCACAAAGAAGCCATCGACCTGATCACCGTCCAGCAACGACTTAAGGACAAAGGCCAACTGGAGGCCGTGGGCGGACTGACCTACCTCTCCAGCCTGGCAGACGCCGTTCCGTCGGCGGCCAACCTCGCCTACTACGTGGACATCGTGCGCGAGAAGCACATCCTCCGGCGGATGATCCACGCGTGCACCGACGTGGTCGGACGCGTGTACGAGCACGAAGGCGAAGTGGACGCGTTGTTGGACGAGGTCGAGCGGGACATCCTGCACATCAGTGAGGAGCGGGTCGAAACGGCCACCCGCTCGATCAAGGATCTGGTCCACAAGGCGATCAACACCATCGAGGATTTCCACGCCCGGCAAGGAATGCTGACGGGCATCTCCACCGGTTTCCCCGACTTCGACAAGCTCACGAGCGGCCTGCATGGCGGCGAGATGATCGTCATTGCCGCGCGGCCCAGCATGGGCAAGACCTCGCTGGCGATGAATATCGCCGAGCACGTGGTCATCGACCAACGGCTCCCCGCCGGGGTCTTCAGCCTGGAAATGACGGCCGAATCTCTGGTGTTGCGCATCTTGTGCTCCCGGGCGCGGGTGAACCTGCGCGACATCCGCGAGGGTTTCCTGGCGGAGCGGGACTTTCCCAAGCTCACCGGCGCCGCCGGCAAGCTGGCCAACGCGCCGCTGTTCATCGACGATTCCCCGGGACTGTCGATCCTGCAGTTGCGAGCGCGGGCCCGCCGCATGGCGCAGCAGCACGGGGTCAAGCTCTTTGTCATTGACTACTTGCAACTGCTCCATTCTACTTCGGCGCGAGCTGAGAATCGGCAGCAGGAAATTGCGGACATTTCCAATGGCATCAAGGCCTTGGCCAAGGAATTGGATCTGCCGGTCATTGTCTTGAGCCAGTTGAATCGCGAGCTGGAAAAAGACAAGAGCCGTAAACCCCGGCTGTCGGACCTGCGCGAATCCGGCGCCATCGAGCAGGATGCCGACCTGGTGGGACTGCTCTACAAGCCCAATAGTGGGGACGACGAAGACGGGGCGGGGCGTGAAGAAGCGGATGCGGTGCCGATCAATCTGTTAATTGCCAAGCAACGCAACGGCCCGACCGGCGAGGTGCCGCTGACCTTCTTGAAAGGGTACACCCGTTTCGAGAGCGCGGCCAAGCTCAGCCCCGACGATGCGCCGACGGACGAATAACGACATGAATCATGTGCTTTGGCGGGGCGTGATCCTGGGGTTGCTGCTCCTGGGATTCCTGCCCGCGCTGTCGGCGCAGACGGCCACGCGCATCCGTGAGATCCTGATCCGGCATGTCGGCCCGCAGGCCGCGAGCGACGATCTGATCAAGGCCAACATCCGGATCAAGGCGGGCGATCCGTACAACAAGCTGAACGTTAACGACGACGTTAACAATCTGTACAAGACCGGCTATTTCTACAATATCAAGGTGGACGAGAAAGCGACCGACCAGGGCGTCATCCTGACCTACATTCTCCAGGGCAAACCGGTGCTCACCGACATCAAGTTCTCCGGCAACAAGAAGTGGAGCGCCGCCAAGCTGATGAAGCAGGTTTCCTCCAAGATCGGGGAACCGCTTGACGAAGCCAAGCTGTTTGCCGACAGCCGGAAGATCCTCGAAAAATACCAGAAGGCGGGCCTCCAGAAAACCACCGTCAAGCCGGTCGTGGTGATCGACGAGAACGCGGGACGGGGAGTAGCTACGTTAGAGATCGTCGAGGCCCCCAAGGTCAGGATCAAGAACGTGGAGTTCATCGGGGCCCACGCCTTTTCCCAGCGGAAGCTGCGCAAGACCATCAAGACGCGCCGGCACTGGATGTTCTCCTGGCTGACCGGCAGCGGCAAACTCAAGGACGAACAGTTCGAAGACGACAAAGACAAACTCCGCGAATTCTACCGCAACGAAGGCCATATCGACGCGGACGTCAAGGACAAGGAGATCGAGTTCCAGCAGATCAAGCCCAAGTGGATGCTCATCAAGATACCCATCTACGAAGGCAAACGCTACAAGGTCGGCGAGGTCGGCTTTAAGGGCGATTCGCTCTTCCCGACCAATGTGATCATCCCCGCCCTGCGCCGGCGTGAAGGCACCCGGACCAAGGTGGGCCTGAACATGGGCGTTGGCCAGACGTTCACCCCGAAGGGACTGTCGAAGGACCGGCTGGCCCTCGAGGACTTTTACGGCGCCAGAGGTTACATCGACGCCCGGGTGCGCCCGGTCTTGAACGCCAACATCGAGACCGGGACTATGGACATCGTTTACCAGATCGAGGAGGGCAAACCGTCCTACATTGAGAAGATCGAGATCAAAGGTAACACCAAAACCAAAGACCGCGTGATCCGCCGGGAACTGGCCGTTTCGCCCGGGGAGATCTTTGACATGGTGAGAGTCAAGATCAGCACCAACCGGCTCTACGGTCTGAACTACTTCGAGAAAGTGGATGCCGAACCCGAGGAAACGGACGTGCCGAATCGCCGCAACCTGATTATCGGCGTCGAGGAAAAGAACACGGGCAATCTTACCATGGGCGCCGGCTTCAGCACCGTGGACAACGTGGTCGGGTTCGTGGAGTTGAGCCAGGGGAATTTCGACCTGTTCAATTGGCCGCACTTCACCGGCGGCGGTCAGAAGTTCCGGATCCGCGCGGCCGTCGGCACCCGACGTCAGGATTACCTGACCTCCTTCATCGAGCCGTGGTTTCTCGGTCGCCGGCTGGCCTTGGGCGTTGACCTTTATCACCGGGACCTCCAATACCAGAGTCGCCTCTACGATGAAATCCGGACCGGCGGGCGCGTCAGCATGACCAAGGCCCTGAGCGAATTCTGGATCGGCGGCGTCAGCTACACGCTCGAAAACGTGGGCCTGAAGATCGACGAAAGCGAAAAAATCGTGCCCGAAACCCGTGCCGAAGGACCCGGACGCGGGTTCGACGTCGTCACGGGCCACCGCGGGGTCTCTGACGAGATCCTGGCCGAGGAAGGCTACAAGCTGGTGTCCAAGGTGGGCACCTCTCTGGCTTACGACACGCGCAACAGCGCGCTCCTGCCCGACAAGGGCCAGCGCAGCGAATGGTTGACCGAGGTCGCCGGCAGCGTGCTGGGAGGCGACGTGGATTATTATAAACTGGAACTGCGCCACGCCCGTTATTTTCCGGGCTTTGCCAACGGCCATGTGCTCGAACTCGTGGCCCGCGCTGGTATCGTGGACTTCTATGATAACTCGACGCGCGTGCCGCTCTGGGACCGCTTTTACCTGGGCGGCATGTATTCACTGCGCGGCTTCAAGTACCGCGACGTGGGCCCGCGCGACAAGAACGACGAACCGATCGGCGGCGGGACTTACTGGTTCGGTTCGGCCGAATACAGCATCCCGATTATTGAACGTTTGCGGTTTGCCCTGTTCTATGACATTGGCATGGTTTATTCAAAGGCCTATAGCTTCGGACGCCCTGAGAGCCTGCCGTTCTACAACGACGACGTGGGCGTGGGCATCCGCCTCAACCTGCCGATCGGCCCGCTGCGGCTGGACTACGGCATCCCCATCACGCGGGACCCGGGCCGCAGCAGTTCGGGCAAGTTCCAGTTTGGCGTTGGCTACACGCGCGAATTCTGACAGTCTATGTTCATGAACAAATTATCCGGTCCCCTTGGGCTGCTGCTGGTCGCCACCCTCGCGGCGGCGACGGCGCAGGCCCAACCCAAAATCGCCACCATCGACCTCGAGAAGACTTTCGACCGCTATTACAAGACCAAGCAAGCCGACGCGGTGCTCAAAGAGCGCGGGGCCGACTTCGAGAAGACCTACAAGGGAATGCTCGACGACTACGAGAAGGCCAACGAGGAATACAAGAAGCTCCTCGACGGCGCCAACGACCAGGCGGTCGCCGCCGAGGAACGGGACCGCCGCAAGAAACAAGCGGAAGCCAAACTGATCGAACTCCGACAAACCGAGCAGCAAATCCGCACCTTCGGCAACACGTCCCGAACAACTTTGGACGAAGAAAAGCGCCGCAAGCGCGACTCCATCCTGCGAGAGTTGACCGACGTGATCACGCGCAAGGCCAAGGCGGCCAACTACACGCTGGTCATCGATACCGCGGCCAAGACGATCAATAGCACCCCGGTCGTGCTCTTCATGAACGGCGAAAACGATCTCACCGAAGAGGTCCTCCGCGAGGTCAACGCGAACGCGCCGGCCGAGTTGCTCAGGTCCGCCGACACCAAGGACGAGAAAAAGGACGACGCCAAGCCGGACAAGAAATAGCCGGGGCGTTAGAGCAAACGTTTTCAAAACACCTCCCGGAGCCCAAGTGACAGCCGCGCTCCAGACTCTGCCGGGCGATGATGTCCGCCAGATCATGTGGCGCTTTGCCGACCGTTACGACCTCGCCATGCTCGTGCAGTCGGCGCGGGGAGTGGCACGCGGACCCGTGGCACGGCGGGTCGCGGACGGCGCCCGCAACTCGCACGAATGGACGGAGCCCAAGGCGCAGTTGCTGGCCGTGTTCGACGAGAGCGGGATCACGGCGGCGTTCCTGGATCCGCAGCACGGCGGGTTCATCGAAGGACCCAAGAACCTGGCGCTTGCGCTGATTGCCTTTGAGCTGTCCTGGGTGGATGCCGGGGCGGCAACCTGCAGCCTGGCGGGCAATCTCGGCCTGGCCCCCAATCGGAAGAGCGTCGTGTAGGGAAAGAGTGTACACGGTT
>Ga0315274_10007525_pt1 | contig 15766 bp, 14 predicted proteins | sample YL17G02_20_MG_FD_203700 | JGI IMG/M metagenome (GOLD analysis project Ga0315274, IMG submission 203700) | Sediment microbial communities from Yellowstone Lake, YNP, Wyoming, USA - YL17G02_20 | ecosystem: Environmental > Aquatic > Freshwater > Lake > Sediment | place: USA: Wyoming | collected... | reverse complement strand
TTATCTCTGCACACAAGGGTAGATCATCCGCAGGCACCCCGGGTTGAGTTCGATGCGGATATTCCTTCGAGTAGGCTATTTCCACACCTTCTGCATCGAGTAGACAATCCTCGACTACATCGATCACTCCTGCACTTTGGTTTTCGAGAACGGCATTCTGTTCAGATGGCATACTTCAATCTCCCTCATGACTGAGTCTGTTGTGATTCCATGCCCTTTACTTCCGCAGATGTTGTAGGCCTTCCCTATATCGGCGAATGCTCAGGCCAGCTTGAGTGTGATCGACAGCGTCCCGAACAGGCACAGACTCCCCTACGTTCCAAACACGCAACCGTAGTCCTCACCTGCACCCAGGCTGTCCAGCCGATGACGGCCGCACACGGTCATTATTCGTCGCTATGGCACTATGCGGGCAAGACCGTCATAGGAGCAGAAATTTTCGGGAAAAGTCTTGCATTCGGGCGGACGATATGTATACTTATCAGGGTCATGAGCGGTATGGGTACAATTCGAATCATCCTCAACGGCCTGCCGGGCCTGAGCACCCTGCTCCTGCGCCGCTAAGGCGCAGATAAGAGAACACCCACAACTCGTTTCCCATCCTGTACTTACGCAAAATCGTAGCGTTTTGGACGTGGTTTCGGCATAATGGCCGGCTATGACCCGAAATGGATTATGGATGATTATCCATCATCAATAATCCTTCATCAATGTGTCTGGAGAGTCAACTATGTCTGGAGAAAAGGTAGTCATTTTTGACACGACGTTGCGCGACGGGGAGCAGTCGCCCGGGGCGGCGATGTCGATCCCGCAGAAGGTCGAGATCGCCCGGCAGCTTGCGGTGCTCGGCGTGGATATCATCGAGGCGGGGTTCCCCATCTCTTCGCCCGCGCAGTTCGAGGCCACGAAGCTCGTCGCCGAGCAGGTCAAGGGCCCGGTAATCGCCGCCCTGGCCCGCGCCAACCGCGTCGATATCGAGGCCGCCGGCAAGGCCATCGCCCCGGCCAAGAAGAAGCGCATCCACACATTCATCGCGACCTCGCCGATCCACATGAAGCACAAGCTGAAGAAGGAGCCGGGCGAGGTCGTGAAGATGGCGGTCGAGGCCGTCAAGTTCGCGCGGACCTTCACGGACGACGTGGAGTTCTCGCCGGAGGACGCCTGCCGCAGCGAGATCCCGTTCCTCGTCGAGATCCTCGCGGCGGTGATCGAGGCCGGCGCGACCACGCTGAACATCCCCGACACGGTCGGCTACGTGCTGCCGTACGAGTACGGCCAGCTCATCGCCAGGCTCAAGAGCGATGTCCCAGGCATCGGCAAATGCATCATCAGCACGCACTGCCACAACGATCTCGGCATGGCGGTGGCGAACTCGCTGGCCGGCGTGCGAAACGGCGCCCGGCAGGTCGAGTGCACGATCAACGGGCTCGGCGAGCGCGCCGGTAACGCGGCGATGGAAGAGGTCGTCATGGCGATTCGGACCCGGCAGGACTTCTTCGGTCAGGCCGGCGGGGAGGCTCTGTCCACGAACATCAACACCAAGGAGATCTACCGCACGAGCCAGCTCGTGTCGCAGTTGACCGGCTTCGTGATCCAGCCGAACAAGGCGATTGTCGGCGCGAACGCCTTCGCGCACGAGTCGGGCATCCACGTGGACGGCATGCTCAAGGACCGCCAGACGTACGAGATCATGACGCCCGAGACGATCGGCCTGGTGGGCTCGCGCATGGTGCTCGGGCGCCACACGGGCCGGCACGGCTTCGCCGAACGCTGCAAGCAGCTCGGATACAAACTCACCAAGGACGAGGTCGAGCAGGCATACCAGCGTTTTGTGGAGATCGCCGATAAGAAGAAAGAGGTCTTCGACGCGGACGTGGCGGCCATCATCAACGACGAGATCCGCCTCGTGGAGCAGGTCTACGTGCTGGACTATCTGCACGTCGCATCGGGCACCGGGACCCTGCCGACGGCCAGCGTGAAGATGCGCGTCAAGGGCGAAACCAAGATCGCGGTGGCCTTCGGCGACGGCCCGGTGGACGCGGCCTACGAGGCCATCCGCCAGGCGATTGGATTGACTCCCAAGCTCGAGGAGTACTCGATCCGCGCCGTCACCAGCGGCACGGAGGCGCTGGGCGAGGCGGCGGTCCGCATTCGTGAGAACAGCCGGACGTTCATCGGCCGAGGCGTCTCCACCGATATCATCGAGGCCAGCGCCAAGGCCTACGTGGACGCGATCAATCGCATGGTCGCCGCCCAAGCCGGCCCGGCAGAGCTGAAGGTGGAACTGTGAAGAAAACACGAATATCGAAATCTGAAATGCGAAACAAATCATAATGACCGAGATTCGAATTTCGAATTGAATGATGAGAGAGAATGTCTACGAAGTGATGAGGTATACGCGATGGGAATGACGATAACGGAAAAGATACTGGCCCGGGCGGCGGGAGTGACGACGGTCGTGCCGGGGCGGTTGGTGGATGCGAGCATCGACGTGGTGATGTGTCACGACGTGACGACACCGCCGGCGATTTCGATGCTCGTGGAGAAGGGGATCGACCGCGTGTTCGATCCGGCCAAGATCGTGGTGACGCCGGACCACTTCCAGCCGGCCAAGGACGTCAAGAGCGCTGAGCTGCACAAACGGCTCGATGCGTGGGCCAGGCGGCATGGCATCAAGCACTACTACAGGCTGGGCCGGGCCGGGGTCTGTCACGCGCTGCTGCCCGAGCAGGGCCACATCCGGCCGGGCGAGGTCATCGTGGGCGGCGACTCGCATACATGCACGTACGGCGCCTTCGCGGCGTTCAGCACCGGGATCGGCTCGACTGACCTGGCGGCAGCAATTGCCACGGGCAAGCTCTGGTTCAAGATACCGGCGTCGATGAAGTTCGTCCTCAACGGCTCGCCGCCGCACGGTGTGTACAGCAAGGACGTGATCCTCGCCGTGATCGGCCGGGTCGGCACGGACGGCGCACTCTATCGGGCGATGGAGTTCGTCGGGCCGGCACTGGCGGGCATGTCCATGGAAGCCCGAATGACGATCACGAATATGGCGATCGAGGCCGGGGCCAAGAACGGCATCATCCCGTTCGATGATGTGACCAGAGCCTATCTCGACGAGCATCTGAAAGAGAAGACGGATTACACCGTTTTCGAGTCGGACAAGGACGCCGAGTACATCGCGACCGAGGAATTCGACTGCTCGAAGCTGGAGCCGATGGTGGCGCAGCCGCACTTGCCGAGCAACGCGGTGCCGATCAGCCAGTGCGCGGGCAAGGCGATGGACCAGGCGTACATCGGCAGTTGCACGAACGGTCGGATCGAGGACCTTCGCATCGCCGCCAGGATCATGAAGGGCAAACAGGTGGCGATCCGCACGATCGTGGTACCGTCCACGCCCGAGGTCTGGAAGCAAGCGGCTGATGAAGGTTTGTTCGACGTCTTCTACAACGCCGGCTGCGTGATCTCCGCCCCGACCTGCGGCGCATGTCTCGGCGGCTTCATGGGCGTCCTGGCCGAAGGCGAAAAGTGCGTGAGCACGACCAACCGCAATTTCGTGGGCCGAATGGGACACCCCAAGAGCGAAGTCTATCTGGCCAGCCCGGCGACGGCGGCGGCTAGCGCGATCATGGGGAAACTAACCGATCCACGAGAATGGCTGTGAGAATGTCAAAGATGAAAAATCAAAATGCAAAATGACAGGTCAAAATTCAAAGAGGACTTCAAGAAGCGGCTCTACCACTTTACCCTGAAGCTCATCGAGTTCCTGGATGGCCTGCCGAAGGATAACGTCTCGCTGCGATTGGGTGATCAGTTGTTGCGAAGCGGAACCAGCATCATCGGCAACTACGTGGAAGCGCGGGCGGCGAGCAGCCGGAAGGACTTCACCAACTTCCTGAACACGGCTCTCAAGTCCGCCAACGAGAGCAAGCTGTGGTTTGCGCTCCTGCGTGACAGCGGCCGGACCAAAGCCGAAGATGTCGCCTGGTTCCTCCGGGAACTGGAGGAGATAGCGAACATCTTGGCTTCCAGCGTGTTGACCCTGAAAGGCAAGAGGTGATCGTTGGATTTTGATATGTAGTTTTGATTCTTGCGGTTTGATCTTTGATCTCCTTTCGGATTTCGAATTTGAGAAGTGAGGATGTTATGGCAAAAGCACATGTGTATAAGCGTGACCATATCAATACGGATGAGATCATCCCGGCTCGGTACTTGAATACGGATAATGAGGCGGAGTTGGCGAAGTATTGCATGGAGGACCTGGACAAGGACTTCGTGGCCAAGGTCAAGGGCGGCGACGTGATCGTGGCGGGCGACGATTTCGGTTGCGGGTCCAGCCGCGAGCATGCGGTCTGGGCGATCCGCGGGGCCAAGGTGCAAACCATAATCGCCCGGTCGTTCGCGCGGATCTTCTATCGTAACGCGATCAACTGCGGCTTCTACCTGATCGAGTCGGCGGACGCCGTGAACAAGATCAAGGACGGCGACGAGGTCGAGATCGACTACGATGCCGGCGTGATCAAGGACAAGACGAGCAAGGCGACGATCAAGTTCATGCCCCTGCCCGACTTCGCCCTGGAGATCATCCGCGACGGCGGCCTGCTCGATCACATCAAAAAGACGGGGATCTGACATGTAAAGGAGACGAACCATGAGGCGAGGAGTCGGGACACTTGCGATGGTACTTGTCGCAGTTGCCGTGACAAGCATAACACTAACGGGCTGCCGTAAGAGACCAGCCGGGAGTGACACCAGCCCGACCTCAACGGTTGAACCGGCGGATGTCCAGGAGTGGGAGGTCATCCCCAGGGAGCAGGCGGGCCTTCCCGAACTCGGCAGGGACGAGCTTCTCACACAGGTGCAGAAATGGGTCGAGGCGACTCGCAGTCTGCCGTCGTGGGAGGCACACTATGAGGCCGCATTTTCCCAGGCCTCCCCATCCGTTCGTGAGACAGCACGCGTTCGCATGGTGTCCGCCGGCCGGAAGTGGGCTGTCCACCTGCTGACGAATCCGGGCGATGCCCAGCAGATGCAGACGTGGCAGGCTGCATGTGACGGCAATACGATCCGCCTTACCTGGCCGGACAGCAAGCAGGCCCAGCTTCTCAAGGCCGGCGAGCGGGTCGGATTCGGCAGCGCACCGACGCTGCCGGCGTTTCTTCCGCAGTTGCCATCGGAGGATGTCCTGCGCTGGGGCGTGGACGTCCGCGACGCATTCGGCATGCTCAATGACCCCGAAATCCAACTGTCTCCGTCGTGCACGCGGGTGGACGGGAATCCCTGCTATGTCCTGGAGCGGGCGCAGACACTGGAGTATCCTGTATTTCGAACTGATGAGCAGGCGGATCGATGGCTGCAAGAGCACGCGGGAGAAGAGCTGTCCGCCGACGGCTCACTGCGACCACTTATCGTGGTCGATCCCTATGCAAAGCCCGATCAGAAAATCGTGCGCACGGTGACGGCACGTCTGGCGGTGGACCCGAACGCCGGCTTTGCCATCGTTCGCTGGGAACGCGGGGGAGGGATGCAGATGCCCGGCCGTCCCATGAGCCTCTCTCCCGACAGAGAAGTCGTATACCGCGATTTCCGCAAGGTTGGCGAGGCGCTGTATCTGCCCTCACGGATGGAATTCACCATCTATCACGCAACCGTCCTGGGCCGTCCAGAGGTCTTTCAGCGGTTCACGCTGGGCGTCGAAGACATCATCGTCCCGCCGGATTATGAAGCGGGGCTGTTCGAGCCGGCCATCCCTGAAGGATATGCGGTTGCGGACGTGCCTCGCGGAATCGCCTATACGGCCGGCGAGGCCCAGGAGAAACTCGATGTTCTGATTGCCGCCGCCAAGGCGCGGGATGAGTTTTACCGTCGCCTGCAGGAGGGGCCTGCGCCTTCGCTGGAGGCGTCAACGTGGGTAGTGGGCGATGCGATCGATCTCAATAAGCACAAGGGCAGGCCGATTATCCTGCACTTCTGGGGCATCGACTGTGCGCCATGTATGCATGAGTTGCCGCGCCTGCAGGATCAATATGGCAACACGATACACAACACGCGCGAGCCGCTGTTCGTATCCATTCACCCTTACGTGGAAGGCGCCGAGCTAAAGCGGGTGCAGCAGCTCGTGAAGCGGCAGGGCATCACGTTCCCGGTGATGATTGATTCGCCACACACAGGCGAACTATCCTGGGGCAGGACGTTCCAGAAGTACCGGATATTCGGCATCCCCGGTGAGGTCAGGATCGATGAGAGCGGCCGCGTTGGGGAAATTGCGAGAGAACTGGTCTCCGAAAGTAGCTGGTGGGTCGACAAGGGGCAGGATAAGTAGAGCGCGTGTGCGAGAGGCGGTGTGTGTATGCATCGACGAGAGTTCCTGAAGGCGGTAGGCGCTGCGGCCGTGCTGGGCGTCTGGAACGGCATGGGGTCGGGACAACAGCAGGCAAAGACAAAGCGGCCGAACTTTGTATTCTTTCTGATCGACGACATGGGTTGGAAGGATCTGGGTTGTTTCGGCAGCACGTTCTATGAGACGCCGAACGTCGACCGGCTGGCGGCGCAGGGGATGCGGTTCACGAATGCTTACGCCGCGTGCCCGGTCTGCTCGCCGACGCGGGCGAGCATCATGACCGGAAAGTACCCCGCCCGGCTGGGGATCACGGACTGGATTGGCGCGCCGCCGCAGCCTACAGCCTACCGCGAGTATCTGCCGCTGGAAGAGGTCACCATTGCCGAGGCGCTAAAAGAGGCCGGCTATGCGACCGGGTTCGTCGGCAAATGGCACTTGGCGACGCGCGATGCGGACAGGACAAAGTACTACCCGGATCGGCAGGGCTTCGACGTCAATATCGGCGGGGACCATTCCGGCTCGCCGCCGACGTATTTCTACCCGTATGAGAAACAGAAGCGCTCGCTCGAAACGATGCCGCCCGGGGGCAAGGCGGGTGAATACCTGACCGACCGGCTCACCGAGGAGTCGCTCAAGTTCGTCGAGGCGAACAAAGGCCGGCCGTTCCTGCTCTACCTGGCGCACTACGCGGTACACACGCCGCTGGAGTCGAAGGAAGAGCTGGCCGAGAAATACAGGGCCAAGGCGTCCAAGCTCCTCCAAGCGCCGAAGCCACAGCCCGTCTACGGACCCTATAAGACCCGGCAGGTCCAGGACCATGCGGTCTACGCCGGCATGGTGCAGAGTGTCGATGAGAGCGTCGGGCGGGTCCTGCGGAAGCTCGAAGAGCTGGGACTGGAGCAGAATACGATCGTGATCTTCATGTCCGACAACGGCGGCCTATCCACCGTCGCAAGGGAGGGACCGACGTGCAATCTGCCTCTGCGGGCAGGCAAGGGCTGGCTCTACGAGGGCGGCATTCGCGAGCCCATGATCGTCAAATGGCCCGGGGTCGTCAGGCCGGGCAGTGTGTGTCACGAGCTGGTGATCAGCACGGATTTCTATCCAACGATGCTGGAGATGGCGGGCCTGCCCTCCAAACCGGCGCAGCACGTGGATGGCGTGAGTCTCGTGCCCCTGCTGCGGCAGAGGGGCGCCCTGGAGCGAGAAGCGGTCTACTGGCATTATCCGCACTACCACGGCAGCGGCAATCGCCCGAGCGGGGCCGTACGGGCCGGCGATTATAAGCTCATCGAATGGTACGAGGACGGGCGGATCGAGTTGTACAACCTCAAGGAGGATATCGGGGAGGAGAACGATCTCGCGGCGAGCCTGCCCGACAAGGTAGCGGAGCTTCGCCGCATGCTCCACGCGTGGCGGAACGAAGTGGGCGCGAAGATGCCTGAAGGCGGTCCGCGAGAGGACTACAAAATCTGGCGACAGACGATGTCCCATGAAGGGAGAGACGATGGATCGACGTGACTTCTTGAACGCAATGGGTGCCGTGGCATTACTACCAATGTGCGGAGGTGCGGGACTCTTCGGTCAGGAGCGCAAGAGAACCAGCTTCGTGTTCTTCCTCGTGGACGATCTGGGCTGGAGGGACCTGGGTTGTTTTGGCAGCACGTTCTATGAGACGCCGAACATCGACCGGCTGGCGACACAGGGGATGCGGTTCACGAATGCGTACGCCGCCTGCCCGGTTTGCTCGCCGACGCGGGCGAGCATCATGACGGGCAAATATCCGGCGAGGCTCGGAACGACGGACTACTTCGGCGCCCCGCAGCCAGACACGGTGCAAAAACACTGGACGAAAGACAAGCCCCTGTTGCCGGCGCGTTACCAGGACCGGCTGCCACTGGGGGAAGCGACAATCGCGGAGGCACTGAAAGAGCAAGGCTACGCGACGTTCTTCGCAGGCAAGTGGCACCTCGGGCCTGAGGGGTTCTGGCCGGAGGACCAGGGCTTCGACATCAACAAGGGCGGCACCGCCCAGGGCGGGCCCTACGGCGGCAAGAGGTACTTCTCGCCTTACGGCAACCCCAGGCTGCCGGACGGCCCGGAGGGCGAGCATCTGCCCGACCGGCTGGCGAGCGAAACGTGCACGTTCATCGAGTCCAACAAGGACCGGCCGTTCCTGGCGTACCTGTCTTTCTACTCTGTTCACGTGCCGCTGATGGCGAGGGCTGATCTGCAGGGCAGGTACGAGGCAAAAGCCAAACAGGTGAAACATGACGGCCCGGCGTGGGGCAAGGAGGGCGACCGACAGGTCCGGCTGGTGCAGGACCATGCGGTTTATGGGGGAATGGTCGAGGCGATGGACCAGGCGGTGGGCAAGGTGCTCGACGCGCTGGACCGGCTGGACCTGACGCGGGACACCGTTGTCTTCTTCATGTCGGACAACGGCGGACTCTCCACCTCCGAGGGCCATCCCACGTGCAACCTGCCGCTGCGGGCGGGCAAGGGTTGGCTCTATGAAGGGGGCATCCGCGAGCCGATGATCGTCAAGTGGCCCGGCGGGGTCAGGGCGGGCAGTGTCTGTGAGGAGCCGGTGATCAGCACGGACTTCTATCCCACAATGCTGGAGGTGGCGGGCCTGCCTCTCAAGCCGCGACAGCATCTGGACGGCCAAAGCATGGTCCCGCTGCTCAGACAATCGGGCAGGCAAGAGGGCCGGGCGTTCTACTGGCATTACCCGCACTACGGCAATCAGGGCGGCTCCCCCGGCGGCGCGGTCCGACTCGGCGACTACAAACTCATAGAGTTCTATGAGGACAGCCGCGTCGAACTGTATAATCTGCGGGACGATCTCGGTGAGCAGCATGACCTTGCGGCCAAGAGGCCGGAGAAGGTCGCCGAGTTGCGGCAAATGCTGCACCAGTGGCAAAAAGAGGTTGGGGCCGTGATGCCCACGCCCAACCCGAATCGGAAAGAGTGACGAAGAAAGAAAGGAAATAGTTGGATGGCAGAGACGTACAAGATTGCGGTGATACCGGGGGATGGGACGGGGCCGGAAGTAATCGCGGAGGCGGTGAAGGTGTTGAAGGCTGCCGCGGGCAAGTTCAAGTTCGAGACAGACCTTACCACGTTCGATTTCGGTGGTGAGCGGTACAAGCGAACGGGTGAGACGCTGCCGGATAGCGCCGTGGAGGAGTTGCGACGATTCGACGCGATCCTGTTAGGCGCGATCGGGCATCCGGATGTCGCGCCGGGGATTCTGGAAAAAGGGATTCTGCTGAAAGCCCGGTTCGAGCTGGATCAATATATCAATCTGCGGCCGGTGAAGCTGTATCCCGGTGTGGAGACGCCGTTGAAGAACAAGGGGCCGCAGGACATCGACTTCGTCGTCGTTCGCGAGAATACGGGCGACGCGTACACCGGCACCGGCGGCGTGACGATGAAGGGCACGCCGAACGAGGTGGCCGTGCAGTCGGCGGTCTACTCGCGATTCCAGGTGGACCGCTGCCTGAAGTACGCCTTCGAGTACGCCCGCAAGTACGGCAAGAAGGCCCGCGGCCGGGGCGAGAAGAACACGCTGGCCCTGTGCGGCAAGACCAACGTCCTGACATATATTTACGGCCTCTGGGAGCGGGCCTTTCACGAGATGGGCCAGACCCAGTACCCCGACGTAGCGCGAGAGTACTACCACGTCGATGCAACCTGCATGTGGTTCGTGAAGAACCCGGAGTGGTTCGACGTGATCGTCACGGGCAACATGTTCGGCGACATCATCACGGACCTCGGCGCCATGATCCAGGGCGGCATGGGCATCGCGGCGGGCGGCAACATCAACCCCGAGGGCGTCAGCATGTTCGAGCCCATCGGCGGCAGCGCCCCGAAGTACACCGGCCAGGGTGTCATCAACCCCCTGGCGGCAATCTGTGCCGCCCAGATGATGCTGGCGAGTCTCGGCCAGGAGAAAGCGGCCGAGGCCATCGAGCAGGCGGTGATGTACGCCACGGCCAACAAGCTCAAGTCCTTAGCCGCCGGCAAGATGGGCTATTCGACCTCCGAAGTCGGCGACCTCGTCGCCGCCAAGGTCGCGGAGTAGCGACTCTGCACGGACATACAACGAGTGGCAACAGCAAGGTCGAGGGCTTTGCCGATGGCGAGTGGTCAAACCATCGGCAAGCTCGCGCTTGCCGCTGCCACCCGGCAACGTCTGTGAAGGGGCCGATGGTTGAGCGTTAGCGATTCACCAGTGTTTACATGGTCCATCGTTCCTGATAGAATGGGGTCATGGACAAACTCGATTCTGTGAAGATCGACAGGAAGGCTCTCTCCGTCGCATCACTTCTGGAGCCGTCAGACGAGAAAGCCTATTGGCTTTCCAAGACTCCCTACGAGCGTCTGCAGGCGGCGGAGCTGATGCGTCAAATTGTGTATGGCTACGATCCATCTACCACCCGACTTCAAAGAGTTCTTGAGATTGATCAACGCTCACAAGGTTGAGTACTTGCTCATCGGCGGCTACGCGGTCAGCTACCACGGATATCCGCGTGCGACGGTCGACATGGACATCTGGATCGCTGTGCGCCCGGCCAACGCCGACCGCGTTGTCGCTGCCCTGAAGGAATTCGGGTTCGACCTGCCCGATCTGTCACCAGAGCTGTTTCTTCGTCCGTGGCAGATCATCCGCCTGGGCGTACCGCCTGCCAGGATCGAAATCGCCACGACGATCTCGGGAGTCGATTTTGCCGAATGCTACGCCGAACGCGTGGAAGAGACTCTTGGCGGGGATGCTGTACTCGCGGGCGATGATGGCCCCGTGTGAAAGAATGCCACCCAGGTCCATGACGACCCCGGCGGCCGGGAGGAAGTAGGGCGTCCACGCCGGGTTCGTCACCGGGGCGACGAGGATCTCCCCCGGCTCGACGTGCTGGCCGTCATGCGGCACGGTGATGACGCGAGCCTTGCCTGTGACGGTGCCAGGCGAGACGGCGATGCCTTTGAGCACCGTGACATTTGCGTCGATCCTCGACGCGACGTGCTTCTGCGGATCGTATCGGCCCACGACCACCGGCGGCGGGGTCTGTATGAGCGAGTCTCGGATGAATCGCGTCCCAGGCCTCGTCGCCCAACAAGGCCGTCTCGGTCTCTTTGCCTTTATGTGCGAGAGCGGCCAGACGCCACAAATCGAGTCCTGCTTCCGTGTCGGCAATGCCGCCTTGTGCCGCCAGGAGCCGATAGCCCAGGCCTTGGCTCTCATTGCCCAGCCAGTGCCGGCACACTCCTGAAAACACAATGGCCCCCACACTGCCGAGCCAGAAATAGAGTACTGTGCAATCTTTCAGGTTCTCATGGAGGGTCTGCGTCACCATCCGGGTCAACTCTTCGGTCGTCGCGGTGTTGATGTCGAAGCGGACCACCGCGTCGTTGCGGGCCTTGAAGCCGGCCATGAACTCCTCGGCCTTGCCGGACCGGTGGGCGATCAGGTCACAGACAATCCCCGGCCAGGAGAGGATGTACCTGGGCCAGCTAAATCCCACGTCCGGCAGGTCCTCCTCGCAGAGGTCGAATCTGCCGAGCTCGAAGCCCCTGATCTGTTCACCCCCGAAGGCGCTGTTTATGGCGGCCACCTTGGCCGGGGAGATAAACGGTCTCGCCGCGGCGAGACTGGTATTGATATTGAAGTACACCCTGCCGGCGACCATGCCCGCCGGCGGGTAGGGTCGCGGGTCGGCCCCGAAGAGCCGGAAGACCGGGCAAAACAGGGACTCGAACATACGCATGATGACGGAATAGGTCATCGGTGTCATGACGTCCGGGGCGACTTCGCCCAGATTGACGTTGGTCCAGACCTGCCGGTCCTCCCAGGGCTTGGGCTCCGGGATGGCCGTGATGGGTCGGGCCTGGAGAAACCACAGTGTGCCGTCGCGGATTGCCCACTCGATATCCTGCGGGCAGCCCAGGCGTTTCTCGATGTGCCTGACATGACGAGCGAGCCTCTGTGCGGACTTCAGGTCCAGCGACGGCTCGTTCGCGACGAGGTTCCGGCGAATCAGCTCCAAGCTCTTCTTTCGTAGCACGAAACGGTCGGGCTGGACTTGGCCGGAGACGAGAGCCTCGCCCAAACCCCGGCACGACTCAATCACGATTCGACTGCGGCTGCCCCTGACCGGATCGAGACTGAACGCCACGCCCGCCGCGTCAGGCTCAATCTGCCGCTGCACGATGACCGCCATCTCGACCTGCTGATGATCGATGCCATTGCGCCGTCGATACTCGAAAGCCCGCTGGGTCCAAAGCGACGCCCAACATCGCTTGATTGCGTCGAGGCACTCCTCAAGGGACTTCACGTTCAGGATGGTTTCATACTGCCCGGCAAACGAGTGTCCCGGCAGGTCCTCCGCCGTCGCCGAGGATCGCACCGCCACTGTGTGTGCCCGCAGTTGGCGGTACGCCGCCGCGATCTCCTCACGCAGGCCATCCCCGAGAGGCGCGCGAGTGACAAGCCGGCGGATTTGCTCGAGTGAGAGTGGCGTTGAGACCGACCGGGCGTCGAGCCCACTCAGGAGCGATTCAATTCGTGGGCCAAGGTCGCTGGCGGTCACATGCTCTCTGAAGGCCGTCGTGGTCACAAAGAAACACGGGGGGACCTTTCTCCCAAGCCGCCGCAACGTGCAGAGACTCGCCGCCTTCGGGCCGACCGACTGTCGATCCGCTTGCCGTGGCCGCTTGTTCAACCACAGAACGATCTTGCTGTTCATATCAGTAGACACCGGGGACAAACCGATACTTCACCTGTCGCAGATACTCGCTATACGAGCGATCCTGAGCCAAGAGTTCCTCTTCGTATCTTGCCCGCCTATCATACAGGACAGCCACGAGGAGCAGAAGCACCGCATTGTAGATCGAGGGATTCTTCAGGACGTATCCCAGTCTAAGGACCATCGCGGACAAGTAGATCGGGTGCCTGACGATCTGGTACACGTATCTCGTCTTGACCCGCCTCAAAGCGGGGAAGATGTCGAAACTCCGCCCGAGCACCAGCGCCGCTGTGAACCCCAAGAGGATTCCAGCCCCGATGAGGGTGTCGCCAGCCAGCAGGAGTCCCGCCTGGGGATTCGTGCTGTTCCTGACGAAAAGGAAGCCGGAGAATGACGTAAGCAGGGCGACCGTCCAATGAAGGAGGTTCATACTGACGATGGAGGGCCGGGTGCGAATCAGAAAGAACAATGCGACCGTCACGTTGTACACCAGATGCAACAGCTCGAAGGCATCGAAACCGCTCAGGAGGGCCCGGGCATGGGGAGCCGCAAGCATCGCGCAGCCCAGCGACAGCAGGACGCTGAGGGGGAAGCTCTTGAGAAACGAGTCCAGGGTGGCGTTTCTTATTTCCATGAGGAAGGCTCCCGGGCCGTCATACGCTCATTCCGCTTTCACCTCCCTGACAAAGTAGAGCGCGTCCGCCTGGGCCGGGAGGTACGACACCGGCATTGAGGCACGACGCGTCGCCGGTCTCCAAGTACCGGTCAACGCGCCAGCCCGTGGACCGCCCGGTTTCCATGGCCGCATGTCGCCAGCCGTGCTCGAGCAAGTACCGAATCAGCGTCAGCCGGAACGGGTACTTCTCGACGATGCAGTGTTCCGGCTCGCCCAGGAACACGAACCGTTTGCCTTCCAGCAACCGGTCCATCGCATTTCGCGCGTTCTCGCTGAGCGGCTCCTCATGCGGTCCCGGCACAGGGACGGCAGACCGCCCAGCCCACGCCAAAAAGACTTCACTCAGAGATGCCGCCTTGTCTCTCAGCATACCTTGCCATCAATAGAACACGCTGCACGACGACAGCATGACTCAGCAACGACACACAATTAAGAAGACGGATGTCGGGCGATTTCGTTACGTTCCCTTGCGCATTCGCGATCATTCATGCTCCTTCTAGGCGGGCCTCGAGCCAGGCAATGGCTTTGTCGCTGCCCTGTCGCGCGATCGTGAAGCCTTTGAATTGCCGGGCCAAGTCACCCGCCGTGAAGAACGGAGGCGTGAAAAAGCCGTTGCGAACGGCGAAGCGCCCGACAAACCAGTCGGAGAGCCGGCGGGCGCCTTTGACGTAACCGCACGCGATCAGAGTTCCATCTTTGCGAAGGACTCGCCGCATCTCTGCTGTCGTGCTCTGTTTGTCGGCGAAGGCGTGCCAGCCGTTCATTGAGAGCACCATATCCGCCCCTGCGTCGCTAACGGGCAGGTGAGCGGCATCGGCTTTGATCAGATGGACGTTGTTCACACCCTGCTCCTGAAAGCGGGCCCTGGCCTTTTGCAGCATGTTCATGGAAACATCCACGCCTATAATTGTGGCAGAAGGATAGCGGCAATAGAGAGAGGCTGTGAATATCCCTGTTCCCACGGGCACATCCAGCAGGACACCGTCAAATCGCTCCGGCAGGAGTGCCAACGCCTTGTCGACCGGATCGCGGTCGCTGGCAAAGCCCCAGACAATCCTGCCGAACACCCTCATGGCGATAGTACAGGAAACCATGTGGGAATCATACCGGCGGGCAACCTTGTCATAAGCAGTGGCGATCCTGTCGCCGGACTCAGGACAGAAATCGACGATGCCGTCGACGACAGGATAAGTCACGTCCGCGTGCTCCGCGCGCAGGATCGAACCCGCCTCATCAAGATGAAGCTTGTTGCCTGTCTTCGGGCATCGAAGGATGTCCGTCCACTCCATTGTCTGCCTCCTAATTCCGCCAGCCGGAGCCGGCGATGACCAGGATTGTCACGACGATTGCACTCCAAAGCCACGCTGGACCGAACATCCCCGCCGTATGCCTGTAGTCCCGGTATTGCTCATGAAATCGCACGCCCATGTCATACTTTTCCTCGATCAGAGCCTGCGTGACAAGTATGCCAAGTAACGCGGGGAACATCAACAACCCATCCGGATTGCGGGTGACTAGCGCCAAACCGAGGGAGACCCAGAGAATCCCGGCGTAGATGGGATGCCGGAAATACCGGTAGGTGCCCGACGTCAACAATCCTGCCCGGCCATCCTGGAGACCGAGGGCTTTTCGTTGCCGGACGGAGATGGAGGACAACACGATGCCGAGACATATCAGGACCGATCCAACCGCAGCAAAGCCGATGCGAACGCCTGGATGCGCCAGCCAGGCGGGGCGATGATCCCATCCACCCGCGGGTGGCAGAGCCGCAATAAGGTAACAACACGCGATGTATGCGATCACAAGGAGAATGTTGAAAAGCCAACTCTCAATGATCTTCCCATGTCTCTTGCGCTGCCCGAGCATGTAGCAATCGATCGAGGTCATGGCCACCAACCCACCAAGCAGAATCAGTCGTGCCTTCCACATGTCATCTCTCCTTGCACCTTCTACATAAGACGAAACTGCCGATCCTTAAATGGGAGGACCGGCAGCCGTGTC
>Ga0315274_10007524_pt1 | contig 15766 bp, 12 predicted proteins | sample YL17G02_20_MG_FD_203700 | JGI IMG/M metagenome (GOLD analysis project Ga0315274, IMG submission 203700) | Sediment microbial communities from Yellowstone Lake, YNP, Wyoming, USA - YL17G02_20 | ecosystem: Environmental > Aquatic > Freshwater > Lake > Sediment | place: USA: Wyoming | collected... | reverse complement strand
TCCTAGCCGCCGAGGGGATGGCCGTCATCTACACGAATCCCAGGGGGAGCGCCGGCTACGAGGAGGCCTTCACGCAGGGGGTGATGCGCCGCTACGGTGAGGGGGACTACGAGGACCTAATGACCTGCGTCGATGAGGCGTTGAGGCGGTTCAGCTTCATCGACCCAGATCACCTCGGCGTCTGCGGCGGTAGCTACGGCGGATACATGACGAACTGGATGGTGACACAGACTGACCGCTTCAAGGCAGCCGTCACCTTCCGCAGCATCTGCAACTGGGTTAGCAAGTTCGGCACATCCGACATCGGCTACATGCAGCCGGAGAGCATCAGCGGGGCGAAAACCTACTGGGGAGGTGACACCCTCGCCCAGATGAAGCACAGCCCCCTCCATTACGTGGACCGTGTAAAGACACCAACGCTCATCGTCCACAGCGAGGACGACCTTCGCTGCCCCATAGAGCAGGGGGAACAGTGGTTCACGGCCCTAAAGCTGAGGGGGGTCGAGACGGAGTTCATCCGTATCCCCGGGGAGAACCATGAGTTGAGCCGAAGCGGGAAGCCGAAACATAGGGAGGAGAGGCTCCGCCACCTCGTCAGGTGGATGAAGAAATATCTCCAACCCTAGCGCGTGAGGCCGAACCTACGTTCCAGCCTCCTCACGTACTCCGGCGCGGTCCTGAGGGCCCTGATGAACCCGACGAGCGCGACCATGCCTATGATCAGGAGGAAGGCGAGGACGGCGTAGACGAACAAGGGCGCGCCCTCGGTGACCGCGATGTAGGCGATGAAACCCCACACGATGAGGAAGAAGCAGTCGAAGACAACCGCCATCCGCAGTAGCCTCGACACGAAGGGATGAATGCTTATCACTTGGGATGTCCTCGCCGCGGAGACGTAATCGCCAAGATTTTCTGGGACATCTACCCCACGTAAAAAGGACATCGCCCTCTCCCCGAGGAGGGTGAGCCTATACCGCCGCTCCTCATCCTTCTCCAGGAGCTCCTCCAGCTGCTTCAGGTGATAGTTGAGGTTCCCCGTCGTGAGACCGAGCTCCCCCAGTATCTCGCTGTATGTGGCGCCACCCTCACGTGTGCGGATGATCCTTAGCATCTCACGCCTCTCCGAGGACGCGAGCGCCTGGAAGACGACCTCCTCGACCTCGTCCCTGCCCGGTTTCAACGCTTTCGCCGGCTTGAAGGGCGGTTTCCGGGGTTGAAAACCGTTTTTGACTGGGGTTGTTTGACTGGGAACCCAATCACGCGTGCACGTTGTTATGCTAAATATCGCCCCCCTAAAATACCGGCCCGAGCCCCGAAACCACCCGGAAGATGATTCAAACAAGTCAAACTCCGCCCCCGTAGACGCATCCCCTCACACCGCCGCGCAAAAACTTGCACGATGTTGTTGTTACTACGCCAACCAAAAAGCGGCCCTCGACACCCTCCGCTTAGGATATAAGCCCCCTGCCCCGAGTAGTGTTTGCCCGCCAAGACGACGCGCCATGCAGACGGACTCCGCGGAGGGTCACCAGTGAAGACGGGGTTACCCAGTCATGGAACAGGCGGGCAGGGCACGGGCGTCGGACTCCTCGCGATTTGAGAGAGCTCAGCTGAGCGGAGCGTTGGCTCCATGCCGTGATGCTGTGTGTTTGTCGCGAGGCACAGGGACGCCCCGCCCACCATCACACTTTTCCCACCGCAACACAGACTAAGGTATAGAGTGGTGAGCCGATCCTGGATAATTATTTCAACTTCGCCATAGAGGCAGGCATCATGGTCATCATCGTCTACTACGTCAATCTCCTCTACAGACGTCAGAGGAAGACAGGGGCCACAGCGGACAGGGTGATCTTCCTCGCCGGGGTCTTCATCTGCGTAGGTTACCCCGTCCTCCTCTACTGCTACTTCATTACGACAGGGTTCGTCTGGAGCCTGAGTACTTGGTACGCATTCGGCTACTACCTAATAATAATCGCAGTGGAGGCCTCACTCATCTACATGTATATCAGGGTGGAGCAGAGTGAAAAGCGGCTTGAAGTTGACCTCGATAGAAAAGTCCGCGAACTTATAGACAGTGAGAACCAGCAGCGCGACGCCGTGGAGAAGATGACGCGAGAACATACTATCGAGCTCATAGACGGGGCACACCAGGTCTCCACGGTCCTCAGGGAGAACGTCAGGAAGCCACTGAAGACGATGAGGCAGGCTCTCTACCATCTCAGGGAGGATCCTGAGGGAGCCGACTTCGCCCTAGAGACGCTCGATGAGAACCTCAACATGATAGAGGGCGCGGTGGAGGAGCTTTCGAGCAGCACCAGTTTCGGGCAGCTCAAGAAGACGCTGGTGGACGTAGGCGACCTCGTCAGCAGGATTCTTGAGGAGAGTAAGGTCCCCGAGGCTGTGAAGATTGAGGCGGATCTTGGGGAGGGTTTCAGCGCCATAAACGTTGACGTCCCCCGGATGAGGAGGGCCATCGGAAACATCGTCGAGAATGCCGTCGAGGCGATGCCCAGCGGAGGCACACTCAAGGTAAAGGTAACGAAGAACAAGAACGAGATCGCCATCAAGGTCTCCGACACCGGTGTCGGCATACCCGAGTCGGGGAAGACCATGCTCTTCAAGCCCTTCTACACGACGAAGCTCCACGGACTAGGCCTCGGACTCTTCTACGCGAAGGACATCATTGAGGCACACAAAGGGAAGATAGACTACGTGTCGAGCGTGGGGAAGGGGACCACCTTCACGGTGAAGCTACCCCTCATCCTCTGAGTCGGGTGGTCAACCGTATCCCGGCGGCGCCCTGAAGCCCCCGATGACCTTCGCCATCTTCCCCGCGACGTCGATGGTCGTGGCGTCCTCAAGGTAGGGGCCGACGATCTGGACGCCGACCGGCAGACCGCCCACGGTAGATCCTACCGGGGCGACGGTGGTGGGTAGCCCGCAGAGTGTGGCGAAGCTGATCCAGAAGCGTAGCTCCTGGTACCTTCTCGGCCCCTCAGGGGTCTGGAGCACCCTGCTCTTCAGGGGGGTCCTGTGGTCGTGTGGGAACGCGGGGACGAAGGCTGGGGGTATCAGGAAGGCGTCGACGCCTCGGAAGTATTCGCGCCACGCCTCCTGCGCCTGAGCCCTCCTCCAGAGAGCGTCCTGGAACTCCTTGACGGATGAGGCGTAGGCGTGGGCAGCGGCGTACTCATCCGAGCCATCGCTGACCTTCTCAGTCTTCAGCAGCTCGTATATCTGGGCGCCGCTGAGGGAGCCGGCGCCGGAGGCGTAACGGATGTACCTGTAGTCCTCGAAGAGCCTCTTCGGGTCGACGCCGCTCGGCCAACCCTCGACGAGCTCGACGCCCTCTTCCTTCAACGCCTCGACCATCTTGGCGAGAGGCGCCTTGACTTCGGATGAGATGCGGCACAGTGGGTCGTCGATTACGTAGCCGAGGCGATACTCGGCGAGTTTCGCCCTCCTCGGTGGGGGGAGTCTCCACGTGAACGCCTTCGCCGCCTCGCCGTCCGCCCCTCCCAGTACCTCCATCGCGAGCCTGAGGTCGTCGGCGCTCCTCGCCATGGGGCCGGCGACGCTGAAGGCTGGTTCCCCGACGGGTGAGCCGGGGACGGGGGGTATGTGGCCACGGGCCGAGACGGTGCCTATGCTTGGTTTGTGCCCATAGAGGCCGCAGAAGTGGGAGGGGACTCGTATTGATCCGCCGACATCGCTACCGACTTCGAGGAATGTGAGGCCCGACGCCAGGGCGGCGGCGCCGCCACCGGTGGAGCCTCCGGGTGTGAGTTTCAGGTCCCAGGGGTTGTTGGCGGCTCCGAAGAGGGTGTTGTAGGTCTGCCAGTCAGCCGCCATCTCGGGGATGTTTGTGTGGCCGATTATCACCGCGCCGGCTGATTGGAGACGCTCTACGGGGGCTGAGTCGTGCTCTGGGATGTGATCGGCGAGTGACTTCAGCCCCGCTGTAGTCCGGACTCCCTTCATCTCGAAGCAGTCCTTCACCGTTACGGGGACGCCGTGGAGTGGGCCGAGGTTCTCCCCCTTCTTCACGGCCTCGTCGGCCTTCTTCGCCGCGGCGAGTGCCTCTTTTTCTAGAAGTGTGATTATAGCGTTGATCTTTGGGTTGTATGCCTCGATGCGGCGGAGGATACCCTTCGTCAGCTCAAGTGAGGTGACGTCGCCGCGGGAGACGGCTCCGGCTGCCGTTGAGGCGGAGGCGTAGACGAGGGACTCCGGCGTCGGCTTCTTTGGGGACAACTCACCAACACTAGGGGCATTTCCCCTTATCATATTAACCACCAGAGGCGGCGTCCCCCTGATAATCCTAATATTATCGCCACATCGAGGTTGAAACCATGGGCGGACGAACACAAGTCCAGATACGACCATTCCGAGAAGAAGATCAAACAGCAGCCCTATCGCTTCAAGAGGAGTTCATCGGGGAGTTCTTCCCAGAGTTCGTAGGGGACCCGCGGCTCCGTGAGTGGAACGCGGACGTAGACAACATCTACGTCACCTATATGAGAGGAAGGGGATGCTTTTGGGTCATCGAGAAAGGCTTGGAGGTCGTCGGTATGGGAGGGATAAAGATGGGTGAATGGGGCGTACCCATCTTAAGCCGCATCCGCGTGAGGAGGTCAGAGAGAGGAAACGGCTACGGTACACTCCTCCTCAAACACATGGAGGACTACTGCGCTGAAAAAAAGTACCGGAAGATCCTCGTTGACACCGAGAACCACATGGTCACCGCCATCAAGCTATACGAGAAGCACGGGTACCATAGGTACAAGGAGTCTACCGAGGAGATAGACGGTAAGACCTACACGAGCTACTTCTACGAGAAGACCCTGTGAACGTGCGGAATCAGACAATTCCACCTGCCCTCAAACCTTAATAACGAAGCATCTGAGAATCCAAGGCGAGAAGAATGGATACCGAGACCCGCTTCAGGCTAGTCACCCAGAACCTCCAAGAGATAATCACCCCCGTGGAGGTACGCACGCTGCTAGAGACTAATGATCACCCCCGCGGATACGTCGGATTCGAGCCGAGCGGCATGATGCACGCCGGCACCGGCCTCATCGTGGGGAAGAAGATGAAGGACTACGCAGACGCGGGCTTCCACTTCATAATCTACCTCGCAGAGTGGCACGGCTGGATCAACAACAAGCTCGGCGGCGATCTCGACAACATCCGCGCAGGCGCCGAGTACTTCAAGGACTGCTTCACAGCCCTCGGCCTCCCACCGGGCAGGGTCGAGTACCTCTGGGCCAGCGACATCGTCAGCCACAAGGACTACTGGGAGAAGGTGGTACGCGTCATGAAGGCCACGACGATGAAGAGGGCCCTCAGGGCGATGCCCATCATGGGCCGCAGCGCGGACACAGAGGACGTGGAGTCGAGCTGGGTCCTCTACCCCGCTCTCCAGACGAGCGACATATTCCAGATGAATCTCGACGCCGCCTGCTCAGGGATGGACCAGCGGAAGGTCCACATGCTCGCCCGCGAGGTGGCACCCAAGCTAGGCTTCAAGGTCCCGGTTTGCCTACACAACGGGCTGCTCCCCGGCCTCCAGGACTCCACCATCCAGGGCAACTTCGACGAGGATGAGGGCATCAACAAGACAATCTCCACGAAGATGTCGAAGAGCGTCGCCAAGGGCGCCATCTGGGTCAACGACGAACCCGCCGACATCAAGACCAAGTACAAGGAGGCCTTCTGCCCCCCCAAGCAAGTGGAGGGCAACCCCGTCCTGGAGCACGCCCGCATGATCGTCTTCCCACACCTAGGCAAGCTCGAAGTCGAGCGCCCAGCCAAGTTCGGCGGAGACATCACATTCGAGAGCTACGAGGAACTCGCCAAGACATACGCCGAGGGCAAGCTCCACCCCATGGACCTGAAAACCGCCACCGCCGAGGCGATGATCAACCTCCTCGAACCAGTCCGCGAATACTTCGAGAAGAAACCCGAGAACCTAGAAAAGATGAAGAGGCTCCGGGTCACCCGGTAAAAAACGGCCTACTTGGCGTGGCTGGCCATCTTCTCGGCCAGCTCTATCGTCCTGCAGCTGTACCCGTACTCGTTGTCGTACCACGCGACGACTTTGACCATGCTCCCGTTGGAGATGGTTGAGGCGCCGTCGACGACCGCGCTGTAGGGGCTGTGGATGTAGTCGATGGAGACGAGGGGCTCGTCGCTGTATGCGAGTATGCCCTTCATCTTGCCGGCTGCGGCCTCCTTGAAGGCGGCGTTGATCTCGTCGGCGCTAGGCTTCCCCTTGAGGATGGCGGAGACGTCGATGAGGCTGACGTCGGGGGTTGGGACGCGGAAGGCGGTGCCGTCGACCTTCCCCTTCAGCTCGGGCAGCACCTCGCCGATGGCAGAGGTCATGCCGGTTGTCGTGGGGATTATGCTCATCGCCGCGGCGCGCGCCCTGCGGAGGTCCTTGTCTGCTCTGTCTAGGAGCATCTGGCTCCCCGTGTAGGCGTGGATGGTGGATACCATCGCGGATTCGAGGCCAAAGCGGTCGTTGAGCACCTTGACGACGGGCGCGACGCAGTTCGTGGTGCAACTCGCGTTGCTGACGAGGTTATGCCTCGCGGGGTCGTAGATGCCGTCGTTGACGCCGAGGACTATGGTGGCGTCGAGCTTCTTTCCCGGGGCGCCGACGAGGACCTTGCTCGCCCCCGCCTTGATGTGCTTCCCCGCGCCCTCCCTGTCCCTGTACTTGTCGGAGGCGTCGATGACGAGGTAGACGCCGAGGTCCCTCCAGGGGAGCTTCTCCGCGTCGGACTCGTTCAGGACCTTTATCCTCTTCCCAGCGGCGACTATGGCGTCGCCTTCGACCTCGACGGGGAAGGGTGCCCTCCCGTGGACGCTGTCATACTTCAACAGGTGCCCCAGCAGCTTGGCGTCGCCGCGATTAACCGCGACGAACTCGAGCTTGGAGCCCCGTTCTAGTGCCGCCCTCAACGCGAGGCGGCCCGTCCTACCAAATCCATTTATCGCGACTTTAACCATGAGGACGAACCCCAGATAAGGGATCTGTGAAACCCTCTTAAAACTACCGCGACGCGGAGAATCCTTGATCGACAAGGTTTTTATTCCTAGGTGAAGGAATTCCTACCGCGCCAGAAGGGCGTGGTTCACACTCACCGCGGGTGGAACGGACGCGATAGCGTACCAGGCACCCGCATCACCGAATGGAAGCCAAGCGAGGGAACGAGTTCTCGGACCCGGGCGAAGCCCCAGAGGGAGATAGGAGGGACCGCACCGCGGCTAGTGTGAATCAAGACAACAACGAACAGAGTTGCATAAACAATGGAAGATAAGGAAAGCTACACAGGCGTCAAGTACACAATCCACGCACGCTTTACAATCGAGGGCGTCGTGGAGCGCCACGACGTGATCGGCGCCATCTTCGGCCAGACCGAGGGGCTATTCCCCAAGGACTTCGAGCTCCGCGAGCTACAGCGCACAGGCAAGATCGGCAGGATCGACATCGACCTCAAATCAGCGAACGATAGGACGACCGGCACCCTGACGGTCCCATCAAGCCTCGACAGGCCCGAGACCGCCATCATAGCGGCGGCGATGGAGACAGTCGATAGGGTCGGCCCCTGCGAATCGAAGATCGCCATCGAGGGGATAAAGGACGTCCGCGTCGACAAGCTCAAGCGTATCCAGGAGCGCGCCAAGGAACTGATGCGCGACTGGCACGTCAAGGAGAGCCACGACATCGAGCTCATGCTCGAGCAGGTCGGTCAGGAGGGCAGGAAGATCGAGCCCGTCCACTACGGGCGCGAGAGGCTCACGGCCACACCCGACATCAGCCAGCGCAGCGACATAATCCTCGTCGAGGGAAGGGCGGACGTCATCAACCTCCTCAGGGCTGGCATATCCGGCTCCATAGCGGTCGATGGCGTCAAGATCCCGAGGACCATCCGTGAACTCGCCAGGAAGAAGGAGATAACAGCCTTCCTCGACGGTGATCGCGGAGGCGACCTCATCCTCAGGGAGCTCATGCAGGTGGCGAAGCCAAAGTACGTGGCACGCGCCCCCCGCGGCTCAGAGGTCGAGGAGCTCGACCCTGACCAGATAAAGGCCGCGCTGGAGGCGAAGGTCCCCGTCGAGGAGGCCTTCGCGGCGCTCCAGAGCCAGTCTGAGGCACCGCCCCAGCAGGAGGAGCGTCCGCAGGAGATTGTCCCGGAGCGTGCACCCGAGCGTGTACAGCAGCCGCCTCGCAGACCTCAACGCCCACAGCGCCAGAGGCCGCCACCAGTGGTCGCGCCACCACCCCCGAGCCTCGCCAAGGAGTACGCCAAACTCATAGACGGGTTCAGGGGCACACTCGAGGCCGTCCTCATAGGCAACGACGAGGCCGAGTCCCCGAGGTTCCCCGTCGCCGAACTCGTCGAGAAGCTCAAGTCGGCCGAGGGGGTCAAGGCCGTCGTCTTCGACGGCATAGTGACCGGGCGCCTCATAGACGCGGTGGCCGCGAAGGGCGTCAAGGTGGTCGTCGGCGACAGGATCGCCGAGGGCGTCCGCATCCCACAGGGGATGGAGATCAGGGCCTTCAAGGACCTATCCTAAACACACTTTTTTAACCGAGCCGTTTTCTCACGGCGGGCCTACGCAGGCTGAGCCTGTGGAGTGCCTCGCCGAATCCCTCACTTGGCTCCAGAGAGTGCTTGAGGTAGACGCCGGTCCGTCCGACGGAACGCCTGCGCTCCAGGGTCCTGACGCGCTCCGTGACTATTCGGGTGTCAACGCCGAGGAGGCGGGCGACCGCCCCTTCCCTCCCGGCGATGGGAGACTCGACGTGCCCACTGGGGGTCGGCTCGATGAGCATGAGCCTCTTATCCACGCCTGGTACTCTGACGCCTGCCTCGAGTTGCTGGAGGGTGACTGAGCCGGTGAAGCCGTAGAAGTCACGTTCGGCGGGGAGGAGGCGGACGAGTGGGAAGCTGTATCCTCGTCGCTCCCTCGTGTATATGTAGCCCTTGGCGGCATAGCCGGGGGTGGCCTGTATTATCTCCCTCTCGGAGGCGCGTATCCCCGCTCTCTCAAGCGCCGCCTCTATCAACTCGGGGGCGGGGGGGCTGGGTATGAATATGTCAACGTCGCTCGTCGGCTTGACGTCGCCGCGCGCGAGGCTCCCGTAGGCCAGGCACTCGATGTGAACCGCGGCGAGGGGGCGCATGAGGACCGCCGCCTCGCCCCGTAGGGAGTGCAGGATCTCCCAACGCTCCTCACCGTAGGCCACCTCGACCCTCTCAGACAACGCCCATCCATCTCCCTATATTGAGCGGTCTCCTTATATCTACAGCCTCAAACTGAAACGGGAGGTCAAGGGCTTGGACTCCCTCACAACGCTCGCCATCATCATCGGCGCCTGGTTCACCTTCTACGCCGCAGTGAAGCTTCTCAAGGTGCAGCGAGACGACCTCGAGGTCAGCCCCTTCTACGTCCTCTACAAGTCGACGCGGCTGAACGGCTTCATCTCCCGCCTCGCCTCCTGGCACCCAAAGATGTGGCGTGTTCTCGGCAACGCGGGTGTCGTCGCCGCCGTCGGGCAGGCCACATACGCCTCATACCTCCTGCTGAACAATCTCCTGAAGTTCTTATTCAAGCCCGAGACGGCGACCCCTGTGCAGCCCCTCATACCCGGCGTGACCATCGGCGCCTCAAGCCTCCCATGGTTCATGCTGGCTGCGGGCTTAGTCATACTGACCCATGAGTTGAGCCACGGCATCCAGTGCGTCCTCGAGGGGGTCAAGGTCAAGTCGGCGGCCGTGATGGTAGCCGTGATAACCTTCGGCGGCGCCATCGAGCCGGACGAGGATGAGATGATGAAGGCGTCCCTCCTGAGCAGGATGAGGATATTCGCCTCAGGCAGCATAGTCAACCTCCTCACCGGACTGATCGTCATCCCAATCATGATCCTGTTCAGTGACGTGATGCCCGACGCCGTCGGCCTCTTCTTCAGCTGGCTCTACTTCGTCTCCATAAACCTAGCCATAATGAACATGCTGCCCATAGGGCCCCTCGACGGCGGCCAGATGTGGAGGACCTTCACGGAGAACCGGCCGACGGGCAAGCTCCTGCAGAACGCCGCGACCTATGCATTCCTGGCCATCATAGTCGGGAACATAGTCTTCAGCTTCAACCTCTTCGGTTTAGTTCCCATCTAAGCCTAGGGGATCAATGCGTAGGTGGCATCTGAGCTTCACCCTCGATCTTCGATTTCCTACCCGACTCGGGTACACATAGCTGATTGGGCGAAGGCGATTATGCAGAAGGCGGCGACGAGGTAGAAGACAAAGTTGTACCCGTAGGCGTCGATGAGGAAACCACTGAAGAGAGTACCCTAGGATGGGTTGGATAGGGGGAAAGGTAGCATTACTTTTTCGCGGGTGGAGACTCCGCCTTCCCGGCCTTGTTAGGCTCCGGAACCCAGAGCTGCACTACGAAGAGTGAGACGGCGGAGAGGGCGGCAGCGCCGAGGAAGACCATGTTGAACCCGAGCAGGTCGATGATGTAACCGCCGAAGATGGCGCCTATCGTGGAGCTCTCCTGGCTAATCGTCGAGTAGAGGCCCATGCCGAAGCCCCTCACCGAGGGGGCGAGCAAGTCAGCGGTGTAGACCCTGATGGAGTTGAGGACGATGACGGAAGCTATGGCGTCGAGGCTCCTGACGAGGTAGATGTCGATGGTGCCCTTCATCTGGGTGTAGCCGAACAAGGCGAGGGCGGTCAAGACCATGCCGAGGAGGAACGTGGGCTTCCTGCCAAAGCGGTCGGCCATCCAGCCAGCCAAGGGGGCGAAGGTCAGTGTGCAGATCGCCCTGATGGCGAAGAAGTAGCTAGTTGATGAGAGGTCGAGTTTGATGACGTCCCTCAGGTAGATGCTGAAGAAGGGGTCGATCATCGTGTAGCCGGTCCTGTAGATGAGGATCGCGACGAGGAGGACGAGGAAGGCGCCCCCGAGAGCCTTGACCGAGCCCCAGAAGCCGCCGAGGCTGAAGCCCCTCCCACCCTTATCTCTCTCTACGCGCTGCTCCTTGGGGAGCGTCTCCTTGACGAGGAACGCCATGCCAAGGCAGCTGATGACGACGAATGTGCCGGAGAAGATGAAGTAGAGGTTGTAGTCGCTCCCTTTGATGAGGTAGGGTGCCATGAGGGGGCCTATTAGCTGGCCGAGGCCGCCCGCCATGGAGAAGAGGGCCATCATCCGGCCCCTCTCCTTCGCGGGGAAGGTGTCGGCGCACATCGCCGCGACGAGGACAGGCATGACGTAGAAGCCTATGCCCTCGAAGAATCTGAGGACGAAGAAGGTGTTGAAGTCCTTGCTCAGGAAGGCGAAGAGGAAGAAGACGACGGAGTAGACGGCGGTCCCACCGACGAGCAGCCACTTGCGCCCATAGTTGTCGCTGAACTTGCCCGCGATGAGGCCGCTGAAGACCCCAGCGAGTGTGCCGATCGAGATGAGTATCCCGTTCTCGGTGTTTGATATGCCGTGCTGCTCGAAGAAGAGAGGCAGCACCATGTAGATGGTGGAGCTCGTGATCTGCATCGAGACGACGGAGAGGATGAGGAAGTAGTAGTTTCTTCTCTGTTGTGGGGTGACCGTTGCTTCCATAGAACCAACCTGGCTGCTACGACTCAGAGACGGGGCTCCCCTCCTAATATTAACATTTCGTCAGAGGTACATACAGACAATTATTCCTTGAAGAACGTAAATATCGGTTAGACCCGGGGGCTACTTCTCCGCCGCCTTCGCCTCATGTTTCGAGGCTTTGGTGGGGTCGGGGACCCTCAGCCAGACTGTGAAGAGGGCGACGGCTGCGCAGCTCATGGCCGTGAGGAACGCGCCGGTGTAGCCCCAGTTGTCGATGATGACGCCCCCGAATATGGAGCCGATGGTGCTGCTCTCCTGAGAGATGGAGCTGTACAATCCCTGCCCGAAGCCACGCATCTCGGGGCTGACTAGATCCGTCATGAGCGTGCGGATGGTCGTCAGGAGTGTGGCGGCGGCGATGGAGTCCACGGCGCGTATCAGGTAGACGACCTCTATGCTCGTGGCCCTGCTGTAGCTGAACATGGTCGTGACGGTTAGAGCCATGCCGATGATGAAGACGGGCTTCCGCCCGACCTTGTCGTTCAAGTAGCCGGCGACCGGCGCCGCCGCGAGCGTGCAGACCGCCTTCAGCGCATACACGTAGCTTGACTCACTGATGTTCAGCTTTAGGACGTCCTTCAGGTAGAGGGTGAATAGGGGGTCTACCATCGTGTAGCCGACTCGGTAGAAGAGTATGGCCACGAGGAGGACGAGTACCACGACCCCTAGGCCTTTCACCTGGCCAACGAATTGTTTCGCCGACTCACCGATGTTGATCTTAGTCTTCTCGCCCTTGGGCTTGATCTTGTCCTTGTTCAGGGTCTCCTTCACGAAGAGGACCATTATGACGAGGCTCGTCACGACGAAGCCGCCGCAGAAGAGGAAGTAGGTAGTGTAGTTGCCGGAGGAGATCAGGAAGCCGGCGGTGAGTGGGCCGACGAGTTGGCCGACGCCGCTGCTCATGCTGTAGAGCCCCATGGCGCGGCCCCGCTCCTTGGCGGGGAAGATGTCGGCCGCCATGGAAACGATGACGACGGGTATGATGTAGTAGCCGAGGCCCTCGATGAAGCGGAGGATGAAGAAGACGTCGAAGCTGCCGGGAACGTAGGCGAATAGGAAGAAGACGGTCGCATACATCGCAGTCCCGAGGATAAGGAATGGTTTCCTGCCGAAGTTGTCGCTGAACTTCCCCGCGATTATTCCGCTCGCAATCCCCGCGAAGGTGCCTATGCTGATGAGGACGCCGGTTCCGGACTTGTTGACCCCAAACTGCTCGAAGTATAGGGGGAGGACCATGTATATCGTGGAGACTGTCACCTGTAGAGAGATGGCGGAGAGGATGAGGAGGTAGTAGTTTCGCCTCATCTTGGGGTCAACGGTTGCCGTGGACATGTTTTTCCCTCTGGAGACTATTCAACGGGGGTCTTAGGGGTTATATATTTTTCTAGGTAATATTATCCGCCGGGTACATTCACCCATCACTGAAAACTGCATATTCTAGCTACCATAACCGTTCTCCTTTTCGGGGGCTGCGCAATGCTTTTACCGGGTGGCTCCGCTTCATAAGTTGCAGCGGTGGGTAGGATCGGGGAGCCAGCCCTGCCCCGCACCCTTAACGGGCTACAAAGGGGGTCAGCAACCTCTTGGGTGGCCGGGGGAAGCGTGGCGTAAGGCGCGAAGCCCTCCGTCGATGTCCTGCCCCGCGGGGCCGGCGGCTGCGTCGCACGCCCTCGTAGGGGGGCGCGCGTGCATTCGACGGGCGAACCTGGCCAGGCCCGGGAGGGAGCAACCTAAGTCTGAACGTTTGGCGCTCGCGGGAACTCGGGACGGAGGAGGGTGACGCGGACCTGCGTCACGCCAGCCCGATAGCCCATGGGAGCCACCGCTGCACCCACCTTTACCCACCTCTCAAACATATATGCGGACGGGGTTAATCTTCTCTGACGGAGCTTGAGCGGGGTAAGGGACCTTTTCTTCGACGAATTCTACTCGGAGCTGGAGAGGGTGGCGGGGGAGATAGCAGCGAGGGATGAGGAAGAGTCGAAGCAATCCATCCTCGCCGACGAGGTGAGGGCCAAGTGGGTGCCTTACGCCCACGACTCAGAGGACCGCGAGGGCACCCTGATCAGCGTCGACGGCGGCATCCAGCAGAGCGACTTCGCATACGGCGACTTCGTCGCCGCTGGACGCGCCATCGCCCTCATCCACAAGCTCGGAGAGGGGCGACGCATGGAGAAGCGAGTCCGCATCTACGTCGGTCAGGTCTACGAGGACAGGGACAAGAGCTTCATCCCCGGCTACGTGCGCACCATCTGCGAGTACGACGCCGCCTACGCCGCGGCGAAGAAGGTGCTGGATGAAGGCGGGGCACCAGTCGTCCTCATGGACGGCAGCCTCTACATAGGCAGGTTCCCCTACGCCGTCAGGGAGTACAGGCACCACCCGGAGTTACTCGTCGACTTCTTCGAGTCCATAACCCGGCTGCGCAACCTCGCCCGGGACAACGGGTTCCCACTCGTCGGGGTCGCCAAGGACTCAAGTGTCTTCTTCCTCTACATGGAGCTGCTCAAGGCTGCGATCAGCCGGGCGGGACTTGGTGGCCTAGTCAGGCAGCTTGACGAGGCGTCTTCCCCCCTCGACCTCAGGGGGAAGATGGAGGCGTGGAGCGAGGAGGAGTGGAAGCAGATCGAACCATGGATCGAGGCTCGGCCACTCTGTGACCCGCTCCTCGTCAAAGAATCCACGGAGACGGCGGGCTACACCGCGCCCCTCTACCTCTCCCCCTCCATCTACTACTCGGAGGACGGCGCCCCCAGCCTCTACAGGCAGGTGGACAAGCACCTTGAGCCGCAACTCGCGGTGCGCGTCAAGGACGCCGTGAAGGGCTTCTTCACCGCACCCGGCGTCGCGGCGACCTACTGGAAACCCAACCCGAAGACCCGCCCCTTCCGCGTCGACGTCCTCGCCAACCTCCTCGGACGCCCCGAGGCATGGAACAGCCACACCCGGAACATGTTCATCGACCCTAACCCCAATCTTGAAAAGGTTTTGAACCACCTCGGACACTGGTTCTGTAACGAGGTCGAGTACAACATCCCGCTGAAGCAGGCCGACACACTCGCCCGCTTCGACAGGGACCTCTATAGGAAGAAGTATGAACCCTTCATAATCCGCCGCCTCGGGGAGGCCGGCCTCGACGTGGAGGGCAAACGCAGGACGAAGAGGGAGATAGGATGAAGGAGTACGGCAGCGTAATAGGGCAGAGCGACCCGACGTGGTTCGAGTTCAACATAGTCGACCCGAAGAACAGGCCGGTTAGCTACGAGTATGTCGAGGTCGAGGTAGAGGAGCCCCAGCCCGACGGCTCCATGAGGAGCATCAGGGTCCTCGGCCAGGTCAAGAACATCACGAGCCGGCACCCCTTCTACGACGAGAGGACGACCCCCGACGCGGCGCGGAAGATGAGGGAGCTGGGCGTCGACGACGACCTCATCCAGGTCTTCGCCCACGTCAAGGTCCTCGGCTACCTTCACGACGAGGGGGGCAGGAGCGAGGTGCACAGGCCGAGGAGCCCCCCGATGCCGGGTTCACCCGTCTACCGTGCCTCGGATGAGCTTCTGCAGAGGCTCTTCTCCCTCGGGGAGGGGGAGATCCCGTTGATGGTTGGGAGTCTCCTTCACAGGGAGGGGATCAACGTCCCCGTCAGTGGTAAGGAACTCCACAGGCACACCGCGATACTCGCGATGACGCGGTACGGTAAGAGCTACTTCGCGGGACGAATCATGGAGCAGCTGCTCCGCCAGGGTGCCTCCATCCTCGTGATCGACGCCCACGGCGACTACGCCAACATGACGCAGGACCCCGGCGGAGCCGAGCACGAGTACTTCAGGGACAAGGTTACGGTCTACCGCCCCGACACCGCCGAGGCCTTCGACGCCCCCCACGTCAAGCCCCTCCACATAAGCGTCAGCCAGTGCACCACCGGGGAGCTGTGCAGGCTCGCCCACGTCACGGGCAGCCTCCAGAAGATAATACTGGGCAAGGCGGTGAAGGAGGCGAAGGCGAGGAAGAAGTTCTACGGTCTCCAGGACATGATCGACGTCCTCTACGAGCAGCTAGACGAGGGGGAGGAAGAGGAGGAGCAGGAGGG
>Ga0315274_10007523_pt1 | contig 15767 bp, 10 predicted proteins | sample YL17G02_20_MG_FD_203700 | JGI IMG/M metagenome (GOLD analysis project Ga0315274, IMG submission 203700) | Sediment microbial communities from Yellowstone Lake, YNP, Wyoming, USA - YL17G02_20 | ecosystem: Environmental > Aquatic > Freshwater > Lake > Sediment | place: USA: Wyoming | collected... | reverse complement strand
CGCGATGGGAACGCCGAGATCTACGTGATGAACGCCGACGGCTCCGGCCAGACCAACCTCACCAACAACCCAGCCCTGGATCGCTGGACTCTCCCCAGGGAGTAGGGAGCGGGGCGGAGGATTGGCCCGGGGAAAGGCATTGGGTCATGAAGCGAGTTGCGTCCCTGGTGCTTACCTTGGCCGCCCCCGCCGTTCTTAGCTTCCTCCTAGCCCGCGTCTCTGGTTCGTCCGGCCTCAACTACGCCGCCTTCGCCCAAGTCGTCGCCGCGAGCCTTGTGACCCTCACCGCAACCGCCCGGTACGCCAGAAGGTGGTGGAGCAGGTAGAGCTGGGTGAAAAGGGGCGTGCAAGGCTCAGCAAGAGAGGCGTCTTGCGGCACCACCTTGCCAACCATCGCGGCCGCGAGTGGAATGAGGTCGCTGCAGGGTGCAACCGACACCTTGCTTCAAGAGCGCCGCCTGACCCACCCTGCGCCGTGGGTGAGCTCCTGCCGACGGAGCAGGTGATCGCTGACCACCCGAGAACCTCAGCGGACGTCTTTCAATGAGGCGGAGAAGACCGTGCTATGATGCTTCGCAGGAGCGCCCTACCGGCTTGAGGGCGGAAGAATGGAATCCTTCAGTCGTGCGGGTGACTACGGCGTGGGCTGTTAGAGCCGGGGAACAGATCGCTCACGGGCCAAGGGGGATCCGTGGCAATCGCTGGACCACACCTGATCGAGGCCGAGAACCCGGGGCAAGCTTGGTTGGCCATGTGCAATTGCGTGCTAGCAAATCACAACGAGGTGAGAAACCTAGTGGTGGTCATCCATGACCCAATCTCGGTGGATCCTCTCGTAGACATGACCGTCGAGGCCTTCTGCCGATCGCAAGGGCTACGGACGCCAAAGCACGTGGCTTACACCATCTTCCCGCAGGGCCTCGCAAGGCGACACGCCGGATCAGATCTCTTCACTGCCTATAACCGCACGGGGGGGTTCTTCGATCGGGTGAAGACGAGTTGGGGCACCTACTTCCGCCGTATGACATACTACGAAGGGCGAGATGGCCCCGTAAACCAGTTGGCTCGGATCATCGAAGGGGTCAATTCCCGGGAGGCCTGTCATCGAGCTGCCTACACTGTGACCATTCAGCAGCCTGGCAGCGAGAACGTCAGGGCGCGTGGGGCGCCCTGTCTCAACTACCTGGCTCTGCAGATGGAGCCAGACCACCCGCGGACCATCAGCCTCTTGGCAGTCTACCGCAATCATGATGTCGTTGAGAGAGCGTACGGCAACTTCGTCGGCCTCGGGTGGCTGCTTGGGTTCCTGTGCCGCGAAACGAATAGTGCCGTCGGTCAGTTGACTTGTTTGTCGGCGCACGCCTACATCGATCACAGCATAGGGGCCCTTCGCGCATCGCTGGGAACCCTTGCACAGCCATGAGGCCGCATCAGCCCCCGTTCAGGCTCAAGGAAATCAAGCTAGAGGTCACCCACAGATGCACGCTCGCCTGCATCCATTGCTCCAGCGAAGCTACTCCATCTTGCTCTCGGGAGATGCCTTTCAGCAAAGCCGCGCATCTATTGGACGAGATGCTCGCCTTCGGCGTCACGGACGTATCTTTCTCCGGAGGAGAACCCCTGCTGTGGGCGGGGCTATATGATGCCGTTCGCAAGTGCGCCCAGGGTGGCGTGCCACCAACCATCTACACGTCCGGCAACGTCGACGGGTGCGACGTTGCTATGTCGCTTTTGAAAGAACATGGAGCTGGTTGCGTCATTTTCAGCCTGTTCGGCGCTCAAAAGGACGCTCATGACCAGGTCACGCGCTCGAGAGGCAGCTTCGACAGGACTCTGGCTGCCATCGAGGCTGCTGGGAAAGCTAGCCTTCGCACTGAACTTCACTTCGTCCCGATGGGCGCCAACTACGCTGAACTTCCTGGCGTGATTGACTTGGCAAGCGACAACGGGCTCACTCGGGTGAGTGTGCTCCGTTTTGTTCCACAAGGGAGAGGGGCGATTCAGCCCTCCATGGCATTGACACATGGCCAAAACCTTGAGCTGAGGCGAATGATCGAGGCCGGGAGGCATAAGATCGACGTCCGAGCGGGTTCGCCCTATAATTTCCTATTGGTGAACGAAAGTCCGAAGTGTTGTGCTGCCATCGACAGACTCACGGTTGGCCCGCAGTTCAACATCTACCCTTGCGATGCGTTCAAGCAGATAGAGGCGCAAGAGCTGGTTGGCACAGACGATTTTTCCCGTGTGGATGGATGGTCTTTGGAGGATTGCTGGCAGAAGTCGCCGTATCTGAGCGCGGTTCGCAACTATCTCACAACCGACTTTGAGCCGCCATGCGATGCTTGTGAGCTACTGGAGAGGTGCCTTTCTGGATGCTTGGCTCAGAAGGTCATCGAGTACGGTGCCTTCAAGAAAGCCCCTGACCCCATGTGCCTGAAGCTGAGGAGGTGCTGAAAATGTTCGGTGCGCTCGCAAACTTCACGTGCCAGGCCCGATTTCGCACCCTCGTTAACGGTGTTCAACACTGCACGCTGTGTCCGAGGATGTCGGGCCGTGCCAAGGTGCTGTCCGAGAGCAGCGGCAATATCCAGTCGAAAGTCCTCTTCATCGGCGAGGCCCCTGGGCGCCTCGGAGCGGACAGGACAGGAGTTCCCTTCACGGGCGACAAGGCGGGTGAGAACTTCCAGGTGCTCTTGGGCAACATCGGATGGACACGCGCTGACATCTTCATAACGAATGCCGTGCTCTGTAACCCCCGTGGCGACGGGGGCAACAACGAGCCGCCTTCTGACGAGGAGATCGCGAACTGTTCGGCCTTTCTCCAGATGACCCTCGAGCTCGTCGATCCGGAGGTCGTGGTCACTCTGGGCACGGTCGCACTGAGGGCGATCGCGCGCATCCACCCACATAGCTACGGTCTCAGGCAGACGGTCAGCAATCTAGTTCCTTGGAGTGGCCGTTGGCTCATGCCGATGTACCATCCGAGTCAGAGAGCTGCGGTTCATCGGTCCATCACATCCCAGCGCGCTGACTACTTCCAGCTGTCCAAACTGGTCGACCCCAATATCGGATTGCGTCGCCGCAGGCCAGCCCCGTCCCCAGGTGTGCTCGTGACTGACCCACACGACCTCTCCAAGATGGCTCACGTCATTATGTTTCTGCTCCACAGGCTCGGTCGCGTCTCGAAATTCAAGCTGACTAAGCTCCTGTACCTCACGGACTTCAACGCGGGCCTAGCGCTCGGGCGCGAGATGACGGAGTCTGTCTACCTTCGTCAGGTGGAGGGTCCCTGGCCCCCAGAGATTGACAGAGCTCTGAACCAACTAGCTGGCTACGAGGTGGTCACCTTCTTCAGACGAGGAATTCCTGTTGTCTCTCTTGGACCGTCACCAAGGTTCGAGCCGCAATTGAACGACGACGAGGCTGCTATCTTGCTGGAAGTGCTGAAGCGCTATGGTGACATGACGAACTCGCAAATCAAGTCCGCCGCATACCGAACCGCACCCATGCGGGAGCTGCTAAAGAGAGAGAGGGCGGGCGAAAGAACGCTGAATCAGCCTGTTCTCTACACGAGGGGTGACTGAACCCGGCAAGTAATCAACCAGAACGACGGAGCAGGAGGTCGCTGGAGGGCCCACAACCTCCATTATCTGGCACGCCATCACATGCTGGGAAAGGGCGCTGCGACACCTCTCCATACGCCTACGGTCCGCCGCCTCGAGCTACTTCCGGGATTCGCTGCGAAAGCACGGTTTGGGCCGCAGCATCATTCCTTGCCGACCGCTCCAGCAGGCCGAGAATCCCTTTTCGTGTAGGCCCGGCGAGGAGCAACTGGCCGCGATGCGAGAAGCGACCACTTGGTTTGGCTAGAGGAGAAATCTAGGCCGAAGGAACCTTTTTCGCCACTGAGAGGCTAGAAAGGATGGGCTTTCGCCCAGTCAACGACGGCCTGCTCCAGTGGGTCAAGTCTGCTGCGGACGGAGGCAAACCAGTGCTTTCTTTCGTCGGCTGGCAAGCAGCTGGCCCCAGCTAGAAAAGCGCGGCGCGTCCAAGCCTCAAATCTCATGAGCTCGCTCTTCATCTCTCGGAACCAATAGTCGCTCTTGGCCCGCCCCATGCCGAGAACCAGTTTCCGTTCTGTCGTTGGCTCCCGGGTCGAGCTAAGCAGGCTCCGTAGCTGACCAGGTTGGTCACACTCCCAACCATCACCCTCGGTGAAGAGGCTCAAGAGCCAGCAACGATGAAATGGGAGGTGAGCAATCACGGAGTCTTGGACAAGAGCCAGGATTTTATGTCCGATTTCGGTCTTCCTGGCGGGATGGAGCGTCCGAAGAGCCAGGAGGTATCGAACTACCTCGGGAACCACTGGGTAGCAGGTCTCGATGGAGTCGATCAGGCCATCCACCATTTGGTCATTGTCAAGCTGGCCCAGCCGTCGGAGCAAGAACCTGAACAAGGCAACGTCTATCTCTACTGCTCCCAGCTGCTCCCGCAGCAACTCTTGGAGGTTGAGAGAATCTATTAGAGCTTTGCTCGCCCCACCTAGAGAATCGTAGTCGATCACTCCATAGGGGTCCTCGAAGCCAAGGTTACCAATGATCTCTTCGAATCTTCGCCTAAGGCTATCAAGTTCCACTGCGGCCAGGCTGGTCAGGTACTTTCTTCGAAACTCGTCTATGCCGATGATCTCTGTCTTGCCAGGCTGAAGAGAAAGACCATGGTTGTGCTCCAGCTTTGTCGCGAGGCTCTCCAGCCTTTCGTATGCCTCCCTTCTGCTTTTACAGAATATTCGAAAGTCGTCCGAGTATCGGCAGTAGGTGACTTTCTCAGACAGCAGCCCTCTATCTATGTCGTTGATAGTGACCTCGGCCAGGAGCCTGGACGCATGAGACCCGACAGGGAGCCCATACGAGACATTGTCGTTCCACTGCTTAAGCATTTTCATGATTGCTCGCACCGGGCCAGTGTTTGACGTGGCTACCTGAAGGGTATTCTCGATCCTGTGAAGGTAAAGTCGGGGGAAGAAGTCAGCGATGTCCGCGACCACTATGTGGGTGTACGGGCCCTCATGCGCAAGTTCAGCCGAGCGACGCTGAAATGCAGCCCAGTTGTAGGACGGACTGAAGATGCGTCCCTCCTCCGAGCGCTGAAAGCGAAATGAGAAGACGACCTCTTCGTCAGGGGGTACTCGGTAGGCTTCCAAATCTGAACCGATTTGATGGACCAGCCCAGCGTATATGATCGCGTCCAGCGGGTCGAGTTGGGTCGCGATCCGGTAAGCGTAGCGCCCCTTGGGCACCATGCATCGGCGGAGGGGCCTGGTTGCGTAGGTGTCGAGGTCCTGCCTCAGCAGATATGGACACAAGTCATCCCAGCAGTAGCGGATCGCCGCCACCTCGAATGGGCGGGGGAAGATATCGGTGTCCCCGAGCCTCTCGATGTGAGCGAGGGCAGAATTCAGGCTGTCCTCGTCGACGTGCACGACCATGATGGCTCCCTTGAACCGCCGTTACAGCTCCCCCCGAAAGGCGCTGTCCAGCACCGACGGCAGGAGCGCCTCCAGCTCCTGCTGTGTCTCCCCTTGGAGGCGGAGGAGGGCTTGCGCCTTGGCCTGCAGGCCGTCCAGGTAGGCCACGATGCGCCGCTGCTCGTCGAGAGGAGGTACCGGTATGGGCAAAGACGTCAACACTTCGGTTCTCAGCCTGCGGGTTCCATGCGCAGCAGTTTCTACCTTGCCTAGCAGGTCCTGTTCTGAGCCTTTCAGCATGTAGGCGAGAAAGTCCGGCGTTAGTCCGTCCCTCGGACGCAGGGCCTTCATGTCCTGATTGACGGTCAAGCGGGCTCTACCGATAGCTACAGGGAGCGCCTTGGCCAGTATCATTCCACGGACAACCACCAGCACTGCCCCCGGCTCAATCCACCTCACGGCCGATCTTGAAACCGCTTCCTCGGTGATGCGTTCTTCAGAATCGGCAACCTCCCAGCTCTTCATGTCCTTGGGGGACACCCAGGGTACAGTGCCACTCCAGTACGACGGTTCCTTCGTGGAAGGCGTCCCACCACCAGTCAACCGAACCAGCTCGCCAAGCGGCCGTGCAGGGAACCGGCCTCTGGCGCTGGCCACTGTCTGCGCCAGCGCCGCCGGCAGCAGCGCCTCTGCCTCCTGGCGAGCCGCGCGGCGCAGGCCCTTCGCCTCCTCGATGCGTTGGGCCAGCTCCTCGATGCGCCCCACGATGCGCCGCTGCTCCTCCAGGGGCGGGAGAGGGATTTCGGTCTCGCGTAGCTTCTGAGCGTTCACGGCCGCTTGACCAATCCATCGGTTGCAGGTTCGCTCAAAGTGGCGATCGTGCCAGAGCTGGCGAAGGCAGAGGAGCAGCCATCCGGAGGTGAGCACACTGGGCCTTACCCTCAGCCGCGTCAGGTGGTTGCTGTAGAAGTAATCCCCGTCCTCCACATCGAAGAGTGCGGACTTTCCGACCAGTTCGGCGCTATTTGTGTTGTTGAATAGAACGTCTCCCTTGCTCAGCCGGTACTTTCTCGCCTTTTCGGGGTCGTAGTCGACGTAGGTAACCCTGCTCAGGTCCGCGCTTCCATCAGGGCCGATGTTGTCCATCCTGAGGTGGCGCAGGCCCGGCGTTGACCGCTTTCTGCCGCAGGCAAAGCCGCTCTGCACGTCCACCAACACGTCCCCCAGCCGGACGCGACGCCAGCCTTTGGGAAGGTCACTCCCCTCCATCATTGTTCGCACCCAGCAGTCCCTCCACCTCAACCAGGATGGCCGCGATCTGCTGCTCCTTCTCCAAGATGTCAGCCACCAGTTCCTCCGGCGGCCGGTGCACATAGTCTTCCTTCCGCTTGGGGTTCCGCGCCGTCAGGTCGTACCCGCGGGCCACCAGCTCTTGCACCGGTACAACCCATGATTTCTCGGACAGCGCGCGGTCCTGCCACTTGACCCAGGCGTCCTCCAGGTGGTCGTCCTGAATGGGGTTGGCCTTGGTGTACTTCGTCCCCGGTGGCGGCTGGAGCTCGTAGTACCAGGTCTCCTTAGTGGGGCCCGTCCGGTCGAAGAAGAGGAGGTTGGTCTTCGGCCCCTGGCCGGAGGCGGTGACGTTGGCGAACACGCCCGGCGGCAGGCTAACGATGGTATGGAGGTTGTACTCCTCCAGCAGCTCCTTCTTGACCTGGGCGAAGGCGTCGCCGCGGAAAAGGACGCCCTCCGGCAGGACGATGCCACAGCGGCCGTGCACCCGCAGCTTCTTCATCACGTGCTGGAGAGCCAGCAGCTCTGTGGCCTGGCTCTGGACGGGGAAGTTCTGCTGGACCTGCTTGCTCTCGGTGCCGCCGAAGGGAGGATTGGTCAGGATGACGTCGTAGCGCTGCCCCTCAGGGATGTTGCGGATGTTCTCCTCCAGGGTGTTCCTGCGTACCATGCTGGGGGTGAGGATGCCGTGCAGGATGGCGTTCATCATCCCCATGAGGCAGGGCAGATGCTTCTTCTCCTGGCCAAAGAAGGTCTCCCGCTGAAGCTTCTCGTGATGCGCGAGGGTGATAGCGCCGGCCGCCATCATGTGGCGGTAGGATTCCACCAGGAAGCCGCCGGAGCCGCAAAAGGGGTCATAGACCCGCTCGCTGATCTTGGGGTTCACCAGCTTCACCATGAAGCGAACGATGGGGCGCGGCGTGTAGAACTCGCCGGCTAGGCCGCCCTCGCGCCCCATCTTCAGGAGGAGGTCTTCGTAGACCTGGGAGACAACGTGGGTATCGTCCACGTCCTGGAAGTTGACCTCATCGATGATGTCAATGACATCGCGCAGGTTGTAGGCGGACTTCATCTTGTTGCCCTTGATATCCGCGAAGATAGCGCGGATGATGTCGCGCTCAGGCGAGCCGCTCAGCGACTGCAGGTACGGGAACAGCTTGCCGTCGACGAATTCGATGAGCTCCTCGGCTCGCCAGTCCTTCTTCGTCCAGGCTGACCAGCGGAACTCATCGTCAATGATGCGCTGATAGGAAGGGCCGGCTAGCCGCGCCTCCGCCTCGTACCGGTCTTCGATGGCCTCGAAAGCCTTGAGGAAGAGAAGCCAGGAGAGCTGCTCCATGTACTCCATGATGCCGGTGGTGCCGTCATCACGGCGCATGATGTCACAGGCGCGCCAGATGTCGTTGGCCAGGGCCTCGCGGGTCATGCCACCACCTCAGCCAAGTAGATCTCCTTCTGGAGACGGTCCATGGCCGTCCGCAGACGCTCGGGGTCACCGAAGCGTGCCGTCACGCCTGCAGCATAGCCCATCCGGTCGAAGGGTGGAATACGGAACACCTCCGGCCGCAGCTCGTCCACACCGGCCAAACGGTACTTTTCCAGCAGGGCCAGAAGCACCTCGCGGGCGTCCGGCCCGAAGGCACTGAGGAACTGCTGGCCGAGGTTCTCCACCGCCTTGGCCCGCTCGTCGCGGCTGATGACCGGCGCCGCGAAAGCCAAGGACGCCAGGACGTCGAAAGTATCGGCGTCGGGCCTCTCAATGAGCTTGGCCAGCACCTCGGGGTGCACGCTCTGCTCTCGCAGCTCTTCGAGGAAAGTGCCTCGCTTCGACGGGTCGATCCAGATGTCTCTGAGGTCGTGGATGCTGGCGGCTCGTTTGACGACCTCGCCCTTGCTGTACTCTACGTATTCGTTCACCGACAGGCGCTGGCCGGTGGCTTCCAGCTCCAGGTAGGTCTCCTCGGCAATGTACACATCCAGGCCCTTCACCGATATCTTGCCCGCGGCAGGCCGCTCCCGCTTCAGCTCGATGGCCAGCGAGTCCGACGGGTTCTCGAAGGTCTCGACCGTCAGCTCGCGGCTGCGGTACCCAGTTGCCGAAACGTAGACCTTAACCGAGCCCTGTGGCAGGCCAGAGAACGTGAAGGCGCCGTCCGCCCCGCACCTGTGGTGGACTTCCTCGTTGGGCGCCGCGAGCACTGTGACCAGCGCCTCAGCCACGGGCTCGCCGGCCACCTCGTCCAGCACAACCCCGGCCAGAAACCGATCGCGAGGGCCTTCCGGTCGCCGCTCGGGCGGCGGCTCCGGCGGCCGATCCCAATCATCGAAAAGGCGGGTGGCGTTTACGTAGTCGATGATGCGGAAGAAGTACTTATCGGTGTTGGGGTCGATGCGACTGCCGCGGCCCACGATCTGCTTGAAGATCACGCGGGAGGAGACAGGGCGAATGAACACGATGTTCTTGGCGCTGGGGACGTCCACGCCGGTGGTGAGCAAGTCGACGGTAGTGGCCACGACCGGCGCAGGCTTGTCGGAATCGGCGAAGCGCTCGAGCAGGACGCGGGCATCCGGCTCTTCCGAGACGATACGCACGGCGTAGTCGTGGTAGCCCAGGTTCGAGAAATGGTTCTGGAGCTGCTTGGCCACGTCGTTCGCGTGCTCCATGTCGACACAGAACACCATGCTCTTCTGAGTCGGCCCGAACGTTCGGAGCAGGCCGGCCAGGTGGTCGCATATCTTGCGGGTGCGGTCGGGCAGGGTGATCTCCCGCTCGAACTCCTCGACGGCGTAGAAGTCTTTCGGGTCGGCCTCCTCCGGACAGAAGATCTCGGCTCCCTGCGTTCTGGCATCGTCGAGGTGCAGGCCGCCTTGGCGGTCAATGTTGGTGAAGACCTTGTGGATCTTGTACGTGGCCAGGAAGCCGTCGTCGATGCCCTGGCCCAGGCTGTAGGTGTACACCGGCTCGCCAAAGTAGGCGTAGGTATCGATGTTGTCGTCCCGCTTGGGAGTCGCCGTCATGCCGAGATGGACGGCGCCCGAGAAGTGCTGGAGTATCTCGTGCCATCGGCCAAAGCCCGAGCGGTGGCACTCGTCGATGATCACCAGGTCGAAGAAATCGCGAGGGTAGCGCTGGTACAGACGGTTGTCCTCGTCGCCGCCGTACATCGCCTGGTAGATGCTGAAGTAGATGTCGCGGGTGGTGGGCGCCTTCCCCTCCTCAATGAGGGCGCGGGCGTCCTCAAATGGCGCGAAAGTGTTGTAGGCCTGGTCTCGAAGGATGTTGCGGTCGGCCAAATACAGCACCCGACGAAGGTGGCCCGACTTCATCAGCTTCCAGACGATCTGGAAAGCGACAAGCGTCTTGCCCGTGCCTGTAGCCATCGTAAGAAGGATCCGCTTCTGCCGTCGCAGGATCGCCTCGATGACGCGACAGACGGCTATCTCCTGGTAGTAGCGGACAACTTTGCCACCCGGCTCATGGTGGTACGGGTGAAGGAGAGGACTCTTGCCGCCGTATGCAGCTTTGGCTTCGGCGACCCTCCCTCCGTTCCCTTTCTGGGCGCTCTGACACCTTTCCCAGAGTTCGGCTGGAGATGGGAATCGCTCGACAGTCTGCTGATGGTTGGTGCTGAAGTCGAACTCCTCGATGCCGTGCCCGTTGGTGGAATAGGCGAAGGGGACACCCAAGGCCACCGCGTACTCTTTGGCCTGCTGCATGCCGTCGCCCGGCCCAGTCGACTCCTCTTTGGCCTCCACAACGGCCAGTGGGACAACACTGGCGTAGCATAGCATGTAGTCGTATCTCTTCCGCTCTTTGCGGCGTGGCCGATCCGCAATGAGGTATATGCGGCCGTCGGTGAAGTACCGCTCGCGCCGGATGAATTCTTCCGTCCAACCAGCCGCGTGCAGTGCCGGCGTGATCAGCTGGGCCTTGGTTTCGTCTTCGTTCAACAACAAGCCTACCGGCCTCGGCCATCAGAGACGCGAGCTAGATCGACGCAATTGTAGCACGGAAACGAGGCGACTGGGTAGGAACGCGTCGGAAGGACTCGAGCTCCGAGAACCGGCGGACCAGCAACCTCGCCTGTCACAGAATGTAATCGTTCGCCCTCCGACCGACACGTGCGATATAATCTCTTAACAACATCGCTGGCCACACACTGGTGGGCTTGTGATCGGGAATCGGGCAATGGTTCGGATCTTGCATTTTGCTGACCTGCACTTGGACTGCTCGTTCGCAGGCGTTGGCATGGCCTCGAGCGAGGCCAGTAGGCGGCGTGAAGAACTCCGGAGCGTCCTCCGCCGCATCGTCGATCTGGCCCTCGAGCGCAACGTCCATGCTGTCACCGTTGGGGGCGACCTCTACGAGCACGACCGAGTCACGCTTGACACAGGCCGTTTCATCGTGAGCCAGTTCGAGCGGTTAGCGCCGCGGCCCGTCTTGATCGCTCCAGGCAACCACGACCGATACGTTCCGGATAGCCTATATCGGCGGCTGGATTGGCCGGGCAACGTGCACATCTTCGACAGCATGCAATGGCAGCCAGTCGCGGTTGCGGGCGCCGTAGCGGTCTGGGGCGTCGGGCACAACAGCCCCGCCGTCCGGGACAATCTCCTGCGGGATCTCCATCTGGATCGCTCGGAGACGGCCATCGCCCTGCTTCATGGCTCGAATGTTTCAGCAGTACCTGAACGAAAGGCGGCCCACTGTCCCTTCGAGGTGAGCGATGTGGAGGGGTGCGGCGCCGCCTTTGTGCTGCTCGGACACTATCACGGCATGCGTCTTTTCCCGGCTGACTCACCTCTCTATGGGTACCCGGGCAATCCCGAACCGCTGGGATTCCATGAGGAGGGGCCCCACTACGTCCTTCTGCTGAGCGTTGGTGAACACAGCACCACCGCGGAGCCAGTCCAGATCAACGAGGTTTCCTACCGCACGGAGCGCATCGACGTGGCTGGCATGTCAACATCGAACCAAGTCCGCGAGACCATTGCGCGTCTCGCTGGCGAGAGCTCGCCCGCACCCGATATCGTCAGGGTGCTGCTCGTAGGTCAGGCCGAGCCCGAACTGGATATCGACGTAGCAGGCCTGCTGTCCGCGACGGCCGAGCGGTTCCGCTACCTAGAGATCGCCGATCAAACCCAGGCCGCCTTCAACCTAGAGGAAATGCGAGAGGAGGCCACCACCCGGGGAGCGTTTGTCCGGCTTATGCAGGAGCGAATCGACAGGGCGCAAGGGGCCGAAAAGGAGATCCTTGAGAACGCTCTACGGTACGGGCTGCAAGCCTTTTCGGGCCAAGAGGTGCGGCCCCGGTGAGAATCACGCGGATCGAGATAGAAGGCTTCGGGTGCCTGCGGGACTTCTGGGAAGACATAGCGCCGGGGTTGCACCTCTTCCACGGGCCCAACGAGTCGGGGAAGTCCACACTACAGCAGTCGATATTCGCCCTTCTCTACGGCTTCTACGAAAGCGACCGAGCGCGGGCGTCGGAGAACGCCGCTCGCGAGCGCTTGGTCCCCTGGAGTGGGCCACCATACGGCGGAACGCTAGAGTATGAGCTCCAGAACGGTATCAGGTACCGGGTGCAGCGAGACTTCAGCAGCGCGGACGTGCCTACCAGCCTTTGGGACCTAGAGGTCGGTAGAGACGTGACGGATGACTTTGGACGCGGCCGGCACGGAAATGTGCCCTTCGCGCGGCGACAAATCGGCATGACAAAGAGGGTCTTCGACGCATGCGCATTCGTTTCCCAGGGCGAGCTGTTTGAAATTGCGGAAGAAAGTCGAGCCTCGCCACAGGAAATAGGCGACACCATCATCAGCCTAGCCGACACGGCGCGCCGGGACATCTCAGCGCAGTCTGCGATCGGTCGCTTGGACCGCATCCTGCGGGAGCAGGTGGGCACGCCTAGGTCCAGAGCTGCGCCGCTTCCTGTCACCCGGGGCCGCGTCGCCGAGGCTGAACGCGAACTGCAGGGAATAGACACCGTTCGGGGAGAGCTCGCCGACCATGCAGCTAGGCTGGAGGAAGCCGTTGAGGGGGCTCGAGAGTTGCGAGAAGCAGTTTCTCGGACCCGCTACCTTCTTCTCAGCGCTGAGGCTGGCGACCTCGAGAACCGCCTCGGCCGGGTCGAGGACTTGGCCCGCCAGGATGAGCGCCTTCAGGCAGGGGTCGACAAAAATGGGGACTTCGCCGAGTTTCCAGCGGACGAACGAGACAGCGTTCTCAAGGCCTGGGGGAGCATCTGCGACCTGCGGGAGGGACTGGACAAGGACCGGCCCGGGATCGCCGAGGCCCGCGCGCGGCTTCTGACTCTGGGTAAGCAAAAGGAAGAGCTCGCCCTCAAAGAGCACGGCCTCGCTCATTTGCGTGACTACCCAGTCGACCGGAAGAACAATATCGATGAGCTGGCCACCTCCTGGCAAGGCTTGCGCGCGGTAGCCCTGCAAGCGGAAAAGCGCCTCGGCGCTGCGGCGGTTGCCCAAGAATTGGTAGATGAGTACGAGCGCCTTGAAGCCGAGGTCGGGAGCCTGTCCGGAGACGACCTGGAGCGTCTGACCCGACTCCTTCGCGCCCCGCCCGTCGGTGGGTTTCGCCAAGCTCTGCGCGCGGTCGGCCGCGCTATAGTGATGGCGCTGCGCTGGGTCTGGAGGCAGCTGATCGCGCTGACTCGCTGGGTTCTCCGCAGAGTGATGCGCCGCGAGACCGAAGTTCACGTTGAGGAGGACGAGCAGGAGCAGCCCGAGAAGTCACAAAGAAGTGCTCCTCCAGAATCACTTAGCCCTGATCAGGTGAGCGCCGTCCTCGACCGTCACAGGCGGTTCCTGGAAATTGCCCCGCTTGTCACAGGGTACTTGGGGGAGAAAGCTGAGGCTGAGGCTGCAAACTCCAACGCCGAACTCGCGGCAGAGAGGCTCCGTGAGGCGCTTGAGGGCCTTGTGGATGAGCTCTCTGACCTGGAGGGAGCGTATCGTGTGTTCTGTCAACGGGTGGAGGGCCACCGCGAACTCGCGACCATCGCAAGCCAGCTTCAGTCTCTGGAGGGTGAACGATCATCGCTTCAGGAGGCGGTTGGACGGTTTGAAAGAGAGCAGGAGCGGTTAGGGAGATTGGAGTCCGGACTCGGGGACCAACTCCGCCAAACCACTGGGAGGAGTGGTGCACTAGAAGACCTGGTTAAGGCATTCGAAGAAGGTTGCGGTCGGCGCCGTCTCCATGACGAAGCGAAACGAGGGTTGCGTGAGAGCGGGGAAAGAAAAGGAATCATCTTGCAGGGTCAGTCTCCGGCCGAGCTTCAGGCGGCCCTCGACAAGGCGCGAAGAGAGCTTGAGCACTTGCGAGCGAGCACCCCGTCGCTGGAGGGCGCGCGAACCAGCGAAACCCGGGAGAGCTTGGAGGAACTCCTCTCGCTGCAGCAGGATGACCTACATCAGCGCGAAGTCCGCATCACCGGGCTCCGGACCACGATCGACACACAGCTCGCGCGCCTGCGGCCCAGGGCCGAAGTCGAAGAGGAGCTGGAGCGCCAAAGACAGCAAGTCTCCATGCTCGAAAGATTTGGAGAGGAGCTGACCATCGCCATCGACGTTGTTACCCAGGCGATGTCCGAGGCGCATCGGGACTTCGCGCCGAGTGTTGGCCGCTTTCTGAGCGGAGGTTTGGCATGCGTCACCGCGAACAGGTACCAACATGTACTGCTGGATCCCTCCACCCTACGTCTGACCACGGAGGTGCCGGAGACCCACCGCCTCGAGGACGTCGAGTTGCTCAGCAGGGGTACCCGCGCTGCTGCGTACCTGCTCCTGCGAGTAGGCCTTGCCCAACACATGAGCTCGATGGGTGAGCCGGTGCCGCTGATCTTGGACGATCCTCTAGTCGATTTGGACGACGTACGGGTTGAGAACTTCCTTGACTTGCTCCTCGAACTGAGTCAGGAAGTTCAGATCCTCCTGTTCTCCAAGGGTGAAGCAACAAAGGGGTGGTTCGAGCGCCGCTGTGGCCGAAGTGCGCCCCACAAGATCACATTGCTTCCGGCTCCAAGAGCCACGAATCCGAACCGCGTCTAGGAGATAGCCAGGAGAGACACGCGCTCGGAACGCCGAGCTCTAGGGCGCCGGCTGCTGGTAAGAGCCGAGTCTGCAAAGCTACGGAGCGTTCTCGCAAGGGATCCCAACATTCGATACACGAACTGTACGCCTCGCGGCTCCCCCGTGCAGTCTCCTGTAGTGGCAGAGAGCCTGCCCGCGGAGCAGAAGGTCGCTGAACGGCGTACAGCCTCCATTGTCGGTACTGGCATCTTCGACGATCTGATAACATTCGCTATCGGTCGGAAATCCGTGGACCTGCGCCTATACCTAGCGCAGGCGCTTTGCTTACTCCGTAATCGTGGAATCCTCCAAACCCAGCCGCGCTGCTGGGACGGCAGCGGCCGAGGCGACGCTGACGATGGTCAGCACAATGCCAGCACCCGCAAGTTCGAGAAGCCGCATCGCCGATGGGACGAAGAACGGTATCTCGAGGGCCCCCGCGATCTGCTCCCGCCAAAGGTAGGCGCCGGGCGCGACAAGCGCGATCCCGAAGAGGGCTCCCGCCAAGGACAGAAGACTCGCCTCCGTCAGGAGAAGTCGGAACACGAACGGCCGCGAACAGCCTAACGCCCGGAGAACGGCGACCTCGCGTCGCCGTTCATTCGCTGAGACTGCGAATATAAGTCCAACAATGACCACCGAAAGAAGCCAAGCGCTGACCAGCACCACGACCGAGACGTCGATGAGCCCCCTCATCTCAGCCCGGAGCGAGCGGAACAGGCCCGGAGCCTCGATCGGCGACACTCCCGGGACGTCCTGGATGATCTGCAGAGCGACCTCGTGGGCGTCTGCGTCACGGTCCACCTTGACGAGTATGGTGGTCGCGGCTCCCTCCGATAGAGGCCCCGCAAGAGCGGCGGTCTCGCCTTGTGCCAGCGTACGAGCCGTTTCAGTCGAGACAAGGAGCGCGCGATCGAGG
>Ga0315274_10007522_pt1 | contig 15768 bp, 12 predicted proteins | sample YL17G02_20_MG_FD_203700 | JGI IMG/M metagenome (GOLD analysis project Ga0315274, IMG submission 203700) | Sediment microbial communities from Yellowstone Lake, YNP, Wyoming, USA - YL17G02_20 | ecosystem: Environmental > Aquatic > Freshwater > Lake > Sediment | place: USA: Wyoming | collected... | reverse complement strand
TCCGGATGTCGAGGACGATAGACTCCCGCCATAGCAGGAGAAAAGCCTCAAGAAACGGGCCAACATCAAGAAGATGACCGCGTCTCCCTGGAAAGAGGCGATGACCACGGCCCGGAAGGGCGAATAAGATATATATTGTGTTTAATGACGGGGTATCGAAAATGATTGACCTGGAGAAAGAGCTTGTAGGAAAGGTATTCGAACCATTGAAAGACAAGAATTATTTCAAAACATTCACGATTAAGTTTAACACGATTGAGTGGGATAACGGAGCTGATTTTGCACCTGAATATCTTTATGAAATAGGCCAGAAGATTAATGGAACTACTGGCGATAATATCAGCTAGCCACCAGAGGGCTGTTTGGTATAGCGGTTTGAGAATGATTCCGGCGGCCCAAGATATGATTTCTTAACCCCTCCGGTATTTAGGATCAGTTTATCAATGACAACACCCGGATCAACCATCCAGATTTTCAGGGTATGTTCACCCGCCTTATCTATATACAGTTCTGTTTGCAGCGTCATAAGGTTTTCCATTTCACTCCGGTTCCCTTTCCGATAAGCCACCAGCTGTGGCTTGTTGTCATCAAGAGCCACAGCAACCCGCAAGCCATAACCGGAATTGATGGGATACGAGGGTACACAGTTGAGCTGTAAAAAGGCTTTTCCGGTAGTGAAGGTATATAGGTCGAACTCCAGCCGGGGAGAGTTGGCAATTATCTCATCCACTGCACTTATGCTGGCAACGGTTGGTGGCAGCACAGTAACTGAACTACCCGTTCTACCCAAACCTTCAATGACAGTCCAGGCGGCCTCTTTCCCGCTGATTTTCCTCGAAAAGTGTTCTGCCTCGATGGAAATATACCCGTTGCTTTCCACAAATCCCTTTACCTCTCCTGGCGCCGGGAAAGGGGGATTGAAAATCGAGAGACTAAACTCAATCGATTTGCCGGGTCCAATAAAAGTCAGGTCTCCCTTCCTGAAGGCATCCCGTTGTTTATCAGACAGCTGGTCCCAGTCCGACCATTCATTTTCGGCCGACGAGGTCCATCTGAAAGTTATTTTACCCTTTTCAGCCATTCCTTTTGGTGCTTTTTTCCAGTCGATCGATGCCCATATTCTTTTTTCATCCGATATCACACCAGAAGTTTCGCTCAGGGTGATCCATTCATCAGAAACATTTGACGACCAGTAGATTACTCCGGTCCCTGTATTATAGAGATCAATGAAACCCCGGTCCCGGTTATAGACACTGAATCCGGGCAGGTTTGCCGTATCACCGCCTTCGGCAGCCGCCTGCATGGCTGGTTCCCCGTCCCCGGAATAAAAGCTTAACGGTGGCATATCCCACTGGCGCCACTGCCCCCCCCATGGACCGGGAAGTGAGGCCATGCGGTCCCATTTGTTTCCAACTGTTACCAACTCCCGGTTATAATGATAGATCATCCGGTTGATTTCATTTTCAGCCTCCTGCGCTTTCGCCGCATAGATGGCTGCACTGCTTCTTTTCTGTTCACCGTAAGCAATGCTTTTCTGTGCATTCAGCACCTTAATGTTCTGGAGGGCAGTACCCTTGACATTATATACCACCGTCTCGAAAAAGGCATCCTTCGATTCTGCAGGCAGGGATTCGTAAATCTCATCAACCTGACTGATAATGGCTTGATAAGAATCAAGCCTGATCTGCGCCTCGTCATCATAATTATCCGGACTGAACCACTCCCAGTTCAATTTGTTTTCCCGTCCGTTCCAGAGAACCATGCTTTCCGGTCGGCGCGCATAGCCCAGTTCATAGTGTTTGCGCATGATATCCGAGATAGCGGTGGCATGTTCACTGCCGAATTCGCGGTTTGCCCATTGGGTGACAAACTGACTTGAGTTTTGATGGTCCCACACCGAAATATCCCAGGCCATTTGCATGAAATACTCAATGTTTATCTCTGCCGGCTTGATATCACCCACGTTTACCACCCACAGTTTTTTTGCACCATAATCGTATGCCTTCTTCATCTCCGACCAGGTAAGGGCCAAAGGAGTGGTACAGGTCCAGGTGTAGGCGGTTGTGGCCCCATTCAGCCACTGGAAATGGTAATAGATGCCCGATCCGCCCGAACGCTGCTGTTCCTTCAGGTCGGGCAACTGCCGGATATTTCCGAAATTATCATCCGGCCAGCAGATTATGACATCATCCGGCACTTTCAGCCCTTCGTTATACAGGCCCAGAACCTCCGTATAGGGGATCAGCACCTGCGGCACTTTTGATATATCCTTATTCACCCATTTCCGGAGGATACTCCGCTGGTCAGAAAAAATGCGTTCCAGAACGGGAACGGTGATATCAGTCCCGGCTTCATCGTCTTTCCCCCTTTTACCAAGAGTATACATGTTTTCGTATCGTCCGTTGGCTTTTACCCTGTCTTCCCAGTATTTGTAGATATGATCCCTGTTCTTTACATAATCCCAGGCTTCACCGGGAAATTCGGTGTCCCATTCGGCACCGGCGATATTGTTCCTCAGCATGGGTTCGATATGTGAAGATCCCATGATGATCGCGTATTCATCCGCAACCACCTTATTCTGTTCATACTGGTTGAACGGCCTGGTTTGCTGATGCATGGCCGGCCAGAGAAGGTTTGCTTTCAACCGCAGAAGGAGCTCAAATATTTTGCTGTAAGTTGTGGGCCCGATTCCAAGTCCCTCCTGGGGAGCGAAGGTATGCAGCGCCCATGGCCTGAGGCCCCACATCTCATCATTGATAAATATCCCGCGGTATTTCACCGACGGGGATTTTAGGATATAGGTTCCGGCCTTAACCGATAATTCCCCTTTCTTCACTGGCGGTACATCTGCAAAAAAGTACCAGGGTGAAACGCCGATCTGTTTGGATAATTCGAAGATACCGTAGGCTGTACCCCGCCGGTCGCTACCGGCCATGACCAGCGCCTTTGCGATTCCCGGCAGGGGGTTGTCGACCGTTTGAGTCAGACAGCTTTCCCATTGGCCCTTTACACCTGAAACATTGATCTTCCCGGATGCAATCAGCTTTTTGATGATCTGGCTGCTCTCAATGGATCCGATGATGAGGCAGTAAGGAATTGTTCCCGTTTGATTGGTTATCAGGGATGGTTTATAACCGGTTACTCGTTCCACATCATCCCGGAACAGGCCCGCGCAGAGTTTCACGGTTGGGTAATCCTGTTCATCGATCAGGATGTTTGCATGATTTTGTTTGGTAACCAGCTGAAAATCATTCGATGTTGGATTTTCGGCAAGAATGCTTGCCGGGAAGGCAGTTGACTGGGCTGATGCAGGAGCGACAATAAGGGATGTCAGCATAAAGACGACCAGCAGCGAGGTTTTTGTAATATCTGTCATTTTGAATTAGTCTCCGGTATTTAAGTTTTGGCAACGCCAATGGTTTTAAGGTATGATTTTACGTAAAACATTCAGGCTGATTTCTTTTTCAGGAGAAAATTTATCGGATTTCACATACTTCAGGATACTGTAATACAATTGTCTTGCCTCCGGTTTGTCCTGAAGATTCAGCAAGTCGATGGCACAGATCAGCAGGCTCCCTTTGCCGTACTTCGTTTCGAAAATCATTCCCAGTTTATGATTCCGTGCGAAATTGTCAATCGTCTGTATAAGAGGCTTATAATCTGCCGGGGTGTCGTCCAGAATGATGGGCCTGCAATTTTTCACCAGGTGCCACCATTGCCAGTTACTGTGAAACTCAGTCGGGAAAAACTCAAGCAACGGGGAGTCCGGATCGCATATAAATCCCAGTGAACCCGGCGCAGGTTCAATGCCGTTGCTTATGGCTGCCTTTGCAAACATGGGATAACACCAGAAATCAGTTTGAAAGGCACCATCAATACACTGCGTCAGTTTGGTTTGTTCGGGTATCAGTATCGCCTTGCCTCCATTCTGAAGATGGTTCCGGGTTTTTGCATCTAATTCCTTAGAAACCAGCACACCATCAGGAATACGGGTATCAATTGATTCCGGATATACCCAGATATCATAATCATTTTTGTATGGGGTACCTTCTATTGATATGAGGATCCTTAATTTTTCAGCCCGGTCGATCCCGCTGAAAGTGAATGCTATATCTCCGACATTTACCACGCCACCGCGCTCAATAACCGGCCGCAACAACTTACCCTCCCTGTACAAATCCCCCTGTTCATTCAGAAGCTGCCAGCTTACTGCAGCGCTTTTGAAATCTTCTTTCCCATAATGAGCAATTACAATATCTCCCGTAAATGTTTCATTGCTGGTCCAGGTGTATTTACTCATCTTTAGCAAAGGAACCACCTCACAGCAGAACTGGCTCCACTTTTCGGGCGTGACGAGTCCTTTCGATTCCATAAAATCGTTCAGTACCCCTACCAGGGCAGTACCCTGACCGGGAAAATCCTGCAGGTCGAGTAATTGAAAACCGGCAAAATCAGGCGTTCTCAGTGCAGCTTCGATGTCTTCCCTGTAGCAGATCACCGCCAGTTTGCCCGAGGCTTTAACAAAATCATCAACCTGATCCAGCATATTTGCCTTTCTCAATCTTTCCCTGAAAAGTTCGTAATTCCTGGCACGGGTTACGCCGGTAAATTTCGGAATCTCGCTAAAATCGGGCGATACCTGATACTGCCCGGTTTCGTGGCCTATCACCGGTGCCGGAACATCAATAATTGATTTTGAATAATCCACCAGCGTAGATGGAGGAAAGTGTTCGATATGAGGTTTCGCAAAATCGCCCTGGTAAAATGAACCCCGAACCGGTAAATCAGCCTTCGTCCTTGCTGTTACCCAAAAGTCATCACCTTCGGCAAAACCCGGATCCCAGTGCACGTTGTTACTGCCTTGCGCATACAGCCTTCTGGGATCGATTTCCCTGAAATGAGCAACTAAACTGTACATGGCCTGATCCCGGTCGAGTTCGTTCCCCAGGGTAAACAGGGCAAAAGAAGGATGGTTCCCAAAATTCCTGAAGATTAGCTCACCTTCCCGCAGCAAATAATCCTTAAGGGTCATATTGATCCTGCCGGTATCCACCGCGAGGTAATCGATGTTATACCTTTTGAGGAGTGCCTCATCATCCATGCTTTTGTTGTCCATTCCACTCCTTTTGTTCGGAAGCTCAGGCTGGAGGTACACCCCAGCCTCGTCGGCCGCCATGAATGCCTCCTGCGGAGGGCACCATGAATGAAACCGCCAGTGATTGATTCCGTAAGATTTCAGCAGCTTAAAATATTTCAGCCATGCCTGCCTATCCATAGGGGGATATCCGGTAAGCGGGTAATTGGCGCTGTCAGTGCGCCCCCTTAGGAATATCCTTTTTCCGTTCAGCAGGATATATTTTCCTTCCCGCCTGATTTCACGCATCCCAAAATCCAAATCGCATGAGCTTTTGAAACGTTTTTCACCCGCCCGGGCTGACAAGTTCAGGCTGAGTTTAATCAATGCAGGGTCGAATTCATCCCACAAGGGAGCTTCTTTGGCAAAATCATAGGTAAAGTCAATGACCTTTCCATCAGTGATTCCTGCAATTTTTTCTTTCCGGGTTTTGAATCTCGCAGGTTTTTCCGTATTCCAGCTCTCTGCTCTTACATTCAATTCACCATCGGCCGAATGACCAGTCATGTTTCCCAGGGTTACATGAATCCTTACCCGGTTGTTTTTCACATCCGGATAGGCCTGTACATCCTCGATCCACACCGGGTCCGTCATCTGCAACTCCATTCTGCCTATAATTCCGTTCCAGTTCGTCTGGGTGCGCTCATCAACGGCATGTGAAGGCCCCACGGGAGGTAATTTTGCATTATCAACCAACACGGTAATCCTGTGTTTTCCAGGTTTAATTGCTTTTGTCAGATCGAAATACTGGGGTGCGCTCAGGGTATTATCATACCCGCAATTCCGGTCATCAAACCAAACATAGGTATCCTTGGTCCGTTCCAAAAGAAGTGTGACTTTTTTGCCTGCCCAATGTTCAGGAATGTCCACCTCTTTCTGGTACCAGGCTGCCCCTTTCCAATACCAAACGCGGGAGAGGCGGTCAACAGCCATTTCATCCTTCAGGACGCCTTTCCCGTTTTCATCGGTTGTGCCGGGAAGCAGAATGGAATCGTTGAATTCCTTGCTGAACCATTTTTCCTTCATTCCGATGTTTCCGGAATCCAGTTGAAATTTCCATGTTCCCGACAAATCTGCAACTTCAAAGGAATCGCGTAAAGGTTTATGGCAACCTGCAGATATTACCAGCAGGGCCAATGAACCTATCAGGGCAAATCTCATAATACCTCGTTTATTGGACATGATTCTCAAATAACCCGGATAAAGGTTTTATTTCTTTCACAAATAGCTTCAATATCAGCCAGTTTACCAGGTAAACCGTAGATGCGATAAAAAAGATCAGAAAATAACTGCCGGTATTTTCAAGGATCAGCCCGATAAATGAAGCCGACAGGGCTCCTCCAACAGCACCGGCAAATCCGCTGAGTCCTACCATGGTTCCGACAGCCTGTTTTGGATAAATATCGGAAATGATGGTAAAGATATTTGATGCCCACCCCTGGTGGCCGGCTGCCGCCATTGCAATCAAAGCAACGGCCATCCAAAGCTGATGGGTTTGTGATACCAGCATCACAGGCAGGATTATCAGTGCGCAAATCAGGATGCTCGTTTTCCGGGCAAAATCAATGCTTTTACCTGAAGAAATAAACTTCGATGAGAGCCACCCCCCGCCAATTCCACCGATGCTCGATACCGAATAAATAGCAATCAGCGGAAGCACGACCTCTTTCATGTCAATACCATGCGCCTTATTCAAATAATCAGGGATCCAGAACAGGAAAAACCACCATACCCAGTCGGAGATAAACCGGGTGGAACAGATAGCGATGGTCTGTTTTAACCGGATCAAATCGATCCATCTCATTCTTTGTTTGCTTTCGGTATCCAGTTCATCCTGATTTATATACCTCAATTCATCTCTTGATATTTTCGGGTGCTTTTCAGGAACGCGATACCAGGCGATCCAAAAAAGCAACCAGATAAAACCCAGCGAACCGGTTATAATAAATGCCCATTGCCAGCCCAGGCTGAGGGTAATCGCCGTCACAATCAACGGCGCAATAATGGCCCCGATGGTTGATCCGGAGTTAAAAAGCCCGGTGGCGAAAGCCCGTTCCTTTTTGGGGAACCATTCAGCCACACCCTTTACAGCTGCGGGGAAATTGGCGGATTCTCCCAATCCGAGTGCAAAGCGGGCCGCGGCAAAACCTGCCACACTGCGTGCTGCCGAGTGAGCCATTCCTGCAACACTCCAGATAATGATTGCCCAGATATACCCGATGCGTGTTCCGAATTTATCGAGAAAACGGCCTGTTGTGATCAACCCGATGGCATAGGCAACCTGAAACGCGGTTACGATGTATCCGTAATCCACCTCGCTCCACCCCAGATCTTCGGAAATAAAGGGTTTCAATAATCCAATTACCTGCCTGTCGATGTAATTAATGGTTGTTGCAAAAAAGAGAAGCGCAAGAATTCTCCAGCGATAATTTTGAGTTTCCGTTGCCAGTTTGTTCATCTCCTGGATTTCAACAGTCTTTATATTCAAGCCAGGCATCCCTGAAGTGTTTAATGGTATCCCATTTTGTATCCACAGGGGTATTGCAGCTGGCTGAAAAAATGAACCTGTTTTTATAAGGGTTCATTTTCAGGAACAGGTCTTTAACATAGCTGAAAACCAGCGGCCCTGATGTCAGGTCGCGCGTTTCCATTGCACTGATTCCGCCGGTAATAATGAAATGATCAGGCGTTAACCGCATGGCTTCGTCGAGTTCAACATTCCCAAGCGGAGGAAAAGCAACGCCCTCGAGCCCATCCACGCCACAGGCGGCAATGATGGGAAGGTTTTCCTTCTGGTTTCCACAGGCATGGATGAAAAACTTCGCGCCATATTCATGGCATATCCCGCTTGCTTTTTCATAAAATGATGCGGAATACCGTTCAACAAAATCGGGAGGATGGAACATGGTATCCAGATTGTCCATTGCCATGATGGCTTTAACTCCCTTGCCTGCAACCTGTCTCACCAGGTCCAGCTGAGCCGCCTCATGCAAATCGAGTAAGGATTTTGCAAAATCAGGTTGCTCCATCAGGAAATAGACACTCAGGATCGGACCCATTACCAGGTGCAGCATCTTCAGCGGGCTATAAAAATCACCAACGATTACCGTGCCCGTTTCACCAACCAGTTCTTTGACTTTCAAATATTTGGATTCATTGAACTCCCAATTTCGCGATGCTACGAATTGTTCCAGCAACCGGCCCTGCTGGTTATAGTCGGTAATCAGGAATTTTTTCTGGACAACCGTGGATTCATTAAAAACATAGTGCACCTGCTCAGTCAGCATCCCTGTACCGAGATGGTATGTCTTGTCTGTTATCTTGTTCCTGTTTTCAAATGCCGTGACCGCCTCCACCCTGATCCCGTTAAAATGCTCTTCACACAGGCCGCCGAACCAGTAATCATCCTGCCGGCAGTAAATATTCCGGCTAAAAACATCCAATCCGAGATAATTGATCATGTCAAGCTGGTTCTCGCAGTGCCTGAGCTCATCCGGGAGGATTCCGTGGTTCTGTTGATGTGAGAACCATTGCCAGTAATTTGGCGCGTAAACAATACCGGAAGGGTCTTGATTATTCAATATCCTTTCCCACGGCTGTCTAATCATAAGTTGAACAAAAATAACTGGTTACAGTCATCGGCCAGCGAATCATGATCGTCCGAAAACGTAAGCAATTGATTCAATGGGACTTTCTCGAAGGCGGTCACGCTCAAAATCTGCAAAAAATTGTAGAGCGGGAGGTCCATGGACATTTTTTTCTTAATGATCGCAACGAGCGCATAAATCGCCATGGCTACCCAGATCTGCGTCCGCACCGCGTTCTCCGACGTTCCATAAAACGACTTGATGCGAAGATTTTGCTTAATCCAGCGGAAAAACAGTTCAACGCGCCACCGGAGTTTATGGAGTTTGGCGATCGTCAACGCAGGCTGAAGAAAGTTGTTGGTCAGAAACGTAAAATAGCGATCATTCTCTCGATCGTAAAAACGGACTCGCCGCAAAGGCTCGGGATAATTCACTTTAGATTTAGGACCGGTCAGGACGATGGTTTGGTCGGAAGTCAGGTCCATGGTTTTATCGAGGGATCGAGACTTGATCCGTCGCGATTGAAGATTCGACTTGGCCCTGATGATGAAAAACACGCGGTGCTGCTGAAGGGTGTAGAGCCGGGCGAAGTCCAGATAGCCACGATCCATGATGTAAAAAGCTCCGGCTTCGAGGGGCAGCTCGTCGAGGATCCTGACATCGTGCGTTTTCCCCTCCGTCATATGGATAAAAGTGGGGATCGAGCCTCTCAGATCGAGAAGGGTGTGGAGTTTGATAGCCCCCTTGCGTTTGCGAAACTTGGCCCAGGGAAAGAGCGACAGACACAAGTCGATCGTCGTAGAATCGAAGGCAAAGACCGTTTCCTTGAGCTTCAGACCGATGTCTTCGTCGCGGTAAATTCGCCGGGCTTCGGCGATGAGCACTTGCGCGAAATCGGCATAGATCCGCTAATCGCGGGCTTCGTTGGCGTTGGCCAAGTTGCATCGAGAGACACGGCCACGGATGCCCATATGGTAAAGTCGCTTCTTCATGGTCAGAAGGCAAGCCTCGATATCGCGGAGGCTTTCCCGGTAGGTCAGTTGGGCGAAAGCCAGGCAAAGGAATTGATCGAGACAGAAGAAGCGTTTGATTTTGTAGTCGCCACGGTAACGCCGCACGCATTTTCGGAATTCGTGCATCGGCAGAAAGGCCATGATCTGGGCGAAGACGGTTGGCTGGGTGTTCATCGGTCGCTCCTTGGAGAGAAAAAGAGCACCGATTATACAAAATTGCGTTCAAATCGATTACGGACGAAATCGGCCGTATCCTCTGTATTCCGTGCATGATGGAAGACTTAGTATTTTCCTCAATTAGACAGCCGTGAGGGCAAATATGCCGAGGCCACAGCCATGTTTGAAAAAGCCGTCAAATTGGAGGCGATGGATTATATGGGCTGGGGGAACCTGGCCGATAGTTACCGATACACTCCCGGGTATTCGGAAAGATCGAAAGAAGCCTACCAGCAGGCTATTCAATTAGCGCGCAAAGAATCAGAGATCAATCCCAGGGATCCGCATCTCCACAGCAGCCTGGCCGGTTATTATGCCAATAGCGGAGACCTGACAAATGCTTTAGCGGAGCTGACCCAGGCTCGAAAACAAGCGCCGAACGATGTGACCGTCCTTCGCAAATGCGTGCTGGTCTTTGAAATTAGCGGTCAGCGTGATCAAGCTCTACGGGCTCTCCAGGAACTCATCCAGCGCGGTGGTTCCTTAGAAGACCTGGCCACAGATCCGGCCTTATCCGGACTCTCCAAAGATCCGCGCTACAGAAAAATAATCGAAAAAGGAGAGGCCGGCGCAGCGAGTCCTCCAAAGGGAAGTCATGCCGTGAGCAACGAGGATCCTTGTTGAAATAAATTAAGCGATTGACCTTTATTATTGCCCGCAGCCGGGCGAAAAAGGCAACCGAGGAGGTAAAAATGCCAACGAAAAAGTTGGAAGACACCCTAAGAATTACGGTCAGCATCAACAGAAGGGGAGAAATCGTCTGTAATCCGCCGGCCCCGATTATCAACCCTGGGGGAACTGTTACCTGGATCTCTGTCAGAAGACGTCATCTTTTGGCCATCCAATTCGGCTGGGATTCGCCGTTCAAGGCGATCAGTTTTGTCTCGGGGGCAGACGGGTCCATTACCGCCGAAGTCGAAAAATGCGCCCCATTTGGTCTGCACAAATATTTTGTTGCAGTTTATGACGGTGAGACAATCCGGACAGCCGATCCCGACATCATCATCCGGCCCCGACCCTGAAATTCGGGAATTGTCGCCGCGGCCCCATTGGATTTGACTCTCTCGGTCTAGAATACTATCCTATTGTCCGACATCCTCAGAGAGCTGGACGTGCCTGTCAACTGCCCGAATTGTCATTTTGAAAACACCCCGGAATCCGGGTTCTGCGGCAAATGCGGCATTCCTCTTAGCCAGGGCACGGAGAAAGCCGGCCCATCGGCGCCTCCGACGAAAACTCTCCAGACACCCGCGGCAGAGCCCGGTCAGGGCAGCCTTTTTGCCGGGAAGTACCTGATTGTCAAGGAAATTGGGCAAGGGGGCATGGGCATCGTCTATGAGGCCGAACAGCAGAATCCCAAGCGGCCCGTGGCCCTGAAGGTCATCCGGGGAGGGAAATTCGTCGATGAGAGCAGAGTCCGGATGTTCCAGCGAGAAGCCCAGACCCTGGCCCGGCTTAAACATCCCAATATTGCCGATATCTATGAGTCCGGATGCACCCAGGATGGCCGGCATTTTTTCGCCATGGAACTCGTCCGCGGCGAGACGCTCAGCGAGCACTTGAGGAAGACAGGCGAGGGAGAGAGGCTGACGGCAGAGCAGATCAGTGCCCGGCTCGGGCTTTTCCGGAAGATCGCCGATGCCGTGAGCTATGCCCACCAGCGCGGCGTCATCCACCGCGACCTGAAGCCTTCGAACATCCTGGTCCTTCACTCCGGGCCGGCCTCCGGGCTGGATTCGCGGGCTATGCCGGAGGTCAAGATCCTTGATTTTGGATTGGCGCGGATCACGGATACCGATGTGGCCATGAGCACGTTCGTCACCGAGGCCGGCCAGATCTACGGGACCTACCCTTACATGAGCCCGGAACAGATCCGGGGCAATCCGGATGAGATCGACATGCGGACCGATGTCTATTCCTTGGCTGTCATCCTTTATGAGATGCTGACCGGCCGGCTGCCCTATGATATTCGTCAAACGACTCTCCATGAAGTCGCCCGGATCATTACCGAGGAACCGCCCAAGCCTCTGGCTAAAACCTGGGCCGGGTTGCGGAAACCGGACAGCGACATCCAGACCATCATTTCCAAAGCTCTGGAGAAAGAGCCCGGCCGCCGGTACCAAAGCGCTGCCGCCCTCTCCGAAGACATCGAGCGCTATCTCCAGAATCAGCCCATCCTGGCCAGGCCTCCAAGCGCCGCCTACCAGCTCCGGAAGATGGTCGCCCGCCACAAAATCGGATTCGGATTTGCCGCCGGGCTTGTCGTGTTGCTGGCCGCTTTTGCCGTCACCATGACCATCCTTTCAGCCCGCATCGCTAAGGAGAGAACCAGGGCGGAGGGAGAGGCCGTTAAGGCCGGCGCCATCAATGCCTTCCTCTTAGAAACTCTTGGTTCGGCCAACCCGATCGAGGGCGATAACAAAGATGTCACGATCCTAGAAGCGCTGAAGTCGGCCACAGAAAAAATTGACAAAGCATTCGCCGGCCAGCCAATTATCGAAGGAGATGTCCAGCAAATTATCGGGGTCACTTACCTCAGGCTCGGCCACTACGAGGAAGCAGAGACGCTGCTGCGATCAGCCCTTAGAATTCTTGAGGAAACACTCGGTCGCAATCATCCGGATCTCGTCCCAGCACTGAACAGCCTCGGCGTATTGCGGCAGGAACGCGGTGATTATGCAGAAGCGGAGTCTCTCCAGAGCCGGGCCCTGGCTATCCAGCGGAAAAAGTACGGGGATGAAAACCCCGACGTCTTGAGCATTCAGAGCAACCTGGCTCTCCTTCTCCAGGACATGGGGAAGAATGATGAAGCCGCGAACCTGATGCGGCAGAATCTGGCCGCGGACAGGAAAATCTGGGGAAGCGGGCATCTAAATGTAGGGATCGACCTCAACAATCTCGGCAATCTGCTCTTGAAGAGCGGGAAGTATGATGAAAGCGAACCGCTCTTGCGAGAAGCGGCGGCCATCTTCAAAAAAGAAAATCATCCGGCGCTGTTTGTGATCATGGCCAATCTGGGTGACCTTATCTCCAAGAATGGTGACGCCATGGCCGCCGAATCCATCCTGACTGAGGCCGTTGCGATGGGCCTCAAGAACATGGGCGATCAGAACCAGGATGTGGCCAAGGCCAGGGGCAAGTACGGTGCATGCCTGATCCAGATGAAAAAGTACGATAGGGCGGAAGAAGAGCTGCTGGCGGCTCTGCCGATTTTAGAAAACAGCCTCGGCCCGCAGGACGAAGGCACACAGCGGGTGATTCGCCTGCTCGCGGAGCTCTATAAAGCCTGGGGCAAGGAGGACAAAGCCCGCTCCTACCAGGCCCGCCTTTCCTCTCCAAATCAAAAATAACCGCTCTGGGCGAGTTTCGCCAAAGCCGGTCAGATCCCTGACAGCAATCCGCGACGGGGAATATCATCATTTTCTAGCATCTCTTTTTTAGGGGTGAGCAGGGCAGCATTAAGGCCAAAACAGTGATCAAGATGAGCACAAGCCCATCTCTGCATGGAAGAGTTTGGAAGGAGTTCGTCGGGCCAACTGGCTTGCAGACAGGCCGGCGGATCCTGACCTTTCTGGCTGTTTTCGAGGATAAGTATTTCCTTTTTCCGCGACGCCACGAATTCCTGCTCCGACCGATGAAATTCCCAACTTGACCACGCCGGTAATATACTTCCGACCGCTCGGCGATGTCAATGACACCGAAAAATGCGAAAATCGAGCCCGAAAAGCATATTTGGACCGTAGAAATATTCCCCGCTCTCCTCGGCCGCCATGAGCGCAACCTGCTCGAAGACATGGGACGGCGGAGGCTTCGCCGCCACAAACGTCAGCTTCAGATGCTCCATTATCCGATCCACGACGGCAACCTCCGTGATGAAGGCGACGACCTTCATCCGGCCCCCGCATTTCGAGCAGATCATCGGGTCCACCTCATAGACCTTCCGGATCATGGCCGCCCAACCTTTGGAAGGAAGACGCCGGAGCTCTTCCTCAACGATCCGGAGCGCCGTCGGACTTTGGCTCGCCTTCTTGACCTTCCCCCGATGGGCGTTCGCATAAAGGCCGAAGTATCGGACCATCACTTGACCCTTGTCGGGAATATGCGAGGTCACCCGGGCGATAAATATGTGGCTGTGGACGTTGAAGCCGGAGTGAGGCCAAGAGAGAATGCGCTCGGCCCACTCCGGGCTCAGCAGCTCCTTGCGGACAAGCATCGCCAGGACCTCGCGGGCGAAGATCTCGGTGAGCCGCGAGTCGTCGATCCGCGGGATCTTATGGAAGACGCCCGCCTCGTCCACTCCGCCCTCGGTCACCAAGTAATGGAGATGGGGGTGGAGATTAATCCGGTCCCCAAAGGTCTGGATGGTTAATCCGCTTGGCATGGCACGATGGGCAGAATCCCCTTGTCCGGCAAGAGAACATAACGAGCCGCTCCTCGGCGCAGTCGGGACATCTGATGCGGGCGAACCCGCATTTCGGATTGCCGCAGTCAAGATACTTCTCGACCACCTCCTTAACGATCGGTCTGAAAAACCCGTATTCCCGCTCGAAACGACTCTCATACTCCGTCAGGAACCTGTCGAAATGATGCAACAGCACCCGGTAGAGAACGGTCCGCTCCGGATGTCGAGGACGATAGACTCCCGCCATAGCAGGAGAATGGCCTCAAGAAACGGGCCAACATCACAGATCGGACCGCGTCTCCCTGGAAAGAGGCGATGACCGCGGCCCGGAAGGGCGAATAAGGTCGAGAAAACGTCAACAGCCGTTGCCGCTCAGCGGAGGAAATGGGAAACGTAAGGGTACGGACACAGAGGAAGAGCCTGGGCGATACCCACCACCGCCATGCCCACGACCAGCCCGAGGCGAAGCAGCGGCAGGAGCCTGCGGACCCATTTCTACGGATATCCGGACCCGAGTTTGACACGCTTAGATTCGCGGCGGCCATCACGCGCATCTCGGCCGTATCCGCAAACCTGATTGCCGTCATCGAGCCGGTCTTCAACCCGATCTGGGTCTTTCTCGCCCTGGGCGAGAAGCCCGGCTCGAACGCCGTCATCGGAGGTCTCATCATCGTGGTTGCCGTCACCGGTGCCTCGGTATTCGGAGCAATGGGGACGACTTCATAAACCCGCCGGCGCATATTGACCTCTAGATAAGTAATGGAACATTATCAAAATCTCCAGGGCAGCTCAGATGCTTCGATGCAAGACCACAATAATCGTTGGGACCCTTTAATTCGGTGGATAGAACAGCGTAAGAGTTTTCCAAGATCATCGGCATCTTTGGGCGCACTATTGGATAAATCGTTTTTGGCCTTGGTCCAGACAAACTCATCAGGATTGAGTTGCGGAGCATAGGCGGGGAGCCGATAAACATGCAAGCGGGATTTCTTCCGGATAAAGTCTTTAACTTTCTCGTGCCGGTGAATTTTGCCGCCATCCCACAAGAGTACGATGTGGCCTCGCAGATGCCGCAGGAGCAACCGGAGGAATTGCAAAACTTCCACGTTCGTGATGTTGGAGGCGTGGAAACGGATATGGAGGCCCAAGCGTTTGCGTTTGGGGGAAACGGTAATGCCGGATATCGCGGATATTTTATCCCTGCGGTAGCTATGCCGAAGCAGAGGGGTCTTTCCCACCGGAGCCCATGTCTTACGGACGTTGGGAATAAGAAGAAACCCGCTTTCATCGAGGAAAACGAGATGGGCGCCAAGTATTTGGGCTTTTTTTTATATGCGGCCATTTGTGCCTTTTCCAGTTTTCGATATATTCCTCGTCCCTTTCCGAAGCCCGCCGTTCCGGCTTCTGCCAACTCCA
>Ga0315274_10007521_pt1 | contig 15769 bp, 10 predicted proteins | sample YL17G02_20_MG_FD_203700 | JGI IMG/M metagenome (GOLD analysis project Ga0315274, IMG submission 203700) | Sediment microbial communities from Yellowstone Lake, YNP, Wyoming, USA - YL17G02_20 | ecosystem: Environmental > Aquatic > Freshwater > Lake > Sediment | place: USA: Wyoming | collected... | reverse complement strand
CGGCCTGCCAGAGCACCGCCTGCGCCGTATCAGGATCACTGAGGCCCGAATTGACTGCCGCTATTGCCTTGGTGTCGGCCTGCTGAGCCGTCTTCGAGACGTCGCTCATTATGCTTTGACGCTGTGCCTTAAAGCGTTGGACAACTTCCATCGCAAGACTTTCCTGAATCTCTATATCCTGAGCCGACTCTACAAAAACTTTCGAAAGCTCGGACAACTTCATCATGGCAATCGGACAGTAGCTTGTCGCTCCGGCGTCGCATACCGACATAAATGCCTGACGCGTCACCCGGTAGGCGGCATAATGCGACTGCAGAGTCGCTGCTGGATCTCGCAATTCAAGATTATTAAAGGCTTGCACCGGGGCTTTGCTGCGAGCCATTGCCAGTACATACCTAGCACCGCCAAGCGCTTCTTGGGCTGCCGCCGAACTCATTCCAGCTAACTGACGGGCTATATTTTCGACCTCGCCGAAGCGACCTTGGGCTGCCGCCAAATTGGCTTTTACACCCAGCGCCGATGCCCTAGCGTCTTCCCCAGCCTCGTCACTTTGCAGAATTTTCTGCGCTGCCAATCCTGCTCGCGAAAGTGTTCCACTTCGCCTTTCGATCTCCATGATTTTGGTCAAGGCAGCAATCTTAGTTGAACTGTTATCAGACGCCGCAACAGTCATATTGAGAACAGCAAGTGCGTCGGAATAGTGACCCATACCGATATGCAAAGCCGTTAGCGAATCACGTATCCGTTGCGCCTCACTATCTTTTCCGAAACGTTGAGCAAACCGCTGATAAAAGAACACCGTATTTTCTTCCGATGCCATAGCGGACGACCAATCACCACCATTAAGTACTGCCTGGCGGTAAAATCCAGACCGGGGGTATCTCTGTTCAAATGCTAGGAGCGAATTAACCGAGGCTGAATGCTGACCAGCACCGTGGTAGGCACTCCCCAGTAGAAACAGGGCTTCATCACAACCAGAAAAATGAGAATGCGCTTTAACGACTTCGCTAAATCTACCGATCGCCTCTTTATACTTATGTTCTGCTAGCGCAACCTTGCCTTGCTCGATCACAGCTAGTGCCAAAATATCACCGGAATTCAAACTCTTGCCACGATAGACTGGGGACATTCTACGCTCGATGGTAAACCGGGCTAATTTCTCGGTCTCAGCCCAATTCTGCTCACTCGAATAAGCAGTCAGCATAGTACCCATGGCGTTAACTGCATGAACACCAGTAGACTGTGTCTTCAACAAATCTTGCCAGAGGGTAAAAGCCTCGTCGCGCCGCTCAAGAGAGACTGCGAGCAATCCCTGCTGAGATGCTACTTCCCAATTACGACCGTCGAGCAAACCAGCCAAGCGCTGATAAAGTTCCAATAATTCACCGCGTGCATCTAGTTTGCCGCCTTTGGAATTAGGCATACCAGACCAAGGAGCTACGCGCGGCCAGTCAGCAAGGAGACTCTGCACCCTAATCGCGGCAATGACATAGGGACGCTGCGCATCTTTGGCACTTGCATCCGCTAGTTCTTTGTATACACCAACAGCCTCTGCGTACTGTTTATTTAGTTCGTAAAGCCCGGCCATCTTAACTTTAATCGAGACTACTTCTGGTCCGCTTTGCAAAACACCGATCAAGGTCTGCCCCATACCTATGGCGCGCTTGCGATCAGAAGTTTGGGCATTAGCGCTGCTTGCCTGCGCCATTTCACCAAGTACGAGCGCTCTATGTCGCTTGAGGATATCCATTTGTACAGACTTGATTCGGCTCTCTTGGCCGTCTCCCAATATACTAGTATCGAGATAATCTTTTTCGGCAGCAATCAGCGCACTTTCGTAAACTTTGGGTGCTGATTTACCAGTAGCAGTCACGCGCACAAGATCCAAGACCCGCAAGTCTAATTCAGCTCTCACCGGTGTCCCAGTCATACTCTGCGCCAAAGCACGGTATTTGCGTACCGCCACTTCCGGCTTTCTATCGCGCCAGTCAGCCAGCGCTGCCCTTTCAATGATCGCTTTAGGAATGATCGAATCACCGACTGAGGTCATCTTAAACGGTGGTCTGCTCCAATCAATCTTTGTACCTTCAGTCATGCGCCAAACTGACATCGCGAAGCCGAAAGTTGCTGATTTTTCCTGGTCACCCAGAGATTGAGCAGCCTGTAATGCACTATTTAACTGTCCTCGGTAAGCTGCATTAGAACCGCCAACTCGCTGACCAGTCTTCGAAAGTCCAGCGACAGCCCGCGCGAGCTGCAAACGTAAGGCAACTTGAGACCGGCTATCTAATGAGCCGAGACTGCGTCTAACGGTCGATGCCGCCTCGGCACGCTTTTGCTGCGTTCCTTGGTCCAGTCGAGTGAGCGCCTGCACCACTTTGTCCTGTCCTTGTTCTTGCAGCCCGCGCACCACGTCGGCCATAAATGGCAGCGACAGTCTATTCGCTGGTAACGGTAGTACCGGCTGAAAGCTCTGCGCGGCTAAGCTCTGCTCGGCAGATTGTTCGTTGAAGTTCGGCGCAATCAAAGCGCCTAACCCGGTAATTAACCCAGCGGCCACAATCAAATTCTTGAATTTGGATTCCACAGCAACCTCACACGACCAGAGTTCGCGGATGTATCTGCAAAAGCCGTACTCAGCCGAGCCCGATTAATTAATCTATAAATATTAAATACTTAAACCGCTGACCCTGCGACGATAGCGACGACAATTCTACCGTATGTCAAAACTTTTAGCAGGGTAAGCAGCACCTAGAGTAGGTCGCAAAATCACGACAAGCCAGATTCAAACCACCCCCCTCAGGCCTACGACGTAGCGGCCCGCAAGTCGCGGCGGTAACGCCATTTTTCGGCAGTACAAAAGCAGACCATACTGATACCTACAAATCCAAACGCAAGTTCCAAAATAGAGAGACCACTTTCGACACGAACACTGCTATCAGGCTGATTCGGCAAAAATTCCAAGTTCACCACCTCGCCAGGTAGAAATTTCTGACTGCTAATCACCCTAGCTATCGCCGTAAATTCCTTCGCTGAATCTGGCACCACAAATTTAACGATAGGACGCTCGACTGTGATCCGACCACCAAGCCTCCCAGTGGCATGCGACTCACGTTGAACTTTAACAACGGTTCCGGCCACTCGCACTGCCGCCCGCTTAAATTCCAGGAGACCAATTAAGCTGTAAAAAAAAACACCAACCAAACATAGTCCACAAAGCATCCGCAGTAGCCAAAGACGCGGCTTACTCAAAGGGGGTCGCAGCATTCTAAAGTTCTCCCTTATCAGTTGTGCTTTTACCCAATTCTAACAGAATTTATGAACAATTCCGATCCACTCTCCGCGTCGGCTACGAGTTATTTTGAATATTAGAAGACCCGATGATTAAACCTGACAACCAAAGGCACCGATGCCTGCCCTGGAGGTAAGCGTTTGGAGCGTCTGAAAAAAATTCTGCGAACAGCTCTAGCGGAGCGGGCCGTAAGTATCAACTTGGTAAGCGGCGACGCGCCAGACTTGAGCTTTGGGAGAGAAAATCGCGCTTTAAATGGTGAAAGTGCGATCGCTGACGATTATTTAATACAACTGCGCGCCGCACTATTCCCTGGCATCACAGCCTCCGTAGACACCCCTAATTTATTGAGCAGTTCTTTGCAAATCGCCAATGTTGGGCGCTTGCAGTTAATCGCTCAGATAAAAGCACCGCTTGCCATCTACATCTACCTACCACCAGATGGCCAAGCAGCTTTTGAGAGTGATTGGCAGCGTCTAAGCAATCCAGTCTCTGCAGAATCTCGACTCTCGCTAGTTATTGGGGAAGCGTCCGACCTGGATCAGCTACTCGGCCACAGTGACACCGATATGAATCAGCTCGGTGGCTATATCCCGAATAACCTTCGCGCAGACCAGCCTATCTCACAGCCGCGAGTAGTTACTGCAAATAAAGCTGTTCCAGCTGCGACCAAACAAATTTTTCCCCAGAGCAACGCGCTGCTGCGAATACCGGTAGACTCCATAAACGAAAACACTTCAGCAAATGAAAATTCCTTCGGTCATTCTGAAATCATTCCGTCAACGGTGAATCATCAGGTTATCAGCGAGAAATCTCCAGCTAAACTGAATTTCGGGCCAAGTGTCGTTGGCGAAGCAGGAATTAGCGATGGTAGGAACCGCATCGACCAGATACTCACTGACTTGGTAAGACGCAAGGGTAGCGACTTACACATGACCTGCGGTGAGCCGATCTGTTTTAGAATTGATGGCGAAATCATGCGTGTCAGTGAGAGCGCTACCTCACCCGCCGAGATCGAAGCGTATCTATCGCCAATCATTCCAAGTCGCAACTTAATCGAACTAAGCTCCATTAATGACACTGACTTCGCCTATGAAATAAGAAACCTCGGGCGATTCCGCGTAAACGTTTTCCGTGATAAAAACGGCATTGGTAGCGTCATGCGCCATATCCCGTCGACTATCCTGACTGCAGAGCAGCTTAATTTACCACCAGCAATCACTAAGTTCTGCTCCTTATCTAAAGGCTTGGTTCTCGTAACTGGTCCTACAGGGAGCGGTAAATCCACAACTTTGGCTGCAATGATAGATTTGATTAATAAAAAACGTGCAGATCACATCCTTACAATCGAGGATCCAATCGAGTTTGTTCACCCTCAGCAACGGGCCTTGATTAATCAGAGGGAAGTGCACAAGCATACGGGCTCGTTCGCTCGCGCGCTCAAAGCTGCCCTGCGCGAGGACCCTGATATCGTTTTAATTGGAGAGATGCGTGACCTGGAAACTGTTGCCATCGGGATTGAAACAGCTGAAACCGGTCATTTAGTCTTCGGCACACTCCACACGAACACCGCCGTCTCAACAGTGGACCGTATTATTGATCAGTTTCCTACGGACAGACAGCAGCAAATCAGGATGATGCTCGCATCGTCTCTTAAAGGGGTCGTTGCACAAACTCTGCTAAAAAAGAAAAATGGTGGGCGCGTTGCCGCTCACGAAATCCTAGTAACCAATGACGCTGTGTCCGCGATGATTCGCGAAGGCAAGAATCACATGATCTCGAATCACATGCAGACACAAAAGCAGGACGGTAACATCCTACTCAACGAATCACTTCTTAAGCTTGTCCGTGACGGCATCGTTGATCAAGAAGACGCTCTCCGCAAAGCTGTCGACAAAAATGGCTTGCTAGAGATGATGAAGCGAGCTGGTATTGCCGGGCCTACACCTGCTACGCCTACAACTCCCCCTAGGCCACCGGCGAATTCATCGGGCAGAGGTTAACGCAAAGTCATGTTTCCACTCCCCTTCCGGTAGGGAATAATTGCCTATCGGAAACATGGCTGAGCAATAACAGTATGAAATCATGGCCCGATTACATTCCCTAGCGCTTGTAACCTGCGGTCCGTGACCTCACCATCGCCACGATGATAAACTATATTATCGCAATTTTACCTGGCCTTGATCACACGATCGGACGACAAGGATGTATGAACCACTCAATCAGCGAATCTAAATATTTCACATGGATCGCGATTCCACTAATCGGACTGGCAATCATCGCCCTCCACTTTAATGGGATACTACGCGCCCCAATGAATGATGTCATATGGGGTATTTCGATCTCCGCTGACCCGATCGGCGAGCTGTCCAATATTCACAATTTCCTATTACAAGCAGCCAATGGCTGCATTGACCACAACACCTCCCACAACTATCCTTTTGGTGCACTTAGTCACACCAGTCTTTCGAGATATCTGGTTGCGCCGTATATAATTGCTACTGTGCTAGCCGCCATAACAAAAAGTTTGATGTTGTCTTACAACATAATGATCATGTCGATTGTATTTTTAAACTACATAATCACCTACTATACTAGCAGGAAAATCTTAAAGGACCCGATCGTAGCGCTGATACCAGCAGTTCTGATCACTTTTAGCACCTATGCATATAGCCATTATTGGGCCCACTTTGGTCTGATGCCTGTTTTTTATTTCCCCTGCTTTTTTTTATTATTTTGCCGTGTACAAGAACAACCAGGCAGAATAATTACATGCTTCGGTGCAGCTTTCACCATGGCAGCAAGCTTATATAGCAGTCCCTACTATTTCTATTTCTTATTCTGGATGGCATTCGCTATTTTTGTCTGCTTTTTGGCTCAAAAAACAAACCGGCAACCGATCAAAAAAATAATCCTCTCGAACGCTCTATGTGTCATTTTTACCATTCTTCTCTCCGCACCTTATATCAAAGAAAATTTTTTCCACGATATGACAGAAGCATGGTATCAAAAGCCTACCAGTAACTATGGTGACAATTTATACTATCTAACAAATTACTCAGCCAGACCTAGTGACTATATACTGCCTAATGTCCACAACATATTTTTCGGGGATTATTTTCGTCCGTATATCGCAGATGCAAATAACGCCAGAAATTGGTGGTCGGATGAATTCGCTATTTCTATCGGAATCTTCCCAACTCTTTTTTGCGCGATTATCATGCTCGCATGGCTATGTCGCCCACGATTACTTCACCCAAGATTGAAAACCTTGCGGGAGTCAATTCTGGGGCCAGTTAAAACTGCAAAAGAAGAGCATACGGGCATTTTCTATGCCCTTTTGATTACAATGTTCATCGCATTCTTCCTAAGCCTACCGCCCACCCTCATCGTCTTCGACCACGTCATACCGATGCCCAATGAGGTTTTTAGACATATAGTTCCATTTCGTTCATATTCCAGATTTGCCCTGCCCTTTTTAGTAGCTCTGTCCGTACTCATCGCTTTAGTAGTTAAAAAAACAAAGAATCGCAACATCTGGGTCACTTTGTTTGTGGCATTTTGTGTCTTCGAAAGCTTCCCGAAGACTATGCTACATTCAGTATCGACAGATAAGCCTTACCTTCGCTATCTCCGTTCGCGCCCTGAAAACGTCATAATGCGTTTTGAACGGCAAAATGTAAGGCTGCAAAGAATCATTGATCTCGAAGTGATGTTAACTGGCAAAAAGACTATCAATGGCGACATAAACTTTAATTACGGATACACAGAATGGGCCCTGGAGCCGCAGCTCCCAAAATTCAATCTCGGCCAACTCGGGCAGCTAGGGGCAGAGCTGCTCTTAGTAAACGGAAAACTCTCCATACCGCCAAAAGAGCAGCCATCACTGTATCTTCTTGCCGAGTTCCCTGAGGATGATATCCAAATCTGGAAAATCATCGCTGGGAATGACCCGCGCCTGACCAACGCATTTCAACCATTCATCGAGCGTGCGCGCGTTGACCAGTGCTATGTGGCTCCAAAATCTGCAGTCCAAGAGGCTCTTCAAAAACTAATTAATATTGCCTCTTGATGACTGACCTAAGCCAGATGAGGGCATCTAATATTACGCCTCGCAAATCATTAAATTTACAGGCGCTAAACCGGGTAAATTTTTCCAAATCGAGTGAAACCGCCCACCACTCGTTCCGATGACATCGCGTATTTTTAATCCGTGATATCGAACCAGTTCTCTACCAGCCCGAGAGGTAATACCCCGGATATGGTGTATTGGTTGATTTGTCGGATTATTAAAATCACCGAAAATGCCTGTGCCGAAATTGGCTCTGTCATTACTCACTTCAAGAATGTGAGGCTGAAAGCCCATAAGTAGCTCTAATCGTGAATATAAAGACGAAAGATTAGGAAACGAAATTGCAACGATACCGCCTTTACGGCAATACCGGACCGCATTCTGAATCAAGACGTCCGTCTTATCCACATGTTCAATCACCTCAAATAAACAAACCATGTCGAATTTGATATTTCCGCCTAAGTCGAACTCAGACTCAATATCCGCAATGCAGAATCGATTAATTGTCGTCGGCACGATTTCCGGCTGAAGCCGATCAATGGAGCAGATTTCTAAATTACTATTTAGCTCGCGGCAATACGTCTCAAATGCAAACGAAATCCCTGACCCTAAATTCAAAAGACTGCTTTGTTGCCTTATGTAGGGACTCAGATAGTGGTAAAAAGGCCAAAAAACAGTTGCTTCCCCACGCATCAGCGAGCGATTAGCAAAAGTACTATCTGATTTTTGCATACAGCGATCCTTGCATTAAACCTTGCCAGTTATCTAATCACTTAGCCCGAGCCAGATAGACTAAACCGACTAGAAATCGGAGAAAAAGCATCGATGTCGCAAGTATGGGGTGCCCCAACATCCGCAAGAACTTGCCATTCTCCAAGTAAACTCCCATATAGCGATATTTAACGCCTAATTGCTTATGAATAACCGGGTGATCTACCCCCCATTTTTTCACGTACTCATTAAATGATTTTGCGTAATAGCTCTTTTTACGAATGTATATCCAAAAACTAAAATCACCCTCATTATGAAATAATGGTGATCTAATGATTGCTACCGACCCATGTTGCCTCACGCTCAAATCAAAGTCCCAATCTTCTGGACCCACTAGCCTCTCGTCAAAGCCACCGATATCAAGAAAGACTGATCGCCTAACAAACCGCACAGCATCAATGACGGTGCCATCGTAGAATCCCCGTTCGAAACGCCTGACACTGATCCAAAAACCATTGCCTATGACTGTCTCTGGAATATAGAGACCGGCAAGATTTTGATCCTTATCCATTTTTTCGACGCACTCTTTAATTACGTCGGGCGACAGAGTCATATCTGCGTCGAGATACAGAGCATATTTTCCGGATCCTGATTTAACCCCGTAATTCCGCTGAGCACTTCGCTCTGGCCCGACATTATAAACCAAAGGAGTAAACTCACGACTAATTTCTTTAGTCTTATCCTTGGAATCGTTGTCCACTACAATCAATTCAAAATCTGTGTACGACTGCCTCGTGATGCTTTCTAGACAAGCTCGAATATTTTTCTCTTCATTTTTTGTAGAGATGACTACAGAGACTGTTGGCATATAGAACCCTCTCAAATCGGGCCAATCATTTTCTTTTTTGAAATTAAATTCAGAAATTCAATATTTATAGTTTACCTTTGATCGCATCATCAGGCTAAAGAAACGGTCGCATAGAGAACCAGTAACCACCTGGAAAGCGATACCTATTTGCCGCTACATCTGGGCCCTGGTAGAATAGAAGTATACTCCTCGACTAAAATCACGATGAAATTTCGTTACTTTATCCCTAATTCAGATCACACTGAAAGAGTAGGCATGGGATTTTCCATCATAATTCCCGTGAAGGAAATCAACGCCTATATCCGCGAATCGATTCCTATCACGTTGAAACTCGACTATTCAGAGTTTGAAATTATCATTTTACCCAACGATCCTGTAAGCGAACAGGATCTGCCGCCATATCTCAAGGACCCCCGCGTCAGTATCATCGCAACAGGTCGCGTCAGCCCGGCAGTCAAACGCGATATTGGAGCGAAACATAGTAGCTATGATTACTTAGCCTTTCTTGACGACGACGCCTTCCCCCAATCAGATTGGCTAAAAGTCGCAGAAACCACATTGAGAGAGCGTCAGGTCGAAGCACTGGGTGGTCCAGCAATCACCCCGAAAAATAGCTCGCTTGGTGAGCAAGCTTCAGGGCTCTTTTTCGAGACATTAGTCGGTGGAGGTGGTTTGTCTTATCGCTACAAACCTGTAAAAAAGTCATTTTTTGTCGATGATTACCCAACGGTTAATTTAATAGTATCGAAATCAAGCTTCGACTCTATCGGTGGATTTGATAACAACTACTGGCCAGGTGAAGACACCAAATTCTGCCTTGATCTGGTTAATGCCGGATACAAGATCCTTTATGTTCCCGAACTGATAGTTTGGCATCATCGCCGGGAACTCTTTCTTCCACACCTTAAGCAAATTGGTGGATACGGACGGCACCGCGGCTATTTCGCGCGAACTTTTCCGAAAACTTCTCTGCGCCCAACTTATTTCGCTCCAAGCGTTTTTGCCGTAGGAAACTTTTCTCTAGCCATCTTATCTATCTGGTCGGCATTATTTTTAAAAATTTGGATATGTCTGTTAATCATTTATTTCAGCGCATGTACGATTGATGTTTTCTCGCGAACGAAACGACCAATCCTCGGCTTTCTCACCACAATAGTAACTTTTTTCTCTCACATGACGTACGGATGTATGTTTTTGCGCGGTCTCTTTTCTTCATCTCATTTTCGTAGTCACCTTAGGTAAGGAAGCCTTGTATGCGGCGAGGTCTTCATAAAGTAATTGGCGTTGATCTACTAACAGATCACACATTTTCTCTCCGCTTAGAGCGGAAAGATGTGACCTTTTTAGCTGGCCAATGTTTCAATATAGGACTTCCTGATACAGCCGTGAATCGGGAGTACTCTTCATACTCGAGTGTCTTCGACGATGAACTACAGTTCTTAGTCCGAGAAATTGAAGGCGGGCAAGTCAGCCCTAAACTTAAATTATTGAAACCAGGTGACTCTGTTGAAGTCGATGGAGCATACGGCCTCTTCACAATCGATCCAGAACTGGTCCCTAATCATTCATTCTATTTTATCGGAACAGGGACGGGAATTGCCCCATTCCATTGTTTTGTGAAGTCCTTACCTGGACTGGATTACAAAATCATTCACGGGACACGCTATGTAAACGAAGCCTACAACCGATTTGATTACAGCAATGGTAGATATATCAATTGTGCTACCCACGATAAAATGGCGGATTTCAATGGAAGAGTGACCGACTACTTGCTAGTAAATCCACCGCCACGGGCCGCAATATATTATCTGTGCGGCAATCGGAACATGATAAACGACGTATACGATATCCTGAGAGAGCGAGATATCTCGAGTAGCCAAATAATCACGGAAGTATTCTTCTGAAGGGGCCGTCGTGAAGGTTGCCATTTCCTACCCACCTATCGTCAATGACCGCGGCCAGAAGGCCATGGTTTCGCAGAATAGAAACGTACAATTTTTTAAGACACCAACTTACCTTCTTCCTGTCGTTCACGCTCAAGCCGCAACATGGCTCAAACAGCTTCGTTTTGAGGTGATATGGGACGATGGAAATGCGCAGCTTAAAAGCTACGATCAATGGTTCAATGATCTCGTCAAAGCCAAACCTGACGTGATTATTTTTGAGAGCACCACCCCGGTTATGAAGTTTTATTGGCGGACAACAGACGCACTGAAGAAAATCCTGCCGAACACGATTTTTATCATGACTGGATATCATTCTATGCGGCGGCCCGAGGAGACACTCGAGCTATCGCAAACTGATATTGTTCTCAGGAGCAATCACGTTGACTTCGTTATTACGAAGTTAATACCCTTCATTGCCAACAATCCAGACTGGCGCATCACCTGCAATCTAGAAGGTCTTGCAATCCGTGAAGATGCTAGCAAGATTCGGTCGACAGGTCACTTTCGTCAGGTGGAGCCACTGGAACGATCACCTATGGTGGATCGTGACTTGGTGCAGTGGAAAAATTACGCCTTTGAGAACGGAAATTACCTTCAGACACCTGGCACCTATGCAACTAGCGTTATTCGTGACTGCATGTTTGGTAAGTGTACGTTCTGCCGATACAACGGCCCCGACTTAACATTTTCAGTACTTCCTGTAGAAAAAAGTCTTGATGAATACGAAAGACTAATCAACGAACACGGTGTCAAAGAGATATTTGATGATTCTGGAGTTTGGTATCGTGGCAAGGAGGCCCGGGAATTTGCACATGGTATTATCAAACGCGGCCTACACAAAAAGGGCTGCTACTTCGGCTTCAATACCCGCTTTGAGTATCTCGACAAAGAGACGATCGAACTCCTTGCAGAGGCCAACTTTCGTTTTGTATTAATCGGCTTAGAGGCGGCTGATGAAGAGACTTTGACACGATTAAACAAAGGCTACCAGCTCCAACACGTCGAACGCAGTCTGAAATGGATGAGCGACGCAGGATTGCACCCGCACCTAACTATTATGGTAGGGTACTATTGGCAAACCAGTGAGCAGCTCAAAAAGACTGTCGATTTCGTCAAGAGCTTGATGTTTCGAGGACTAGCCAGGACCCTACAAGTGACTCTCTGCACACCGCTTGACTACACCCCGTACCATCAGGAATGTATCCAGAATAAAGTGCTTCTGACAGACAACTATGACGACTTTGACATGAGTAAACTCATAGTAAAAACCCCGATTCCCCATTCGGAATATTATCAGGCAGTCAGGGAGATGTATGGCATCGCATTTCATCCCCTATTCTTACTAAGGCAGCTCCGTTTTTTGCTGACCTTCAAACGCAGAGATTGGCAATTTCTTTTCACATACGGCATTCGCGCGATTCGCCGCGTTCGTAATCATATGTTTAATTTAACAAGAGGAGAGGGTTTGGCTATACCAGACCCTGAGGCACCTACCTCACTTTGATTAAAGACTACCCAACCAAGCTCCACTATCCTGCCTTAAACTGCGAAACATGGCATTAAACGGTGCGCCAGTGGCTCCGTAGTGAGCACCAGGGTAGTCACCGCTCCAGTTCCAGGTCGAAGCAAAAATATCGAAGTGAATCATGGGTAGAGTCGCGAACTCCTTTAAAAAGTGAGCCGCGACATTGGAGCCGCCACCAATATGCGCGTCCTTCGGCATTCGCCCCATATTTGTTAAATCTGCGGCTATGTGTGAGTTACCTTGGAGAAAAGGCAAAAACTCACCCCAAAACGTAAACTCTTCGCCAACATCGCGACCGGCGCGCTGAAGGCTATCTTGGCAACTTTGTGGCGCGAAATGCACTGGGGTGAAGAAGTTTGTAAACTGCCGCAGTGACGCGGTCGTCAAGGTTGCTGCGACTAGCGTTTGCGCAGGATTGAGTTCTCTTTGTGAGTAACTGATCGCATCGGCCAGGATCAAACGTCCTTCGGCATCGGTATGCTCGATAATGACATCTTTTCCGCTAAATGACCGAATGATAGCTCCCGGCTTCACAGAGCGCTCACCTATCAGATTTTCACAGCAGGGTATAGCAACTGCCAACGGCCCATCGTATCCACTTTCCACCAAGGCCATGAACAGGTTAGCCATGAGGCCAGCACCGCCCATGTCATTTTTCATACAATTGACATGGCCCTCATGGGGCTTCAGGTTGATACCACCCGTATCAAAGGTGATACCCTTTCCTACCAATAGCAACGGTCTTGATCCTGGCATCACCCGATGCGTTGCCAGGTAAAATCGGGACGGCGAAAGGTCGCTAGCTTGGCCCACTGCCAGCAGTAAATTCATCCCTAACTTGGTAAGCCCTTCACGACCAAACGAATTAAATTCGCAGCCATGACGCCGACAGAATGCTTCCAGCCGTTCACCAATAACGACGGAAGTTAATTCATCCGGATTCTCGTTAACCCAGCGGCGGAAGCCTAGCTGGTGCCGCAGTCGCAAATCATAATAAGGATCTGCCGACTTCAAGGTTTCCACATCACTGCTGAGTATCCGCAGACTCTCTAGCTCGCTGCGTTCATAGCGAGGGGTCATTTTACGCGCCCAAAGGTCTTCCACAATCGCCAGTTCGGCAGGTCCACATCCCGCTTCGAGATAAACTGCAATCTTCTTGAGATTGAACTGTGTGGTCAGCGCAGTCACCATCTTATGGGCTACCCAGCGCCTTTCTAGGGCTGAAACACCCGACTTTTGCCAGCTGAGTACAGTGTAAGGGCGAAGTCCATCATGACTCAGAAAGCCACTGTCGCTGCGTAGATAGTGCGTAGTGCGAGCTAAGCTCGGAGCCGATTTTTCAACAAGCTCCCGTACCCAAGCCGCCCGTTCGCCGGACGGCGCCCCAAGTACAATCAGCAACTCATCTGGTTCCACATGGTCAGCAACACTGCCGGATGGAATCTCTTTGATCTGTGGAATCATGACGGCAACCTCAGATGCCACGCTTTTGGCTTCAGAAATGCATCTATCCCTAACACTGACAGAGTAGAACCTACACCGGAATGACCGCGACCACTCCAAGGCAGACGCGGACTAACACGGTCACAGCAGTTCCAATAGACACTGCCGGCATTGAGTTGATTCATGAGCGACGTCGCCGTGGCTGCATCACGCGTAAAGACCCCAGCAGTGAGACCATATTCGGTATCGTTCATAAGCTGCAAGGCCTCGGCATCATCCCGCACCTTTTGAATCCCAATCACTGGACCAAAAGACTCTTCACGCATGACAGCCATCGTATGATCGACATTCGTTAACACCGTCGCGGGAAAATAGGCGCCTTTGGCAGCTTGGCGCTCGCCGCCTAACAGTAATTTCGCACCTTTTTTAACCGCGTCACGGACTTGCTCCTCAAGCACACTAAGCTGAGCTTTGCGCGCTAACGGACCAAAATAAACGCCTTCCTCAGTGGGATTACCACTTTTCAAAGTCCGCGTGAAAGCGACAAAGTGCTCAACAAATTGATCGTAGATATCCTGGTGGACATAAATACGCTCGACAGCACAGCAACTTTGCCCTGCATTGTAAAATGCACCATCCGCTGTGCTTTCAGCTGCAACTTTGACATTTACATCTGGACGAATGTACACGGGATCTTTGCCGCCCAGCTCAAGCTGAACGCGCACCATCCGACCAGCAACTTTTTCCATGATTTTTTTACCGGTGGCGTAAGAGCCAGTAAAAAATACACCATCGACTGGCTGATCCAGCAACCAACCACCAACCTCACCACTACCAACTAAACATTGAAATAGTCCGCTCGGCAAACCTGCATCGTGCCAAAGCTTCTCGATGTGACGACCGGTCAAGGTGGCAAATTCAGACGGCTTATAAAGAACCGCATTCCCCGTTAGTAGCGCTGGAATAAACACATTGCTGCCAACAAAATATGGGTAGTTCCACGCTGAAATATTAGCAATGACTCCCAGAGGCTCTTGGCTGATTCGTTCTGTCATACCTGCAGCAGCGTCATGCTGGACCACTTGATCGCGCAGACGAGCAGAGGTTTCACTGAGGAAGAAGTCGATCCGAGCCAAGGTACCGTTAACCTCGTTGCGAGCTTGTGCCAAAGGCTTACCAACCTCGCTGGTTAAGATTCGGGCGCCTTCCTCACTGCTTTCCGCTAACAACTTACGAAATCGCTCGACCACTTTCACTCGTTCTGCATAAGGCGTCGCACGCCAAGCCAACTGCGCGATTTTAGCTGCGGCAAACTTTTGGCTCACAGCTAGTTTTTGATCGGTTTCTAAACGGGTAATCACCGTTTCATTTGCTGGATTAACGACTTCTAACATCAATAGACCTCGTGATTTAAATGCCTAATTTTGTGCTTAATCGTAGCGCACACTAGCCTTTGCTAATATGCACCTCAGCGTTTACGGTCACGTGCTGCTGATAAGAGTGCTTGCAGCACAGGTACAGGACTGAGGAGAGCTGTATCCGCATCCGATTGCAATTCTGGATGCCATTGTAAACCAAGTAAAAAGGCCCCAGACGCGTCTTTAAGACGAAGTGCCTCAACGACACCATCAGAAGGTGATCGCGCCTCCACCTTCAAATCTGGCGCCAGATCTTTTACCGCTTGGTGATGCACGCTATTGATCATGCCCTCGCTAACGCCGTAAAGCTTTGCTAACGTACCGCCCCGCTCTAGGGTTAGCTCGTGATGATTGCCCTCATAAACATCAAAAATGCGGTGATGCAGCGAGCCTGGATGCTGACTACGAACATCCTGGAAAAGCGTGCCACCCAACGCCACGTTGAGAACTTGATGTCCACGGCAGATACCTAATATCGGCTTGTCGTGTTTAAG
>Ga0315274_10007520_pt1 | contig 15770 bp, 16 predicted proteins | sample YL17G02_20_MG_FD_203700 | JGI IMG/M metagenome (GOLD analysis project Ga0315274, IMG submission 203700) | Sediment microbial communities from Yellowstone Lake, YNP, Wyoming, USA - YL17G02_20 | ecosystem: Environmental > Aquatic > Freshwater > Lake > Sediment | place: USA: Wyoming | collected... | reverse complement strand
TCAACTTGCGCTTGCGCATGGAGCACACCAAGACGCTGCTCACCGATGCCGAAAAGACGGCTTTCTTTTTCATCACCTTGCCAGAGGCGCTGCCGATCGCCGTTATCAAGCGCTTCATTGGCTGGTTCCAGGATTTCGGGATTCCGGTGGGCGGGGTGATTGTGAACATGGTGATCGACAAAACAGGGATCACGGAAGGTGCGCACGAGTTCGTGCTCAACCGGGTTGCTATGCAGGACGAGTACATGCAAGAGATCGAGCGCAGCTTTCCGGACGTGCGGAGTGTGGTGCCATTGTTCGAGACCGAGGTGCGCGGGGCAGACATGCTGGACCGAACCGCCCAATACCTCTTTGCCTAGTGCAACATGCCGATTGACCGTTACCTGCTCATCCTGTTCGTTGGCCTGCTCTATCTGCTGGGCTTTGGGGGCCTCTCCCTGCTGCGCCAACAGGGTTTATCACTGCGCTTTGCCATCGAGGGTGTGACGATCACCGCCATAGGCACCCTGGCGACCCTCGCCTCTCTACCGCTCAGCCCAGTCTTGTTCATGCTGATCCTGTACGCAGTCACGATGCGCGTGCGCCTGTTGGTTGACCTGGGGAATTGGTTTGTGTCCAAAGGGCGGCCCCAGCGCGCGCTCGATCTCTACCTTCTGGGCCTGCACCTGTGGCCCGACCCAGTTGGTCGGCAGCTCGTGCTCATAAACCTGGGCGTGGCGCGGTTGCGCCTGCGCGAACCCGAGAGCGCGTACCAGATTCTCGAGGAGGCCATGTCGCGGGAAACTGTCCGGGTGGGAGCCAAGTACCTGGCGGCCGGCTACTACAACCTGGGTCTGGCGTGCCGCAGGACGGAGCGCGAGGCGGAGGCGATCCGGCGCTTCAACCAGGCCGTGGACGTGGGGCCGAGCTCGATCTATGCCCTGGCGGCGCAAAAGGCGCTGAAGGAACGGCCGGCGGACAGGGAGTAGGCTGCTCTTGTGGCGAGAACTACCTTGCGATCTATTTGAGATGTGAACCGCTTTGTCGCTGCGAAATTCACGCCGGAGAACCAGGACAGGGTCTCTGAGATGGTCAGATGGAAAAGAGGTACAGGTCAGGCTACTACTGGGATGCACGGAAGAGGAGAAGGCAAGAATCTGCGCCTTTCACAATCAGAATGAGTGCATGGCTGCAATCCTGCCCAGAAGGAAAGCCGACGAAAAGGAGAGGATCACATGATCAAGGAGATCACGGCGCAGGAGCTTGACGCGGAGCGCTTTATCAGCGAGAAGGTCAACGAGATCCAGGGCGCGGTCGGAGATGGGCTAGCCATTAATGCCCTCTCGGGAGGGGTCGATTCGTCCACAGTGACAATGCTGGGGTATCGAGCCCTGGGGGAGCGCCTCAAGACCGTCTTTGTCGATAACGGCCTGATGCGCGAAGGAGAGCCTGAGCAGGTCGCCAGCCTATTCCGAAGGCTCGGCGTGGGCGTTCAGGTAGTCGATGCTGGGCAAGAGTTTTTCGCGGCGCTCAAGGGAGTTGCAGACCCAGAAGAGAAACGCGAGGCCATTACTCAGACCTTCTACCGCAGCGTATTCGGACGCATCGTCAAAGAGAGCGGAGCCAGGTACCTGCTGCAGGGGACGATCCTGACTGACGTTGACGAGACCGTTGCCGGGATCAAGCGGCAGCACAACGTCTTTGAGCAGCTCGGGATCGATCCGCGGGAAGCGTTCGGCTATCGCATCCTTGAGCCGCTGATCCAGCTTCGAAAGGACGGGGTCAGAAAGGTTGGCAGGGCCCTCGGGCTTGCAGCCGAGCTATTCGAGCGCATCCCGTTCCCGGGCCCGGCGCTGGCGGCACGGGTGATCGGTGCGGTCACCCCAGAGCGCATCGAGACAGTCCGCAAGGCAACTGCCATTGTCGAGCGCCTGCTGAAGGAAACCGGCGCGTTCCAGTACATGGCGATCCTCCATGAAGACCGTGTGACCGGTATGCGCGGTGGCAAGCGTGACTTTGGGCAGCAGATCGAAGTGCGCTGCTGGGACAGTGTCGACGCACGCACCGCAACGCCGACGCGGCTGTCGTTCGAGATGCTGGAGGAGCTTGCCCGCGAGATCGTGCGCCAGGTACCCGGCATCGTCAGCGTCACGTACAACATAGCGCCCAAGCCCCCGTCAACGATCGAAGCGGTTTGAGCAGGATGGGCCGCACTTGAGGAGCGCTGTCCATGAAAGCGATCCTGGTGTTCATTGACGGCACGATCTGCGATACCCGGCCACGGCACCACCTCGTAGGGATCCCTGCCTTCTACCAACCCGAAGAGATGCTCAAGGACCTGCCGGTCCCAGGGAGCATCCAGGCTCTTCATGAACTCGCGCAGCGATACACGATTGTTTACTTGGGTGCGCGGCCCGCCTTTGCTCTACGCACTACCGAGAACTGGTTGGGGAACGCGGGCTTTCCGAATGGGCCCGTGTACCTGGCAGAGACCCAGGCAGATAGGCTCGTCCTGGCGAGAGACATCGGCGCGCAGTATGATTTTGTTGCTGGCATTGGCGACCGCTGGGATGACAACGAGCTGCATGCCGAGATCGGCTGTGCAAGCATTATGGTGAGAGAGTACGAGGGGGATTGGGCTCGCGTGGTTCAGCGCATCATCAAGCATCATCGTGCCTTGCGGATCAGGGAGAACGAGATCCATCTGCGGGGCAAAGTGGAGGGCCTGGCGCGCGTGTGCCCTCTCTTGCTGTCTCGCTTTGGCGAAGGGCTCTGGGATGCTTACCTGGCCGCGGTTCTGGAAATGGCTGAGAGCTCGCGGGCAGCGAGGGGGAAGGAAGACCTGGCATCGTTTGCCAGCCATGGCCTTGACCCAGCCACCCTGAGAGATGCGGCCAAGTGGGGCGAGCTGCTGTGGGAAGAAGAATGGGAAAACAACCCCGTCTATGGGCTGCAGGATTTCGAGTTGGTTGAGGCGACAGAGCGCCGCTACGTACACAAGATCACCCGCTGTCTCTATGCCGACCTGTGGAAGGAGCAGAGACGCCCTGACATCGGATACCAGATCCACTGCCGTACCGACATGGCATGGTGGGATCGGCCGGCATGGAATCCGGAGGTGCGATTCGAGCAGCCCAGAACGCTCATGCAAGGCGACGACTATTGCTTGTTCGTCCAGTACCTGCCGGACAGGGGAAACGGCCTGTGGGTTCAGACGGAATCTGGAAAGTAGGTGGCCATGACGATCGAGGAGGCCGACGTAGAGGACGCGGAGGAAATCCTGGGTCTGCAAAAGCTGGCCTATCAGAGCGAGGAGCTATCTATGACGACTATACAATCGCCCCGCTGACCCAATCCCTGGACGAGATCGAGGCTGACTTTCAGAGGCAGGTGTTCCTGAAAGCTTCCGCTGACGGCAAGATCGTAGGCTGTGTCAGGGGCTATGTGCGGGACGGGACATGTTTCATCGGCCGACTGATCGTCCATCCCGACTTGCAGAACCAGGGGATTGGCACACGGCTGATGAATGAGATGGAACAGCACTTCCATCAGGCCCGTAGGTATGAGCTGTTCACCGGGGAAAGGAGCGAGCGGAACCTCCATCTCTACCAGAAACTGGGCTACCGAGCATTCCGTACAGAACGATTGACAGACCGCGTGGCGATTGTGTACCTGGAAAAGGTGGCAGACTGGCTGTGACATGCAAACCATCTCTTCCTATCTGACACAGCAAGTGGGCTTTTTCGGCCAGACTGATCCGGTTGCGCTGGCGAACAGGTACGGTAGCCCGCTGTATGTGTACAGTGAACGAATTCTGCGCATGCGGTGCAGGGAGCTGAAGGATCTGCTGAGATATCCCCATTTCCAGGTCCATTATTCGGCCAAGGCCAACAGCAACCTATGCCTGCTGGGCATCATCTGCCAGGAAGGCCTGGACATCGATGCCGTATCTGCAGGTGAGATACACATTGCCCTGACTGCCGGTTACCGGCCAGAGCAGATCCTCTTTGTGGCCAACAACGTGTCCACCGAGGAGATGGCGTTTGCGCTGGACAAGGGAGTGTTGATCAGCGTGGACTCGATCTCGCAGCTCTGTCGATTTGGCGAACTGTGCCCGGGCGGCAAGGTGGTTGTCCGTTTCAACGCCGGGGTCGGCGCGGGCCACCACGCCAAGGTGGTGACCGGCGGCAAGGATACCAAGTTTGGCATTGATCCCGCTCTGATCGATAGCTGCCGAGACACATTGGCCGCCCACCGGCTCCAGTTGGTGGGCATCCACCAGCACATCGGTTCCCTCTTTATGCAGCCAGAACCCTATGTCGAGGGAATGAAAGCTCTGCTGTCCATCGCCGAGCAGTTTGCGGGCCTAGAGTTCGTAGACTTGGGAGGCGGATTCGGCATCCCCTACCACAGAGCCGCTGGAGAGCCTCGCCTGGACCTGGCCAATCTGGGGAGGGCCATAGACGAGGTGATATGCGAGTGGTCTGCGCGCACAGGCTGTCCGTTGGTGCTCAAGGTGGAATCAGGGAGGTACGTGGTTGCCGAGTGCGGCGTGCTGTTGACCACTGTGCATGCGGCGAAGCACAGCTATGGCAAAAAGTACGTCGGCACCGATGCCGGGTTCAATGTGCTGATCCGGCCAGTGCTCTATGACTCTTTTCACGAGATCGAGATCCACCGAGTGAGCGATGAACCATTGGACGGTGTAGAGCGGGTGACAGTTGTGGGCAACGTCTGCGAGACGGGCGACGTCATCGCCAGGGACAGGCTGCTGCCCCGGATCCGGGAAGGGGATGTGCTGGGGATCCTAGACGCAGGGGCCTATGGGTGGGCCATGAGCTCGAACTATAATAGCCGGCTCAGGCCCGCAGAGGTCTTGATCCGCATGGATGGAAGCGAGGAGCTGATCAGGAGACGGGAAACGCTAGACGATCTACTGCGAGGCTGCGAGAGGTCCCGCGTGTAGCTGCTGGCCTGCTGGGGAGCCACCCCGTGCAGCGGTTGGCCCACGGAAAGGAGTGGAACCGAGATGCCAGTGAACTTGCTGCCGTATCACTGGGAGACAGAACGGCTTGTGGTGCAAGATAGCACTCTGGACGAAGCGCCAGATCTGCAGCAGGTCGTGGACGCCATTCCAGAGATCCACGGATGGACATGCGCGAGCGAAAGGGACGAGCCAGACCGTCCCGTGCTATCTGTGCTGATGGAGCCGCCATTGCCGCCGAATGGTTCCAAGGAGCTCTTTCGGATGCAGTCTATCCGAGTGAGAGACACGGGCCTGTTGATTGGCCTCCTGACCACATACCATGGCTTCCCAACTGCCGATGTATTCTGGGTGAACACCTTTGCCGTTCATCCGGCATTTCAGGGCAAAGGGTACGGGCCAGAGGTGATATGCGGCTTGAGCGATACAGTGATGCAGTTGGGGCCATACACCCGGATGCAGCTGTTTGCATGCCTCGAGAACTGGCGTGCGCTGCGGTTCTGGGCGAAAGCAGGTTTTGACCGGATCGTAGAGATCAGAGGCGACAAGATGCATTCGGCCCAGGCTGAAGCCCATGTCCTGCTCGAGAAATCCCTATCGGGGAAGAGCGCTCAATGAGAGAAGCCTTGACAGAGGGCACGATCCGGGTTCGGGCGTACCGTTCCCAGGATAGAGAAGCGCTGTATGCCGCGGTGTGTGAGTCCATTCCGCAAGTCAGCAAGTATGAGACGTGGTGCCACCCGGGCTACCGGATAGAAGAAGCAGCCGGGTACGTGAACTATTGGGTCGAGATGTGGGAAAAGGGCCAGGCGTTCTACTATGCCGTCGTGGATCCGGCGACAGGCGAATTCCTTGGCAGTTGCGGCCTCGCTGGGCTGAATGCCGAGCACAAGCACGCGGGTCTGGGGTATTGGGTCCGTACGAGCCGGACGGGCCAAGGCATCGCCACCACGGCCGCGCGCCAAGTGGCCCGACTGGGGTTCGAGGACTTGGGCCTGATTCGCATCGAACTCGAGATTGCCGTGGACAACACGGCCAGCCGCCGGGTGGCGGAAAAGATCGGAGCGGTCAACGAGGGCATCCTCCGCAGGCGGCTGATCTTGCCGGCAGGGCCGACGGATGTGGTGATGTACGCGCTATTGTCACACGAGCTCCGGCTGGTATGATGTTAGCGCCCCAACCGGTCGCTCCGGCGGACGTGGCCGCGTCCCCTGCTCCCGCCGCACCCGGACAGCTTGCTCGCTGTGTGCAGAGGGCAGCATGGCTTTTTGCTGGGGATCGACACGCCAGCCCAGCGTCAGAGACTGGTGTCCGTGCACAGCACCCATTGAGGACCTGTGGAAATGTGTGATAGCTGTGGCCTCAGTCCCGTCCGGGCTGCCGATTTGGGTGGCGGCGGTGGTCATCGGAGGGTGGATGGGTGCCGATTCAGGAAGCAAGCGGCTGGGGAACGACTCGATCCGCCACCTGCTCGCGGTTGTCCTGATCGCCGCGGGGCTCAAGCTCGTCTTCGCCTAGCGTCCATCAGTGCTGTGGCATGCTGCACGTTCAACCGGAGAAGCGGGTAGGAAGCGGGGGAAGCCGATGTTGCCGAGGTTGGCAACATGGCAGGTTTCCTCAGTGCCTCGATACATATGGGTTGCCTCTGATCCAGAACCGCCAGGGGACAGTCAATGCCCGCTCGTCGCCCCGCACGCCTATGCGCGGCCCCGTGACCACCCGGACATCGGGGATGGGATCGTCGTCCTCAACCCACAGCTCATCCCCTGTGACCAGGTCCGTGCCGTTCAGTGCCCGATCGATGGCCAGCGCCGAGCACAGCTTGGCCGGCCCGTTGGTCAACCCGGCATCGTCCCGGCCTTGACGGCGGCGGCGCATGATGTCGAGCCCCTCGATCGGCTGCAAGGCCCGCACCAGGACAGCGGCAGCAAACCCCTCTGCCTCGGTAACGATGTTGAAACAATAGTGCATGCCGTAGACAAAGTAGACATAAGCATGGCCGGCTGGCCCGAACATCACGGCGTTGCGCGCCGTCCGGCCGCGCGAGGCATGACATGCGGCATCATCCTGACCGATGTACGCCTCGGTCTCCACGATACGCCCTGACACCCGCTGCCCGGCCCATGCGCGGACCAGCCTCTGCCCGAGCAACTCACGGGCTACGCGGAGCGTGTCGCGAGCAAAGAATGCGCGGTCCAGGCGAGGCATGTCGGTTTGCGGGCGGTCACTGTATCCGGGAATCGCCGTGGCCCTGGAAATAGTCGGCATTTGGGCCGAGCTTGCGTTTGAGCGCGTCGGTGGCCTGATCCAGGCGAGCGATCGCTGCATCTGGAAGGGACAACGGGGCGGACCGAACGTTGCGCGTGACCTGCTCAGGGGTGCGCGCGCCAGCCAGGACGCTGGTGACGCCCGGTTTGGCCATGACCCAGGCCAGGGCAACGCTGTCCATCGGCTGGCCAAGCTCCTGGGCAATCTCCCGGATGGCAGCGAGGGCGACGAAGGTCTCTACCTCGGCTCCTGGTTCACCGTGTCGTGACCCGGGGCGATCTCCCTGAAAGTGTCGAGTGCGGGCGCGAAAGGGTGGAACCTCATCGGGTGTGTGATACTTGTCAGCCAACAGCCCCTGCAGCAAGGGCATGTAGGTGGTTACGCCGATCTGCAGTCGCCGGCACGCGGGCAAGATCTCGAACTCGATGGCCCTCGAGAGCAGGTTGTAGCAGAGCTGATTGACATCCAGTTGGACGCCAGTGCCCACTGCCTCGGCCAACTGCTGGGGGCCAAAGTTGCTCAGGCCAATGGAGCGGATCTTGCCCTCTCGCTTCAGGTCCTGCAGGACGGCGAACGAGGCGGCCACGGAATGGGTGCGAATCGGCCAGTGGACCATGTACACGTCAATGAAATCGGTGCGCAGTCGGCGCAAGCTGGCCTCGCAGTACTGGCGAACCACCGAGGGCTCGGTGTGGTTCGGACTGATCTTGGTGGCAATGATGGCGCGGTCACGGCGGTCAGCGAGCGCTTTGCCCACTACCTCCTCGCTGTTGCCGCCGCCGTATGCCTCGGCCGTGTCGAAAAAGTTGATGCCGTGATCGAGTGCAGCATGGATGGTGGCGATCGTCAGGCTCTCATCCTGATCGCCCCAGCCCTCGCCTCCTCCGAGCGCCCAACAGCCGAGCGCCAGGGCAGAGACGGCAATGCCGGATCGGCCCAATTCTCTGGTCTCCAACGTGATTCTCCTATGATGGGCGGCGCGCTGGATGCGGTCTCAGCGGGGCACCCTATCCTGATGATGGGCGCAGCATATGAGCGGCCGCATGGTGCGCGATGAACGCTATCGCTGTCGTCTCGTTTCCCAGATTCCACCCGCGACCAGGAGCAAGACGAGCGCCAAGATCACGATCAAGCTTGTACCCTTGCTCGCAGGCACGCCAGTCAGGGGCAGCCCGGTACTTCTGGTGGCGGCTGGTGTGGCCTGGGCAGATACAGCAGTCGTCGCAGTCACAGCCGTGCCCGCCTTGGTCTTGGTGGGGGTACTCGCTGCTGCGGCCGGGCCGGCTGGCGGCGCCGTGTGGGTCGCAGAAGCCGCTGGCGTTGAGGTTGGCGTGCTCGTCGCTGCGGCCACGCCCGATCGGGTCGGCGTGCTCGCTGCGTGCGTCGGAGTGGCCGTGGCGGCGATGCTCACAGCCTTGGTGGCGGTGGCCGACGCCACTGTTCCCTGATTGGCCGGCGTTCGGGTCGCAGCGGCAACTGCCGCCGGAGTGGGTGTCGCCGTCGACGTAGGCGGCAGGGTGTAGGTGGGATAGGGGGTATGGGTCCGATAGGGCGTCTGAGTTGGGTAAGGCGTGTAGGTTGGCAGCGGCGTGATCCTGGCCGTTGTCTCTCTACCGGCCAACGAGGGCAGACCTACCAGCGGGGAGAAGGTTAGGGCCAAAAGGATCACGGCCACTATGCCTGCCACCAGCAGCACGCTCCTCCACATTGCACTGGGGGGCATGGTAGGCCGACGGGCAACGACGATCCAGGCGGTTAGCCAGCCGATGATGAACCCCAGGACGAGGGTCAACGCTCCGGTGATCAGCGTGGATAACATAAGTCCTCCCGGCCTTGCTTGCCCCCCCACTTGACAGAAACGGGCCGACGACAAGCGTCGGGCCGACGGACATCGCCAGTGCAATGGACGCGAACGCAACGGAGCGAAGCGCCACAGTCTGATTATAGGGCCAATGTGGCTGCCTGTCAAGCGTCGGGGCATCGTGCGTCATTGTTCGATGCGATGGCACAATCCAGGAGACAGCTTCGTGGGTCGGGCCGTGGCTGGTGCGATCGGCAGATTGGCAAGGCCCTGTCCTGCGGCTCATGTTGGCGGGACGCCGCCGTGACCCTACAGCCGCTTATCCCAGCGCGGCCTCCAACAGCGCTATCGCTGCGCCCTTGTCCAGGGGCTCATTGTTGTTGCCACACCGGGGGCTCTGGATGCAGGAGGGGCATCCAGAGGAACAAGGGCAGGTCCGGATGGCCTCGAGGGTGGCTGCCCACCACTCCTCCAGAACCTCAAAGCCACGCTCGGAAAGGCCCACACCGCCGGGGTAAGCATCGTACACGCAGACCAGTGGGCCTTCGGTGTCGATGTGGCGTGCTGAAGAGACCCCGCCCAGGTCCATGCGATCGCACATCGCCAGCAGAGGCAACATGCCAATGCAGGCGTGCTCCACGGCGTGCAGGCCGCCAGAAAAGTCTTGGCCGGCGCGGACGATCTGACGGCCCAGTTCGGCCGGGACCTCCCACCACACGGCCGCCGTCTCGAAGGTCTGAGGTGGCAGGTCCAGGGGTTCCTGGCTCAGGACCTCGTCGCTGAACTGCTTTTTGCACGAATAGCCTACGACCTGGGTGGTAATCCGTACCCGCCCATGAAAGGCTGTGCCAGAGGGCAGGTGCCGGTGGGTGACGGAGCGGATAATGCGCACATTGTTCAGTTCCCGCGGCTCGGTGTAATAGTCCACCTCCGCCGCCTTGAGGTGGGCGATGCCAGCCTGCAAGTCCAGGTCCGTGACCAGGTACGTCGCGCCCTGATGCAGGTAGATGGCCCCCGGGTGGATACGGAAGGTGGCAATAGCGGCGTCTATCTCTTCCAGCACCTGGTTGGCATGCGAACTGTCGATGAGGACGATGCGCCGGCCGCCTGCGGAGCGCAAGCCGACGTCCTGTGCCGGGTAGCGCTTGCTGGTGTAGAGCCACCGCTCGTCCCGATAGACAAGCTTTCCACTCTTCTCCAGGTGGACCATGGCGTCTACATAGCCGTTGGACGAAGAGCGGCCCGGTAGTGGGCCAAAGAGTGCTGCGTCCTCCGAGGTGAGTGGGGACTCGTAGGCGGCGCAAGGCAGATGCTGGATCAGGATGTAGACATTGCTGGGATCGCAGCGCGCCGCCTCGTGGGGTCGATCAAAGAGATCACGCGGGTGGTGCATGAGATATTGGTCGAGCGGGTTGTCCAGGCCAATCAAGATGGACAGTGATTCCCCCTCGCCGCGCCCCGCACGCCCGGCCTGCTGCCAGAGGCTGGCAATGGTGCCCGGGTAGCCGACCGACACGGATGCATCGAGCAGCCCGACGTCGATGCCCAACTCTAGTGCCGAGGTGGTGGTCAGGCCGATGAGCTGCCCTTTGAACAGCGCCTGCTCCAGAGCCCGGCGCTCCTGAGGCGTGTAACCGGCACGGTAGGCGGCGATGCGCGGCAAGAGCTCTGGCGTACTGCTCTTGAGCGATTCCTGGGTGTAGCGCAAGATTAGCTCAGCCACTCGTCGCGTGCGGGCAAAGGTCAGGTTTCGCACCCCGCCGCGCGCCAGGGCAGCAAACAGGTTGGCTGCTTCGGTGTTGGCGCTGCGTCGGGTCCCGTTGACTGGTTCCACCAGCGGCGGGTTCCAGAGCACAAAGGTGCGCTCACCATGAGGCGAGCCATCTTCATCGACCACGCGCGGGCGGATGCCGGTCAGTATCTCGGCGTGTTCGGCAGGGTTGGCGATGGTGGCGGAACAAGCGATGAACTGCGGCTGGTTGCCATATAGTGCACAGATCCGGCGCAGGCGGCGAAGGACACAGCCGACCTGCGAGCCAAAGACGCCGCGATAGGTGTGCGCCTCATCGAGGACCACGTAGCGCAGGTTGCTGAAAAACGATGACCACAGGTGGTGGTTGGGCAAGATACCCATGTGCAGCATGTCGGGGTTGGTCAGAAGGATCGCTGCACGGCGGCGCATCGGGGCTCGGGCCGGCATGGGCGTGTCACCATCGTATACGCCGACGCGGATGCGGGACAGGTCGCTTGTGAGCAACTCACCGAGAGCGCGCAGTTGGTCCTGGGCTAGCGCCTTGGTGGGGAACAGGTACAGAGCCCTGGCCCGCCAGTCAAGGAGACAGCGCTCGATCACGGGCAGGTTGTAGATCAGGGTCTTGCCGCTGGCGGTGGAGGTGGCCACCACCACGTGCTCGCCCTTACGGATGGCATTGATCGCCTGGGCCTGGTGGACATAGAACCGTTCCACGCCGATCTTGCCACAGGCTGAGACCAGCTGGCGCGGCAGAGACCGATCCAGTTCTCCATACCACGCGCGCCGTGGGCGGATCGATTCGACATGGGTGATCTGGTCCTGGTAGAAACGGTGTGTCTGCAGTTCCTGGAGGAACTCACGGACTCGCATAGTCTCCGCCGTGTGTGCGGCTTGGCAACTCTCTCTTGTCCCTCGTTGGGGTCCCTGGGGCAGTTGGATGCTCCATGCACGGGTTCTGTGACTCGCGGATTGTACCACAAATGCCTCGGGATCGGAAATCGCTTCGTTTCAACTGGTGAACGTCCTGTGGTATAATGCCCGGACACCGCAAGAGCGGACGCGATGAGACGCTTGAGGGCGGCGATGGGCGCTCTTCCCAGGCTAGGGACGGTTGGCCCCGAGATCGGAGGGATCATGGACCAAAGTGTGCAGACATCGGCGACATATGGTGAGATCACAACACAGGCGACAGCCTGGGAGGAGGCGCTGACGATTGTCGCAGAGCGGGCGCAGGAACTGGGCGACCTTTGGGCCCATGGACGCTTTGACATGGTCTTGTTCACTGGCTGTGGGTCCACCTATTACCTTGCCCTGGCTGCGGCAGCGCTGTTCCAGGAACTGACCGGCGTACTCGCCAGAGGGGTGCCTGCCGGGGAGCTGGTGATGTACCCACGGGCTGCGTATCCGGCAGGTGGGAAGACGCTGTTGGTGGCGATCAGCCGCTCGGCCGAGACGACGGAGACGCTGCGTGCCGTGGGTTCCTTTCGCCAGGACCGGCAGGGCAAGGTGATCGTGGTCACCAACTATGGCGATCGGCCCCTGGCCGGGATGGGGCAGGTGACGATAGCCATTCCCTCGGGGCAGGAACAGAGCATCGCGCAGACGCGCTCCTTTGCTTCGATGTACGTCGCCATCACAGCGATGGCTGCCGTGCTGGCAGGGCGAAAGGACCTGTGGCAGGCCATGCACGGTCTGCCCGAGTGCGGCGCCAGGCTCACCCGCCAGTACGAACCGTTGGCAGCCTCGCTGGGTAGCGATCTGGGACTCGATCGCTTTTACTTCCTGGGCAGCGGACCCCGGTATGGCCTGGCCAGCGAGGCCAACTTGAAGATGAAAGAGATGTCGCTAACCCACAGCGAGCCGTTCCATTTCCTGGAATTCCGGCACGGGCCCAAGTCGATGGCCGGGCCTACAGCGTTGGTGATAGGGTTGTTGTCGGATGAGAACCGGGCATACGAGGCGGCGGTGCTGCGAGATGTGCAGGCTCTGGGGGCCAGGTCACTTGGCCTGGGAGAGCTCGCTGGTGAACAGGGGCAGGTGGATGTAGCTTTCGTTTCGGGGGTGCCGGAAGCAGTGCGGAATGTGCTCTACCTGCCGGTGTTGCAGATGATGGCTTGTTACCGCGCCGTGGCCAAGGGGCTGAATCCCGACCAGCCACACAACCTGGACGCCGTCGTTCGACTGGGATGACGAGGGATCGATGCGCGAGTTTGATCTATTGGTCGTGGGTGAGATCAACCCCGACCTGATCCTGACCGGGGCCGATCTCCAGCCTGTCTTTGGGCAGGCCGAAAAGCTGGTGGAAGAGGCGACGTTGACCATTGGTTCCTCTTCGGCCATCATGGCCTGCGGCGCGGCGCGCCTGGGCCTGCATACGGCTTTTCTCGGCGTGGTGGGCGATGACGAGATGGGCCATTTCATGCTGGGGGCTATGGCCGCGCGCGGCGTGGATGTTTCGGCATGCATCGTCGATCCGATGCTCAGCACCGGCCTGAGTGTCATCCTGTCGCAGCCCCATGACCGGGCGATCCTGACTCACCTGGGAGCCATTGCGGCGCTGTGCGCAGAGCAGATCGACCGGAACGTGATGCGGCGAGCACGTCACCTGCACGTGGGCAGCTATTTCCTGCTGGATGCGCTGCGTCCTGACCTCCCGGCGTTGTACTCTGAGGCGCACGGACGGGACATGACTACTTCGCTGGACACCAACTGGGACCCAAGCGGGGCCTGGAATGGTGGGTTGCCACAGCTTCTGAGAGAGTGCGACGTCTTTTTGCCGAACGAGGCGGAGGCGTTTGCGATCTCTCGGCGTTGGGATCTGCAGCAAGCCTTGGATGTCTTGCTTGGTTGGGTACCTACCCTGGTGGTCAAGCGGGGGAAAGAGGGGGCATTGGCCCGCCAAGGCGGCCAGACCATCCGCGCTCCCTCGCTGCCAGTACGTGTTGTAGACACCACCGGCGCAGGGGATTCGTTCGACGCTGGTTTCCTGTACGGCTACCTCCATGGATGGCCGCTGGAGAGATCGTTGCGGCTGGCCTGCGCATGTGGCGCGTTGAGCACCCGTTGCGCCGGCGGCACCGACGGACAGCCCACGCTGTCGGAGGCGCTGGAGGCGATGGGAGAGGGGCGGTAAGCTAGGGCAATAGCCTACCCGGTGTGATGCTGCTCGCGCCCGCGGCCCCACAGGCCATAGCCCTGCTTGCGCCGCTCCTCGCGGCGACGCTGCTGCTCGTGGATCTCGCGCACGTGGGCCGCTTTTTCGGCAACCCCGGCCTCCAGCCAGCGGCGGCCGTTCTCAGAGGTGGCCAGGCTGCCGGCCCCATATGCGCCGGTGACCGTGTCGTCGTCCCAGGGGGGGTTGGCGATCAGCGCGCCACCCTCGATCCACTCCATGTAATAGCTCTCGGTGGCCACGAAATCGGTCTCGTCTACCACGCGCTCCATGTGCACCAGGTCGGGGCGCAGATGCAGCATCATCGCTGTCTCCAGCTCGCCAGCATGCCCCATGCCGCCGCGCCTGGAGCGCCGGTACTGCTGCACCACCGGCGCGGCAATGTGGCCTGCGGTATGCAGGAAGGCGGTGGCGCAAAAGATGCGACGGTGACGTTCGCCGGCGTACTTGGCCACGTTGACGAGAAAAGAGCAACTGCCGCCATGGCCACTGATCAGGTAGAAGCGGACGAACCCGCGCTGTACCAGCGCGTCGGTCACCGCGAGCCAGAAATCCTCAAAGGCTCGCCCACCCGTGTTCAGCGTTCCGGCAAAGGAGGAGCGGTGGGTGCTCACGCCGTAGGGAAACACCGGCAGGCAGGTAGCCAGGTCAGGCGCAGACGCCGCCGTGCCGCGCCCGATGGCCTCGATGATCAGCGTGTCGGTCGACAGCGGCAGGTGGTTGCCATGCTGCTCGGTGTGCCCGATGGGCACCAGCACCACCTTCCCGCGGTCGGCATCGTTCAGGAGGGTCACCGGGGCATGCTGTGAGGGGTCTGGTAGGGCGATGCGGTTGTCTTCCAGGCCCAGATCGATCCCCTGCGGAGTCAGGGCACGGACCCGCGTAAAGCCATCGTCGCGTAGGCTATCCAGCAGGTTGGACACGAGTTGGCCCAGCACCCCTTCGGGCACAGCGATCCCGCTGCCGCGCCAGCCATAGGGGATGGAGGGGAGCAGGGCGATACGGGAGGGCTGCCCCAGCCCCTCTGCCAGGCGGTCTAGTGGGTACCCTTCTCCCAAAGGGAGGATGAGCGGCATACTGCGGGGCAACTGGGCCACCTCGGGCCAGGTCAGGGTCTCGTAGGCCAGGAACTGGGTCATCATCTGCGACATCAGGGTCACCCTCACCGTGCCGGACGGCAGGCCACGGCTATGATCTCGCCGCTGCCGTCGTAAGGATGCCGGTCATAGTCCCTGTAGACGTCAACGACCTCAAATCCGGCCCGCTCCAGCAGGAGTTGCAGCTCGTAGCGAAAGGTGTAGCGCGTGTAGAGAGGCAGAGTGCGCTCACGCACCAGCAGTCCTGTGGCGTCGTACTCTTCGAACCGCAGCTCCGAGTGCTGGATCTGGTTGGCGATGTCGCTCTGGACGGCTCGATCCCTGCGGATGACGTGGTGACCGTTCGGCAGGTCGAACTCACGCCGCAGGATGAACGGCCTATCTGGCTCCGCTGCCAGAAAGGTGAAGTTGGGGGCGTAGAGATCGACCACGAAAAGCCCCCCAGGCCTGAGGTGCCGGTAGACCCGTTCCAGGCATGAGATCTGATCCTGCTGGGTGAACAGATGCATGAAGGAGCGCACGGGCACATAGGCCAGGGCGAAATCCTTACACGGCAGGTCAAAGGCCGCCATGTTGGCCAACGTCAGGTGGATTCGGTCAGCCAGACGCCGTTGCTCCACTTTGGCGCGACAGATGGCCAGCATGTTCTCGGACAGGTCTATACCCCACACCTCAAACCCAGCCTCGGCAAGGGGGATCGCCACCCGGCCGGTGCC
>Ga0315274_10007519_pt1 | contig 15770 bp, 11 predicted proteins | sample YL17G02_20_MG_FD_203700 | JGI IMG/M metagenome (GOLD analysis project Ga0315274, IMG submission 203700) | Sediment microbial communities from Yellowstone Lake, YNP, Wyoming, USA - YL17G02_20 | ecosystem: Environmental > Aquatic > Freshwater > Lake > Sediment | place: USA: Wyoming | collected... | reverse complement strand
CGGCCGCGGCGCCCGCCGCCGCCGAGGCCACCGGAGAGGTCGTCGCCGCCGTGGGCGCCGCCGAGGCCGAGGCAGCGATGGCTGCGGAGGAGGCGGCCGCCGCGGCGGCGACTGCCGCCGTTTCTGTCGCTGCCCCGGGGTCGGCGGCGACGAGGAGGAAGGGAGGGGGAGGAGGCGGGGGCAGTGGGACGGCGCCCCCGACGCCGGCGGCCGACCGCGCCGCCGCCGTCGCCGCCAAGGCCGACCCTGACGCCGGCAGGTTTTCTGCACCTACCGCTGCTGCCGCCGCGGCTCCCACTGACGCCGCCGCTGCCGGACCCCCCGCAGCAGCGGCAGCGGCGGGCGCCCAGCCGAAAAAGCGCCCGCGCGGCAGGCCCCTCGGCTCCAAGACGCGGCCGCGCCCCGAGGACGCCCTCGGCCCCGCCGAGTCCTCCGAGGCCGCGGCTCGGCGGATGCTCGCGGCGAGGAAGCTCTCCTCGAAGATCAACTACGCTGCGCTCGCAGACCTGTTCAGGGACGACGACGACAGCACCGCAGCGGCGGCGGGGGCGGCGGGGGCGGCGGCGAGGGCGGGGCCCTCTTCGCCTCGTGCCGCCGCGTCTGTCGCCGCCGCGCCTGTCGCCGCCGCCGTGCCCGCTCCGTCGCCGCCTCGTGCCGCTGCAGCTGCTGCTGCTCCTGTCGCCGCTCTTCCTCCTTTTTCTGCTTCTGAACGTCCTCCTTCTTCGACGACGACCGCAGCCGTGGCCATCGCGGCGAGCACGAAGAGGGGCGGAGCGACCCCAAAGGCGACGGCAGCGGGGAAAAAGCCGAAAGCGGCAACGACGGCAGCGACGGCGACGGCGACTGCGGAAGCAGCTGCCGTTGCTGCTCCGCGGGCGACGCGCGCTAGCAAGAAGTGATTGATCTTCTTTTGCATTGCACTCTCGAATCGGTGCTTTTTTTGTTTGCTTTGGAGCTGGAAAGAGGAGAGAGAGAAAGGGGGAGAGAGAGACAAGAAAACGAGTGTAAAGAGTGAATGAAAAAAAAAACTCAATTCTCTCTCTCTTTCTTCATTATTCACGATTCTTTCCTCGTGTTCCCCTTCTTTTCGTCTATCTTCGGGTGAGTGAGCAGAAACTTGAGAGAGCTGAGAGGCTGGCGCGTTATCGTGGTTGAAAGAGAGCATAGAGGTGGAAATGAAGAGAGAGGACGCCTCGAGCGCTCGTGGTTTTTGAGCCTCCGCCATGGTTTTCTTTGCTCTTTTGAGAATTGGCGGCGTCGGTGGAGCACCTGCTTGTTGCATTCAAGTGCCATTTATTTGCTTTGCAGCGATAGAAATGCTTACAAAGACTCCATGGGAACAAACAGAAGCAAGACTGAGAGGCCCCCGAGCGAGAAACTGGAGCGGACGCGCTCCTCTTTTTTTCCCCTCCCGACCCTTTCGTCGGTTACAATGCAGGGCGGACGAAAACGTACAGCCTTTCCTCCTCTCGCTCACCGAACCTCTCTCTCCCTCCGTCTCCCCGAAAACTGCAGCATCGTTCCTTTTTAACGGGATTCGAGGAGGAAAAGAGACGAAAAAAGAGCTCGCACAGAGCCAATTGGACGCGTGTTTTCTCTCGCTCTTTTTCACCAAAATGGCACCTCAACAACTTGCATCCAGCCGCGGCGGTGGCGGCAGCGCTCGCAGGAAGACTGCCAAGACCTCGCTCGTGCTCGTGCTCCTCCTCGCCGTCTCGGCCCTCGGCGTCGCCTCCGCGCACCCGTGGAGGAGCCACGCAGCCGCCGATAATTCTCAGGAGACCTCCAACAACAACAACGCCGCCGCCTCTTCCTCTGCTGTCCAAGAGAGCACCAAGGACGAGGCTCCCCACTCGCACGAGCCGGCCTCGGGGATGGGCTCGAGGCCGCCGACGCAGCCGCCGCCTCTGCCCTTCCCGCAGCAGGCGGCGGGGGGCTCCATTCCCGCCTCAAACAAAGCCGCGCCGCGCTCGAGCGGGAGCGGAACCGTCGAGGTCAACTCGGTCGCCGCCGGCACGAGCGGCGACGAGGCCCCGCTGGCCAAGGCCCCCGAAGTCGCCGCCGCCGCCGAGCAGCCTCTCGCCCCGGAACGCCCGCCGCAGCCCCCGCAGCCCCGCTCGCAGCACCCGCCGACCCCGGAGCAGCACCGCGCCCAGCGCCAGCAGGAGCGAGAGGTCGTCCGCGAAGCGGCACACACGCCGATGGACCCGGAGTGGCGCCGCCTCGTCCGGCGCGGCTTCGTCCCGGCCTCGGGCTTCCGCCGCGGCGGGCGCGAGGGCGGGGGCGACAGCGGCGGAGGCGGAACCCTGGGCGCCGACGCGCCCGAGCTCGAGGAGAAGATCCCCGCGGTCGAGGCGATCCTGCACCTCGACGGCTTTCAGGCGCCGGAGACGCTCAGCGTCGCAGCGAGGGACTCGGCGATCGCCGCGTCGATCGCCGACGTGCTGGGCGTGCCGAGGTCGAGCGTCGCGGTGGCCGAGGCCGCCTCCGACGGCAGCGACGCCAAGGCGCCGCCTGCCGCTGCGGCTGCTGCTGCCGCTGAGAAGCCCGCTGCCCGCCGGAGCCTCTCGCAGGCCTCTGCTGCTGCTGCTGCTCCCAAAGCCTCTTCGCCCACTCCCTCTGCCGCTTCTCCGGCCGTCGCCGCCGCGGCTCCCGCTGCCGCCGCCAAGGCCCCCGCTGCTGCTTCTCCGGCCCCCGCTGCCGCCGCCAAGGCCCCCGATGCTGCTTCTCCGGCCCCCGCTGCCGCCGCCCCTGCTCCCAAACCCGCTGCTGCTGCTGCTGCTGCCGCCCCCGCTGCTGCTCCTCCGCCGGCGGCGTCGTCGCTGCCCGCGCTCAAGGACGTCATCGTCCGCGTCGACGACCAGAAGACCGGCTCGGGCGGGGCGCTGGCGAAGAAGCTCGCCGCCGCCGCCGCCGATGGCACCCTGGCGAAGGCCCTGCGGTCGCGGGGCTTCACGGGAGCCGACGGCGACGCCACGGCGGTCGGCGCCTCCATCGCCGCGGACCCCACGGAGGCTACCTGGAGGGACAGGCTCCCTTTCCCCTTCTGGGCGTTTATCGCGATCGTCGCCGGCGCCGGCGGGCTGCTGCTGCTGTCCTTGCTCGCGACGCTCGTCTTCTGCTGCTGCTGCACTCCTCTCATGAGGGCCGCGAGGAGGGAGCGCAGCGAGGAGCGCAAGAGGGTGAAGGCCGAGGCTGCTGCCGCGAAGGTGGCTGCCAACGCCGAGCTTGGAGCGCAAGGAAAGGGAGGAGACGACGTGGAGAGCGGCAATGTCAAAAACCGCCGCGCCGTCGCACCCGCCCCCGGCGCCGCCCTCAACAAGGACGGAAGCGCGCCCGTGGACGTCTCCTCGACGATCAAGCTGCTGAGAGACTACGCCGGAGAGCTGCAGATGGGAGGCAACGGAGCCGCGGTCGTCGCTGCTGCTGCTGGCGCCGTCGCCGCCACTGGCGCTGCCGCTACTGCCGCCGCCGCTGCTTCCCCTGCCGCTCTCGACGCGCGCGCCCTCGCCGCAACCAAGAGGTCGCACCTCCCCCCGGCACCGAGGCTCGACGATGAAGAGGAGACCATTCCCGGAACCCCCTCTGCCGCCGCCGCCGCCGCCGCTGCCGCCGGCGAGCACTCGTCCGTCTCTGACGCCGACGAGGCCGCCTCCGTCCTGGCCTCCCCTCGCTCCCTTGCCCTGCCCTCCCGCGAGCTCACCGCCAGGCTCGATGCCGCCAACGCCAGGCTCGCCGCTTACGTCGGCTCGCTGACGGTGAAGACCGCGGCGCCGGTCGTCGCCAGTCTGCTGGCTTCGCTGCGCGCGCGCGCCGTCGCAGCCTCGGCGCCGCCGCCGGCCTCGGAGGACGAGGCCGCGCTCCACGCCGCCGCCCGCGCGCTCGTCGACGCGGGCACGTACGGCGCTCCGATCTCTGCTGCCGACCCCAAGAAGGCGAGGACGGCGGCGGCGAAGAACGCTGCTCCGGCTCGCTTCGCCGTCGGGTCTGCGCGCGTCGCGACAGCGACGACGGTTGCCGCCGTCGGCACGGCGTCCGCGGCGTCGGAGACGGCCCGCCGCCGCTCCTCGGCCGGCGGGGGCGCCACCACCGCAGGCAGCTCGGGGGCCCCCGTCGACATCACGCTCTTCGTCGACGGCTCCGAGTTCGAGAGCGCGCGCACCTTTGCGTCCGTCGCCAGGGACGCCGAGTTTGTGCCGACTGTCCTCGAGATCGAGCCCCCCGGCGCGCTCGTCCCCGGCGCAGTCAGCGGCGGTTCCTCCTCCGCCCCGGCGCTGGCCGGCATCGTCTCCGAGCGCGGGCGCTACTCCCTGGGGGAGTGGCTCGCCAAGCACCGCATGGCCAACGCTCTCGCGTCCTCGAGGGACCTCGGCTCGCCCGTCGTCCCGGCGCAGGCGGCCCGCGTCGCGCTGGTCCACTCCCTGGAAGCCCTCGCCTACCTGCACGCGAGGGGACTGTGCCACCGCGACGTCACGCCCGACACCCTCAAGTGGCACGACGCCGGCAGGCGGTGGAGGCTGGCCCTGCCCAGGGCCTCGAGGTGGGCGAGGTCCGGGGCCTCCTCCGCGCCCCTGTCGTACGCGCTGAGGTACGCCGCGCCCGAGGTGGTGGCGGCGGACGCGCTCTCGGCCGGGAGGAGGCTCGCCGCGGCCAACGCCGCCGCGGCCGACTCGGCAAACACGGCGGCGGGCGCGCCTCGCGACGGCGCGGGGAGGGCTCGGGGCGCCGGCTCCGGCCTCGCCATCGCGGAGCGGCCCTCGACCTTCACCGCCGACCCGGCCTCGGACGTCTGGGCCGTCGGTCTCCTCGCCTGGGAGGCCTTCGCGGGGCGCCCGCTGTTCGGCGAGGCCGCCGCCGACGGCAGCAGCGCGGCGACGATGTCGGACGAGCAGGTCGCCGCCGCCCTGCTCGGGTTCCGCAAGCTGCCGTTCGAGGCCGACCCCTCGATGTGGGTGTCTTTCGCCGACGGCGGCGCCGCGGAGCTGGTCAAGGCGATGTTGTCGAGGGCTCCCGACGCGAGGCCGAGCGCCGTGCAGGCGCTGAGGGCGGCGACCAAGCTCGCGGCGTCTGCGAGGAACTGAGAGGAGAGAAGAGAGAGATGGAAACAAAATGGGAGTTGAGGGAGATAAAACAAAAAAATGGTTTTTCGATCGGAGAGGGAGAAGGAGAGAGAGAGAGAGAGAGACTGTCTTTTTTCAAGTGTGTTCTTTACCGCCGATTCGAGCATCGGGCGCTGCGCCTTGGAGTGGAGAGAAGAATCGGGCAAAGAGGGAAACGAGGGAACGAAGGAGGCAAAAAGAAAGCGAGTTTCAACTCGTTGACCTTTTGTTTTCGTATTTTTCTTATTCGTTCGTTCGTTTTTTGTTCCTGAAATGAAGAAAGTGAAAAGGCTCTGTTGATTTCATTTCACACATGGTCTTTTTGAGTTACATCTCAGAGCAGCAGGCAGTAGAGCACAGGGGCGGAATTCAGAATGGGGTGATAGGATAATAGGACACGAGAAGAGGAGCTGGATTTCTTCTCCCTGAGAAAATCATTTGGTCGTGCCGTTCTTCTTCCTCTTCCCCTCCTCTTTTTCTTTTTCTTCTCTCTCTTCCTCCTCGCAGCACTCGGCCAGGAACGCCGACACTCGGCCCAACGCCGCGGCCGCGTCCGGGGTGATGGCCGCCGTGCGCGAGTAGAACGCGGCGCAGCGCGCGACCGCGGCGCGGACGGCGAGGAGGCCCGAGGAGGGGGAAGAACGGCCCGAGGATTTCTTGAGGCGCGACGAGGCCTCGGAGCGCAGCGAGGAGGACGGCGCCGCTCCCGCCCCCGCTCCTCGCCCCCCCCCCTCGCCGGCGGCCTTCGTCGAGGCCTCCAGCAGCAGTCCCAGGGCCACGGCGGCGTAGGCGTGCACCGCGGACGCGGCACCGCGCTCGTCGTCCGCGGCGAGGGAGTCGAGCGTCGTCGTCGCGGCGGCGGCGTCCTCGTCGCCTTGCGGCCGCTGCTTCTCCTTCTTCTTCTTCCGTTCGTCGCCGCCGTCACCTTCCTCCTCGTCCTCCTCCTCCTCCTCCTCCTCCTCCTCCCTGTCCGCCGTCGCCGAAAACAGGCGGCACAGCAGCCCGAGCGCCCCCGCCTCGCGCGCGGCCCGCAGCAGCTCCGCCTCCCGCCCGCCGTTGGCCGCGACGTTGATGAAGAGGCCCAGGGCCACCGAGAGGTCGCGGGAGCGGGCAAGGGCCGCGGCGCGGTCGGAAGAAGCGGAAGCGGCAGGAAAAGAGGAGGAGGAGGAGGGGGAGGGGGAGGAGGAGGAAGAGGAAGGCGGAGAGGAGCTCAGAGCGTCGGCGACCGCCCGGAGCGCGGCCTCGGCGCCGCCGGCCCTCGACACCGAGACGGCGCCCTCCTTGGCGCCGGCGCTGAGGTTCATCAGCACCGCGAGCGCCGCGCGCTGGGCTTCCCTCGCGGCCTTGGAGGGGAAGAAGGGGGGAGCAGCAGGAGAAGAAAGAGAAGACGAGGGAGAAGAAGAAAGAGGGCGGGAGAGGAGCGCGACGGCGGTCGTCGAGAGCCAGACGGGGAAGGGAGTCTCGGCTCCCCCTCCTCCTCCCTCTCCTCCTCCTCCTCCCTCTGGGGACGCCGCTGCTACCTTGGCGTCCAGCGCCCGCTCCTCGTTGGGCCTGCACGCGAACGTCAGGTGCTCGATCGCGGTCAGCGAGGCGCAGAGCGGCCAGAGGGCCTTGGCCCCGAGGGCCTCAGAGACGCGGCGCTGCCGCTTCCTGCCCTCCCCGCCGCCGCCGCCTTCTCCTCCTCCGCCGCCGCCGCCGTCTCCTCCGCCGCCGCCTTCTCCTCCGCCGCCGGCGCCGCTCCTAGCGTCCTCGAGGGCCGACACGGGAAGCGCAGCCACGGCCCTCGCGGCCCTCGCCGCGACGCCGGCCAGCGCCGAGATCGCGCCCGCCTTGCCGGCGGCAGCCTTTATGGCCTCCGCCACCGCCGCGGCCGCGGCCCCCGCCGAGGCCGTGGCGTCCAGGGCGCCGTTGGTGCCCGCCGAGACGCGGCGCGAGGCCTGCGTCTCGGCGCCGTGGGGGTCGGTCGCGAAGGCGATGGCCGCGAGGGCGATCGAGGAAGGGGTGGAGGAGGCGTGCGAGGGGACCAGGGACGAGAGCTGGCCCGAGCGGAGGAGGCGGAGGGCTCGCGCGGAGAGGTGAGAGGAAGGAGGGGGAGGAGCGCTGCTTCCTGCGGCGGCGGCGGCATCCCCGCCGCCGCCGCTGCTTCCGCTCCCGCTTCCTCCGCCGCAGTCGCCCTCCACCCCGACGAGCGCCACCAGCAGCGCCGCCGCGTCGTCCGCCGCCAGGAACACTCTCGAAGAGGGGTCCCCCGAGGCGGCGAAGGCCGCGATCGCCGCGGAGAGGCCCAGGCACGAAGGGAGCAGCAGCGACGAGGGCGCGGCGGCGTCGCCGCCCGCGCCTCGCGCAGCTCCCGCGGCCCTCGCGGCGGCGGCCGCGGCGAGCTCCGTCCCGGCCCGCATGACGTCCCGGAACAGCCCGCCAGAGCGCAGGGCCAGCCTCCCGCGCCTCGTGCTGCAGATCTCGGCGACGTCCGCCGCGGCGGAGGCCGCCGCCGAGGCGCGGGAGCGGCGGGCCACCGCCGCCGCGTAACAAGAATTGGAGGAGCCGTTTCCGTTTACTGTCGCTTCCGCGGCCAGCTTCGCGCCGGCGCGCAGGCCGTCCAGCGCGTAGAGCAGCCTGTCCTGGAGGTCAAAGGCCTCGCCGACGTCCTGGGCCTGGACGACAGAGGTCGTGACGGCGGCGGCGGCGGGTGTCGCGCCGTGAGCGGCGGAGGCCGAGGAGGGGCGGCACGGCAGCGGCGGGAGGAGCATCGTCGTCGTCATCGTCGTCGCTGCCGCTTGCCTCGCGACGCCTCGGCTGCTCGCAGCCGCTCCCGCTGCTGCCGCCGCTCCGCCTGGCTGAGCAGAAGTGGATCTCGACCTCGGTGGAGCGGAGGCGGCGGCGGGAGCAGGAGGCGGAGCAGCGAGGGCTCTCAGCTTCTGCTGCCCCTGCTCCTTCTGCTTCCTCGCCGCGGCGACGGCGGCCGCGGTGCTCTCCGAGAGAGCCCGCGCTGCCGCAGCCGCGGCCACCTCGCCGTCTTCGTCGTCAAAGTCAGAGTCAGAGTGATAGTCGGAAGAAGCAGCAGCAGGGGCCTTGTCGAAGGCGGCTGCCACCGGCTTCGGGAGCGAGGCGGGAGGCGGAGGCGAAGGCAGAGGCGGCGGCGGAGGCGGTGGCGGCGCTTGGCTCGCTGCTGCTGCTGGTGCTACTCTTTTTCTCGTTCCTGCCGTCGTCGTCGTCGCTGCTGCTGGAGCTGCTACTTTCGGGGCCCCAGCAGCTGTCCCGGTGTCAGCGTCAGGGGGAGAAGAAGAAGGACAAGGAGCGGCAGCTGCTGCTGTCGCGCCTCCCTTCTTGGCCGCTCTTGGCACTCTCGGCGCGGTCTCCCTCGTCGTCGTCGTCGTCGTCGCTGCTGCCGCCAGAGGAGCTTCGCCCTGCTTCTTCTTCTCCTCCTCCTCCGGCTCCTTGTCGGCAGCAGCAGCTGCTGCTATTGCTGCTCTCGGCACTGGCTTCTTTCTCTGGATCGCAGCAGCAGCAGCAGCAGCAGCATGGGCAGCGGGAAGAACAGGGGCAGGAAGCTCGTTTCTCTTCCTCGCGGCTGTGGTGGTCTTTGTCATCGCCGTCACCGCCGTCGCCGTCGTCTTTGCCGTTCTCGCCGTCGCCTTCTTCCCCACTTCCTTTGAAGCAGGAGCTTGCTGTCCTCCTTCCTGGACCTTTGTCTGCTTTTGTGTTCGGGAATTCGACGTCGTCGAGGGAGAGAGAAAAGAAAAACAGGATTAGCAGAAGGGGAGAGGTCGAGGTCGAGAGGCTGTCGAAGAAAAGGCGACGAAACGAAACAAACTCACCTTGCCCTTCTTCTTCCTCGCCGACTCCAGCAGCCCAGAGAGGAACCTTGGACTCCCCGCAGCGCCAGCGGGGGAGAGCGAGGCGATCTCCTCCTCGTCGTCAAAGTCGTAGGGGTCCTTGACGACGGAGGGCTGCTTGTTCGATTCGGCGGTCGGCGCGATGCCGCTTCGCTTCTGCCTCTTCGATTGCTGCGCCGAAGGCGTCGCGCCCGCCTCTTCCTCTGCCCTGTCGCTCCGTCTGCGAGTCGGGACGGCCATTTTTTTCTTGGTCTCATCGGGAGATGAAGCCCCGCCGGCCGCGGGAGAGCGCCGCTTCTTCGTCGCCTGCGACGGCATCTTTTTCGTTTTCTTCAGCTCTCGACGATGAGGGTCGGTCGAGAGAGTGGAGCGAGCGAAGTAAAGAAAGAAAAAAAAAGCGCGGAAAAAACTTCGTCTCTGAATAGTTCTCTGGTTGCCAAAAGCAGTAAAGTCGCCTTTCCGACGCCTCAGAACCTCACCACCAACAACCTTTTCGCCAAGATGTCCCAGACCGCCGACCTCGCGTGCACCTACGCCGCGCTCATCCTCGACGACGGAGGCGCCGATGTCTCTGTGAGTGAAGAAAATGCAAGGAGAAGGAGGAGGAAGCGGAAAAAAAAGGCGGCTGCGATCAATCGTCGGTGATGCCCTCTCTCTTCGCCGCTCTGCCGCCTTGGAATCGCCTCTTGCTTTCCGATTCTTCTCTCGAGAAAGCAACAGCGAGCACTGGCGCCTCCATTGCGGTGGAGAACGAGAGAAAGGCCCTGCGCCTTCGTGGAAGATCCAGGGGGGTCGTCGATCGGGACGGCGGCCGCCAGCGGCGATCGAGGAGGAAAGACCTCATGTCGGCGGCTCCATTCTTCGCCTCGGCGAGCATCTCACGTGCTCGATCGCTGCACAGATCTCGCATGCACATCATGGGGCATGCCCCAGAGCGTTTCAGGGATCTGAATGTGGACCAGAACGTGCCGAATCCGTGATTACACTGCTTGCTCTCTCTTCTGCCGCGCGCGTCGTCGATTCGTGAGGCGTCTCTTCGGGTGGGTAGAAAACACTCACCTCCCTTTTCTCTCTTTCTCTCTTTCTCTCTCAACCCCAAAACAGGCCGAGAACATCGCGGCCCTCGCCAAGGCCGCCGGCGTCACCGTGCCCCCGTACCTCCCCGGCATGTACGCCAAGGTCTTCGCCAAGAAGCCGATCTCGGAGCTGATCACCAACGTCGGCGCCGGCGGCGGCGGCGGCGGCGGCGGTGGCGGCGGCGGTGGCGGCGGCGGCGGTGGCGATGCTGCCGCTGCCGAGGAGAAGAAGGAGGAGGAGAAGGAGGAGGAGGAGGAGGGAGACGACGACATGGGCTTCTCGCTCTTCGACTAGATATTCCCATAGCCGAGGATAAGAAGGAGTAAAAAAAGGGGGACGCGGGAGTTTTTGAGGTAGGGGGAGGCTGCGACGACGAGGAGTTTTTCTCTCTCCGACGTCGTTGTTCCTTCCCTCTCCCTTTTCCTCCCTCCCTCTTCTTCTCCTTGTCTGCCGCTTTTCGCCCGCTCGTGTTTCTCCAGCAGTATCAGTTGCGGGATGTTGAAAAACAATCCGTTTCTTTTTGCTGCGGGAGAGAGATGAAGGGGAAATAAATAAATAAAGGCTCGGGGAGATTTTCGGCGTCGCGCGTTTTTTCCTTTTTTGCGAGTTTTTCTCCTCGCGGGATTCTCTCCTTGTAAAGCAAGCGCGCGTCTGCGGACCTTTTCCCTGGTTTTTTAAATGACAACGTTAAGAAGAATTGAGTTGGGAAAAGTCTGCCTCTACAAATGATGATGATAAAAATTTCTTTAGAAAGAAAGAAAAAAATACAAAGTGAAGACGAAGAGAAAAAAAAGGTCGGTCGAGAAAGAGCTGCTGCTTGCCGCCTCCCTCTCTTTTCCTCTCTCTCTACTTCCAGGATGCGCCGCACAAATGTGGCGCATATTTCATTATCATTCTTTAGGCCATCGCCGCGCGGGCCTGCTCAAGGATGAGGAACATAGCGCAGTTCCACGAGCCTAGGCGGGCGAAGTTCGAAGTGAAGCCCTTGTAGAAGGCCGCGATTCCCCCTTCCCTGGCGGTCTTGACGAGGCAGTCGAGGACGCTCGAGTAGAGGGCGGTGTTTGCTGTTCAGATTTTGAAAGTTTTCGGAAGTTTTGGGAAGACGTGAGTCCAAAAAAAAGGAAAAGAGAGAAAGAAAAGTTTCTTTTCGTTTCTCTTTTTTTTTCTGTGCAAGAGAAAATAGTTTATCCCCCGCTCAACCAGCCCTGCCGCGCGCGGGACAGCATGAATCGCAATCGGCGGGGCAACTTAAAACGCGGGGTAAGATTATTGTTCGCTCTCGCGCGCAGAGGTGAAAGCAGAGGGGGGACCACAAGGCGAAGTCGAATGAAAAGATCGGAAAATCGCGAGCGCCGGGCAGCAGTGCGAGCTTTGAGATAAAACAAAGCGAGACCGCTGCCCTCGCCCGTCCCCCTTGCTACCTCGCGCGCTTATGTCATTGTGTTTGTGGGTGTAGAAGAGAGATATGGGGCGCGCGCGAGAGAGAGAGAGAGAGAGAAAAAAAAAAAAAAAAGAGGGAAGAAGGGCGAGGAGAGGAGAGGAAAGGAAAATATTTCCGTCGTCGTCGCGACGCCTTCCTCCTCTTCTCTTCGTCTCTTCCCACAACTTTTCCATTTCGTTTCCCTACGATATCCCAAGAACAGAAAAGGAGACAACTCACCCATCATCCGGCTCTTCATCACGTCGACTGTTGAATTTTGATGGGAAAAAAGGAAAAGAGAGAGAGAGGAAGCATTTCGTGAGAGAGGCGGAGAAGAAAGAGAAGCAGGGAAGAAAGAGAAAGAAGAGGCAGAGCTCTCGTCAAAGGGTCGCGGGGAAAAAAAACGTTTCTCTCTCTCTCTTTCTTCTCACCTGGACTCCCGCACACCACGGCGAAGAACCCCGCCCCGAGCCCCGATGCCAGGTGCACGGGGACGCCATCCTCGACACCCGGAACCGCCAGGATCCGCTGCTTGATCGCGTCGTAGCTCGCGAGCTCGGCGGCGTTGATGATCGCGTTGCGCGCGACGTTGGGGCCCAGACCCGTCCAGAGCGCCCTGAGCCCCTCCGTCCTGACGATCGCAGCGTACGCGCCCAGGGCGCTCGGGTACCTCCGGACGGCCCCCGGCGGGAGCTTCCCCTCGGCCTGCATGCGGACTTTCACGAGGTCGGTGGGGCTCGCGACGCAGATGGCGAGCGCGCCTGTCGCGAGCCCGGAGACGACTTTCAGGCCGAGGCCGTCGCCGTCGGCGCCGGTCGCGTCGGCGATCGAGCGCTTGAGCGGGTCGTAGAGGCCGATTCGGAGACCTTGATGATCGATTTTTTTCGAAACGTTTTTTTGTTCTTCGTGTGAGAAAGAGGAAAGGGGGGGCTCGCTCGCAGCCTCGGATTCCCTGCTGCTGCGGCTGGTGGCAAGCGCGAGGGCAGCAGTCGAGGTTGAAAGAAAGAGCCCTCATCTCATCTCCTTTCCCTCACCTCCGTAAAGCACTTGTCGGTGCATAGACGGTACCAAACCCTTCCAAAGCGATGCTGCGCCCTCCTCGGCGGCGACGGTCCGGATCGTGCCGATCAGGCCGCTGTATTTGGGGCGGAATGGAGCAGCAGCTCGTGTTGTCGTTGCAGTCGTCGACGAAGTCGATGCCGCCGCCGTCGCCGCCGCCGTCGCTCGGCTCGTCGTGGGCTGGATCTGCAGCCTCACTTTCGCCGTGTCGAGCGGCAAAGTCAGGAACTCTGCCGAGCATGCCGCGATCGCAGAAGCCGCGAACGACTTGTGCAGAGGGAGCGGCGGCCCCGTCGGAGGAGGACTCATTTTCCTCAAATTCACAGTCAAAGTGGTTGAGATCAAAGCATTTGTTTTCACTTCTTCCTTTCTTTTTTTCTCTCTTCTCTGTCGCGCGTGGTGCTCGCGCCCCGAGTGTCGCAGGCAGTGGCGCCACGGCATCGAGAAGCATCTCTTGCTGCTGCTGCTGCTACTGCTGCTCCTGCTGTAGAGCGCGGCCCTGATCAGTGGGCACACGAGGAAGAAAGGAAAAAAAGAAGACCGGCTTGAACGATCGACCAAAACATGGCCACCCGCATCGCCGTCACGCCACTCTACGGCGCCCGCGATCGCGGGCCCAAGTGCACGCTCCTCGAGGTCGGCGGCGTGCGCCTGCTCCTGGACTGCGGCTGGTCGGAAGCGCTGCTTGACGAGCACGACGCGAACGCGAACGCGTCGACGGCGACGGCGGCCGTCGCCGCTTCGGCGCCGACCTCTCCCGCCTCCTCTCCTGTGGCTCGGGCCACCGAGGCCGCGCGAACGGCCCACGCCCTCCTCCTCTCCCACGCCGATCTGGACCACCTCGGAGCGCTCGCGGCCGTGGCTCGGGCGCTACCGAAAGGGAGCAAGATCCTGGCGACCGTGCCGACTCACCGGCTGGGGCAGCTGGCGCTCTACGACGCGGCGCTGGCGCGGGAGCGGGCGGGGTGCGCGCCGCTGCCCGGCTGCGAGCTGCTGCTGCCGCCGATCGAGTCCAAGGAAGAGAGAAAAGGAGGAGGAGGAGGAGGAGGAGGAGGAGGAGAAAAAGAGGCCGAGGACATGGAGGAGAAGGCGGGCGAGGGAGCAGAGCACGACGGCGACGGCGACGGCCAGGAGGAAAAGAAGGAGCCGCTCCGCCCAAAGACCCCGCCAAAGTCTTCTCCTCCGAGGGGAGCCTCCACCGCCGCGCAGAGGCGCCGCGCCGCCGTCGAGGCCATCGACGCCGCGTTCTCCCGCGTCGTCGCCTTGAAGTTCAGGCAGAGCTTCCAGCTCGCTGTTGGCGGCGGAGAGGAGGAAGAGGAGGACGAGGAAGAAGCAGAGGAGGAGGAGATGGAGCACGACGGCGACGACGGCGGCGACGAGAAGAGGAAAAGGAAACCTTCTTCTTCTTCTTCTTCTCTCCCGCTCGAGTCCATCACGCTCACCCCGCACTGCGCCGGCCACACCCTCGGGGGGTGCCTGTGGGAAATCGTCCCCCCGGGAGGCGACACGCTGCTGTACGCTCCAGCCGTGAACCACCGAAGGGAGCGCCACCTGGACGCCGCGGCGCTTCCGAGCTTCGCTCGCCCGGCCCTGCTCATCGCCGGGGCAGGGGTGCCGCCGCTGCCTCCTTCCTTCCAGCAAAAGCAAGGGGCCGCAGGAGAGCATCAGCGGGGGGGTGCAGCGGGAGAGGCAGCAACAGCAGCCGGAGCCGGAGCTCTTCCTTGCTTTTCTTCTTCTTCGGCGCTGGCCCCGCGCGACCCCCCGCCCGCCGAGCGAGAGGCCGACCTCATCGACGCCTGCCTCCGCGCCCTCAGGAGAGAGGGCAGCGTCCTCATCCCGGCGCCCACCGCCGGGCGAGCCACGGAGGTGCTGCTGGCGCTCGACGCGGCCTGGACCGCCAACCGCTACCCCTACCCTCTGGCGCTGGCCTCGGCCGTCGCGGTCTCGACCCTGGAGTTCACGCGGAGCCTCGTGGAGTGGATGGGGGAGGGAATCGCGTCGCGGCAGCAGCAGCAGCAGCACCAGGGAGGGGGCCAGGGCCAGCAGCAGCAGGACCACGCGGCGTCGCTGCGCGCGGTGAGGCCCTGCCACTCGGTGGGCGACGTCGCGCGCCTCCCGCGGGGGCCGAAGGTCGTCGTCGCCTCGCTGAGCTCACTGGACGCCGGGGTCGCGCGGGAGCTCCTGGTGGAGTGGGCCGGGAACCCGAACTGCGCCGTAGTTTTCCCGGGGCAGCCGCCGAGGGGCACGCTGGCGGAGAGGCTGGTCGAAGGTGAGAGTTGGTTATTTTTTTTCTTTTCGGTTTTTTTTTTCCTCTTCGGGCTGTTTTTTTCCCCAAAATAAAGAAAAAAATCGAAAAAAACTCAAAAACTCTTTCCTCTCTTCTTCACTCTCCCGCCAAAAAACAGGGTCTCTCCGGAACCAGGGCCGGCAGCAGTTCCTGGCCCAGCAGGCCCAGGCGCTGCAGCAGCAGATGCAGGGGCTCCAGCAGCAGATGCAGTTTAACCGGGGAGGAGGCGGTCCACAAATGCAGCAGCAGCAGCAGCAGCACTACTACTTCCTTCAGCAGCAGCTTGGGCAGCTCCAGCAGCAGATGCAGCAGCTCTCCGTCGACCTCTCCGTGTCTCTGGCCCACCACGTGCCCCTGGAGGGCGCGGAGCTGGCCTCGTGGCAGGAGGCGAACGAGAAGAAGAAGGAGGAAAAGGAGGAGGAGGGAGATAAAGCGAAGAAGGCGAAGGGCAAGGCTGCAGCTGCAGCTCGCGCCTCCTCGCCCTCGGGTCCCACGCGCACCTCCGTCGCCTCCATCGGAGGTGCGGCAGCAGCAGCAGCAGCCGCGGCGGCGGCGGCAGCGGCCGCTCCAGGAGGCGCCACCGGCCCCGCGGGAGAGACGGCGCTTGTCCCCGACGTCGAGGCCCTGGAGATGGAGGCAGTCGGCGCCGACGCCGCTCCCGGAGACGATCCTTCGGTTCCGGCGGCGGCGGTTGTTCCGGCGAGCGACGTTCTGATCGACGGCTTCGCGGTCCCGGACGGGGCCGCGGCGCCGATGTTCCCCGAGGTGAGAGAGAAGAGGGCGTCGTTGCCTCTGGTTTTTTGAGGTTTCGAGAGAGAGAGAAGGGAAGAGAAAAAGAGAAGGAAAAAACTCAAAAAACTCAAAAAAACTTTTAAAAAAACACGAAACAGGACGTCGACGACCCCGACGCCCCGGGAGACAAAGAAAACAATCTGGGCCCGCGTTCGTGGGACGAGTACGGCGCCGAGGCTCGCGTCGGGGACGTGGCGGCC
>Ga0315274_10007516_pt1 | contig 15772 bp, 9 predicted proteins | sample YL17G02_20_MG_FD_203700 | JGI IMG/M metagenome (GOLD analysis project Ga0315274, IMG submission 203700) | Sediment microbial communities from Yellowstone Lake, YNP, Wyoming, USA - YL17G02_20 | ecosystem: Environmental > Aquatic > Freshwater > Lake > Sediment | place: USA: Wyoming | collected... | reverse complement strand
ATAGGTGATGACCCGTGTCTTCCCGCTTCCTGCTCCCGCCAGAATCAGGAGCGGTCCCTCGGTCAGTTCCACGGCCTCGCGCTGTCGGGGATTCAGTGGCTCGAGAAGACGGGACATTTCCGGTCGCTGGCGCGACGCAATTCTCCTGGGGCGCAATTTGGGGTCAAGCCCGAAAAACTATTCTACCTGATGCCGCGAGACCCGACAAACACGCTGCACTCCTCGTGCTAGTCATCATCCTGGGTTTCCAGCCGCTCGCGCATGCGGCGGCGGATGGTGGCCGGGTCGTCGAGCGGTTCGGAAGGCGGTACGGGGCAAGCCCGCATTTCCAGGCCCGGCTCGACCACTTTGGCCGGATCGAAGATTCGCGTGTCGGGAGGCAGGGCCTCATACGGTGTGAAGTCGGGCTGGCTGGTGAACATATCGGCCAAGTCGCTCGCGGCCGCATCGTACTGGTTTAAGGACGGCAGGCCAAAAATCAGGTTAAAGGTCTTGAGGATGCTCGCCATGCTGGTATGCACGGGCGAGACGCCTCGCCGCGCGTAGGGGCTGATCACCAGAAGCAGGCTGCGGTGCGCGTCCACGTGGTCGCGGCCATCCTGCGCGTCATCTTCGGTGACGAATATCGCCATGTCTTTCCAGAAGCGGCTGTGAGAAAACAGTTCCACCAGTTTCCCCAGCGCCAGATCGTTATCCGCGACGTAGGAGGCGTGATAGGGAAATCCATCTGCCGGTCGCGGCTCGGCCGTGTGGTCGTTGGGCAGCCAGATGTACATGAACTGGGGCAGGGGTTCTTTGCCGCTCGCATATCTCACCTGAAACTCGTGCTGGAACTGCTCCAGGCGATACTGGTCGGAGATGGAGGTGTTGAAGGTCGGATAGGCGCGCGAAGTGTTGTCAAACAGCGCTTTCGGCATCGGGACGTTGATGGATTCTCGGAGCCCCGTAGGTTGCAGGCCCGCACCACCCTCTCCTCCAGGCAGGTCAAACCCTTCGCCGTAATTCCGGAAACTCACGCGCCCGCGCGCCAGGTGCTCCCAGAGCGAGCCGGCTTCCAGGTAATCCTCGGGCCGCGGCGAAGCCCCGCCAATCAGCAGCCGCCCGGGCGCTTCCGGGTCGGGGCGGAAATCAAGCCGGTCTCCGTAAGCCGGGGGCCAGGTAGCTTCGACCAATTCGTTCGGGTAATTGCCGACCAGCCAGTGGTGGCCGTCCACGGAGACATCGGAATCCACATAGAAGTTGTCGCTGAAAGCAAAACGCCGCGCCAGCGCGTGATGATTGGGCGAAACGCGCGCGTGTTCCACCGTCGGCTGGCCTTTGTCTTTCACGGTTGCGTCTTCGCCGTAGCGCGCCAAGCTCGGCTCACCCTCGACGCCGCTGCCCGGAATGGCCATGTCGCCGAACACTTCGTCAAACGTGCGGTTTTCCTTCACGACAAAAACTACGTGACGAATCTTGGCGCTGGCTCGGCCGGGCGGGGGAACGGGGAAATCCGGCTTGCGATCAGCACCGGCGCGGGGGGTAGCGAAGCCGTTGTTCCACATGACGCGGGCTGTTTCGACCTCGATGTCGAGGGCGGGCACGGCCAGAGGCGCAGTGGCCCGTTCGTAGGGCTTAAACAGCTTGACGATGGAGACGACTCCTTTGGTGATGTCCCCGATGTAAGTGCCTTCCGGCCCGGGTTGGAAGTTCGGGCCGCCATTGGGTCCAGCTCCGAAGCCTTTGGCATTGGAGACGTAGAGGGTATCTCCCTCGGGGCTCACTGCCACGCGGACGGGAAACCAAGCCGTGGGGAGATAGACCGTGACGCGCCCCACCGTGGTATCCATCACCGCGACAGCATTGATGCCCGCGCACGCTACATAGAGCGTCTTCTCATCGGGGCTCAGTGTCATGCCGAACGGAAGTACGCCGCGAAGGCCCGCCACCGCAGCCGAGGGTTCGAGTACCACGGTCTTCTCCACACGGTTGGTGCGGGCGTCGATGATGGTGATGCTGTCCTGGTTGGCGTTGCTCACGAAGACCTTCTCCCGGCCCGCGACCACGGCCCCCGGGCTGCTGCCACCGACGGATTTCTCTCCCACCAGCGTCCCGGTTTTGATCTTCGCGATGACGCGCGCTCGCGCTGCGTCTTGAACATCGATCACCCAAAGGGAATTCGCTTCGGGAACGTTCGGATCGCCCAGGCCGGGAATCCGTTTCCCGTTGACCGTTGTGCCTTCTGCGGCTTCCCTGGAAGGAAAGCCGAAGGCCGGAAAATCCAAGCCCGTGTCTCGCGGGTCTTTCGGGTCGTAGCCGGGAACCAACGAATACTGGAACATGCCGACGTTGGAGACGTAGGCCCGCCCCGCATCAGGAGAAAGCGCCAGGCCGAACGGCATGCGCCCCACCGGAATGCTGGCCACGATTTGTTTCGCTTCCGTGTCCATAACGACCATGCGGAAATGCGCCAAGTCCAAAACAAACAGGCGGCGGCCGTCGGGCGAGAGCTTTAACTCACCGGGAAGGCTGTTGGAGAACGTCTTGCCCTGGAACGTCCCGTCGAGGCTCAGCGAACCCAGGCGCTGGCGAGTGCTCAGGTCGAAGATCCCCACTCGACCGTTGTTCCCTTCCGATAGGTAGAGCGTGCGGTTGTCCGGGGCAATGGCCACGCCCAGAAAAACGCTGTCGGGGTCGGCGGCCCCGGATGTGGAACCCGGCGGGACTTGCACCACCTGCGGCTCGGGACTCGCGAGCTCGGTGATGATGGAAAACGAGAAGGGCGAGGTCCCGCTGTTCGCCGTGACCAGCGTCTTCCCATCGGGACTGAGGGCGAGCCCATAGGGATGCGGAGCAACCGTGACCTGCTTCCCCAGCGGCGTAATGAGCCGGCCATTGGGCAAGATGGTTTCCCCGGCGGGAACGATCCTGACCGGCCGTTTGCCTGCCGGCGCCTGGAGCAGCGCCCTGCGAGGCGCGGCGCCTTGCTGAGCCAACACCCAGAAGGGCGAGCTGGCGATAAGCAGTACGAAGAGCGAAAGCCGGACGGCAAATGCACGGTGCATTTTCATTGCCCCCTTGAAGACGACGTGGCCTTGGCGCGCGCCATCATAGCACGCTGGGGCGAGGGAGCGTGGCCTCCCTGCTTCACCGGCACATCCTCTGGCCCTCAGGCCTCTCTCGTCGCATAATATGGTCCGTTGTCTCGTTCCCTGGCTGACCACCATGCCTGCCAATCTCAGTCCGGAGTACCTGGAAGCCGACCGTCGCTTCAAAAGCGCCAAGAACACGGAGGAGAAGATCGGGGCGCTCGAAGAAATGTTCGCCACGATTCCCAAGCACAAGGGAACGGAGAAGATGCAGGCGGACATCAAGCGGCGGCTTTCCAAGCTCCGTAGCGAGCAGGCCAAAAGGCCGGTCAGCCGCGCCGGGCTCATGCACCGCGTGGAGAAAGAAGGTGCCGGTCAAGTGGCATTGGTCGGTCCGCCCAACAGCGGCAAGTCGTCGCTGGTCCGACACCTGACGCACGCCACGCCCGAAGTCGCCGACTACCCTTTTACCACCCGCGCCCCGCTGCCCGGCATGATGCCCTTCGAGGACATTCAGATTCAGCTCGTTGACCTGCCGCCGGTGCATCCGGATTTCCCCGAGTCGTGGCTCTATCAAATCATTCGCAATGCCGACGCCTGCCTGCTGGTCGTGGACTTGAGCGACCCGGCTTTGCTGGAAGATCTGGAAACCACGCTGGGCCAGCTCGGCAACGCCAAGGTGCAGCTCGGGCAGGGGCCAATGCCGGAAGTTACCGGCTGGATGGCCAAGAAGACGCTGCTCGTGGGGAACAAGCTTGATGCCGCCGGCGCCGCCGACGACCTGGAAATCCTGAAAGAACTTTACGGCGCGCGCTTCCCCATCCTCGCGCTCTCAGCCGAAACCGGCGAGGGCCTGGACGGTCTGCGCCGCGCGGCGTTCGATCTGCTCGAGTTGGTCCGCGTTTACACGAAGGCTCCGGGCAAGAAAATGGAACTTACCGCACCCTACGTCCTGAGACGCGGCTCGCGCCTGGTGGACCTCGCCGCGCACGTCCATCACGACTTCCTCACCCAGCTCAAGTACGCGCGGATCTGGGGACACGGGAGATTTGAAGGCCAGATGGTGAACCGCGACTACCTGTTGGCCGACAAGGACGTGGTGGAGCTGCACCGATAGGGATCGGATGATCGGGTCATCGAGCCATCGGGGGAGTGAATCAGTGCATCATTGAGCCATTGTGAGATTGAGAGGATCACCTGCCGCGGCGTTTGCGACCGCAAAAGGAGAAACGATGAAAGCCTTTCCCAAGTACGCAGGGCTTACGCTAGCAGCGCTGCTCGCCCTCAGCCCGTTGGCTGCCGCGCAGCAATCCACTGGGACACCAGTGACCGTCGAGTATTACTACCAGCTCGTGCCGGGCGGCGCGCAGGAATGGCTGGCGCTCTATAAGAAGAACCACAACCCCATACTCCAACAGTTGATGAAAGAAGGGCTCATCAAGAACGAGAAGCTCTACGAACGACGCTTCCACGCCGCCAAGCCCGCGTGGGACTACAAGATCGTCATGGTGTGGCGCGACTGGGCAGCGCTGGAAGAGGCAAGCCGACGCGAGCCGGAAGTCATCCGGTCGCTGTACCCTGATAAGCCCAACCACGACCGCGAAGAGAAGCGCCGCTGGGAGTTGACCGTCGCGCACTGGGACGATGTCCTGCGCGAGGTGCCGCTCGACTAGCAACTGGGCAAACCAGAGATCGAGGCCACGCACCGTATTGAGATACGGCATTCAATACGGTATACTTCTCGCATGGCGAAACGTCGGATGAAGAAGTTAACCGTGCTGGTCCCCGAAGATCTCCTTCGCAAGGCGCAAAATGCCACGAGGGGCGGGGCTACGCCCACAGTGCGTCGCGGCTTGGAACTTCTCGCAGCGCAGGACGTGTATGAACAGCTCCTGAGGATGCGCGGCAAGGGAGGATTCAGCCGTACCTGGCAGGAGCTTCGGGGAGAAGAATGATCTGTGCTGACACCAGCTCATTCATCGCCTTCAGCCGGGGCGAGAGGGAACGCGACGTCGAACTTGTCGTCCAGGCTCTCATGCATCGCCTCCTTGCACTCGCTCCCGTCTCTGTTGCCGAATTACTAAGCGACCCTGGCCTTGCGCCCTCTATGGAGAAGGTTGTGCTCGGAGTCCCGAGGCTGGAGATCACGCCCGGATACTGGGAGCGCGCGGGAAAGCTGCGCGCCAAGCTGATTCGGCACAAGTTTCGACCCAAGATCGCAGATACGCTCATCGCCCAGAGCTGCCTCGACCACCGAGTGCCTCTCGTGACCCGCGATGAGGATTTCATCCCTTTCCAACAACTGGCGGGCCTGCAGTTGCTGTGAGTCGCGGGTGCACTACCTGCCACCCCGGCCGGTGCCCGCGAGCGTCGGCCTACTTCTTGCGTGGCGGCTGACTGGGCCGCATTTCGATGCGGCTGGCGAGCGCCGTCCGGGGGAACTTGTAGAGGTCAACCACGGCTTTGGCGATGTCCTCGCCGGTCAGTTTCCAAGTCTCGCGGGATTTGCTGCCGGGAGCGGCGCCGAAATCCGTATCCACACTGCCCGGCATGATGTAGCTGACCCGGATGCCGTCGTAGCGGACGTCCTGCATCATCGCCTCGCTGAATCCGTTCAGGCCGAACTTGGAGGCGTTGTAGGCGCTGCCGCCTGCAAAGGGATTGACGCCCGCCAGACTCGAGATGTTGAAGATGTATCCGCCGCCGCGCTGGCGCAGGAGCGGGATGGCCTCGCGGCAGCAGTAGAACACGCCTGACAGGTTCGTCTCAATCGTCGCATCCCATTCTTCGGCAGTGAGCTGATCGACGGGCTTCATGATGCCGATGCCGGCGTTGTTCACCAGGATGTCGAGACCGCCGAAACGCTCCGTGGCCGCGCGGATGAGCCTGCGGCAGTCTTCGTAGCGGCGAACGTCGGCCACCATGCCGTCCACCCGGTCGCGAGGGCTGCTACCGAAGCTTTCCAGCGCCGCTCGCAACGCCGCAACATCGCGCCCGCAGATGAAAACCTTCGCGCCCTCCGCGAGCAGTGCCGCGGCGATGCAATAGCCGATGCCGCGCGTGCCGCCGGTGACGACGGCGACCTTATCTCTCAATTCCGAGGTCATCCCGAATCCTCCCGCGTGCAGGTGACGAGCCTCCAGCTTACGACGCAGGCAGGAGGCCGCGCAACTACCGCGCGCCAAGGGACAGGGGACAGGTTACAGGTGACCCACCGCGGGCTTCTCTCCCCGGTCCTGTCTCGGGCAAGCCCCGGAGGGGCGATATAGGGTATCCCAGCGCGAAAGCGCTGGGATACAGGCGGGGCGAAATCGGATTTCTAGAATGTTCTGGCGCCCGTTTTCCCAGGGCTGGCACCCTGGGCTAAATTACGTCAGCCCTCCGGGCCTGCTTCGACTTTCCCCACATGCGACCTACGACCTACCGTTCGACAGGCCCCGTCCACCGTATGCCGTCTATCGCCTACCTTCTCCCACCTGCGACCTGCCAACGGTGATATCAGGCTATCCCGTGCAAAAAGGCGGAGGGTGCGATTTCGTGCGGGGGCGCAGATGTTTGGCGGTCTGCGCCTCAGCGTAAAGACGTTCCGGTGGAACGTCTCGACTAAAGGGAGGGCCACCGGGCCGTCTCTACAGGTCGGCGGTGGGGACACCGCCGTTACAGGAAGGCGCCTGCCCAGTCGGCCCCGATTCACCGGGAAGGCTGCCTGCGAAGTCAGGCAGGCACATTGTCCCTCGAGCGCTGCTACTCCCTGCACTCGTTCAGAATGATGGGTGACACTCTGCAGTCTTGGGGTGAGTTGGTTTGAATACATTGTTTTGGATATACGGAAGTGCAGCGCACGCGTAGCTCCCGCCCCCGGGAGCACAATCCCGGCTTCCTTAGGGGGGTATCGCCATCATAGGGGAAGCCAGAGTGGCCGTCGGTGTATCGGCTTCCTCGTACTCGAAAATACCCATCACAGGTCTATCTTAGTTCAGATCTACGATTGGGTGGGTGACACGAGTTTCTACTTGGTGACTGGAGGCGCTGGTCTCATTGGCTCGGCGCTCGTGCGCCGCTTGCTGGAGGAGGGGGCAGGCGTCAGGGTGGCTGACGACTTCAGCACTGGTTTCCGGCAGAACCTCAGTGAAGCCCTCGAGCGCATCGAGCGACTCGAGGGAGACTTGGCGGACCGGGCGGTGGCTCGGCGCGCGGTGGACGGTGTGGACTGTGTTCTGCATCAAGCAGCCATCCCCTCGGTGCAGAGGGCGGTTGAGGATCCTATCGGCAGTAGCCGCGCCAATGTCACCGCGACGCTCAACGTCCTAGTTGCGGCACGCGATGCGCGGGTCAAACGGCTGGTCTATGCGAGCTCCTCTTCCGTGTATGGGCTCGGAGACTCTTCCGAAGGTCGAGACCATGCCAGGAAACCCGGTCTCGCCGTATGCGCTTTCCAAGCTGGCTGGTGAGAAGTACAGTGTGATCTTTCACCGGATCTGCGGTCTGCCCACGGTTTGCCTGCGCTACCTCAACTGTCCGACTTCAGCCGAAACGAGACACCTCAGTAAGGCCCCTGAAGTTACGGTTCTTGCCCTGGGAGCAGTTTCCGGTTTTAGGCCAGTCCGAAGAGGAGGAATCGTGGCTTTCCGGATGAGTATGCCGTTCAAGTCGTGAAGGCGAATCATGGTAGAGTTCTGCAGCCCACGTTTTTGAAGCAAGCTATGGCAAGCGGACAGTATCAACAAGAGTTCAGGGTTAGCCGATAGGTCTTAGCGGGGGACCTTTCCTGCGCGACGTCATGGCGGGATTGTCGGCCTAGATACTCTGTGGAGGCAGAAGGGTGAAGAAATCAATAACAGGGACGCCGGCCGACACGGCTGCCTCGCGCCGCCAGACCGAACGACTAGCCATTGCGCTGCCTATTTCCATAAGAGTCCAGGGACGGGGCGAGGCATTTACGGAGCAGGCCCGGACTCTGGACGTCTCTCGGGGCGGGGCTTCCTTCACCGCCCGGCGCTCCTACCGTGCCGAGATGAATCTGCGCCTCAGCTTTCCTGAGCTGCAGAACCTTCCGGCGGGAAGGCAGGAGATCCCCGCCCAGGTGATCCGGGTAAGCAAATTGGGTCGCGGCAATAACACGGCCGTCGCGGTGCGTTTCCTGGACGCGGATCTTGCGAATCTGATCTTTAGCGAACTCCTCCGGGCCAGGATTCGCACTTCTTCGGCTTTGCTCGAGATTATCCAGGCCCTCTCGCCGGGAGCGGAGGTTGGGGCAGTGATTGAGGACATCTGCCGGGCGACGGAACGGGCCCTGGAGGCGGAGAGAGTCCTCCTTTTCCTGCACGACCCGCAGCAGGATGCCCTGCGCGCGCGAACCCAGGTCGCTGGCCGTGCGGGGGAATTCCAGATAAGGTGGGGCGAGGGGTTGGTGGGCAAGGCGGCGGAGGGCGGCCAATTGACCAATGTTCCGTCCTTAGCTGCCGACCCCCGCTATCGACCCGAAATCGAGAAGTACTTTGATAAACGCACCCGTTCTGTCCTCTGTGTCCCCGTGAGCAAGGAGAACGGGGTCTCGCCGGGCCTGCTCGTCATCCTCAACAAGCGTTACGGCCCCTTCACCCGGGAAGATGAAGGACTCGGCGTGGCGGTAGCCAGTCAGATCTCCGTCGTGTGGCGCGAGGCCCGCCTGTTCGAGAACATCCGCCACCTGAAGAATTACTACGAGAGGATCCTGGAGAGCATTGCCACGGGCATCCTCACTTTCGACAGACTCGGAAAGCTCACCACCATCAATCGGGGCGGGACCGAAATCTTCGGTTTTCGAACGAACGCTGAGGTTGGCAAAGACTACGCAACGCTCTTTGCTGGGATGGCTAACGTCCGGCTGGCTTCGCTGACGGAGGAGGTCCTGACCAAACGGCACGCGCGCAAGGCGTACGACGTTCGATTCCTGCGCCACGATGGAGCCAGTTTCAGCCTTGACTTGAGCGCGCTGCCACTGCAGGACACGCAGGGAAACTTTCTGGGCGGCGTCCTGGTGGCGGAGGATATCACCCAGGAGCAGCGCTTGATGAACACTCTCTGCCGCTACATGGCACGCGAAGTGGCGGAACAAGTGATGCAAAACACGGACGAAGCCAAGCTGGGCGGAAAGCGTGCGGAGGTGACCATTCTCCTTATCGACATCCGCAATTTTACGTCGATCTCCGAACAGATGGACCCCTGGAATATCGTGGAGCTCTTGAATGCCTACTTCCCGCGCCTGATCAACGTCATCTTTCGCCACCAGGGAATGGTCGATAAGTTCATCGGCGACTCCATCCTGGCTGTCTTCGGCGTTCCCGTGCCTCACGAAGACGACGCCCTGCGAGCTGTGCGCGCCGCCCTCGAGATGCGGAAAGAACTCGGCGCCATCAACCGGGAACGGGCTCACAAAGGGCAGATGACCATCGAAATCGGCGTCGGCATCACGAGTGGTACCGTGATCTCGGGTAACATCGGCTCCGAGCGCCGGATGGACTATACGGTCATCGGTGACCCGGTTAATTTGGCGGCGCGCTTGGAAGGCCTGACCAAGGAAGTCCAGCGCAGGATTCTGGTAAATGAACGCGTCCAGGCGGCAATCGGCAAGGAGATTCCCTGCGAAGCCCTGGGACTGTTTACGGTCAAAGGCAAGCGGGAAAAGGTGCCGGTTTTTGCCGTCAAGATCCCGGAAGAGGAATTCTAGGCGTCGCCGAAGTCCGATTCCGCAGCAACATCAACCGGTCAAGAAGAGAACAGGGCTGGTCTTCCTGCGAAGACTGAATCACATACCTCGCTTTGCTCTCTCGAGGTCAGGCAGCACCTCGCGCAGGCGCTGATTCAGGGCGCGCACGACCGAGACGGCGGCGGAGTTGTAAGTCGAAAGCAACTCCTGGAAGTCCTCCTTGTCGATGCGCAGCAACAGGCAATCCGTCACGGCAGTTGCGGACGCGGAGCGCGCCTCTCCGTCGATGATGCTCATCTCCCCGAAGAAATCCCTGGGGCCCAGCTTGTTCAAAGGCGTCTCCCCGCGCTGAATCAATACCTCGCCATCCACGATCAAGAACATATGATCGCCATGTTCACCTTCCTGAATAATCCGAGAGCCGGCCGGATAGGTTACCTCGCGCGCTATGGAGGCGACCTGCGTCAGTTCACTGGTTGCCATGTTTGAGAAGAGGGGCACATGTCGGAGAAAAAGGGTCTTTTCAACTACGATCATACCGGTTCCTCCCTCCTGCGGGGTTTTGCCGGAGTCACACGACAGCGACTGCGCCAGACGGCGGACGGTCTCGTCCGGGTCGGCCAACAATTCACGGCACTGCCGGGCGAGCTCGTCGGGCGCCTCCATCTGGGCGAGGCCAAAAAGCGCCGTCTCCCGGACGACTCCACTGGGGTGAGACAAGAGTTGTTGAATCAGCGGAAGTGCATCCTGGGAACTGCTGCGCGCTGCGGCGTACAGGGCGCCCAAGAGCACCGGCTCCGAGCTCTCCGACTCCATGGCCTCGCGCAGTAGTTCGACAACGCTGGTGGTTTCGTCCGCCGGCAGTCTGGAGTCGGTCAACTCTAACACTTCACTCTGCCACTTAACCGGGAGCACATGTTCCAGGATTTCCAGGGCGCGGGCACGCTGCTCTTCATCTCCGTTCTGCAAGTGCGAACGAATCGCCTCCATTTTGACAGTTGGGGCTCGGAGGCCGAGAAGCGTAAAGACATTCCCGACGTGTTTGGCGTATTCCTCCTGGAGTACCCCTAGAAGGAATGTGTTCCCCGCGAGGGACGTCGTGTGGGCGAGCAGCCGTTGTCGCTTCTGCGCCGCAGTGATCTGGTTGCGCAACACAGGCTCCCAGTGCTCCAGGTAGGGCTCGAGGGAGGGCTGGCGTTGCAGCATCCGGCAGTACGCCTGAACCAGGGCCACCGAGGCATTCGGACCAGAGAAATCGAGGACCCTTTTGAGCACCTCCAACGCTCGAGGGCTGCCAATCTTTTCCAGAATGACTGGCAGTTGCATTGATCGCCGGAACAGGTCTGCCAGTTCCGCGGCGTTGTCAGAGGCGCACAGATAATCAGCGGTGAGTGGTCCGAGCGCGATGAGGGCCTCGGCGGCCGCACCGGCTGTTCTGGTTTCCCGGAGTTGCGAAATCACCTTGGGGACCAGCTCGGCTTCGTGAATATTGGCGCAGGCCCGCAAAGCAGCCAAGCGAACCTCCGGCTCCGGGTCGTCAAGGAGGCGCAACAGAGAATCAGTTCGCCCGCGAACCCGCAGTCGGCTGACGGGGCTGGCCACCGCCATCCTGTAGGACTTGTCCTCGGATTCGAGCATGCCCTTGACTGCGGCTACACCTTGAAGGAGTCCGCCGAAATGGCCCATAGCGATCAAGGCGGACGCAGCTTCTGCCCGGACCCCCGGGTCAGGGTCCTTAAGGGACTCCCGGATAGGCCCCATGACTGCCCCGCCACCCAACCCAGCCGCACGGACGGCGGCCCGCCGGACTTCGGCAACAGGATGCCGAGCAAGTTCGATTAACTCGTTGGGATCCCCTGACTTCCCCCACTTGATGAGGTACTCCAGAGCGGCGATCTTGACCTCCGGCTCGGGCCGCTGGAGCAAGCTTCGAATTTCAGGCGACCAGTCGACATCATCCATTTGTTGGACAACGCTCAGGAGATACGGGAGTTCTTCCGGTTTGGCGGCGACCAAAGCCTGCCGCGTGTAATCCTCCACCGCCTTACCATGCAAACCTTGGGGGTCTTCGGAAATGTCCAGCAGCCGGGCACTTAATGATTCGACCAGGCCGGATAGGTAAAGGGAGTAATTGCGGCGGGCAAGGTAAAACCAAACCAGACACAAAAGAAGGCCGGGGATCGACAGAAGGTAAACCTTCACGGCGCCCGAAATGAGAACGAGAATAGCCCCCGTAATCCCAATGGCGGCGGGCCTGCAAATGCCATCCACCAGCGCCCTTACCTGGGTGCGAGTTTGCTTCTTGACGCCGAGATAAAGGATCTGGAAGGCGCCGGTGTCGACCGTGAACAGGGTCGTCTGCGCGACCAGCTTGCTGCTCAACACGGCCGCGAAAGATGCCGTGAGGATGGTTGCTGACCCTCCCAGGAGCATGCCCAGAGGAAGCACACAAAGCGAAGTCAACAGCCCCCGGCCTTGGAGGAGAAGGTGCAAGGCAAAGATCTGGATCAGCAGCATGATGATGTTGGCGGCAGCGTAAAAGTCCCCGAAGAATGCCGCCAGTCGTGGTCCCTGGAAATGCGCTTGGGCCACCGCCTTGAACTGATAGTCCACCAGAATAATCACCATGGTGCCGACCATCGCCTGGAGGGCGAGAGAGCGAATGCGTGGTGCTCTCAGCAGGCTGAGGTAATAGCTCAGATCAGGCAAGTTGACATCGGTACGAGAGACCCCGCTGAGTCCTTCGAATTGCGATTTGGAATGGTGGGTCAGATAGAAAACCGCGGCCGCGAACCCGACCAGCAGGAGAGCAACAACGATGAGGAGGTTGGGCGTTCCAAACAGCCTGGCAAATGGCCTGATCAGTAAACCTGCCGCAATACAGGAAAGCGTCCCACTGGCCCCCACCCATCCCAGGAGCCTTTTGGCGCGACGGAAATCGAAAACCAAGCCAAACAAACTCCAGAAGAGGAGTGTGGACACGTTCACGGTTAAGTCGCCCCAAAAATAGGCCAGAACGCGCAAGCCGTTCCACGGCAGAAACAGGGCGACGCGCAATAAAAGCGTCACTAGAGCGAGAAAACCACAGGAGAGGATCAATATGCGACTGAGCGACACGCTGCGGACGTAGCGCCCGAAGCAGTACGCGACCGTACCCACCAGGACACTGGTACCCACATACATCAGCGAAAGGACGTGGGGACCGTAGTAATCGAGGAACAGCGTGTCGGCTGCAGCACGCGCCGTAAGGGCTCCCGCAGCGGCGCACGCTGAGGCGACAGCAGTGCAAAGGAAGGGAATGCGCTCCTGGGGGTCGAGGGATGGTATGAGCACTGCCAATTTCCCGGGTCACCAAAAACAGGGGCACGCAGCGCAAGCCCTGACACGAAACATCTTGAGGTTCCCGAACCTCGCCTCTCGAGCAAAGTGCTCAGATCACGGTTCGGCGAACAGCCCTGGGTACGCCCGAACACTCTTCCCGATCGAAACCGTCATTACTGAGAACCGATCTTGTCGAGCATCGCATTCATCTGGCGGGTTTCCCGATTGAACTCCTGCTCGAAGACCGGGTAGTAGTTGTAGACCTCGTAAAAGAGCTTGGCAACCTCTCGGTCAATGAGATGATAACCCTGCTGGAGCTCCTCTTGGCTGGGGAAAATAATCTGCCGGCCGATGTGAAACTCCTTAAGGGTCAAGGGCATGGACCGGTTCAGGTCGAGAAGTCGCTTCAGGACCAACACGCCCTGCAGGAGCTCGAGAGGCGACACTCGTATTCCGGAGTAATTCTTATCCTTGGAGATCAGAACTTCCCAACTCCGCGGCGTCCCGTCGGGGTTCCGCTGATTGCCGTTGATCAGCATCTCCGGATAGTTCTGCGCAGTCACATCCGGGTAGCTGACCGTGGCTTTGGGAGGCACGAACGGGCGACCCTCAACGCCTTTCGGCTGCGCGTCAAAGGTGAGGGCCACCGCGCTTTCCCCCTTCTTTAGGCTCCTTAGCTTTTCGGCCGGGTATGCGAGGTGGAAGCCACTGCCGTCGACCGCGTTAGGGTCGTTTTCGTAGTAGATGATCCGCTCCGGGTCAATGTAGCGGGCGTAATGGGTATGGTCGATGATTTCCCAGAGCATGCGCCGCACCCAGACGTCCTCGCCCGGCGCGCCACCCTTTAGTACAGACGCGAAGGGCTCGGTTTTCCGCAGTTGAGGATAGCTGGCACTGGCCGCCGTGGCGCGGTTGACCAGGTCTTTATACACGTTGCTGTCGTGGATGAATTCCAGGTCAAAGAGATCGTTACCGCGGATCCGGTAGGCGTTGCGGTACAGCCGACGGTTTAAGCGGTCAAACTGATCGGAGTCCTTGGGGATCACATAGCTGAAGTACTTGTCCTCCAGGGGCACGACGTGCGGCGTGATGACGATGATGACTTCCTGCTTAAGCTTCGTCACGGTTGTCCGGCGGAACAAGGCGCCCAGCCCGGGAATCTGCGAGAGCAGGGGAATTCCGCTCATCGTCGAATTGTTATTAGTAGAGATCAGTCCTCCGATAATAAACGGCGTGTTGTCGGCAACCCGTACGATGGATTGAACCTGACGGTTGTCAATCACAGGAGCTATGCACGTCTTGGTCCCGGTCAACTGCTGGCAGGCGGCCGTGTTGATGGAGCTGACGATTGTTTCTGTCTGCATCGTGATTTCGCTGCCGTCCTCGTTGATTCGAGGTCTCAGGTTGAGCACAATGCCGACCGGGAAGTAACTCACCGACGCGATGGTGGTACCCACGCTGGTAGCCGACTGAGCGACCGGTACCTGCTGGCCAATCTGGATTCGCGCTTGACGGCCGTCCAGGACGAGGACGGAGGGATTGGAGAGGATCTCCGCCTCGCCGGTCTGGAGCAACGCCGCCAGTTGGGCGTTAAACGTAGCGAGCCTTGGGGAGCCCTTGGTAAACAAGAAGATTGGCAGAATCGCGCCAGTGACAGCATCTGTGCCCGCAGAAGCCACGTCCACATTGTTCTGAACGGTCTCGAAGGTAACGCCGAGATCCCGGGTCCTGTTGCTGTTTAACTCAATGACCTGGGCCTCGATCATAATCTCGCGGGACGGCACGTCAATGGTACTCTGCAACAAGTCCATCAACTTCTGCAGGGATTCAGGGTCATCTTTGTCGTAAAGGATGAGAAGCTGCTGCTGTGTTTCCCCGGAGGTCATTTGGTGGAGGTAGGTTCCTCCAATGGGGGGCACGCCCGAAGTCGTGGTTATCATGGCGCCCGCTTGTTGGGGCATCTGCGCCATCGCCTGCATCTGGCCGGCCGCTCCCGGCGCAGTGGGAGTTGGTTCCATCAGGCTGGTCTTGGTGGAATCGATCAGCTTGACGATGATGGGGGGCCGGCCCGTTCCCAGCTTGACGGGGTTATAAATACTCTGATAGCTGCTCTCCCCGGCCTGCTGATTGTACTCGACCGTGGTATACCCCAGCGCCTTGAGCAGCGCGATCGCGCGATCAGCTATCACATAACTAAGGTAGTACATTTCATAACTGAGCTGGTTCGCCTCGAGGACGGGCGGTGGAGACTGCTGCATTCTTGCGACCTCATTGCTCACGAGCTGTTGAACTGCAGGGAGGTCAGGGTTTGGACCCTGCGCAGTCTGCTCAATCTGCTGACCGTAAACTGCCAGATCGTATCCGCCCTGAGGGGACGGCGTGATCGCCAGCTCAAGCGTACGATAAGCCGCCCCGCCTATCGATTTGATAAAGAGCCGGTTGGCTTCCACCCCGGGAGTTCCCTTGGTCTTCCACGCCGCCTCCTCTGGATCTCCCTTCCTGTAGTTGTGGGCCAGCACAATCCTCAGGCCGAGGCTGTCCAATAACCTCTGGTTCTGGGGCAACGACTTGAAAGGCGACGACTGATAGAAGACACTGGGTGAGCCCGACACGCTCGGACCGGGAGCCGTCTGCCCTGGCGGGGGCTGCAAAGCGGGCTGTTGACTGGGCGGGGTCACGCTCTCCTGCGGCGGTT
>Ga0315274_10007515_pt1 | contig 15774 bp, 15 predicted proteins | sample YL17G02_20_MG_FD_203700 | JGI IMG/M metagenome (GOLD analysis project Ga0315274, IMG submission 203700) | Sediment microbial communities from Yellowstone Lake, YNP, Wyoming, USA - YL17G02_20 | ecosystem: Environmental > Aquatic > Freshwater > Lake > Sediment | place: USA: Wyoming | collected... | reverse complement strand
GCACGTTCAGGTATGCAGGGTCGTGCATGGGGATCAGGATGTCCGCCAGGTGTTTGATGCGGAGGGCGGTCTCGAAGGCCTCCACCGCATCCAGGTGGATCCCAGGGGCGATCACCGGCAGAAAATCTCGGACCTCCTCCGGCGGCTCAAAGTTCTGCCGGATGCAGCAAAAACCGGTGATGACCGCCTTTCCCTGCTCGGTATTGACGGAGACGGCCTGGGTTCCTGGCGAATGTCCGGGTGCGGGGATGAGCTCGATGCCAGGGGCGACCTCATAGTGGCCCTTCACCAGGGTGAAGCGGAGGTCTCGGAGGAGATCCTTCTTGTAGGTGGGTGCCAGGATCGGATGCGGGGCGAGGGCGAAAGTCAATTCCCGCTCGGCGGCGATGACCCGCGCCTTCTTGCACCGGGAGGTATGGACGCAGTGGTCCCACTGGAGATGGGTCTGAATCACGATGTCTATGTCTTCCGGCTTCAATCCCAGGCCGGCCAGCGCCTGGTCGAAGGTGGCGATCTCTTTGGCAGCTACTCCCCTGAATTTCAGGGTCGTCTCCACATCGGCGCCGGTGTCCACCAGGATGTGCTGGTCCGCTCCCTCGATATACCAGCAATAGACCGGCATCTCGAACCTCTTCCCGTAATTGAACCGGTAGGTGAAGACCGACATATCGTTCTCGAAGCTGATCAAAGGCAGTGGCCGGATCCGATAGGTCTTCATGAGCATCGCTCCTTTTCCCAGGTGCTTTTCAACCCTCTCCAATAGTTGCGTTTCGATACGGTTTGCACATGCAGGCAGAGTCTACTGGGCCAAGGGGTTTTCGTCAATTCCAAAAGGGTGATCGAGATTCTCGTACGCTACCCTCGATCTTCCCGTCCCGGAGTCGAACGGAGGCATCTGCCAGCCTGACGATCTCCGGGTTGCAATGAAGGGCTGCTCTTGAGTGCCTCTAAGCCGAAACTTTGTTAAATCCCTTGATTCATGCTATATTCCGTCCGTCAGGGATTGCCGAAGATACCTTAGCTTCAATGTTTTCTTTGAGACAGAAGAAGGAGAAGGACAAGATGGCACGAGTATCGCTGGTGAAGGGAGATGACCGGAAGAAGAACATTCGGCAGGCCCTGGAGTTGATCGCGGATGAGATTGATCTGAAAGGGCGGCGTCCGGTGATCAAGGTCAATTTCGTCTCCGCTTTCGTGCCCCTCTGTGCGACCCATGTGGAGGCGACCCGGGCGGTGGTGGAGTTCCTCAGGGATCGGGGAGAGAAGGATATTGCGGTCGCGGAAGGCGCTACCTGGGGTAGCACCCCGAGGGGTTTCCGGGAGTATGGCTATCTCGAGCTGGCCAGGGAGTACAACCTGGAGCTGATCGACCTGAACGACGCCGATTCCTGGAAGACCGTCCATGTGGTCCACCCGGACATGAAGCCCCACCCGGTGAAGCTGGCTCGGACCATGACGGATCCGAATAACTACGTCATCTCCCTCACCCGGCCCAAGACCCATCTGCAGGTGGGGGTCACCTTGACCGCCAAGAATGTGATCATGGGCGCCATCCTGGTCATGGACAAGTATCGCATGCACCCGAGCGAGGCCGGAGACCGGGTGCTCGACCATAATCTCTTTACGGTCATGCGGCACCTGCACATCGATCTGGGCGTGGTGGATGGCTACGAGGGGATGGAAGGCAAGGGGCCGGTTTTTGGCGAACCGGTGGACCACCGCGTGGCCCTTGCGGGCACGGACTTTCTGGCGGTAGATCGGGTGGGAACGGAAATCATGGGTGCGGACTTCGATGAGATCCGCTATCTCAATTACCTCTGGGATCAGGGCTTCGGGGAGGGCGATCTCTCGAAGATCCGGGTGGTTGGCGAAACCATCGAGGGCTGCCGTAGGGCATACCAGATGGCCCCGCGGTTTCTGCGGGAAAGGCGGCAGGAAAACAAAGGGCAATTGCAGGACCTCGCGGTCTCTGAGGGATAGAGAGGGATAGAAGAGAATCTTGGCCCAAAAAGGAGGGGGCACAAGGATGGCAACCAGGCTGGGAAGTGGCAATTTCACCTATGAGGTCTTGACCGATTGGGCCAAGCTGCCCGAGGGTTGGTCCTTTGTGGACGTAGTGGATCTGGAGGTGGACAGCGAAGACCGGGTTTACGTCTTCTGCCGGGGTGAGCATCCTCTGATCATCTTCGATCGCGAGGGCAACTTCCTGAGCTCGTGGGGAGAGGGGACCTTCCAGCGTCCTCACGGGATCACCATTGGTCCGGACGATAGCCTCTATTGTACGGACGACGTGGCCCACGTAATCCGCAAGTTCACGCCGGAGGGCAAGCTGCTCCTCACCCTGGGCACGCCGGGGCAGGCGGCCCCCTTTCAAGGAGGGCAGCCCTTCAACCGCCCCACGAAGGTGGCGTTGGATCCGCAAACGGGTGATCTTTATGTGGCGGATGGGTACGGCAACTCCCGGATCCACAAGTTCTCGCCGGAGGGAAGGCATCTTTTTTCCTGGGGCCAGCCGGGCTCCGACCCCGGGGAGTTCAACCTGGTTCACAGCGTCTGCGTGGATCGGGAAGGTTTGGTCTACGTGGCGGACCGGGAGAACCACCGGGTTCAGATCTTCGATTCGAGAGGGAAATTCCTGAACCAGTGGAACAACCTGCACCGTCCCTGCGGCCTGCATATTGCCGGAGAGGGCGAGCAGGTTTGCTACATCGGGGAGCTATCCCCGGGCCTGTCGATCAACGAGAAGTATCCCAATTTGGGGCCGCGGATCAGCATCTACAACCTGAAAGGGGAGCGCCTGGCCCGCCTCGGGGATGTGAGGCCGGGGAATGAACCGCATCAGTTCTGGGCACCCCATGGCCTGGCCACGGACTCTCACGGGAATCTCTTTGTAGGGGAGGTTTCCTTTACCTTTGTCGGCAGCAAGCTCGATCCGCCGCGCGAGCTGCGATGTTTTCGCATGCTGATGCGGTTGGCATGATGGAAGGCTCCCTGCGGCAGGCTGTGGGGAGCTTCACCTCTGAGGTTCAAGAAGGGAAGGGCCACGCCTCGCGTGTTCTTGGCCAATCTCGCCCAGGAAACATGCAGCTTCGTGCAATCCATGCACACGCTGGAGGACTTCCGTCGCTACTACCTGTACACCGGCCAGGAGATCCTCGACCAGCTGAGTGGTGGAGGCATGGAGATCTCCGGGATCATCGCGGCCGCGGCGGAGGATCGAGTCGAGCTGGTTCCGCTGCTGGCCACCTATGGCGGCACCGGGGCCCGGTGGCCAACGCCGCCTATGCTTATCTAAGTGACCAGATCCTGGGGCCAGCCAAACCCATCGTGTGCAGCCTGGACCTCCATGCGCATGTCACTGACCTGATGGTCGGGCAGGCGACCGCCTTCGTCGCCTACCACACCCATCCGCATGTGGACTTTTACGACACCGGCCACCGGGCGATGAAGCTCCTTGCAAGAACGCTGCGAGGCGAAGTGCGGCCGGTGATGGCGCATCGGAAGCTGCGGATGATCGCTCCGCCCGAACAGCACAACACGGCTCGCCCGCCCATGGCGCCCATCATGGAGCGCGTCCTGGCCGCGGAGAAGGAGCCCGGCATGCTGGCGGCGGCCATCTTTCCCGTCCAGCCGCAGCTCGATGTTCCCAATCTTGGCTGGTCGGTAGTCACGGTGGCCGACGGCAACCCTGCGCTGGCCCGTGCCCGGGCCGACGAGATCGGCAACCTGGCGTGGGGGCATCGTCGGGAGTTCTTACTCGACCGGACGCCCGTCCGGGACGCCCTCCGCATCGCGCGCGCGACCAAGGGAGGTCCCATCGTCCTGGCGGACTCCAGCGACGGGACTGCCGGCGGTGCAGAGGGAGACAGCACCGTCCTCTTGCAGGCCCTACTGGAGTCGCCCGTGCCCGGCCCCTGCCTTCTGCTGATCACCGACCCGGATGCGGTGACCCAGTGCGTCGCAGCCGGCGTCGGGGCAGAGGTCTCCCTCGTGGTGGGTGGGAAGTTGACCCTGGCGTTCTTTCGGCCTACCTATGAGCCCTTTGCCAAGGCCATCATCGAGTTGGACGCGCCCGGGCCTACCGACAGCAACCTGGGCCGGCTCCCCTACACGCGAGTGTCACGCCCCCTCTTCCCTCTGGATGACATCTAAGAGTTGAGAGGCTCAAGCCGGGGACCTCCTCTATTGGAATCGAAATGATCTTCCCTACCACCTTGATATGGAAGAGATGGCCCGACCAGACGATCTTCATGGTGCCAAGACAGGGATTTTCCAAACCCTGCGGACGGCCATGCTGCGGAAGAATGTGACGGCAGCGATCTCAAAGGAAGAGCTCATGAGACATGCCCATATCGCTCTCGCAGTGGTATTGACTGCTCTGGTGGCGTTACCCCTCTGCCAGGCCACTGCAGCAGAGGATGGGGTGGTAGCCGCCACCCCCCGGGAGGGAGTCATCGAAGAGGGGTACAAGGGCGTGAGCCTTCAGAATCGCACCGAGATCCTGGATCTCATCTATCGCTATAGCCATACTGTGGACGCTGGAGATCTGGACGGGTTCGTTTTCCTCTTCGTCGAGGACTGTCGTTGGATCGCGAAGCTGCCCAAGGAAACGATCCTTCTCGATTCCCGGGAGAAATTGCGGGGGCATGTGGCGAGGCGGCTCCAATATTTTGTCGACAATGGGATCCAGACCAGGCACCTGCAAATGAATACCATCCTCACCCGGATCGGCTATGACCGCGTCCAGGGCGTAACTTATGTGACATTGCTCGGCCAGGTGAAGGGAGAATCGGCGCCGCGCCTCATCTCTACGGGCATTTACAAGGATGAATTCGTCCAGACCGAAGAGGGCTGGCGATTCGCGGTCCGCGAGGCCACGCTCGACCAGGGAAGGCTACCCAGCGTGCAGAAGTAATCAAGAATAAGGCACACTACAAGTCCAAGAATGATGAAATGAAGACCTTTGACGACATTCACCACCGTCTGACCTTATCTCAGCCGACGCTTCTTTTCCCGGATCAACGCACCCCCGCCTCGGTGGCGCTTATCCTGCGTGAGGCGGCGTCCGATTTGGAGATCCTCTTCGTGGAGCGGGCAGCGCGTGAGGGCGACCCCTGGTCCGGCGATCTGGGTTTTCCCGGTGGGAAGGTGGAGGAGGGCGACGAGAGCGCCCGGCTTGCTGCGGAACGGGAAACAAGTGAAGAGATCGGCCTCGATCTGGGAGATGCCCGGTACCTGGGTCGCCTGTCTGACATCGCTGGCGTCCGTCTGCCGATCCAGGTGTCCTGCTTCGTCTACGGGATCGAGGAAGCTGCCCCGCTCTGTCTCAGTGAGGAGATCCGGGACACCTTTTGGGTTTCCCTTGCCGACTTGGTCGATCCCGAATGCCGCGTGATACGGACCTTCCCTTTCCGCGGGGAGCTGTTGCAAGAGCCTGCAATCCGCCTTCCGAGGTCAGACACGCCCCTCTTGTGGGGACTTACCTATCAACTTCTCGTGCAATTCTTGCAGATCCTGAGTCTCCCCGAGGAGGCTGAGGGATCGCATTCTGAATCGTGACCCTCGGGCAGCCCCTGGCCGGCGAGCCTCCCTCGCCTCCAGGCTTAGTGCCCCACATGCCCACAGGGCCTGGGTTCAAAGAAGTTGACAAAATTGGGAGAAAGGGGTAAAGAAGAAGGGCAAGGGCCAAAGAAGGGACTTGCGCGGCCAAATTTCTCTGAAAGGGTTCTGTTTCAACATCTGCTGTAACCATTTTCCGCCGGTCGGCAAGGGGTGGAAGAGATGAGGCACCGGATAGATCGCTGGCTCCAAGATCACGGTGCCTTGTGTGTTTGCGGGGGCCGTGTCATGATCAACCGCCTCAGAACCAAGCCCCTGGGGCAATCGGATGGGGGCGATCGAACGGCTTCAAAACCAACTTCCATGGCGTCCGCCATGTGGGAGAAGGTACAATTCTATGACTTCAGAGAAAACCCGACCTTCTCCCGCTGCTCTCCCCTATTCTCCCGTCTAAAATGTCAATCTTAGGAACCCAACCCAACGAAGAGTTTTACGCCCACAGCAAAGAGGGGAGCCCGCCGGAGAGGTGGCACGGACTTGAAGAACATCTTGCGACCGTTGCGGGAAAAGCCCTCATTCTTCACAATACCGAACATGACCGCCTTTTCTTTTGGGTGCAACAAAAGGACGGAAAGGAGGTTTTCAATTTATGGAAAAGTATGAAGTAGCTCTCGAAGTAGCGGGTCCGGCGGCGATGTTTGCGCGGCCGGATACGGGAGGGACCCCGACAAGCTATCCGGCACCGACCTGGTCGGCCGCAAAGGGTTTGTTCGAGTCGATTGCCTTCCTTGCCGACGGGGCAGCCTGGATTTGCCCGGCCAAGGTCGAGGTCTGCTGTCGTGTTGGCGAGTCCGGTGGCCGGGTGCATTTCCAACGATACACGACGAACTATGGAGGGCCGTTGCGTAAGGGCGACTTGTTCAGTAAGGGAATCGCTCCGGGCGGCAGCAGTATGCAGCTTTTCGCAACGATTCTGAGCGACGTTTGTTATCGCCTGCATGGCGTTGTCGTGAGTTCTCGATGGAAAAAGCAAAACAATCCCCGGCATCACTTGCAGGACCTTTTCGATCGTCGGTTGAAGCGTGGCCAATGCTTCCGAACTCCTTGCCTGGGCTGGAGCGAGTTTACCTGTTCCTATTGGGGGCCGTTTCGAGAGGGAATGACGGAAGTAGACACAGTTCTTTCATTGGAGATTCCCTCAATGCTTTTGGGTGTATGGGACAACCCGTCCTGCGGTCGGTACGGCCCAATATTCCGGCAGAATGTGAAGATAAGTGAGGGTGTATTGCAATACGCGATTCCGCAAGAGTGGCTGTTCGTGCAGGATCGGGAGGCGACGACAAATGCTCAATGAACTTCTGATCGTCGAACGTGGGGCGCGGCAAGCAGGTATCGACATGTGCGAGCGGCATCCAGATGTTAAAGATGCGGGAGGGAAGTCAACGCTTATAGTGCAACTTGATGAGCAGGGACGTGTCGAATGCGTCCGACCGGTCCCGCCTGGGGTTACGGCTTGGACGCTGCGGGACGGACAGCACAATAGCTTCCCTTTCGTCCAACCCGGCTTTCCTCTTTGGGTTCTCCCGGGTGGCGATGAGCAGAGGGATAGGGTCTTGGAAAAGAAGAAAGACGGCCGTAGGGGGGAGTTACTCTCTCTATCAAGTAAGTCTCGATGGAATGCAAGCGCATTCTCGGATTGGCCCGGCACCGGTTTATTACAGCGCCTGCGCGAAAGAGGGAAACAGTTGGGTGGCCTCAAGAAGACCGATGCAGCTTTGGTCCGTATCACGATCGGTCGCTTTTTTCGTGCTTGTCGTTTAGGGTCGCAACGTCTATTGGAAGGCGTAGCGAACGCGCTCATTGAGAATCTTGGGCAGACCGCCCAGGAACACTGGATAAATATTGCCGTCGCGCTACTGATAGGCAAGAAAGACAGAGGAAGATGGAAATGTGACGGTGCTTTGCTTTTTGAGGCTGCAGGGTATCCAGTGTGTATTGCTGATCGAAGGCTGGTCGCGCCTGTAAGCAAAGCGCTACAGACTTATGGTGATGATAGTGCGCAAGATCAGAAGTTCGGGCTCTGTGGGCTGACGGGAGCCAAAGGTAAAGTGCTAACAGGAAATTTTCCACAGCCTAAGCTACCGGCGGGGCTGGGTCAAACATATCTGTTCTCAAAGAACAGGGAGATACCGGCAAACGATCGATATGGTCGTTTCTCGGCCGAGGCAATGCCCGTCGGACAGGAGACAGTAATGCGGCTGGATGGCGCGCTCAGGGCGCTTACATGTGACGACCGCAAGAACAAAACATGGCGCGCGATTCCGGGTGAAGCTCCAAAGCAGAACGATTTGCTGCTCGCATTCGTCGACGATGCTCCCGACGCCCCGGTGGCCGCACTTCTGGCGGAAAATGATGTGGGAGAGGATTTTTCCGAAGAAGAATCTAACTCAATTTCCGATGCTGCTAAGTCGGTTGCGGCGTTTGAAAAGAGGACCGAGAGATTGATTGAATCTGTACAGGGAAGAGTGACCGACCTCCACAAGAAGGTGAATCTGGCTATTCTTCGAAAGCTTGATCAGGCCAATCGTAAGGTCGTCTATGCAAGTGCGACGACGGTCGCCGACCTCTATAACGCCGCGACAACATGGGTCGCGGGTGAGCGGAACGTGCCACCGTCGCTGACGTTGCCGGTCCTGCGAAAGGGTGAACACAAACCACGTCCGATGGAGCCGCCGCATATCGCGCCGCTAGGGCTCATTGCCTTCAGCAGGAAGATTTTTGTCCGCGGTGGAACAGAGCCACAGGAACTCGTCGGTCTTCCAACGAGCGAAACGCTCAGGTTCTTTCTCGACCCAACCGGAGACGGCGATTTTTCGGCGCGCCGTCGAGCAGAACGAGTGTTACGGCTCGTGTTGACCCGACGGGGGACGCTTGTGGCAGGGACGGCGCATGCTTTGCGGCGCGGGTTTAATTCCTCAAAGGTTTATGATCGCCGTGAGGCGTTGCGGACCATAACACTTCTTGGAATTTTGCTCTACAAACTTGATCGCGACAAGGAGGCATACATGAACGAAACGGCATTCAAGCTCGGGCAACTGTTAGCAGCGGCAGATGTCGTTCATGCCGGCTACTGCGCCGATGTCCGGGATGGAGACGTGCCGCCGTCGCTCCTGGGCAACCAGGTCTTCGTCATGGCACAATGTGCTCCGCTTAAGGCACTTGCAACGCTTTGCCGTCGCTGGAAACCCTATGACGGCTGGGCGAAGAAAGCTGCCCATCAACCGAAGCGTATTGAAAAGCTACTTCTGAGTGAAAAGAAAGATGAACGGCAGCGCGCTTGGGATGTGAAAAAGGCCCTGCGTTATGCGCGGGAAATGGGGCCGTTGGCCGCTGAACTTGCGTCGGCTTTGGAAGGCAGCCGCGTGGATGACACCTTTCGTGCGGAACTGCTATTGGGCTATATGGCGGGTTTTCCCAAGGCACAGAAAGAAGATATTGGTGTTCAAGATCCAAGTCAAACACAGGAGGACTGATTCATGGAATCCAATCACAAGAACAATAGTGCGCCATTCAATCGAGGCACCGGTCTGCTGATCATCGAGGTGCGGTACAGCAACCCCAACGGCGACCCTGACGCTGAGGGGGAGCCGCGCACGATCGATCCCGATGGTCTGGGATTGATTTCCCCGGTCTCCTTCAAGCGTAAGCTCAGAGATCTCGTTGCGAACAAGGACGGCTTTGCGTGGGTATCAGCCAAGCAATCCCTCCAGCTTGAAGCCGAGGGTGACCAGCGCAGGATCCTGGTCAATACACGCCGCGGTCTTGGCCAGACCACAGAACCAAGATCGGTGAAGGCGAAGTACAACATATTGGAAACGCGATTCCGTCCGCGTGGTCAAATCAAGCTGATGAATGCTTTCGATTTCGGCGCCGAGTTCTGGGATGCTCGACTATTCGGGAATACGTTTCTCGAAAGTCTCAAGGAGGGCGATCAGGATGCGGAAGAATCAGCGAAGGACCAGACAAAGAAAGATAAGTCCAGCAAACTCGAGGAACTCGAAAAGCGCGAGCACTTCATCAGCACTGGTGCCGTGCAGTTCGGGCCGGGGATTAGCGTCGCTCCGGTGTCCGTTATTCGAGACACTTGGACCAATAAAGCGGGAGTAGAGGAGGGCAAGGAACGCGGGATGGCGCCGATGGCATGGCGCGTGGTGCAGCATGCGGTATACGTCATGCCCTTTTTTGTAAACTCCTGCATGGCAACAAAGACCGGTTGCGGGTTGAACGACCTCAAGTTGATGCAGTTCATGATCCCGTACGCTTATCCTCTGAATCCGTCCGTGGCGCGACCGCATGTTGAGATTCGCCACGCTTGGTACGCAGAACACAAGTCGCCGCTTGGTTCCTGTCCAGATTCGCTGATTATTGATGCATTGACGCCGAAAAAGACCAAAGGCGCGGAAGATGAGCCTTCTACGTCGATCGACGAATATGAGCCCATTCTGCGAGAATTACCAGAGGGCGTTCGGAATCGGCTGGAAAGCTTTGAAGACTTGTGCATGAAACAATGGGGCTGAGATATGGCGCGAGATCGTAACGACCAACAACTCCTGGCGCACTCGCCGTCGAAAGGGGGCATGCCGGGAGATCCGTATCAGCGGCACGTCAATGGCGTGCGGTGCGGGGCGCGGGAGCGGGCGGAGGCGATGCTTCGTTACGCTTCCAATCTCCCATTGGGAATATTGGAATCCATCGAGGCCGCCGCGATATTCCACGATTTAGGCAAGCTTGATCCTGAAATTCAGGCTGTCTTTCGGAAAGGCCGGGGACACAGCCTCAGGTGGGACCACATCGACGCCGGCGTAGCTTACCTGTCGCACGAACAGAATTGGATGGCGGCCTGGTTGGCGCGGGCGCACCATTCGCCCGGACTTCCTGAGTGGGCAGATCAATTCGTTGATGGCCGACGACTACGAGGTCGTCGTCGAGATGACGAAACGAAAGAAAGATACGATGAACAAATCGAGCATACTGATTTGATGATCAAACTATATCTCAGCCTACACGAAGCTATTGTTGGGCCTTACGCAGTCCAACGACGATGCCCAATCCATGGGTTGGCGATGCGATTGGCGCTCTCGTGCCTCGTCGACGCCGACCATGCGGACAGCGCATTTTACGACACCGGTCGGCTTGCACCTGCCGCCCCAAACCAGCGCTGGGACGAACGGCTGAACGCCTTGTGCGAGTATGTACGGTCTCTGCCCGTTGGGGAAACCGATGCCGAGCGTGCGCGCAACCAGCGTCGTAGCGATTTCTTCGAAGGCTGTTTGAGATCCGAAATCAATGACCCGTTGGTGGCTTGCGAAGCTTCCGTCGGTCTAGGCAAAACAACTGCGGTGACCGCGTATCTCATGCGGCGAGCACTCGATGAAAAAAAACTTCGGCGTCTGATCATTGTTGCGCCTTTCACAAACATCCTTACCCAGATTGCGGATCGCTTACGCAAGGCGCTCGTTTTGCCGGGTGAACAACCCGATCAGGTAATCATCGAGCACCATCACCGGGCGGACTTCTCGCATCGCGATGATCGTGAACTCGCGGTGCTTTGGGGTGCTCCTATCGTGCTAACCACGGCAGTAAGTTTTTTCGAAACGCTCGCCGCCTGCGACCCCGCGTCCTTGCGCAAGCTTCACGCGGTGCCTGGCAGCGCAATCTTTTTGGATGAGGCGCACGCGGCCTTGCCAACACGGCTCTGGCCCCAAAACTGGAAATGGATGCGGGAACTTGCGGAGCAGTGGGGCTGTCGCATTGTCCTTGCCAGCGGCTCACTTGTACGTTTTTGGGAGCATCATGACATCGTCGATGGACCGATGAAACTGCCTGAATTGATGCCATCGGATCAACTCCAAGGAGTGGTGCATGATGAACAGCGTCGGGTGAAATTCGCCGAAGCTGCAAGCGGACGGGTTCTGAAGGTCAACGAGTTGATCGGTCTCGTGAAGAATGCACCAGGACCCCGACTGGTGATTCTGAACACGGTGCAGAACGCCGCCATAGTGGCCAAGGCTATGCGTGACTCCGGACTGGATGTTCTGCATCTGTCAACGGCCTTGACGGCCCACGATCGGAAGATCATTTTAGCCCGTATCGAAAGGAGACTATTATTTGATTTTGGGGACTGGACATTAGTCGCGACGAGTTGTGTCGAGGCGGGTGTTGATCTTTCATTCCGCTGTGCCTTCCGCGAACGATTTGCCGCCGCTTCAACTATCCAGGTGGGTGGAAGGGTTAATCGTCACGGAGAGTACAGTGAACACGGCGGTGGGATAGTTTATGATTTTGCCCTCGCTGACGAAGGAATAACGCAGCATCCAGCGGCCGATGTTTCAGCCGACGTATTGCGAGAATTATTGGTTGAAGGCAAATTGAACCGAGATAATCCAGCCGATCTGGTGACGCTGGCCATGCGAGAGGAGCTGAAGCGAAATGGCGGCCTTCCCTCCGACCTGTTGGTGAAAGCCGAGTCAGAACGGGATTATCCGAAAGCGAAAGAACTTGCTCGGGTTATCGACGCCGATACCCGTTTCGTGGTCATTGATCCGCATCTAAAAGAACTATTAAGGAAGCATATACCCGTCGATTTCAGGGCTTTGCTCGAAGGCAGTGTTCAAGTGTGGGCCCATAAGATTGAGAAATTGGGTCTGGAGCGATTGCACGGTCACAGAGATATCTATGCCTGGAACGATACTTATGATCCTGATTTCCTCGGGTATATGAGTGCAGTGCTCAGGAACGAAGAATTCTTGCGTGATAAGGAAGCATGGATTGTCTAATGTCCCCCTGAAGAAGAGCTTGTTCCTAAGTCCGTGTCGCAGCACATCGCGTTCTGCGAGCGCCAGTGTGCCCTGATCTATACGGAGCAGGTTTGGTCTGAAAACTGCCTGACCGTGGAGGGAAAGATCGTGCATGAGCGCATACACGGAACAGACCAGCACATGATAAATGCTAATGGGCCTACTTTCCAATAGCCGACGAGGCGATACAGAATGACTGATCAAAAAGAATTCCCGCAGCTCATCCCTCCCCACGGCGGATACCGCGATCTGAAGTCTTACCAGATGGCGGAGATCATCTTTGATGCCACCGTCGTATTCTGCGACCGGTTCATCGACCGCCGCTCCCGCACCCACGACCAGATGGTGCAGGCGGCGCGGAGCGGCAAACAGAATATCGCCGAAGGCAGCGTGGCCTCGGGCACCTCGAAGAAGACCGAGCTGAAGCTCATCGGTGTGGCGCGGGCAAGCCTTGAGGAACTGCTCCTCGATTTTCAAGACTATTTGCGGCAGCAGGGCCTGGCGCTCTGGCCCAAAGACCACCCGACAGCGCTCGAAGTGAGAGCGCTGTCGTATAGGTCCGACAGGTCCTATTCGACCTATAAGACATATTTTGAGGCGAAGGAGTCTGAAACCGCGGCTAATGCCGCGATCTGCCTGATCCACCAGGCCAACTACCTCCTCGATCAGCAACTACGGGCCCTGGAAAAGGAGTTCCTAAAAGAGGGCGGCTTTACGGAAAGGCTCTATCGTGTCAGGTCCCAGGTCCGCAGCAGCAAGAGGCAAAAGGAATGACCTACGCTGAAGACGACCTCATCCAACTGTCATCCTTGCAGCACTATGTGTTCTGTCCCCGTCAGTGCGCCCTCATCCATATCGAGCAGATTTGGGATGAGAATCGGCTGACTGCGGAAGGTCGGATCATGCACGAGCGGGTGCATGAGGCGGATCGAGAGTCGCGGGGCAAGGTGCGCATCGAGTATGGGGTGCCGGTGCGGTCGTTACGGCTGGGGTTAATCGGTAAGGCCGATGTGGTGGAGTTCCACCAACTACCAGGCGACAGATGGCAGCCCTTTCCGGTGGAATACAAGCGCGGAAAACCAAAGCCGGATGATTGCGACCGGGTGCAGCTATGCGCTCAGGCAATGTGTTTGGAGGAAATGTTGGCAGTCGAGGTCCCCAGCGGAGCGCTTTTTTACGGGAAAATCCGCCGGAGGCAGGATGTGGTCTTTGATGAATCCTTGCGGCGTAAGGCCGAAGAGACTGCCCAGAAAGCGCGTGCGCTGATCGAGTCCGGGAAAACCCCGCCACCGGTTTTCGGAAAGAGGTGCAAGAGTTGCTCTTTAGTGGCGGAGTGCTTGCCCAAGACCATCGAGAAGAAGCCATCGGTGGGGCGTTATCTGTCCAAAGTGGTAGGTGAGTCATGAAGAAGCACCTGAATACTCTGTTTGTCACCACCCAGGGCGCTTATCTCGCCAAAGAGGGGGAGACCGTCGTAGTTAAGGTGGAGCAGGAGGTCCGCCTGCGCCTACCGATCCATACCCTGGGCGGCATCGTGTGCTTCGGCAATGTGGCCTGCAGCCCGTTTCTCATGGGTTTCTGCGCCGAGAACGGCGTTGGCTTGAGCTTCCTTACTGAGCAGGGCAGGTTCCTGGCACGGGTGCAGGGGCCGGTAGCAGGGAATGTCCTGCTGCGCCGAGAGCAATACCGGAAGGCGGATGACCCGACTTTTTCTGCAGGTATGGCAAAGGCAGTGCTTACGGGGAAGATTGCCAATTGTCGAACTGTACTGCAGCGAGCGATGAGGGACCATTCCGAGAAGCTGGATGCGGATAAGGTCGCCTATGCGGCAAAACGACTCAGTCATCACTTAGAGTTGGTAAACCGGGAGACATCTTTGGAGGTGCTGAGGGGGATCGAAGGGGATTCGGCCCATGTTTACTTCAGCGTCTTCGATCAGCTGATCGTGGCGCAGAAAGAGGCGTTTTCCTTTCAGGAGCGCAATCGCCGCCCGCCTCTCGATCATGTCAATTGCCTGCTGTCTTTCCTGTACACCCTTCTGGTGCACGATGTTCGTTCGGCGCTCGAATCGGTGGGCTTGGATCCGGCGGTAGGTTTCCTACATCGCGACCGTCCCGGAAGACCGGGACTGGCCCTCGACCTCATAGAGGAGTTCCGTCCCTTTCTCGCGGACCGACTGGCCCTTTCGTTGATCAACCTTCGCCAGGTTCAGGAGAGAGGCTTCAAGAAATCGGATTCCGGCGCGGTGCTCATGAACGATGATACCAGAAAGACCTTGCTGGTGGCCTATCAGGAAAGAAAGCAGGAGGAGATGGTGCATCCGTTTCTCGATGAGAAGGTGAGCATCGGGTTGCTGTTTCATGTTCAGGCATTACTCCTTGCTCGCTACCTGCGCGGCGATCTGGATGGCTACCCGCCCTTCATCTGGAAATAGGAGGACGGCACTATGTTTGTCTTGGTCAGCTATGATGTCGCTACCCAGGGAAGCGGTGGCGCTCGGCGCCTGCGCCGAGTGGCAAAGGCATGCCAGGACATTGGGCAACGGGTACAGTATTCCGTTTTCGAGTGTATCGTCGATCCGGCACAATGGACAGTCCTGCGGCAAAAGTTGATTGATATCATCGATCCCGCGCAAGATAGCTTGCGGTTCTATTTCTTGGGCTCCAATTGGAAGCATCGCGTCGAGCATGTAGGAGCAAAGAAGGCTCTCGACCAGGAAGGTCCGCTCATTGCCTGAATCGCTTCCGCGGACCTGAAGCGGACATGGTTTTGCCGGGGGGTTCGCAGCATGCCTAATGATTCGAAATTATTGGCTTTTTTTAGGCGATGACCTTGATAACCAATCTGCAATGTCGATCCAAGTGGAGTTCCGCGGATTGGTGAAAATCGATGCAGAAGATTAAAGAAGTTAGGAGTATACGGTCGCCCCCTGCGCGGGGGCGTGGATTGAAACCTCACCGAAGCCATCACGTCCCCAACCGAGATCGCCGTCGCCCCCTGCGCGGGGGCGTGGATTGAAACCGTTCAGGGCGCAGGGATTGGCAGCACAGTCATTGTCGCCCCCTGCGCGGGGGCGTGGATTGAAACCACCTCCAGGCCAGCTCCCCTGCCATCAACGCCGTCGCCCCCTGCGCGGGGGCGTGGATTGAAACGTCACATCAGTCCAGATAACGAGCCCCGCCCCATGTCGCCCCCTGCGCGGGGGCGTGGATTGAAACGTTCCGGTAAAGCTAAAACCAGTAATGCGTACTGGGTCGCCCCCTGCGCGGGGGCGTGGATTGAAACATTCACCTCCCTCGACATCCCCCTCCGCTATGGCGTCGCCCCCTGCGCGGGGGCGTGGATTGAAACGTGTCTG
>Ga0315274_10007514_pt1 | contig 15776 bp, 8 predicted proteins | sample YL17G02_20_MG_FD_203700 | JGI IMG/M metagenome (GOLD analysis project Ga0315274, IMG submission 203700) | Sediment microbial communities from Yellowstone Lake, YNP, Wyoming, USA - YL17G02_20 | ecosystem: Environmental > Aquatic > Freshwater > Lake > Sediment | place: USA: Wyoming | collected... | reverse complement strand
AACCGGTCATCATCACGCCGGACATCAAAGGAGTGTACAGGATTGAAGTTGGTGCGCTCGAACCGGCGGCCAAGCCCGGCCGCTACGCGATCGAGCTCAAGATGCAACATCCTTCGGCGACTACGCTCGCCGGCAAAGTCGATCAGCTCTTTGTCCTCTGGGACAGGAAGGATTCCCCCGGGGCCGCCCTAGCAGTTATCAAGGATGGCAACATCGTCCACGCACGCGGCTATGGATCTGCAAATCTTGAGTACGATATCCCCACCACTCCGTCAACCATCTTTCATGTCGCTTCCGTTTCGAAACAGTTCACCGCGTTCGCCATCACGCTGCTTGCCCACCAAGGGAAGCTTTCGCTCGATGATGATATCAGGAAACATCTGCCGGAGATGCATGACTTCGGAACACCGATCGCTATTCGGCATCTCATCCATCATACGAGTGGACTTCGAGACCAATGGGAATCGCTCGCGATCGCCGGTTGGCGACTCGACGATGTCATCACGAAACAACACATCCTGAGAATGGCGTGGAGGGCAAGGGAGTTGAATTTCGGCCCGGGCTCAGAGTTGCTGTACTGCAACACCGGCTACACGCTCCTTGGAGAAATTGTTGAGCGAAAGACCGGCATGTCGTTGAGGGCGTTTACGGATTCAGCGATTTTCAAACCTCTCGGTATGACAAACACCCACTTTCACGATGATCACCAAATGATCGTGCGAAACCGTGCATACTCGTACGCGCCCGACCCCACAGGAGGATTCCGTTACTCGCCCCTGAACTATGCCAACGTTGGAGCGACAAGTCTCTTCACTACCGTTGAAGACCTCGCTCGATGGGTCAAGAACTTCGAGGACGGCGCCGTCGGAGGCATGGAGGTCATTCGTCAGATGCATGAGAGGGGAATTTTGACAAAGGGAGATACCATCGACTATGCGTTCGGTTTGAGCCATGGCACCTACAAGGGATTGAAAACCATAGCGCACTCAGGGGCCGATGCAGGCTACCGATCCGTCATCGTCCGTTTCCCCCAACAGCGCTTTGCTGTCATCATTCTGAGCAACCTCGGTTCGTTCAACCCCATGGGCATGGCACAGAAGGTCGCCGACATCTATCTGGCTCAACAGTTCCCGGAGGAGAAGCGGCTCGGTTCACCGGCGCCTCGACCTTCGGTGTCGGTTGACACGACTCTTCTCCGTTCTTACACAGGAATGTTCCAGTTGCGGCCGGGTTGGGTTCTTTCCATCACGAAGCGGAATGATACTCTGATGGTCCAGGCGACGGACGAGCCTTCCTATCCGATGAGGGCTGAGTCCGCGACTCGGTTCTTCGTTGAAGCATACAACAATGCTGTCACCTTCTTGCCCGATGACAAACGGTTGGTCAACACGCTGGCATATCGCGGGATTAAAGCTCAAAGAGTGCAAGAATGGTCTCCTTCTGAGGAAGGATTGAAGGAATTCACCGGTTGCTACTACAGCGACGAGCTTCAAACGACGTACACCCTCCAGATCCAGAACGGAACGCTCGTCGCGATCCACCAGCGGAACGATGACGTCATTCTGAAGCCGACAATTACGGATCAGTTCTTGGGGAACCGGTGGTGGTTCAGGGGAGTGCAGGTTCTCCGAGATGATCAGCGCAGGGTTTCAGGGGTCGCGGTGTTTGGAGGCCGAGTGCGGAATCTCAAGTTTGTCAAGAGAGAGTGTCCGTGAGGAGATGTTGCGTACTCGAGCAGCGTAACTGAACTCGAAACCCAAGCGTCGCCTTCATTTGAGGAGCTGCTTCTCATTCTGCGCTTAGCTGACTCACGTCATTTGTCAGCGTCCTGCCCAAGCGCGACTGTCTGCTCAATCGTAGACTGCGTACCCACACTCTGTTCCTTTGATAAAGGTAATGCAGCGATCCCAGAGATCTGTCTGCTGATAAAAGCTTGATGTGAGATGACGGTGGCTGGATGCTAACAAGAAGTCGGTGCTACAACCATGAAGAGCACTGTTCACTACAAAACAAGGCGGCGCTTGCCTTTTGACATAAAAGCGGGGGCCCGAACTTTGCGGCAGTCACAACCTTTCATCGAGTCTCAGAAATGGTAATTGGATAGCAGTTCGGCGTAGAGGGTACTCCGTCGACGTACTCCATGTCACTCCAATTCGTCGCAGCAATTTCAAAAGACTCCATCTTGACAAAACCCGAATTAATCTCAATATTCGTCGCGTGAGAGCAGGTCAGAATATCCACAAACGAACATTGAACGCTGAATCATGAAGTGAAGCTTCTGCGCCGGCCACTTCGGCGTTCCTGTCCGACGGGCCAGCCACACATCGGTCTGGCGGGCAGGCGGGCGATATCAGAAAACTGAGAACTGGAATCGACGATCTTTCACACCTTGAATCCTAAGAGGCAGGTATTGCAATGTATCCCGTTGCAGGAACAACATCGTTCATCCTCCTTCATATTTCAACGCGAATTCAATCAGAAAGCCATTTCGCTTTGAAAGGGAGGTCAGAAAAAAAGAACCGGTAGATAGCATCAATAGAATAACTGAAAGGTGACGTCGTGTCCCGAATGCCGAGAAGCCACTTGAGGAATTTCTCAATGAAACGACTTGTGTTTGTTCTCGTGTCGATAATTTTTGCTCACGGCCAATTCATCCCCGTTGCTTACACGCAACAGAAACTGGCCCAGACCGGATTCGATTTCCTGAGCGTCGGCACCGACGCCCGTGCAACAGGCATGGGAGAAGCATTTACTACGATGGAAGGGTCCTCAACGGCAATGCTTTACAATCCTGCCGGCATAGCCGGGGTCAGCTCCTACATCGATCTTTCCATGAACCAGCTGAAGTGGATAGCCGATATCAAGTACTTCTCCGGCACTATCGCTATTGCCCCGTACGATGGAAAATACGGTGTCGTGGGAGTCAGTGCAATGAACGTCAACTACGGAGAGTTCAAGTTCACCCGCGTCGCGCAGAACGAGCAAGGCTATGTCGATATCGAAGGGTGGCCGAAGCCAAGCGCGTATGTTGTCGGCCTCGGTTACGGAAAGGCACTCTCGAACCAGTTTTCCGTCGGAGGACAGGTAAAGTATGCGTACCAAAGTCTTGGAAAGAGCTTCGTGCCCGTCTACAAACAGGTTACTGATAGCACCGGCAAATCACGGAGGGACACGACGCTGGTGGATCGGGACTATGCGGTTGGCGTCATGGCATTTGATTTTGGGACGATCTACAAGACGGGGCTCAAGAGTCTCGCCTTTGGAGTCTCCATCAACAACTTTTCCCGGGAGATCAGGTACGAACGTGAGAGCTTTCAGCTTCCCCTCTCGTTCAAGATTGGCATCTCCATGAACCTTATGGACCTCGTCCCGGATCTTGCCGACGATCATTCGCTTTATGTTTCTGTCGATGCGGTTCACCCGCGCTCGTATGCGGAGTTCCTGAACATCGGCGGTGAGTATATCTATGCCAACACCGTCGCGCTGCGGCTCGGATACATCACGCATCACACAGACTACGGCCTCACCGCCGGCCTCGGCGTGCGCAAGTTCGGCGTCGCTGTCGACTACTCCTATATGCCACATAAGATCTTCAACGACATCCAAAGGTTCTCAGTCAAGTTTTCATTGTAAGTTCACTCCTGAGGATCGGAGTGCAATTCATTCGAGTGTTACGTCACAGAGGAGTTTAAACATGAGGAATGCTACGCTGTTGGCCCTCTCATTGATCGTATGTTTCTCCGCTTCCCTTTTTGCCGGAACGCACGGGAAGATCGCCGGGCGAGTGACCGATGCGGAGAACGGACAGCCGCTTCCCGGGGTCGATGTGATGATCGAAGGAACGACCATGGGGGCATCGACGAATGTCGACGGTTACTACACGCTCCTGAACGTCCCACCGGGCACCTACACCGTCAAGTTCAGCATCATCGGTTATGCAAAAACCAGCGTCAGGGATGTCCGGGTTGTGATCGATCTGACATCGACTGTCAACGCAGAGCTGCGTCCGACAACTCTGGTCACGGAGGAAGTTGTCGTCACCGCGCAGCGTCCCATTGTGACGAGGGATGTCTCCGCCAGCCAGTTTAACATACAGACGAAGAACGTCGAGACGATGCCGGTCCAGACGGTGACGGAGGTACTCACGCTGCAGGCCGGTATCCAGGAAGGAAGTGACGGCATCGTGGTGCGCGGCGGGGGCACGAACCAGACCATCTTCATCGTTGATGGCTTCGTACTGAACGATGAACGCTCGAATATTCCGTACCGAGCGGTCGGCTTGTCTGCCACGCAGGAAATTCAGGTACAAACGGGTGGCTTCAACGCGGAGTATGGGAACGTCCGGTCCGGCGTCGTCAACGTCGTTACAAAGGAAGGAGGGCGGGCTCACTATAACGGCACATTCAACGTGCGGTATCGCTCGCCCGCGCCGAAGCACTTCGGCATATCCCTCTATGATAAGAACTCGTACTTCAATCGCCCGTATACCGATCCCGCGGTCTGCTGGACCGGGACGAAGAACGGTGCGTGGGACATCAACACACAGAATCAGTTTCCGTACTTCCAGGGATGGAACGCCGTCTCCCTGGCCACGGTTCAGGACAAGGATCCGTCGAACGACCTGACGCCAGAAGGGGCGAAGCGGTTGTGGGAGTGGCAGCGCCGCCGCACTGGCGACATCGACAAACCGGATTACGTCATCGATGTCGGATTCGGCGGTCCGGTCCCATTGATCGGCGAAGGGCTCGGAAATCTTCGCTTCTACATTTCACATTTCAATGAGCGCGAGATGTTCATCTTTCCTCTTTCGCGCGACGCGTTCACGGACAGCCACACTCAGTTGAAACTCTCAGCCGACGTCGCCTCTACCATGAAGCTCACGCTCATCGGTCTGTACGGAGAGCAACACTCGGTGTCGCCATATGATTGGACAACCGCGCCGACGGGTTACCTGATGCGAAGCCAATCGGAGGTCGCGGACCTTCTCAGCAGTACGGCCGGTATGAACATATTGTACATGCCAGGCTACTACAGCCCGAGCTCGGTTTATCGCTACACGGTTGGCGCAACCCTAACGCATATGCTCAGCTCCACCACGTTCTATGAGGTCGCAGCACAGCGCAATTCGAGCCGGTACAACACTTTTCAAATGACGACCCGCGACACAGCAAAGGTTAACCAGCCGGTCCCTGGAATCTTCGTCGACGAGGCACCGTACGGGTACTGGGGATACAGTACAGGAGCAATCGATGGAGTCATGAGCACGGGAGGATGGATGAACCTGGGACGTGACCAAAGCGTCAACTCTTCCACCTCTCTTCGATTCAGCATTACGAGTCAGGTTGACCAGGATAACCAGGTCAAGGCCGGGTTCCAGTTCACCTACGACGATCTCAACATCAACTCCGGCACCTACAGCCCATCGATGACGACATGGACCCGAAGCATGACGTACCATGTGTTCCCGTACAGGCTCGGCGTGTATGCTCAGGACAAACTCGAGTTCCAGGGCTTCATCGCGAACATCGGCGTTCGACTCGATTATTCCCATCCCAATGGCGAGTACTACGATCTTGACCTGTACGACCCTCTCTTCAGTCAGGGATTGGGAAAGCAGATTGAGGAAAACGCGCCGAAAGAAAAGGCAGAGGCGGAGTTCTACATCAGCCCGCGCCTAGGGATCTCCCATCCTATCACTGAGAACTCTAAACTGTATTTCAACTACGGCCACTTCCTCTCAGAGCCTTCGTCAACGTACCGGTTCCGCTTGCAGCGGGAGTCGAATGGCCTGGTGACATACATCGGCAACCCGAATATGACTCTCGAGAAGACGGTCTCCTACGAGCTCGGCTTCGAACAAAACGCCTTTGACATGTTCTTGATCAACCTTGCCGCGTACTACAAGGACGTCACGCACCAACCCGGCTGGATATACTACCAGAACATCAATACGTCGATTCACTACTCCAAGGCCGCCAGCAACAACTACGAGGACAAGCGCGGCTTCGAAGTGACATTGACGAAGATCGGAGGAGCATGGATCAGCGGCCTCATCAATTATACGTACGATGTGCAAAGCTCGGGTTACTTCGACCTCAGAGAGTACTACCAAGATGTGAACAAGCAACGAAGCTACCTCCAGTTGAACCCGTATCAATCGAAGCCTCACCCGCGTCCGTACGCCAGAGCGAATATCGCCATCCGGACGCCCGATACGTTTGGGCCGACGATCATGGGTTTCAATCCGCTTGCGGGATGGAGCCTGAGCATTCTCGCTGATTGGCAGGCGGGCAGCTACGCCACGTACAATCCGAACTCGATTCCGGGCGTTGTCGACAATGTTCAATGGGCAGACTGGTCCAACGTCGACATACGGTTGATGAAGATGGTCCGTCTCTCTGATTACGAGATCCAGTTGTACATGGATGTTCAGAACGTGTTCAACTTGAAACACCTCAATTACGCAGGGTTTGCAGACAACTACGATAACCAGGACTACATGGCGTCACTTTGCTTCTCGTGGATGGAAGGGGACAAGAAAGGGAACGACCGGATCGGCGAGTACCGTCCTAATGGCGTGGCATTCGACCCGCTCGAACCGAACCCGAACAACGATCCCGCCATCAGCGCGCGCAACCAGGCACGAAAGGACAAGAAATCGTACATCAACATGCCGAATATCGAATCGATCACGTTTCTCAATCCGCGGAGCTTCCTGTTCGGCGTCAGACTCAGTTTCTGATTTCGCTTCTTGATTTGATCATAGGGAGAAGAACGATGTTTGTCACTCGTCGATACGCAGTCATTGTTGCCATGGCAGCTTCCTGGCTGTACTCAACGTCTTCACTGACAGCGCAGGTTCCGGAGACGCAGAAACGCTACGTGCGCGTCGGCACCCTCCAGAGCCGGTTCACGGCATACGGCTCAGAACGAGCCTGGAACGATGTATACTACGAAGGTCTCACGTGGCCGTCCGACTACAATTATCAGGACAATTCGGTCATCGAGCGGCAGTGGATCGGCTGCCAGGACTTCACGGATTCCAAGAGCCAGCACTGGGAGAATTATTGCGTCGCGTTCATTCAGGCGTTTGCTGGAATCTCTCTCTTCCCCATGCAACACAAACAGACGGCGAAGATAGACCTTCCCACGGTGTACGTGGATGGCAACGACATCAGTGCTCCCTACAAAGGGGAGATTGATGAGATTGATCCCAACCAGGTTCCCGACCGCATCGTCACGAACATCGTGAACACGTCGATGGGCGTTACGATGACGCGCCGCATCCTTGCCTTCAGCCAGCAGTACCACGACAATTATTTCATCAAGGAGTTCACGTTCAAGAATACCGGCTATGTCGACGCAACAACCAAAAAGGTGTTGAACGCTCCGGTGAAAGGATTCAGGTTTGGGTTTGGCATCCGGTACAGCGTCAGCCGTGAGGGGGCCTTCAAGATTGCCGACGGACAGGACTGGGGCAAGCACACATGGGTCACGAGGCGCGGTGAGGATTACACCCAGCATGCAAACGACAAGCTGACGGAAGCAGGCCCGATTCCGCAGTGGCTCCGTGCCGGGTTCTGCTGGGCAGGGCAATCGGCGGTCAACTCGTTCGACAACATTGGCGGGCCGGCCCGTACCACGGATGGCCGGCTCTGCGCGCCACAATTCGCGGGGATCGTGACGCTCCATGTCGATAAGAGCACTACCAACAAGGCCGATGACCCGAGCCAGCCCAATACTCTCGGCTGGCACGCTGGCGATACGTATCCGGGCCTGGGCGACATGACGATCGGCACGTTGCCATATCACATCGACCTGTACAAGATGTTGAGCGGCGTACCATACAAAGGCCTTGGGAATCCGACGGAGCGTATGGACGAGGTCTACATGGCGACGAAACCAGACCCATGGAACATTCACGGTGATGGCGGCGGAACGAACCTCTGGATCAACTATGGCCCCTTCGACCTGAACCCGGGCGACAGCGTCGTGATCGTGATGGCTGAAGGGGTTGCAGGATTGAATCGCGACGCGTGCTGGCAGATCGGCAGGCGGTGGAAGCAGGCGTACGACAACTCGAACGACAAAGGGCCGTTTGGTCTGCCGAACGGCTCGACAACCACTGACAAGGATGTTTACAAGGATGCGTGGGTGTACACCGGTAAGGATTCGATCATGCAGACATTCAGCAGGGCGAAGCGGAACTACGATCTCGGCTACCAAATCCCGCAACCGCCCCTGCCGCCACCTCTGGTTGATGTGACTTCCGGTGGCGACCGGATCAGCCTCGCCTGGGACCCCAGCCCGTCCAAGAACAGCCCCGGCTTCGGCGGCTACAAGATCTTTCGTGCCACCGGCAAACCCGATACGACCTATACCGAGATCGCCAGCGTAGGGCCAGGGACCACCATGTTTGATGACGTGACAGCGCAACGAGGCTTCTCGTACTACTACTATATTTCGGCATACAGCGACGGGAGCAACAATACATCGGGCGGACCAAACCCGGCAGGCATCCTCCTGAGCAGCCGATTCTACACGAAGACCAACCAGCCTGCATATCTGCGCCGGAAGGCCGGCGAGAGTCTCTCCGGGATCCGCATCGTTCCCAATCCATACAACATTGCGGCGGCGGACATGCAGTACCCAGGAGAGCCGGACAAGATCATGTTCCTGAATATTCCCGGCCACTGCCTCATCAGGATATACACGGAAAATGGTGACCTGGTCAATACGATCAGTCACGAGAATGGAAGCGGAGATGAGACGTGGAACTCAAACACTTCGTCCCGCCAGGTTGTTGTGAGCGGTGTGTACATCGTCCACTTCAGCGTGACGCAGGACTATCTAGATCCGCAAACGAACCAGTTGAAGTACAAGAAAGGCGATACGGCGTATCAGAAGCTCATTATCATTCGTTGATCGAGGACTTCCACGCGAGTATCAGTGACCGTGGACGTATTCCGCTCAGCGATCGGCTGCCACTTCCCTCCTGCCTAATCAGACATAAAGAAAATCCCCCGGCTCGTCCGGGGGATTTTCTTTCGCGGCGGGGGCCCGCTCCTTCCCGCAGCCACAACCTTTCATCGAGTCTCAGAAATGGTAATTGAATAGCAGTTCGGTGCGCCGAGGTTCTCGTCCACGATCGAGATTTCCCACTCCGCTGGGGTCAGGCCAGCGAGAACCATAAGGCTAAGCGGTTTCCATACGCGGTAACGGTTCCAGCGGTTCTCCTTGACTTTGACGATGCTGACAAGCGGGTTGGAGGGGTTGATCAGATATAGTCGCATGGCGTACATTCACTCATGGATAGGGATTTGCTTTTTCTCCCTCTTTTCCCCAATGCTGGTTCAATGAATAGAATGTCGCAGCTACTATTCGTTGGCCTAGCGGCTTGATCTGCTTGTTCTATGAACCATAGTACCACCGTTCGGTGGAATCGCGCTCAAAGAGCAGGTATCTCTTGTCTGTCGTATCAATACCCGCGTCGTCCAATATCCAGGGGAGGCTCGACCCGCCCCAGCCTCTTGGCAGACATCTGCCACGTCGATACGCCCTAGTGGCCTTTTCGAACCGGATTGATTCTTCCGTTCTTCCTCTCGAAGGAACTAAGATGGATCGGGACCCGCCGGTTCTTTAGAGCTCTGACAAACGGATCATTCATCCAGACAACTTCCGTGCGGTAATGGCTCTTGCCGGAAGAATCGCGAGTGGTTGTCTTGATTTTCTTTGTGGCCCAATCGGCGAGCAACTCTTTGTAAAGAGGATTCTCATAGCCGCTAATAAACACCATACATCGTGCCCTTTTAGCCATCAAGAGAAGTTCTTTGTGAAACTCCTGAGTATTGTTATCGTGGTTGTATCCGTTCACTCTCTCTGCGAGATATGGCGGATCAAGATATACAAGTGAAGCAGGCCTTTTCAAAAAGGACCCAAAGAGTCTCAGGCCATCCATATGTTCAACCCGCACATTCCGTAGTCTCTCAACCACTCGGGATATTCTTTCGGGGAGATTGTACCATCTGCTCACCCTCGCTTCCATCGAGGTTCGGGCATACGAGTCAGAAAACGAGAACCCACCCTTCTCATCCCCAAAAACTCCATTAATTGCCATCATTGACGTCACAAGGAAACGGCGCGCCCTCTCAACCTTGGTGATACCCTTGTTACGCTGACGCGCGAGATCCAGTTCCAACCTTGAGTAAGGTGTGAGTGCCACTAACTCAATCAACCTTTCCGAATGATCACGCAGTTGCTTGAAAAGGTTCACGATCTCACCATCAATATCATTCACGATTTCAATCGGTGCCGGTTCCTTCATCAATGTCAAAGCTGCGGAGCCACAGAACACCTCCACCCAAGCGTTATGGGGAGGAAGATCGGCACACAGCTTTGCAGCGATGCGGTTCTTCGATCCAAAATAGCCGAATGGAGGAGCGATTCTCGCCATTCGTTTCGTCGGGACAGGCGCAGTCACACCGTTAGCTGAAACTGATACGATTGCGGAATCCTTTGCCATTTGTCCTCATTTGAGTAAACTTCAGAGTAGGGGTCACGGATTACCAGCATATCATCGACAGCGTAATCGCCCCTTCCTCTTACTGGAACTAGATAGAGATAGTAGGCCTCTCGGGCCTCCCGAGCAGTGTCGATCTCGTTGATTGTCCAGAAAAACCTTGTTGGGGACAAAGCCGAAACCGCTTTCACTTCTATCAGCCTGTCTTTCTCGGGAGTGGCATGCTCTGACCCTTCAAAGCTGCTAATATCGTAACCCACACCCACGTTTTCAACTGCCGTATGCTTTATGTTGTCTCTCAAGCAAGGGAAGTCTCTCAGCCTGTTTTGCTCATGCTCCAGGACTGCCAGTTCGGCCCCTTCTCCGATATCCTGCCGTTCCTTCAATAATCTGACGAAGGAATCCTTCGGGATGTCGTATGAAGGGCTTAGAAGGCGGTGACTCGCCACCGTCTGATCCGTTAAGATGTAGTCATTTTCCGCTGCATCATACTCTATCACTTCAAGCTCTATTAGCAGGTTTCTGAGATCTGCTTCTGCGATTCTCTGTTCCAGTGACGGCGCGAACCGGAGCGTTCCACCCTTCAAACCGAATCGCTGCAAATAGTCACGAACCTCCCTCCCGCCATCTTCTTCAAGAACCAACCTCTCAACGATCGTCTCACGACATCGTTTTTCAAAAGTCCTTCTGTCATACGATGGCTCAAACAACCCACCTAGTCTACCTGAAGTCCACAAGACGTCTGCAGATCTTCCAAGTATCTTCAACCGTTCGAGAAACAGAAGTGTATCCTCAAAGTAGGTTCCGCTTTCCAAATATCTGGATCTCAGAAACTCCACATCCCTTTTCTCATGAGAGAGTAAGACCAAAAGGAGCTTCACACAGTTCGAGAAGCATACGTTCTTCAGTTCCATGCCTCCTGCTCCCTCGTGATCTTCTCGTAGGCACGTAACTCCTCCTCATCCTCCTCAAACATATCGAGCGAGTAAATTGCACAATCCTCATCGATGATTCGACTCATACGAGCCGACTTTCTCTCCAATGCCCTCTTGATGTCCAAGTCGATAGTTTGTTCATATTGAAGAAAGTGATAGAAAGCCTCTTTCGTTTCCGACCCACCGACTCGATGTATTCGGTCGAGCGATTGCAGATATTGGGCGCAGTTGTAAGATAGGTCATAGTATATAGCGTTTTGACACGTTTTGTGCAGAGAGATGGATTCCGCACAGGCCGCTGGATTAGCAACGAGGACATCGAGGCCGCTCCCGACGCGTACGAACTCATCCCGGATGAGCTCGCGTGTCTCTTCCTCGCCATTGGAAGTGTGCTCAGTCGGTGTATCGCCGTATATGCACTTGTTGTAGTAGCCGCGCTCCGTCAGAGAACGTGAAATCAGACGAATGCTTTCTACAAAGGTAGACCAAATCACTACCTTCTGACTTCTCATTCGTAGCCTGTCAATCAGGTCAAGAAGGTAGGAAATCTTAGCGGGCTTTTCTAACTCGTCATAACGGAAGATCAAGGAGGCGATTTCTGAATCGGCGATACCTTCTTCATAGCCCTCGATGGCTTTCGTGAGCATACGTGCATAAGAAACACACTGCCTGAGTCGCATCATTCTGCCACGTGCAAGCCTTTTCACCACTTCGACGTTTTTCAGGTAATCGTCCTTAGCGTAGCTACGAATCTTGGTGAGGATTGCCTCGTAGAGCTTTCGCTCTACTTCATTCATCTTGATAAGGCAAGGAGGCAGGAAGACTTGATCCTTCAAGCCCAAGTCAGTCTTCCTTACGCGAAAGAAAAATGGGTCAATTTTTTCTTTCAGCAAAGCTGTCGCTTTCTCATAGCCTCGTGATTGCTCTGCATCGACAATTCTTAGCTTTACTAGTGAATCAAGAATAACATCCTTTCCCCACAAGAAATCGAACAAGTTGAACGCGTCAGCATAACTGTTGGGAAGCGGTGTCCCTGTCAAAACACATCTGAAAACAGCTAGTGGGCCAAGCTGGAGAACGGCATCGGCCCAGATTCCTCCTCGTTGTTTCACATAATGTGCTTCATCGACCACGAAGAAGACTCTCACGCCTCGCTGGTTGAAAAACAACTTCACATCGGAAATGTCGTTGGCCAGAGTCTGATACGTGATCAAGTAAACCTCGTCTAGATGAGTCGGCAACCGATGGTAGGCAGCGATTCTCTCCTCTTTGGTTCTGCCTGCTAAGGTAGTTGGAATCGGCAACCTCCCCAATGTCTCAAGATACTCGTTTTTCCAGGGACCAAAACAAGACGGTGGCCCCACTACGAAAAGCAAGTTTGCTTTTTCTTCTTGTCGGAGTTTCTCATACACGGTTAGAACAACGCTCGTCTTGCCACTGCCAGGAACCGAGAAGTTCGCCCCATTTTGTGATGCATACAAGTAAAAAGCAGCTTTGAGCTGATGTTGTTTGAGGTTTCTCTTGATTTGTTTTTTTACAAAATCGCTAAACTCATCAACTCCTCTCAAGTCCTGGCCTTTTTTTATCTTAGCGAGAGAGCTAGCAAGCGCGAGTATTCGCTCCCTCTCCTCTTGTCTGTTCTTCAATAGCTCAGCGCAGTCAGATGAGAGTTCGAAGCTTATCTCTTCGCCTGAGATGTAGTCCACAAGTCGAACGAGTAGGTCAGTAGGGCTAGATGCTTCCACCCAGAATGTCCCATCGATGTCGTCACGTCCAAAGCCGAAGTAGATCAACTGGCTGATTTGATAAGGTTTCAAGCCAGAAACGTCCGCGACATGGACTTGCTTATCCTTGATGGAGATTTCCATGCATTAGCTCGGATTTTTCGACGCTAGTCCTGTCAAGTTCTTTTTCTGATGATAAAACTCTCCTTCCAAGTAATGAGCGCGATCTCTAATCTCCCTAGCAATCCTTTCCGCGTCCTCGATATCCTCAATCGCTATCGAGGCTGGATCCTGCAATACAGGATGGTTCAGTTTGTCCAATGCAGCATTCAATAGTGCTAGATGTCTCTCTGAGCTTCTCTCGTGGTTGTGTATCGCGTATGCTTTTTTCAACTGTCTGATGAAGTCGGTCGCGTACTTTTCACCCCACTTCTTGTCAATCTCTCGTGGTCCATATTCCCTTCCACCCTTATCAAACTTCTGATCTCCTGGAAGGTCTGCTTCTATCTTCGTAATCGCGAAAAGCTCCTTCTTCCCAACTTCACTGGTAAGTAGTCTTGGAAGATCTCGCATAACCACATGGACCTTGGGAAGGCCTGTGGGGTTACCGCGATCGGACGAAGAGAGCTCTCGCTTTCTGATTAGCTTGAAAGCGATGTCTTCAATGCGACCGATTTCCTTTTCGCTTATCCCAAGCTTCATCCTTCTTTTTTCATCTCGTAGTTGTTCGCTGAACTTGGCGTAGTCTATGAACGCTTGCCATCGACCTTCCTTGTCTCCATAACCAGTCGAAATCGTGTCATAAAGGCCCTGTCGACCGAAATGCGCTAGGTATCGATCAGCGCACTCTAAAGGCGAGAGAAACTCACTTTTGTACTTCTGAACGACCTTGGCGAAGTCCTTGGAATCTAGAGCCACATACAGCGGGTCATCTCGCAACTGCGACTCAAGCGAGATGCCGAGGTTCATCTTTCGTCTTATAGTCAACGCACGATCAAAGCCATAATACTCTGCTTTCCCCTCGCTCATGAGTTGATATCGATTCTCGATTTGTTCGACTTCGAGCATCGTAGGAGGGCCCCCCTCGTCGCCTAGTCCCGGAAGGATAACGACTCTCATGTACTTGAATGCATCATCGCTCTTTGCCAGCTTATCGTGGACCAGTTTTCTGCGATTGCCATTGATGAGGAAACCATCGCACGTGATTATTGCAGGCTCCCTTTGTCCATCGTGTTGCACCGATAGTAATAACTCCTTCGTTTTCTCGGGATCTTTCTTTTCAAGGAACCCGCCAATCGTGTCCTGACCTTCTTTTGTATCTTCCCTAAGAGGCCCGCAAAGCTTCTCATAGCTCAATATGTCGGATGCAATCCGGCCATTCTCCTTGCGAAATCTTAGCACATTCAATGGCACAAGAAACACTTTTCGCGCTTTCCCCTCCTTTTGCTCGTTTCTGAAGTTTATTACCCACTCATCTGGTTTCTTTGGCGGGATCTTTTTTTCGCTGATCAGAGCGGCGAAATCTACGATAATCCGCCGAGGAGTGTCTGTCGTGAGGCTTGACATATGCATCTCCTTCCCTTTACAGGGTTCAATGACATCTTGGGATGCTTGTTAGTGGAAGGCATTCGATCAGGAACTAGGTTTGGATTCATGGACAAGGAGGTAGAGGCTCTTGTTTAATCTTTCCAGCGAGAGTTCATCCCTTTTTGCCAGCAAGTTAAGGGCAGTCCACGCCGACACAGCGACACCAAGACTGAACCACACAATGACGAAAACGACAACCCAATAGTAGTACAAGACTGCTGGTGCAGATGTAAGCGCAGGCACAAGAGAGAGAAGGATCGTGCTTACAATCGCGTGCAAACCGACTATCAGCAATGGTATCCACATACTCGATTTGATTTGTTCTGTCCTGAGTGGCACGGTTACCTAGATCGAAAGGTTTAGTATCTTCCCAAAGTGCTGTAAGTACGAGACCCTCATCTCTCCTCATGATTCCAGAGGTTTTCAATCCCCTGCCCGCCTAGTCGGTCCGCCACAGGCAGGCGGGCGCCTTCCACGACCTACCGTTATACGAACCGGCCGGTAGCTCGTCGGCCCATTTTGCCCCACAGAACGATACTGTTGACTTATGAAACCCACAATACCGAAAACTCGGTATTTTGAGAAATCTTCGATCTTGGTCTGCCTTGCTTATCTGCATGCGCATTCGAATGGACAAGGACCAATTGTCTGACGAAATCCTGAGGATCGTTCGCCTATCAGGATCTTGTACTAGTCCTTGAGATCGCCTCTTCTCTTCTAGTAAAAAAGCACCTCGCGGGCAATGCCCGGAGAGGGCAAGCAACGGTATCCCGCACCGTAAGGGGACCCATTGCCTTCAGTCGGGTGAGAATCCGACCTGCCCGCGAGATAGAATCGATGTCAAGTTAACTTGCGAGGAGGAGGTTTTCCTCCGTGCAGCTCACCTTTCCTTCCTTTCTCTTTCAATATAGGTTGAAACCTCTGAAAAAGTGTGGCACGATGGTTGTATTTCTTTTTGAGCAATGAGGCAGAGCTTTTCGCATCATCAAGTAGAGAAGGAACGAACATGCT
>Ga0315274_10007510_pt1 | contig 15783 bp, 15 predicted proteins | sample YL17G02_20_MG_FD_203700 | JGI IMG/M metagenome (GOLD analysis project Ga0315274, IMG submission 203700) | Sediment microbial communities from Yellowstone Lake, YNP, Wyoming, USA - YL17G02_20 | ecosystem: Environmental > Aquatic > Freshwater > Lake > Sediment | place: USA: Wyoming | collected... | reverse complement strand
TAAAATGGGAGGGCGAGACATCCGCGCTTTTCAACCCCGCCATTCTCAGAGAAAAAAGTGAATTCCGGATAATCCGGACAATTCCCGATGTCGCTTCAATCTTTCCAAAGTAGTTAAGTTTCCCACCGTCTTTCAGTTCTCTAAATATCCTATCAACAAGGAAAAGAGATGCCGTCCAGGAAACGAGCTTGATCCCTTGCGCTGAGAACTCGGCTCCGGCCACTTCTTGTGCCAGTGATGGAAGCGTCACAAAATGCAGGTTTGCCCAATTCTCTGTTTGTTGCGCGAGGACGTTTCCTATTTGGTGCCCTAACTGATAGGTTGGGACGATGAGATATTTCTTCGCAAGCGGATATTCGCGGAGAAAGCCGGCCAAGAAAATAAGTCGCGTATTCATAGCTAGTCGGCCTTATTAATGTTTATCAATGCTCTCGATAGAATTCGGATATGACCCCTATTTTTCGAACCACTTATAAGGCCAATTCGGGCTAACATCTCAGCCGCGTATTTTGCCCTTCTCTTCGAGATTTCGAATCGGCAGCTTGTTCCCAAACGCCGATTGTCGACGCAGGTGATTATAATACCGAACTCGCTGATCGACAACTTTTTTCAGCGATTTTAGATCTTCCTGTTCCCAAGACAACAATCGATTTTCTGATACGAAGCGGAAATTAAACGCCTCCAAGTATACTTTGCCTTTTGCGCTTCGCGCCGCTTATCGCTGCTTACCAGGACGATCTCTCAGGACCTATCCAAGGACCTAGGGGAACCTTAAAGGCCATTCCTAGGGCCGCTTTCAAGATACTGAGTTTTTCTTACAAGTCAACTCTTCGGAGCGATTTTCCCTTGTTTCTGGCAGGGATTCGGCGGCCCTTCTGGGATATCCACAGGGGCAGAAAATAGGCCCGATATGGGATACGGACCCCAATTTTGAGGTCCAAAACAGGGTCTAAATGGGACAAAAAGCATAAATAACGGCCCGGAAAATCCCGTTTTTGAAGCTATTCTATAAGTGGCAGTTTTTAAATGACTTGCTGAGATAATTATTTTACATAATAGCTATTGTCCGACTCGACCTTTTATGGGGAAAACGCCCTGCCCTAGCCTGGAGGATTATCACGACACAAACCCAGGGCTTCCATGACAGGGGGAAGGCGGGGGAGGGGAAGGCTCTTTTATTATAGAAATCGGACAATTGATTTCTGCTGATGGAAATATTAATCCTGATAGTCACAATTTAGCATTTATATGGGATGATAATGTCGTAATTTCGCGTTTCGCGGTTTGACAATCGCTTCTCGTAATACATGGGAACATATGAGAGTACAGGTTTCGGACCCTCTTTATTACTTCCATATGACCAAGGAAAAATTCCAAAGTCGGAAAGATATAGGGAATACAATCTGATTGGTATTTCTTCACAATTTCCTCAAGATGACCAAGAGTAACTAAATGAATCCGAAGAACTGGAACTCTCGCTGATGCACCTATCCATGGCATTGAATGGCGTTTCTTTTCTTGGTCCTCAGCATAACCATGGATACAAGGCAACTGCTTTTTCAAGGAAATTTCCCACCAATCATCCCCATAACAAGTAGTCAGAAAATTATTGATCGCTAGCCTCAATCCGTTTTCCAACTGGAAAAGGGATGGAAAGAGAATATTGCCGAGTTCAACTGCTTCTAAATATTCAGCTGGAATTTTAATGATTCGGCGAATTCTACAAGGTCTTTTTCTTGGCATGCGGCTTTTTCTTTAGCATTTGACGAGCATTTCGGACCGACTGAACGGGGCTCAAGCAAACCTTTGCGATTTCTGAGTCGGTTAGACCAAATCTGTCTAGAATCTCTACCTTTCTTACCAAACTCGCCTCGGCTTCTTGCGCAATGCAAAGATATGCCAGCATCAGACGAATTGCGTTATCGTTTTCTGTCATCTATTCCTCCTAAACCGTTTATGCTTTCCTATTTCATACTTCAGCGTTCGAACGGTAGCAGGGGTCGTGTCACAGATTTTTGCAATCTCAGCATTTCCGAAGCCGAGGCGACTAAGTACTGCAACCCGATCCTCGAGTCTCTGGAGTTCCTTAATGGCGATATATCCAAAGATCAAAGATAGACTCGGCAGGCCATGTTCATCGGCTCTTACAATTTTTGCCATGAGATTTCTCCTTTTAGGGCTATTGATACGGAATAATCACAGCCTTACAAATATTGCAGTTTAGGATTTAAGTGATAAGAAAATTTTTCAATCAGAACGCGAATTTTCTCCCCTTCAAGCTCATTATCCATGTTGCCCATCACGTCAAGAATATATCCCCGAATAACGGCCGTTGTCAAGATTAGCAGGATAACAATTTGAATAGGGGCTCGGCGAGGAAGACCAACCGGCATAGCCAAAGACAAAATGGCCCCGCCATACATTCCCTTAATATCTAAAATGAGAATTTCCCCTCCCAGGATTCATCTGTCCCAGTGAGGCGATTATCCGCGTTTGCGTCCTGTCATCAACCGGGAAGCCATACTTAAGGGCGTCTCGCTTCCCACGCGCCCCTATTATTCTTCTTTACCATCTTCCTGCTTTGCCTCCTCCAAAAGATGAGGATGCTTTTTTTTAACCAGGACCTCAAGTTGAGGATCAAGTTTTGACATATAAAGAGTTTTAGCTTGAACTAACTGCTCAATCGTGAGATGTTTAGCGTCACTGAGATCGGACAGTTCGAAATAAGTTTCCTGCAAAATCGCACCTTTCATTATTGCGCCGCGAAGATCGGCTAATATGAAATATGCATTCGTTAGATCTGCGTAAGAAAGATCAGCTCCCTTAAGATTTACCTTTACAACTTTACCTTTTTCTCGGCTTGCTGTTCCGAAAAAGGCATTTTTCAAAAAGCAATATGACAAATCGATCTCAGAAACGTCATATTTATTCAGCCGATAAATATTACCAACAATCCGATATGTTGCTTCTGGATCTTTCCAATCTCGAAAATCATCTATTTCTTCTAACCATCTCGTAATATTATTCTTTTTTTCTCTTCTTTTATCTGTAATCTTCTGATAAATTACGATAAGAACACCGAAGACGGCAATATCCAACCATAAACCAGGAAAATGATCTTGGATGAATTTAGAACTATCGAAGATATAAAGGAATAACAAAACAATGGCGATGAGTAAAACGGCGAAGATCGCTTCAGGGATTTCCCAGATGAAGTTCAGAATTCGTTTGATTTTTGTGAGAATCTTTTTCGTTCCCATCGTCTATCTCATTGAGGCGTGTATTCGTGACAACACGTCATCTCAAATTAGGGAAGCCATGCCCTAGGGCCTCTGGCTTCCACTCGCCTCTTTTTCGTGCGCGCTACATAGAAAATCTGATGGAGTTAATATTTTTAAGGGCATTTTTTAATATTTTTAAGATAATTTTTTCTGCTTCATTCTTATCTTTACATTCTTTATATATGATTTCAAATAATGATCTTAGTCTTTCTTTTTCTTTTCTATTAATTCGGCATGAAATTTGATCTAAATAATGTTTTGACTTATGAATAGTCGCGATAATTCTGTTTAGATATTCCTCTGAAATCCCATTGTTGTTATTTTTTAAGCTAGCTAACTCTTTAACGACTTTGTCTCGATGGAGGTCAGACAAGTATCCATTATTTAAAATAAAATTTGCTTTTTCAATAATATGGTTTTCTTTATTGATGATTCTTTGTTTGCTTCTTTCTATTGAAAGTAGTCGTATTTTTTTTGAATAGGGAAGTCCAATATTTCTTATAAAGCTATCATAAAATTCTTCTCTTTGTTCGTTATCCTCAAAATCATCACGCCTAGAATTTGGGATTAGTCTCTGATCTATCGTATATAATTCACCTACGAGGTAGCTATTAAATCTTTTTTCTCTAAAAAAATCACAAAGCAAATCATTATTTCCTATTTGTATATTTCCGTTCCTTATCCTTATGCCATCTACAAGACAAGTCCTTGAAACACTTCCGAGAAGCTTAAGATTAGCTAACCAGCCAAACGCAACCGTATTTATACTATTTTTTAATTCAACAAAATCTATATCATTGATTCGGTCTCTAGTATCTCCCCTAAGCAATACTGCGTTTTCATATGGTTTAAATATTTGTTCACCATTTACTATGATCTTATATGTTTCATATTGAGGAACCTTAGCCCTAATTTCTTTATCAATCTTGTCCGCATAGCTAAATTTATTTCTATTAAAGGGAACGGGGGCTACCTCAGATAGATAACTTTTAATTGCGGGAACATTTAAAAGTAAGTCTCTCGAACCTTGTAGATCTAACATTTCAACAATAAAAAAATGGTCTATGCTGCTCCCGTGATAATCAGCTTGTTTAAAATCAGTTATTTCTTTAATAATTTGGAAGATATCTAATTGATTTTCATCTTTTATTAATTGCCTTAATCTCTGGCAATGCCAAGTACTTATAGAATATTTATTTTCATATCGCTTTTTCGTTATAAATCGCAGAATCTTACAATATCCCAATCCACCTAGGCGGCCTATCCCTCTAAATCCTCTATTTTCCGATAATTTTTTTTCGCTCTTTCCTATATCGTGTAAGATATTCCATGCTTTATCCAGGAATATGCCAGTCCCATTATCAGAAATAGATAGGGAATTATTGCCTCCATTAATACTTATTTCAATTTTAGATTCACTTTTCTCAAGTTCCCCGCTCTTTATTGCTTGATCAATTGCATCAGTACAATTTTGTACGTATTCTCGAAGCAACATTAATGGATGATTGTACATGCCGATGGAAAGGCTATCCAAAATATATTTTCCGAGTTTAGGATATTTATTTATCATTTTTATTTTTATCTACAATTTTATATTTCTTAACAATATTGGGCGCCATTAAATGATATTTCAATAAACGCTTAATCTTTTTACTGGACGTGTTATCAAAGGAATATTGTATATGCTTCAAATTGTTATCTGATAAAGCATCTATTAATTTATTCTTTTCACTCTCATTTAATTTTAAATACGTTTGCTTCCACTGTCTTATGTAGGGCATTAGCCTTTTTTCATAGACTTTGATTTTTTGCCAATTTGGCTTAACTCTATTCCTAATAAATTCATCCGGCATTAAAAGCGTCTCAATAAATTCTTCTGGATTCCGCCCAAATGCTTGTTCAAAAAATTGCTTTCCAGGCATGACGGGGCCTTTAATAACGCTTAAAATGACTTGAACTCCACGCAAATATCGTTTATTCCAATTAAGATTTCCGGTGTCTACATTCCGGTCTTTAGCATTTAGAGGGATGTATCTCATAGGAAATGAATAAACGGTTGTTTTTACTGCGCTTGAATTTCCTGCCTTAGCTTTGAATTCTTCATTTAAATCAATATTAATTTTCAACCTTTCATAAAAATCTTCAGGTTTGTCTTTATAGTTATAAAGAATATAGTTTGACATATCTTTCTGGCCATATTTATGTGCTAATCGAACCGTTTTAATATATGCATTCTTATAATTGATATCATCAAAAGCAATTCTCATGGGCTCCAACGGAATTTCCGCTAATCTTTTCATTTTCCGTTCGGTAAGAAGCCTTGCGTCGAGGCCTTGATTAAAGTCAACGTATCTCCTTCTTCTAGTTTTTCCGAACGTTGCCCCTCTGATAAAACCCGATTCCTTAATATCCTCAATTATTTTGTCAAAATTATTAGAAAACAAGACATTATTATCCATCAAAAGAAGATTCTGTTTTTCTCCATTCTGATTTTTTATTTCGGAAATTAGCTTTTTTATGTCTATGTAGGAGAGGTATTTAGGTTCAAATTTATTAACGGCACAAAACTCACAATTTCTTGGGCAACCCCTTGTTGCATAGCCCAAGTATGCATCTTTATACGCATAAGGGAAAACAACCTGATTTAATATTTCATAGTCAGGAGGTAAGTCATCAATAATTATATTATCGTCTTGATCAATTTTTCTAGGATGGTCAAGCAAACCTATTATTGGCAATATTCCGGTCTCATTGAATAATTCATTTGGCATTAAGCTTGCTAATATTCCGCCAACGTAAATCTTCCGCCTTAAAGAGAATACTGTTTCCTTATAGTATCTAATTGTCTTGATTGTCTCTTTCCATGTATAAGTAAATAAGGTTGTAATATAAATTCGATCCCAATATTCATCCCTGACCTCATCATTACAGCCCCTAATAAATTTGACTTCATCATTTTTAATCTTTCTATGATATGTAGATATTTTCATTAGACCAAGAGGGGGATATTTGCTTTCATAAGCAGGCTCTACCAATAATATTTTTTTAGCCACTTTTTTTCTTTAATAGTTTTTCTTTTAATCGATGCTTAATATAATTGCTTAGAGATCTATTCTCTTTAATTGCTTTTTTTGCTAACAACTTATAAGAATTGATATTTAATACACTTTTTATTTGGTCTGATGATAATTTTTTGCAGGCCTTATATAAAGGCTCACTATCATAAAAAGCTATCGTTAGATCCCTTTTGGTTCTTTTTTCAGTAATTCCATTTTTAAAATAAATATTAATATATACTCTCCTAGCTTTTATTATTTTCATATTAAATACCACATTGTGGTATACATGTCAATTATATAATAATTCATCTATATTAATATTATTCTGCGTTATGATTATTTTTTATTTATACTTTAAGGTCAATGTTATTTCTATGTGCCCAAGAACGTTTTAATACAGTCTGTAATATTTCTATGATAAATCTCAAAAAGAGATTCGTCGGATCTCAGTTTCTGCTCATCGCCACTATAATGAATTTCCGCTTGCCTAATTCTGCTAATGACACTAATGGCAGCCTCCAATTCTGTCTCGGTTCCAAAACCGGGACCAATACGGACGAAAACGGGATATGTTATTTTTTTAAATTTGCGCATAATCTCAAAGCATTCTCCAAGGGTTATCTGCAAGTATATCTTTTTTTTATCAGTTCCTCCCTTTTGTCTCCACCTTTTTTCAGCCGGCTTGCGGATATTATCATGTATACTTTCAAACCAATCCTCGCCGATCTTTTCCTTTAATATCGAATTCAGTATTTCTTTAAAACTCTTCTCTAAATCTGTTATCTTCTTTGATATCGGAGTTTCAAAAATGCCAGAAAATTGCGGATCGTTAATCTCTTTACTTATATACCTAATAAAATCATTTGATATTTCGTCGACTTTTGCTTCACTTGTAACGCTTTTTCTTAATGCAGTAAGTTCTTTACTGGAAGAATATTTTTCAATAAAAAGCTTCGTAAGAGGCGATAAATATTTTTTAAACTCCATTTCATTCGGGTTTCTGTCACTGATCTGGATAATTCTGCTTAGAATTCTTTCATAAATTCTTTGAAGCACCCTTATTCCCCCATTTGTCAAAACGAAACCCTTATTCCCCAATTTCCAATTATCTGGCAATAGTTTTTTTATTACTTCAAAATATATATTTAGGTTATCACTAATATTTTTTACTGAACTTGTCGGGTTAATGTCGTAATTAGGGTTTTTTGTCTTGCTAAAAGTAATAGGACTTGCAAGCTTATTTTTTTTAATTCCCAAACAAATTGAAGCTATTTTTAATTGATCTGTATGTCTCTTAAAGCCGCTTAAAGGAATAAATATCTTATATTGAAGAGGGCCATTATTATTAAGTGCTTTTACCGTGTTTGAGATTATTCCATCCTCGTCTGACGGAATCATATCTCCGTTTAGGTCCCAGACCAGATCTGGGGGGACTGGCTTCTGATTCTTATTAATATCTAAAAATATTTTGCATTGATCCTGAATGTTTAAGCCTTCAAATGCAATTATTGGCATATTAAATAGAAATTTATTTACGTTTACAAAAGCATAAAGCCTATGTTGCCCATCGATAATCCAACAACTTCTATAATCACGCGGAAATTCTAAAATGCCAAATTGGACATTTAGGTTACTTGAGGTACACTGTCCCATAAAATTTTGGAATTTTACATGATACTTAATATACTTTCTGATATGTTCACCAAATGAAATAATCAAATTATTTGGCAAAATATTGTTGTTATTAATGTATTCTGCAATTTTTTTTAATTTCTTTTTCTCTATGAGTCTTTGATAATATCTTTCATTTCTTGTTTCTCGCCTGGCAACATACGAAACTTCAAGTAGATCCTTCGGATCTATCAAGAAGGAATACATTTTTATTTTGTTAACAATGGTTAGGAAGGCAGGAACAGAAATGGTGTTTTGGAAAGAGGGCTTAATACCGATCTCCCCCAATAAATTATATTTCGCATATTCTTTTATCTTTGCATATAGATCTGAATAATAAGTAATAAGGTTATCATCCCAAATATATACTCTTGGCTTTCCTCCATAGTTTGCAAATTCAATATCATTTTTTTTCGCTTGTATATTCTTTATCGCAAGCACATATTTAATATCTTTATATTTCTTATATATTGGATCAGTTCTTAACCCTTTCTCTATCGTTGATGATTCGCCTCTAATCTCAGTAATTTTATCTCGAATAGATTTAGCTCCCAGTTCCTGCTGCATTGTGCATTCAATAATAAGAAGTGTATTCTCATGGCCACCACATACATCCACTTGGATGCCGCCTATCTTAAATTGATCAGATGCACCATTGACATCTTGAAACTTTAAATCACTAAGAAAATCTTTAACCTCTTTCTCAAATTTTATTGCATCGATTTTTTTCCCCATTTAATTACCTCCCCCATTATTCGAAAATATCATAAAACAATTCTAAATCTATTTATAATAATTGGAGGAGTAATGTCAATAAGAGTTCGCAAATAAATAACCAACATAAATCTCTTCGATTGGCTTTATTGTCAAGCGTAATCTAATATTTTCCTTCCAATTTATTCGTAGATAATATATGTGAGTTCATCTAGTTAAAGATGTTTACATGAAGATTTTGTTACTATAGATGATAAATTTTGTTTTTGAGATTCGCGAAAAAGGTTTTAATACTGCTTATAAAATAAAAGTATGGAATGTGTATAAAATTGGGTGAGGGAAAATCTATTATGGAAGAAAAGAAATTGAAGATAGCTCTAGATTTTCTGACATTATTTATTTTGTTTAAAGATAGAAGAAATAACTTACCCCTACTGGCGCCGCAAATTGATTTATTACACCATATCTTAAATTAGTCAAAACCACGGCTGGCGGGAGAATTCTCAAAATAAAAAGATCCCTCCCCATGTCACAACTGTGTCACAAAAATTGTTGAATTACGCTGAAATTATGGTATTAGGGTTGAAAAGACAAAACAAGATAATTTGAGGCAAATCAGGGAGAAACGGATAAATAAGTTGGGGTAACTTACTGGCCGTTGTTAGAACCCTGGTTTCCTCCATCCAGCGTATAGATATTTCGCCGTCCCTCGATATCCTCGAAGACGTCTTCGTCTGAGCCAACCTCAAAACTAACTTTGACCGTCGACATTTTAATCCCTATCCTTGATGGTGAAAGCGGATAAACCGCCCTCAAAAATTAAATGCCATAGGAGGTAATAATGGCAAAATCAAAAATCATATCATTGGAAAATCCGGAAAAGGCGATCGCCGTAAGCCCTGAGGCCGGGAGGCCCAGGCAGGCAAGGAGGTGAAAAAAATGGATAATTATTTCAAGAAAGAACTAGACAGGCGAATGACCGAAGACTGGAGCCATAACGAGCTGACAGACAAGCGATGGGTGGAAAAGTGGAAGAAGGAAATAACGGGACTGGACGCGCTCCGGGCCAGGGCAGATTTCCTCCTCAATAAAACCAGATATTGGGACCCTATCCTTTTAAGCTATATCAGAAAGTATCTGAAAGAATTTACAAAAAAACTAAGCGGCTTCATCAAAGCACAGGAGGAGGCCCAGCGCGAGTGGGTGAGGCCGGAAGAACGGCAAGGGCAGGAAGGGGACAAAGGCCGGACCTGACAGCGTCCGCCAAGACCAGGGTTAAATACCGTCTGAAATAAGCCCCTAAGATATTTACCGTAAAAACTCGGCGCAACCCCGGATGGCAAGACCTTAAGTCGGCCCGTCGGCTGGCCGGAAAAATAAAGGGGAATGCTTGCAAAAGAGGGGGAAAAGAAATAGGGAACCCCGCCAGGGCAGCCGAACCGAAACCCTCCGCCTAAAAAACGGAGGGTTTTTTTTGCCTTTCCGATACGGAGATCTGGCCTTAGAAAACTCAAATTAAGAATCCACGATCAAGTCCAAATGCAATACCGCCTTCCCAATCAGAAGTTAAATACTCTCTCGTCTTCATGAATAGGTGTTCAATAACATCTGTGTAAATCGGATTCTTTTGATAATCAGTATCAAAGCGAAACTCTCTATCTGTGTTCTTTTGCTTTCTTAAAATATAAATTTGATCAATCTTGTATTTCTTTAGATTCACAGCTTCGGTTAGTTTAAGCCATTCAGCGGTTACTATGTAAATAGCACTAGGATTCCGATGTTTTAATTGTTCTGCTGCAGTAGATGCGTCCTGAAGCATTGTTTTGTCTAAATAGGTTTTGCATTCAATGGCAACAGCGGGAACGTCCCATTCATGGTCTTCTTTGGTATTTGATCCTCTACACGAAAGCGAGGAGGCAATTCTGGTTCCAATAGCAAAATCATGGTCCTTTATTTCGATTAACGCGCAGGGTCTCGTTAGCATATCTTCGTAATTTGTTGCACGGAAAAATATATCTTTGAAAGTATGAGATTTGCCTATTAATGCGTTGGGTGAAAAGTTCTTAACTAAATCTCTAAATAAGTAGTACATGAATTCTTCAAGCACACTTGAATGCAAATTTGATCGCGAATCAAATTTCTCTGCGTACTTTTGTTGATCGATAAAATCCTTGTATTCGTTTAGCAGCCCAACCCTCCTTGCGAGGATTGGGCTGTCATTATTTGACCGCTCTTTGCTAGGGCCTATCAATGAATTATTTTCAGAATGCCACCAGGTATATTTCGTTCTGATCTCTTGAAGATAGCTTTTCGAAACTGTGTCCAAGTATTTTGTCTGATGGTGTTCCTTTTGATCTAAGTTGTCCCTATGAACATACATAGTTCCCCCTTATCATAATCGGGATAATAGGTTGGAAGCTAATGCTCTTGCCAGCAATGGTGGCACGGCATTTCCAATTTGGCTATATTGACATAGGTATTTCTCGTGAACTCGGCCTTCGCGTTCAAGCAACTTATGGCTGACTACTGTCGGTTTTCCCAGGAATATATAATTGTCGGGAAATGATTGAATCCTGGCTCCTTCTCTCGCAGTGAAATTACGATTCTTATAGGGGTGAACGAAATTCGCATAGAATGAGGCCGCTATTGTATGACAGGGTCTATCAGGATGCATTCTTCTATTATTTTGGTCATAGACTTTTTCAGAAATAATCCCATGCCCATTTCGCTTTAATGGTTTCAAATGAACCGGAACATCTGAAGTTGAATCCCCCCATTTCATCGAAGCAAATCGTTCAACCACCCTCCTTGAATGCCTCATCGCCTTGTGGTTGAAAACCTGTTTTGATTTCATTCGCAAGAGTTGCTGATAGGTATTTTGGAACAGTCTGTCGTATTCCACTTTCTCATCGCCCTCATTAGCTTCGATATCAGGGAGGTCTGAAATTGCATCCCAAAGTAATGGACATTTTAGGAGCGATTTGCCAAAGATATCTGCCTTAGGCATTGCGACTGTGTGTGTGGGTAGGGGAAAGGGGTGGTCGAGTTCCTTTTTTGATGCAACCACAAAAAGCCGCTTTCGAATTTGTGGTATTCCATAATCGGTTGCTTCAAGTACTTTCGAATACACAAAATAATCAAGTGCCTGTAATTCCTTATGAATTATGCTAATAACTGGGTCTCCAGAGAGAGTTTTCGCGTTCATCAAGTTTGGGACATTTTCCATTACCATTACCAAGGGTTTGAACAATCTTCCTAATCGAATAAATTGTTCGAATAAACTATTTCGGGGATCTTTAGGATCGTTATTATTCCGGTTGCATATTGAAAAACCCTGGCACGGAGGGCCACCCAAGATTATTTCTGGCCTCTTCCTAGAAAATGTTTTCAACAAAAAAGCATCTGATAGCCCTGTTATATCAGATTGAACAACTATCGCGTGCTTATGGTTGTAGGCAAAGGTTTCACATGCCCACTTATCTTTTTCAATCGCTCCTACAATTTTGCAGCCAGCAAGTTCAAACCCAAGACTGAAACCACCAGCCCCTGCAAATGTGTCGAGTACTGCGAATCGTCTTTTCATCCTATTTTATTATTTCCTCTTAGGGAACATTCGTCAAGTCCAAAGAGTTATTAGCATACTACTATTAATGCTCTCAATGAAAAATAATGCAGCGAACTATTAGTAATTTGGGGCGCGCGGGAAGCCAGGGGTAATTTGACTTGCTTCTCAATTTCCAGTAAAATACAAATCAAATAATTGCCTTAGAGGGAAAAACGGAATATAAAGACTAAGGTCTTATTATTAGGGGAGGTTTTAATGCCAGAAGAAAGCAGAAGGTCTTATCCAAGATTAGGTGTAAAAAGTTGGTGGGAAATCAGAAAAAGATTTAAACAAACAATTCCAACTACAGTAGATAGCAGATATCTTGCAGCTGTTCTTCACATAAATGAAAAATCCGCAGAGAAAAATATCTTGCCATTTCTGAAAACGATAGGAATAGTTGATTCAAAAGGAGTGCCAACAGAGTTAGCAAAAAGATGGAGAGATGAAAAAGATTATCCTCAGGTATGCAAAGAAATCTCAGAGCGCATTTATCCAAAAGGTTTGATTGAAGCAGTTCCTGATCCCTCAGAAAATAGGCAAGATGCAATAAGATGGTTTATGTCTAAAACCGGTGTGGGTGAAGCAGCCGCCGAGATGATGACTTCTTTTTACGCTCTAATCCAAAAAGCAGATTCCCAAGGAGAAAAAGAAATTCAAACGATTACAAAAACCCCAAAAAAAGAAGAATCCATAAAGAAAGAATCGAAGAAAACTGCGAAAGCAAAAGAGCGGGGAAAACCCGAACACGAAGAGTCAAAAGTTGGCGAAAATAAGGATATCCAAATTCCTCCCTCAATTCATCTTGATATCCAAATTCACGTTGCATCTGATGCATCGGCTGATTTGCTTGACCGTTTGTTTGCCAGTATGGCCAAACACTTGAAGGATTTCTATTCTAAAAAATCTTTATGAATGTAGAAGAGACGAAACGAATCTTAGGTGTTGCTAAACAACTCCAGGACGAAGCCAATACATATTCGCTTCCTCCAGAGGAAATTATCCCTACCAGAAGAAGTGATATTCTAGTCTACTCTTTATTTGAAAATACAAGAGATTGTATCAAAAAAATAGTTTCTCAAATCAATAAATGTTATGCGGAAGGTTGCTATGATGCATGTGCAGTAATGATCAGAAGACTAGTTGAAGTCTTAACTATTGAAACATTTGATGCGAAAAGAATGATTGGCAAAATAAAAGATGCTAACGATAATTTCTTTTTTCTTGAAGAATTGATTAATAAAATGCTAGAGGAAAAAAGCTTAAATCTAAGCAGGCATACTAAAAATGCTCTTAAGAAAAAGGAGATCAAAACAGTAGGCGATCAATCAGCGCATGGTAGATATTATAATGCTTATAGACAATATATTGACGAAATTAAAACAGATTTGAGAATAATAACTAATGAATTGCTCTGCTTATCTGGACTCAAAAAATAGATGAGGCGAAAGGGAAGCCAGCGGCCTAAAGGCATGGTTTCCCAATAATCTAAATGACGCTCTTCGCGATTGATCGCCTCATTAAGACAGACGTTTCAAACAACAAGAATTCTCACCTTTATTGGGCGGCAAATTCCGGCGGCGATCTTGTTCGCCTCTCAGATATTCCAACCCTTCAAAAAAGTTAACTTCAAGCAGAGAAATGAATACTTAAAAACGCAAATAGTTGTGTACTCTCGGCTGCAAATTTCATACATTGATTCTTGGGTGTAGAAGCATGACAACGAAACCAATCCCTCCGTCGGCTAAGTCTTTGTCCCGTTCAGGGACGATTTCTACATCCATGGTCAGCGGGGGGATTTTTCATATAGGGAGAATTGGAAATGTTTGAAGAAAGTATCGAAGAAAAGGCGGGGCAGTTCCGCGACGGCCTGATTACCGCTGAGGAACTGAGGGTTGCCGTCGGACCTTGGCTCGACAAGGCACTGGCCGGCGAGCGCGAATTGGCGGCGGGTTACGGCTCGCAACGTCGGGACGATAAGGACTGGATAATAGCGGAGTTCATCAAGTTTTTGGAAAGTAAAGAGGCGCGAAGTTGCGAGAACCTTTTTCAAAAATTGAAGTCAATCGTCAAGCGGCGGGCCGACATCCGGCACAATTTCGTTTCGCTCCAGGAGGTTGAACCCTTCCTTTCGGATCCGAAGGGGAACGAAGAGCGGCGGCTTGAAGAAAAGAAAAACCAGGTCGACTGGACCGGCGAGGTCGCGCTTGATTTTAAAATCTGGCGGGAGACGTTCAACGAGGTGATGCGCCGCCACGACGACGTCTCGAACTTCCTGAAGGCCGCGGGCACGGGCCACCCGCTCTGGCAGATTTACAGCGCATTCACGTGGAAGAACTACAAGGAGTTCCTGCTTGTCGCTCATCGCCTGGCTGGCCAGCTAATCCATTTCCCTACGCTCAAAAGTCTCCAAAACGCAACGGTCGAACTGGAAATCGAGCAATACCGGAACAGCACCATACCCCTGGACGACCTGACCGCCCGTCTGAATGAGAAATTCGGTTTGGATTTGTCCGAGCAAACGGTTGGGAGATGGCGTCGGAAACTTCGAAAAAAGGGGCCGCTTGACCTCGAGCGGGAGAACGCCAATCGGGACGTCTTGCTCAGAAAATTCAGCAAAATTCGCTTGGCCAAAAGGGAAACAAAGATATAACATTTTTATCATTTTCATGCGGTAAAAGTCACTTTTCTACCAAAAGTACCTGTTTTGAACACGATAGTAGAGGGCATTATTTATGAGCGACAACATGGGCGACATCAAGGAACGGGTCAAGAAAGGACGAAAGGCATCTGGTTTTAACGCCGAAGAGCAGAGGGTCATCGACGAATACGAGGAGAAAAGGAACACTCCTACTCTCCAATTCTATTGGGCCGAGACACCGGAGAAATTGCTGAAAGACCCCAAGATTTCATTGGCGGCCAAGGGTCTATACGGTCTGATTTACACTTATTGTTATAACAAGAAATACGACCCCAACACGGACAAATTAAGTCGGGGGACGCTGGCCAGATTTGCCGGGGTGACGGTGAAGACCATCACTAAACTGGAGAACGAATTGATCGAGGGGGGTTGGATGATAATGAAGCATCGTGGACTAAGTAAACCTAATAAAATCAATTTGTTACAGGTGAAAAAGAGGACATAATGCACAAGAACGTGTGCAGTTTATAAAGAAAGGGCTCACCCGGCGCGAGGACTTTAAAAGACGAGCCCCCGCCCGGCTGCCAGAAGTTGACTTCGTCGATGCCGGGGATGTGCGAGACGACATCGAACCATTGATTATCCGTGACACCGATATAGAATTTCATGGCTCCCTAGCTAGGTTACGACCTTTCTTCCTGGCGGCTTCGGATCGCCAATTCACAAAAGTACCTATTTTATTACCCATTTAATTGGGTATTACCCGGTTTCGGCTTAATGCGGCGCCATTTGGCATCCCTCCCCCGGCCAAGG
>Ga0315274_10007507_pt1 | contig 15787 bp, 9 predicted proteins | sample YL17G02_20_MG_FD_203700 | JGI IMG/M metagenome (GOLD analysis project Ga0315274, IMG submission 203700) | Sediment microbial communities from Yellowstone Lake, YNP, Wyoming, USA - YL17G02_20 | ecosystem: Environmental > Aquatic > Freshwater > Lake > Sediment | place: USA: Wyoming | collected... | reverse complement strand
AGAAAGTTCGCGACAAGGTGGACCTCGCCAAGCCCGACCTGCCCACCGAGGCCGATGACCCCGTCATCGGCGAGGTTAACATCTCCGAGTTGCCGATTATCCTGCTCTGCTTGAAAGGCGATATTGGTCTGGCCGCCCTGGAAAACATTGCGGAGAATCTCGAGGACCGTATCGAGTCGATAAGAGGGGTCCTGGATGCACGGATTGTCGGAGGGGTCGAGCGCGAGATCCAAATCGAGGTCGACCCTGAGCGCGTCGCGCAGTACGGTGTCCCGATGAGTGACCTTGCCCTGCTTGCCCGGCTCGAGAACGTAAACACGCCAAGCGGCGCCCTTGACCTCGGCGAGGCCAAGTATCTCGTCCGTGTTCCGGGCGAGTTCAAGACGCCCGACGAACTCAACAACCTCGTCGTGAAGCGTGGCGAGAGGGGCGTTGTCTACTTGCGCGATATCGCCGCCATCAAAGACGCGTTCAAGGAGCCCGCGAGCATTGCCCGCGTCAACGGAACGCCGGCCGTCATTCTCACGATATCGAAGCGGGCCGGAGAGAATATCATACGCATTTCGGACGAGCTTCACGCCGTTCTTGACGAGGCCCGCAAGAAATTCCCCCAGGGAACCGATGTCGCCGTGATCATGGATGAAGCGACTTTCATCCGCAGCATGGTCGACGAACTCGAAAACAGCATCCTGAGCGGCCTCATTCTGGTGCTCGTGTGCATTTTCCTCTTCATGGGCGTGACGAATGCGCTTTTCATCGCGTTGGCAATCCCCATTTCCATGCTGATCACTTTCGCGATCCTCTTCTTCACGGGCATTACCCTCAACATGATCGTGCTGTTCAGCCTGATCCTCGTGCTCGGGAATCTCGTTGATTGCAGCATCGTCGTCGTCGAGAACACCTACCGCCACATGCAGCTCGGGATGGGCCGGCTTGAGGCCGCATACGCGGGCGCCTCGGAAGTGGCGTGGCCGATCATAGGTTCCACGCTGACAACCGTCGCGGGATTCTTCCCGTTGCTCTTCTGGCCGGGCATCATGGGCGACTTCATGTTCTACCTCCCGGCGACCGTCATCACGGCCCTGATGGCTTCCCTGTTCGTCGGGATGGTCGTGAATCCTGCCATCGCCTCCCTATGGATGCCGAAACCCAAACGCATGAAGGTCGTCGAGGACGGCAAGGTGAAGCACAACGCTTTCCTTCGCGCCTACGGAAGGGTCCTGCGCGTTGCCTTGCGCTGGCGGCTCGTGACAATGGCTGTTTTTGTGACCATACTCCTGTCCATCGCGTTAATCTTCATGTCCGGCGCACAGAAGCAGTTCATGCCCGACGTCGAACCCCACCGGGCTTACATCGACATTGACTGTCCGCAGGGCACGAACCTGGCCACCTCCGACACTTTTGTGAAGGAGATCGAGTCCCGCGTCCAGCCTGAGTCCCAAAACATTGAATTCCTTGTCGCAAACGTGGGATCGATGGGTGTCTCGTCGTTTGGCGGCTCCGGCGGCTCGGGCGGGACGCACAGGAGCCGCATCACCATGAGGTTCCCCGATCTCGAGTTCTGCAAGGTCCTCCCGACCGTCGTCATCGAGCGAGTGCGTGCATTAATTGGCCAGATAGCCGGGGCCGAGCTTCGCATCGAGCAAGACGAAGAAGGACCGCCCACCGGACCGCCCGTGAACATCGAGATCAGCGGCGATGATTTCGCCGCGCTCGCGAAACTCGCTCAGGAGGTCAAGCGCGCGGTGAAAGACGTGCCGGGGCTCGTCGGCCTGCGGGATGACTACGATCAGGGGAAACCTGAGGTCCGCGTAAACGTGGATCGGCAGCGGGCGAGACTGGCCGGACTGAACACACAGGTCGTCGGGTTGAACGTCAAGGCGGCCATCGACGGCATCGAGGCCGGCAAGTACCGCGAAAAAGATGACGAATACGACGTCATGGTGAGGTTCCCGAAAGTCTTCCGCGAGGATATCTCAAACCTCCAGGGCATGAATCTCATCAATCTCCAGGGCAGCCCCATTCCCTTCAGCGCGGTCGCCAGCATGGATGAGGGCGGCGGACTCGGAAGCATCAATCACATCGACCGGAAGCGGACCGTCACCGTCTCGGGCGAGGTGGCGGCGGGACAACTCGCTCCTGAGGTCCTGAAGAAGGTCCAGGACGTGTTGGCAAAATTCGAGTTGCCGCCCGGCTACACCATCGCCTACACGGGGGAAAACGAGCACATGGAGGAATCCCAGGCGTTCCTTCAGAAGGCATTTGTCGCCGCGCTGTTCCTGATCACGCTTGTCATGGTGGCCGAGTTCAACTCGATCACGCAACCGCTGATCATCATGAGCACGGTCATCCTCTCCCTTACCGGAGTATTCATGTCGCTGGTCATGTTCAATATGCCCTTCGGCATCCTCATGACCGGCCTGGCGGTCATTGGCCTGGCCGGAATCGTCGTGAACAACGGCATCGTGCTCGTGGCCTTCATCAAGCAATTGCGGCAGGAGGGCCTGCCGGTTGAGGAGGCCATTGTCGAAGGCGGCATAACCCGTTTCCGTCCGGTCATGCTGACCGCCCTCACCACGACAATCGGCTTGGTGCCAATGGCCCTGCAGGTGAGTTTCGACTTCAAGCAGTTCAAGTGGATCGTCGGCGGTGAAAGCGCTCAGTACTGGAGTCCCATGGCCATACCCTTCATCGTCGGCCTGTTGTTCGCCACACTCCTAACGTTGTTTGTGATCCCGATTCTCTATAGTGTGGAAGAGGGCGCCCGTTCGTTATTCCGCCGGAAATCCGGAGAATCAGTCGAAGTGCACGAGATCATCCCTGCGAAGTGATGCGACTTGGGAAAACGAGACGATCCCACGCCGGCAAGTTCCGTAGCGGGGCGCCAAGAATGCAGATCTTTCCGATATGTCGGATCTGTCGAATCCGTCGGATCCGTCCGGCGGCCGAACCGGGATCTCCTGAATGAAGCGGCCTCGCGTGCACAGCGTCCTGACGGCTCTGGTGTTCCTGGTACTTGTCGCGGCTGCAATCTTCGAAGCCAGGAACTGGATGCTCGCTTTCAAGGGCGAGATCCGCGTTGCGGCCGGCAAAACCGAGCGTCTCGCCGTCGCCGCCGCCCGGCCAGAGCCCCAATTCGCGTTCCTGCAAACGAAACCGGACTTCCGCGCCGAAACCCCAGACGCGCTGCCGTTCGAAGACCCTGAAACATCGACAGAGCTTCTCGGAATGGGCCGATACGATGCGGTGCGTCTGCCGTTCTCGATCCGGTTGAAACAGGCCCGCGTACTGAGTCAGGAGGAACCCCGCTGCCTCCTAAAGATATCCGAGCCCGAATCGGAACAAACGATAGACCTCCAACAAAACAGAGACATCGAGGTCAACGGCGAACCGTACCGCCTCGAAACCGTCCGGAAGTGGTCGGGTCTCCTGCGCTACCCATCCGGCGAACCTCTGGCGGCGATCTCCTTGCGCAAACCCGGGGGGCAGTGGACCGGGAACGTGTACCTCGCGGCCGGCGCCTGGCGCCGGATCGAGCCGAGCGTGGCGTTGCGCCTTACGTGGTATGCTTCAGAGGAGGCCGCCCGTAAGGCTTCGTCCGCCGGTCTTCCCCGAGTTGAGGCCGCGCGATGGGGCGTCGTCGAAGGTCCCGCGGTGGATTGGTTCGCGTCCTTTGTTCCGGGCACGGGAGCCGAACTCAAGAACGGCGGAACCGCCACTCTGTTAAAGCTGGATGAGTCCGCCTCCGAACCCGCGATCGATGTCGAGTTCATCGAGGGCGGCCAAAAGACGACCGAACGGGCCGTCGCCAACGAACGGAATTCTGACGCGCGCGTCATGTTCGAGTATCCCTCGCGTCTCGAAACAGTGATCCTCGTTTACGCTTTCGAGGACGGGAAAGCCCTGCTCGCCGCATACCACCAGCAGAAACCATGCGGCGAGAAGATGCTCTCGGCGGGAGAAACGTGGTCCTCCGAGGGAATCCCATTTGAAGTCCGCCTCGATCAGGCGCTTGAGAAAGCGCTGCCCGTTTCGGAGAAGGACTCGACGCTTTTCGAGGCCGTATTGCGCGGTCCGTCGCGCGAACTACGCCTGCGGCAAGGCGAGGCCGTGCGTTCCGGCGACCTCCGACTCGAGTTCGTCCGCAAGGCCAATCCCCCGCGCGTCCGATACGAATTCGCGGCGCGGCAGGAAGGCTCTCAAGACGAGCGCGCTTTCACGCTGGGTCCCGATGAAACCGTGCGCGTTTGGAACTGGAGCTTCTCTCAGGGCCCTCCTACCGCCGATCCCACACGCACGGCGGTCCTCGCGGCGCGGCAGACCCCCACATGGTCCATGACGCGCATCATCATGGCCGCCAGCCTGGCCGCCCTCGTGTGGCTGATCCTCTTCTCCCGTCCGGATCACGCGCCCGTTCCAGCGGACGCAGCCCCGACTGCGAAATCGCGGTCTGCAAGTTGACCCGCGCCAAGGCGCTCACGTAACGTAAGCCCGCGCTGTGGGAGGGCTGCCCGCATGGAAAGTGGACAAACGCCGATGGAAAGCCCTGACAAGCACGTCCGCCCAATCCGCCATCTGCGGTGGTGGATCGGCGGCATGCTCTTCGCCATTACGATCATCAACTACATAGATCGCCAGACACTGAGCGCCCTCGCGCCCATCCTCAAAAAGGAGTACACGTGGACCAACAGCGATTTTGCGGTGATTCTCATATCGTTCCGCGTGGCCTACACCGTCATGCAGACGGTCTTTGGGCGTCTTCTTGACCGCTTCGGCACACGAAGAGGGATGGGGCTGAGCGTGGCGTTCTATTCCGTCGTAGCCGCTCTGACGGCGACGGCGCAAGGTCTCTTCAGCTTCAGCGCATTCCGGTTCCTGTTGGCCACTGGCGAATCCGCGAACAATCCCGGCGGATCGAAAGCCGTGTCCGAGTGGTTTCCCGCGAAGGAACGTGCATGGGCCGTGGCGTTGTTCGACAGCGGTTCGTCCATCGGCGGGGCCGTGGCCCCATTCATCGTGCTCTACATATACCTGTGGTTTGGCAGTTGGCGTCCCGCTTTCGTGATCACCGCCTCATTGGGTTTCGTCTGGTTGCTCGCATGGCGCGTCCTCTACCATCCGCCTGAGCGGCATCCTCGACTCTCCAAAGCGGAATTGGACTACATCCGCCAAGGCCGTCCGGCGGACGCCGCCGACACGGGCCATCCGAAAGTCGCCCTCCTGAAACTGCTGCGCTATCGCCAGACGTGGGGGCTGATCCTGGGCCGATTTCTCCTCGATCCATACTGGTTCTTCATGGCCGAGTGGTTCGGCCTGTACCTAAACAGTAAGGGATTCAGCCTCGAGAAGAGCATCCTCGGCTTTTGGGCCCCGTTCCTTGGCGCCGACATCGGCAACTTCTTCGGAGGCGGGCTTTCGAGTTGGTTCATCCGAAAGGGTTGGCCGGTTGGAAAGGCCCGGCGCACCGTCCTGCTCATATTCGGGCCCAGCATGCTGCTGCTGATCCCGACCGTGTTCACAAACAACTACTACGTTCTGCTCTCCCTCTTCGCGTACGCCAGTTTTGCCTACGCATGCTGCGGCACCATGTTTCTGACCCTCCCCACGGACGTGTTCCACACCCGCGCCGTAGGGTCCGTCATGGGCTTGGCAGGCTCGGGTGCGGGCGTCGGAACACTGATCTCGACGTACCTGATTGGGATCGTGTCCGACCGCGTGTCCTTCCAGCCCATCCTCGTTGCCGCCTCGATCATTCCCTGCATCGCGACGGCCGTGTTTGTCTCCATGGTTCGCGCGTCCAAGAAACCTGACCCCGAAGGCATCCTCCTGCATTTCTGACCGTCGCATTGGCGTCGCGTATCGGCCTGCGTCAGTGGGCCAACTATCTCCAAACGGGGAGGGCCTATTGCGCTTTGCCGGACATCGGGATCACGTTGTCGGGGCGCTTGTCCGGCATCCTCTCAGGATACGCGATGCGTGGGTGAAGCGAAGTTGCCACGCGGAGCGCGACGATTTGCTTGATGGTATCCAGGTCCTTGAGCGTAAGGCCGCACTCGTCAAACTGGCGGTCGTTTGCGCGCGCGGACACGATTTTATCGACGAACTCGCGCACGCGATCCTCGTTGGGGTTTCGGATGGACCGTACGCCCGATTCGATGGCGTCGCATATCATGAGGATGGCGGTTTCGCGGCTTTGCGGCTTGGGTCCGGGATATCGGAAATCCTTTTCTTGGACATCATGATGCCGGTGTTGTTCGACGGCCTGCTGATAGAAGAAGCCTATCATGCCGGTACCGTGGTGTTCGCGGATGCCGTCGACGATGGGCTTGGGCAAACGGTATTCTCTGGCGAGTTCGGCGCCGTAGGCCACGTGGGACGCGATGGCGCGCGCGCTGAGGCGGGGCGGCATTTCGTCGTGAACATTGACTCCGGTCTGGTTCTCGCTGAAGTACTCGGGGCGCCGCATTTTCCCGATGTCGTGATAGTAGGCGCAGACTCGGGCGAGGAGACCGTTGGCTCCGATGGCCTCCGCGGCCGCTTCCGCGATCTGTCCGAGCATGAGTGAGTGGGCATAGGTGGCGGGCATCTCGATGGCCATACGGCTCAACAATTCGTTGTTCAGGTCGGAGTACTCCAAGAGCTGAATGTCGGTTGTGATGCGGAACAGACGTTCGAGAGGAGAGAGAATTGCCGGGACGATTAGAATGCACATCCCGCCGTTCAACAACACCAGCATGATCCCTTGGGCGGCTATAGCCGTGGGCGTCTCGGTTCCAAGTGTAATGGCCGCTACGACGAGGATACCGGCCACTGTCGCCTTGATGGCCGCGCTGGTCATGTCGCTGCGGCGGCGGACCTCGTAGGTGCTGAAAATGCCGGCGGCGGACATGCCGCATCCAAAGATGAGGACGCGCCAATCGTATCCATACTGGATTGAGACCAGTGCCGCCGTCATGAATGAGGCCATGATGGCGATGCGCGGATTCAGCAGGATCGTGACCAGAATCGCGCCCGCAGCCATGGGTACGACGAGTCCCGAAGGTTCGAAATAGGAAACAATCCTGCCGAGCGCAACGGTGCCTGCCATTACGAGCAGGGCGAGATTGAGATTCCGAAGTGTGTGCTCAGGCTTGGGGCTCAGGAAGTGAATCGAGCGAGTCAAACACGCCAAAACGAGGAGCACGAAGATCATATTGGCGCCGACGGCCGCAAGGATTCGCGAAATGGGCTCGCGTTGTTGATCAAGCTCGGCCCAATACGTGTGCACGTCGCTTCGGCTCTGGGCCGTCCAGTCATCCCCGCTTCGCTGGAGTACCTTTCCGAGCCGGATCTCTTTGAGCACCGGGTCCACGGCCAGTTGCGCGCGTTCACGTGCGCGTTCCGTGTCAATCTGGTCGTAGAAGAGCGTTTCCGTGATATCGCGTTTGGCCATGTCGACGGCTGCCGCCTGCATCCGGGTCCAGTCCACGGGGCTGTCGGTCTCGCGCCCCACCGAAACCCGCGTCGCGTCCGAAATGCGATCGACGAGACTGTCCAGGGCTTCTTCCGGGGTCGGGACGTTTGCGGCCGGGAGCTCCTCGGTAACCTTGTGGCCGCCCACGGGCAGTTCCCGGATGATGGTGATGCTGTTCTTCTTCGTGCCCGCCGCGCTCTCGCGTGCAATGACACCGTACGTGAGCACGTACTTGAGACCGTCGCGCGCCAACCGTGCCAAGTCCTTCTCGTAGCCAAGCTCGAAGGGCTTTCCTTGCGGTTCGATAAGTTCCGTGACGCGCAATGCGCCTCGTCCGTTGCCGCCTTTCTTGCCTGCCTCAACGAACTGCCGTTTGGGAACCGAATCCATGGCGGGCAACAACCATACGGCAAGATTGGACGGATTCTCGAAGCTCCGAAACTGAGGATCATTTTCCATCAGACGCGCAGCGTAATCCGTCACAGCTCCTGTAACCACGTCGGAATCCGTTTGGCTCGAGTTGGATTCAAGCAGCGCCTTGCGGACGACCTTCGCCACGTCGTCTCGTTTCGAGAGGAGCAAATCGATCTCTTCGTCGAGGAATTGGAGCTGTTTATTGACCGCGTCGCGGTCAACCCGGTAGGTCTCCGGTTCCTGAGCGGCGGCCTCATCGCGTTTCACTTTGGTGGCTTGGAGGTCCTCTGTTTGGAAGTAGATATCCGAACGGATCTCTTTCAGGGCGACGGTCTGGGAGTCTATGTCGTATCCGATGGTGTTCTGCGGAAACTTCGGAGACTTCGTGACGGCTACGGAGAGGATGACAAAGGCGGCGATCAGGGATGAGAACTCTGCGCCCCATTTGAAAAACCGGGGCGTTTCAGCTTCCTGAGATTCCCTGTGAGCCGTCGCGCCGTGGCGCGCCTTCTTTCTGCCCGACTTCGGGAAGATCATCTCGGCCCACCCATCTCCGCTGCACGAGACTCCCGGGCCGCCCCGCCCTCCGGCGGGGTTGAATCGGCTTCGTACGCGTCCACGATCTTCTGGACCAGCGGGTGCCGGACCACGTCGCGCTTGGTCAAACGGATTATGGCGATCTCCGGCGTACGATGGAGTATGCGGATGGCCTCGACAAGGCCGGACTTCACGCCTTTCGGAAGGTCGATCTGCGTGATATCGCCCGTGACCACGGCGCGGGATCCCTCGCCGAGCCGCGTCAGAAACATCAGCATCTGCTCGGTGGTCGTGTTCTGGGCCTCATCGAGGACTGCAAAGGCGTGGTCGAGGGTGCGGCCACGCATGAAGGCAAGCGGGGCCACCTCAATAGCCTGCCGCTCGATCAGACGATGTACGCGCTCGATATCCACCATCGAATGCAGCGCGTCGTAAAGCGGTCGAAGATACGGATTGACCTTGGCCTCGAGGTCGCCGGGCAGGAACCCGAGGTTCTCGCCCGCCTCGACGGCCGGCCGGGTAAGCACGAGCCGGTTCACCTGCTTGTTGAGCAGGGCGGAAACGGCCGCGGCCATCGCCAGATACGTCTTGCCGGTGCCCGCCGGCCCAATGACCAGGGTAATCTCGTCTCGCCGGATGGCCTCAAGATACGCGCTCTGGCCGCGTGTGCGCGGCTTGATGCCGAAGTCGGGCCGGACCACCCCTTGCAGAGACTGGGACAGGACGTTGCCGAGGTCGGCCGCACTCCCGCCCAAAGCCTCGCCCAAGGCATAGTTCACGTCCGCAAGTGTCGGGACATGACCACGCCGCACGGCTTGCAGCAACTCATCCAGAACGGTCCCCACAATCTCCGCCGTCGACTCGTTCCCGATGACGACCACCTTCGCCCCACGGTCGACTATGCGTGCGCCGGTCTCGGACTGAATCCGCTTTCGCAGTTCGCCATTCTTGCCGAAAAGTCTAATGGCTTCGTCCGGGCTGTTTAACTCTATCTCGTGTATCAGGTTTGAAGCGATGTCCTTCTCTTAGGACCCGCAGCCCGCCGCCCGCTACGGCGCCGCGGAGTCCGAATCACTGATGTGTCCCTTGGGGCGCGCCGCCTGGACCTGTTTCGATGCGGTAGATCTTCTCGCCTTTCCGCACGAGGTCTTTGCTGCGGCGTATTGCAGCCTCTATTTCGAGGGGGTCGCTGTCCAAGTTCTCGACGCGCCGGCGCGTCGAATCGATTTCCTTTTGAAGCTCCTCGCACTGCTGTTGTCCGGCGCTGATCTGATCTTCGTGCACCTCGTGTTCGAGATACCGCTCGATCAGATTCCGCCGATTGGCGTACAGCACCGTGACGAGCGCCACCAACGTCACCACTACTACATAACGTCCGACCCGTCGTAGGCCCATTGCGCGCATTTTCACCACGCGGTAAACAGTTGATTACACAACCGCCTCTTATAAGGATATACGAATTGGGGCGATTTCGCAAGTGCAGGGTCGTCTCGATGCCCGGTTCGGGCCGCGCCCCATCTGGAAATGGGAGCCGCGTGCTCATACGGGTATGCCCAGGAGGCGCCGGCGCACGTTTTCAAGGGCGATGGTGGCCGTGCGCAGTTGGCTGCGTTCGTCGAGGCCGAAGTAGCTGATGTCCCATACCGTGCGCTCTTGGGGGGTGGCGAAACATATAGTGGTGCGGCCACTGTCGGGGTCGGCCGCTAAGGCGAGGGCGCATTCCGCCCCGAATTGCCGGCGCGCGATGTCTGCGCATTCCCGCGCGGACGCGGCGGGGGAATGCATGCAAGGCATGACAAGGCCGCCGGCGAAAGCGCCTGCGCCGCGGCTGGTGAAGCGTTGCGCGATGATCCCGCCGGTGACGGTTTCCGCCACGGCCAGCCTCCAACCGCGCGCACGGATGAGGTCGTCGACGACCTGTTCGAGGGTCGCGTCATTGACTCCCATAACGAGGCCGGGGAGCCGCTCGCGCACCTTCGCATCGATCCCCTCGATGAGGGCGTCGGCTTCCTCGCACGTGTTCGCTCGTGCGGTGATGCGGATGCGGACGGCGTCGGGCGACGCAAGCACGCCGACCGTCGGGTTCTGCTGGAACTTGATCAGGTCGCCGATGGCCGCGTCCACGCGCGACTCGCCGATGCCGCAGACCTTCAGGACGCGGCTGTGGATCACGCCGGTCACGCCAAACCGGTTCCTCATGTAGGGAATCACGCTATCCGTAAGCATGGGCTTGAGCTCGCCCGGGACGCCGGGCATGCAGACAATGGTCCCGCGGGCGTCTTCGATAATGAGGCCGGGGGCGGTCCCATTTGGGTTTGGGATGGCGATGGCGCCACGCGGGGCGTACGCCTGCCGCTTGTTGTTCTCGGTCATCACAAAGCGGAAGCGCTCGAACCGCGCCACGAGGGACTCGTACAAATCCTGGCGAAACTCGAGCGGCCGATCGAGGAGTTCCGCGATGCACTCCCGCGTGATGTCATCTTCCGTGGGACCGAGTCCCCCGGAGGTCAGGATGATATCGGAACGGTCCAGCGCCGCATCGAGCGCCTGCTTGATGCGTCCTGGATTGTCGCCCACGGTCGTCTTCTGGTACAGGTTCATTCCGTTCTCAGCAAGCACCTGCCCCATGAACGCCGCGTTCGTATCCACGATCTGACCTAAGAGCAACTCCGTCCCGATCATCATGATCTCACACTGCATCGCAACTCCTCCAAACAAGGGCCGCCATGATATCAAGATGAAGTGTCAAGGATAAAGTATGAAGTATGAAAAAGTTCCGCCTTCACACTTCACACTTCAACCTTCATCCTTCACACTTTACGTCCGACGCATGGAAAGTCGCCAGGGGATGTGGCCGAGGAGATCCAGAGCGACAAAAAATGTAACTTGGGGACGACGGGGGTACTGAATCTCGCAGATTTCGCCTGGCCTCCGCCCCAGCCAAGACACATGTAAATACAAGATTCACAGCATGTTATGGATTTCAGTAACAGTCTGGCACGGATGTTGCCTATATGAAGCACGAAAGTTGAATCGGTAAGCAAGTCCGCATTGAGCGGACTCGAAGAGTTTGAACTTTGGGACCAACATTGGAGGGTACGAGCATGAAAAAGACCGCTGGTTTTACCTTGATTGAACTGATGATCGTCGTGGCGATCATCGCGATTATCGCCGCCATAGCGATTCCGAACCTGCTCCGCAGCCGGATGCAGTCGAATGAATCGGCCGCGATCGGCAATCTGCGCACCATCAACGGCTCTGAGGTAGCTTTCCATTCGGCGAACAATCAGTACGCGATTACGTTTGACGAATTGACGACGGCCACGCCTCCGTTCCTCGATGGCAACTGGGCAGGGATGAAGAGCGGGTATAACTTCACGCTCGGGGGAGCGGTGACCAACTTCAGCGCGAGTGGGGACCCCGCCACTCCTGGCACGACGGGAAATCGGTACTTCTTCGTGGACGCTTCGGGCGTGATTCGCTACAGCACGGCCGGAACGGCTGACGTGAGCTGCACGCCTCTCGGCGAATAGCACTGAGTGCTATTGCTTAGCAGTACATGACAGTTTAAGGCATACAGGGCCGGCGGCGAGAACACCTCGCCGCCGGTTTCCTTTAAGTGGAGGCCATAGTTGAAGAAGGTCCGGAATAGGCCTAGGCGTATGCGCCGAGGGAGTCCTCAGAATCCCGGACCAGAGAGGCCTTGAACAGACCCGGGCAGGCGTACCGGGATGTCAAAGGAGACATCGATGAATACGAGATCGAACGCCGGACTAGGCACGCGCGGTACGCGTGCGGGGTTCACGCTGATTGAACTCATGATCGTTATGGAAATCATCGCCGTCGTGGCGGCACTGGCCATTCCCGCAATGGCGCGCCAGCGCATCATGACGAACGAGGCCGCCGCCGCGGGCAGCCTGCGGACAATCTCCTCCGCTCAATTCGCGCACAATGCGGCAAAGCTCACCTACGGCACGTTCGAGCAGTTGGCGGAGGGCGCGCAGATAGGCGCCGGCGCCTTCCTGGAAGGCGGCTGGCGCGAGGGGATTGTCAAGAGCGAGTACGTCTATACGATGCCGGTGGCGAATGAGGAACAGTTCCAGGTTGTGGCCGCGCCTTTAGTGCGGGGACAGACCGGATTGCGCACGTTTACCGTTGACGCGTCCGGCGTCATCAAAGTGCAGGAAGAGACACCGTAACCCGGTTCGTAGCCAGGGGGACAACCGGGCACTCAACGGGTTCCCCGTGCCCTATCAGCAATCAGTTCTCGGGGGTTACATTCCAGCCCACTACCTTGACAGCGGGGGTAGCGCCCTCCGCGTCGCTCGCAGCGAACCGTGCGGAAAGGGTCCTTTTCCCGCCAGGCAGAAGGGAGACGCAGTTCGCATCCCAGTAGACCGGCGCTATTTCCGGACCTCCCACGCCCTTGGTGACAATGAGCCGCACGAAGAACGCAACGTGCGGCGACGGATTATCGAGGGTCACCCGCGCGACCTTTTCCTGACCGGCATCCTCGAATTTGGCATCGACGTTGAGTTTCACGGCCGGGAGCGTGTTCAGTTCTTTGTAGTCCGCCGTCGACACCCGGCGTAACAATCCAGGTGTTACGCCTGGATTGGCGAAGGACTCGTCGGACTCGTTCTCAACATCGGGGACGGTCGACAACCAGTAGAAGTTCTCGGACAAGGTTTTCCCGTCAGGGGCCTCGATCTTCAAGGCAAGGAAGTAACATTTCGACACATCCGGCGGCAAGTCAACGGCAAACGCCCTCGCCACGGCATCGGCGGGAACATCGAGGGTCACATCCTTTGCCAGTTTCCGCGTCATGTCGAGATTGTATAGCTCCGCGCCAACCTTCAGGCCCGCGAAATCCTTGTAGAGGCTGTTGACAACGTAGATCGAGTGGTCATCGTATGCGTAGAGCACGTGCAGCGGCTCGCACGCCTGCTGCGCGCCGTAATACGCAGCGGTAGCGTTCAGATACCAGTCGACATACTGCCACGTAGGCGACGCCGGCCACGCGGCATCGTATTTCCAGGTCGTGATGCCGGTGGCGGAGTACTTGTTCCTTCCGTAGGCCTCGAACATTCCCCGCGCGGACTCGTAGTTGAGCGCGAGGGCCTTTTTCATGAAGTCATCGAAGTCGGCGGCTGGACGGGAGGAAGCCGCCTCCGTGTTGGAGGGCTCGCCATACCGGTCATTGATGGCTTTGAGCACGGGGTTGAAGTACTTGCCGCCCTGTATGACGGTATGCAGTGACCCGATGTCCGTCCACGCGGGCCAAAGAGCCTCCTCGGGCATCATCCGGCGCATGCTTTCGGGCATGGCGAAAATGCCCCCTATGCCGCCGGATTGCGCGAAGCCCCACGCGCCTGTTTCCTTGCTGGTGTAATAATGGGACGGGCACGCATAGGTCCACACCTGGAGGCTGCCGGTGCGCGTACCGCCGGTCTTGAACCGCTCTTCAAGCTCGAAGGCGCCCGAGTGAGGTTGATACGTGCGGTCGGGCGTGTACTTGGCGATGAGGTCGCGATATGCCTTGTCGAGCGTCTCGGTAGGAAACGTCTCATCGTGACCCAGGAAGTGCACCAGGCTCGGATGGTTCCGTATGCGCAGCAGCGTGTCCTCGATGCACGAGATCGCCAACGCCTCGTTCGGGATGCTCCGTCCGAAGATCTGCTGTGTAACCATGACCCCATATTCGTCGCACAGGTCATAGAAGTCGTCCGTTTCACGGATCGAGAAGCCCTCGGAACGCAGCATGTTCAGGTGGCCTTCCTTGGCATATCGCACGAGCGCCTCATAGCGCTTGGGCGAAAGCCGCAACAGCATGTCGCAGGTCATCCACGCGCCGCCGCGAATGAGGACGTTCTTCCCGTTCACTCTATAGCCGCGCCACCCTTCGTCGTTGATGTAGGTGGCCGCTTCCCGAATGCCGAAGCGGGTCGCTGCAGTGTCGGAGATTCCGTTGCCGTACCTGGGGAGTCTTTCCCCGGGAGCTGCCTCACACTTAAACGAGAGTTTGGCCGTGTACAGGTCTTGGGGGCCGAGATCAACCGGCCACCACACGCGCGGATGAGAAATGTTCAACTGACTAAACGCCTCGGGCGTGAACGTGACGGCCTTTGTCTCCTTCGGGCCAAGGCTGACCGGCTGCTCGAACTCGACCTTCTCGATTGCGCCCGAGCGGGGGCTCGACCCTGCCGTAGTCACGTTCTCAATGACGCCCGAAAGGACTCCGGACACAGCTTCGGAAGTCTTGTTGATCGCGTGTGCCGACACCGTGAGGTGGGCTGTCTCCAGCGAGGGCAGGTCAAGGCGCGTGGCGACATAGGGGTGGCGCAAGGCGACAGGCCCCGTGCCCGTGATGTAAACATCCCGCCAGAGGCCCATGTTCAGGTCCGGCGGTTGCGGATTATGGTCGTCCCATCCGGTTGTCGCCTCTATCTGCTTCGTGCGATAGTTCTGTTCAGGCAAGTGTCCTGGCCCCGTCACTTCGATGGCGAGACAGTTCCGTTGACCCGGCGTAACGAACTCGGTGATGTCGAACTCGAACCGGCGGAACATGCCGATCACCGTCGAGTCATCCGCCACGCGCTTCCCGTTCAACCAGACGTTCGCCCTATAGTTGATGCCGTCCAGATGAAGCACCGCATGCATGACGTTGAATTGGATCGGCAGTTCGAACTCCGTCCGGTACCACCACGACGGATAGAACGGGCTGTCCTGCGCCATGACCAGCCAGCGGCCCGCCTTATAGCCCGGGATCTTCGTAATGTTGTCCCCATAGAACGGGTCCGGATAGACCTTGTCTTCCACCAGCGCCGCCAGAACCGTGGCCGGAACGGAGGTGGCATGCCAGGCCTTGGCATCAAACCCGACAGTTGATATCGCCTCTCCCTTTGCCTCCAACGAAGCGGACGATTGCAGTCCCCAGCCGTCGCTGAGCGGTACACACCAATCGGAAGCGCCGGCAGCGGCCGCATACAAGTGAATCGTGAAAGCCGTTACAAATAGGCTGGCTCTACGCAGGCTCATCATTTGCATTCTCCCTGTTCCGTGCAGTGGCTCATGCTGGAGATCATACTCATGATCGAAGCCGTTCGCAATCGGCTTACGGACTCTTCGAGTGCGTCGACCGTTGTCAGGGCATACAGCGGCAACATGGTGTGATAGAATCGCCGTGCGATCGCACTGGAGCGGTGGCGCCGGGGAATTAACCCTGATTTGCACTACCATCCGTCAGAATCATGTTTGGCTCTTCCGGTTTTACCGTACTTCAATTGACGAGACCTCCGACCAACTCATATCGGGTTTCGTGCAGGGCGTAGATTTTCAGTTTGAAGAATTCGGTGTCTCGAAAGCCGTAGGCTTGGTGCTGCA
>Ga0315274_10007506_pt1 | contig 15787 bp, 8 predicted proteins | sample YL17G02_20_MG_FD_203700 | JGI IMG/M metagenome (GOLD analysis project Ga0315274, IMG submission 203700) | Sediment microbial communities from Yellowstone Lake, YNP, Wyoming, USA - YL17G02_20 | ecosystem: Environmental > Aquatic > Freshwater > Lake > Sediment | place: USA: Wyoming | collected... | reverse complement strand
CGCCCGGCACAATGATCGGCGAGTCAGCGAGCCGGACAATGGCCATGGCGGCATCGGTGCCCCCATCCGATTCGGGCACGGAGAAGATGGCGTATTGATCGTCGGGCGACGTGCAACCGTAGTAGATGTGGCGGCCGCGTTCGCCGTAGATCAACGTGCGGCTCTTGCCGTCGGTCGTGGCTTGCATAAGCATGGTCCAGCCGTATTCGTTGCCGAGTCCGGGCGTGCGGTTGGAGTAGATGACGCGGTCAGGGTCTCCCTGGAACCAATCGGGTGTGCAGTTGACCACGCGCGAGAGCAAGGTGGTTTTGCCGGTGCTCAGCTCCAGACTCACGATGTTCCAATCCTGGCCGTCCAGGTTGGCGGTGCCACAGAGCCGTTTGCCGTCGGGTGACCAGAACAGTTGCTGGAAGATGCCCTGCCGGGGCAGTTCCCGGACCGGCTTGCGGGTGGCCAGGTCGAAGATGCGAATTTTGCCCTCGCGCTTGTAGAGACAGGCGATCTGCCGGCCGTCCGGGCTCCAGGATGCCCAGGGAAACTCACCCTCTTCACCCTGGACCGCGGGATTTGAACCATCGGCATCCGCGATCACCAGCGAACCCATCGCGCCCCAGAGGTCATGGTTGATACCTTCCTCCGGGTGGATCTGCGGACCCTTTGGCTGGCGTCGATACAACAGCCGTTTCGCATCCGGCGAGAAGCGGCCGCCGTACTCGCTCCACTGCGCGGTTTGCGTGAGGTTGCGCAGGTGGGCGCCGTCGGGACGCGACAGGAACAGGTCATAGTCACCCTGGGGCGTCTTTGCGGCGAAGACGATCCAACCTTTGGCGCCGACTTCCCGGGCGAGTTGCTCGACAGCAGGGTCGCCCGCGTGCAGGCCCGGCGGTGCGACCAGCCCGATGGCCGAGCTCAACACCACCCAGCACGCCCGGAGCCTCCGGCCAATCCCGGCTGGTTTCCTCGTGTTCATTCCTGTTGTTCCTCACGAGTCACTGCAAATGTCGCCAAACTCTGGCTGGCCCACGTTCATTGACCGTTCGCGCTGTCCGGGACGCACCAGAGCAAACCCGGTTTATTGTTCCGCTGCTCGCGCTGGAACTGCTCGAAGGTGATGAAATGTACCTGGCCGCTGAAGCCGGTGATGACGGCGCCTTTCTTGTGCCGGTGGCCGATGCCTTCGTCATCATTGGGAAACTGGCTGGCGTCAAAGCCGGGATTCGATCCCCATACGCCGCCGTAGTTTTTGATTTCGGGTTCCCACATTGCGTACGCCGCGGGGTTGAAGGCGCCCAGCTTATAGGTGCGTCCGTTTTCAAACCGGCCGAAGGCGCAGACCGCGCCGTTCACGACGTAACTGGAGATGTGCGGTTGCCGTTTCTGCCATGAGACCAGATTCGTGCGGTCGAGCGGGCAATTGTAGATTTTGCGTTCCTTGATGAAGGGCCAGTAGAGCCCGGCTTCGATGTACTTCCACTCATTGGTTTTGAGCTGATCGGGGGCCCGGCCACCCACGGGCATGTACAGCCAGCCCGGACCGTACTCGTTCGCCCAGTTGGGCCAGGGCATATAGTCGTTGTGCTCGTTGGCGTACATATGCATCGCCAGGCCCAGTTGCCGGTTGTTGCCGATGCAGTACGTGCGGCTGGCCTTTTCCTTCGCGCCGGCCAGCGCGGGCAACAGCATCGAAGCCAGAATGGCGATGATGGCGATGACCACCAGCAGCTCAATCAAAGTAAAAGCCCTGGGACCCAAAGAGAGCAACCTCGGCACCTGGGTCGGGGCCGCGGGACGGACAACGACGGGGTGTTTCATAGCCTGCCTTTCAGACGCCACACAGCCGTCGCTATGCGGGTGGCTTCCGGCCCACGGAAGCTCTCACGCTCAGGGGCGGCGCAGACCTGGTGATTGTTTGAATCGAACAAGTTCGCACAAGAGATAGTGTCCCGGCGTTGTCTGTCAATCGCCGAAACGCGGCCGGAGGATTTGGCTTCCATTCACGTCCGCCTTTACGACAGACTGCCTGCGTTGCCGCACCAAAGGTGCCATCCGGCCCGCAGCCAGGGTTTTGCCAACCCGGATAGGGCGTGACTGAGAACATTATGCAACCGACCCGCATTACCCCGCTGGGGTGCTTGCTGCTCGGCGTCGTACTCCTGGCGCACTGCCTGGCGACTGCCGCTCGCGCCGCCACGGTCTCCTGGACCAACCCGGCAGGCGGGGATTGGAACACAGCCACCAACTGGAGCACCGGCACCGTGCCCGCCGCCGGGGACGCGGTCTTCATCGCCACCGATGGCACTTACACCGTCAGTCTGAACGTCAGCGCGGCGGTGGCCAGCCTGACGTTGGGCGGGGCCGGTGGCCAGCAGACCCTGGCCATCAACGGCCAGAACCTGAACCTCGCCAACTCGAGTGTCGTGACAACCGGCGGCGTGTTGTCGCTCAGCGATGGGGCGCTAGGCGGTGCCGGTGTGCTAACGGTGAACGGCCTCGTGCGTTTCAGCGGCGGCTGGCTGCAAGGCGCGGTGAGCATTGCCGCCAACGGCTTGCTCGACTTCCGCGAGGGCTTGGACAAGGGCATCTCCGGCACAGTGGCCAATCAAGGCACGATGGTCTGGTCCGGGACAAACAATCTGGTGATCTTCGACGGCCGGATCAACAACCTGGCCGCCGGCGTCTTCGAGATTCAGAACGATCAGACCATCCTTGGGACTCATATCACGCAGGTCTTCAGCAACGCCGGGCTCGTGCGGAAGGTGGCCGGTACGGGCGTGACCACCTTCAGTGGCGTCCCGTTCGACAACACCGGTACCGTGGACGTGCGCACCGGAGCGATCAGTTACGCCAGCGGGAGTGTCTTCAGAAACGACACCGCCTTCACCGGCGCGGGCACCAATCTGCTGGCCGGCGGCACAGTCATGTTGGACGGGACGATTCACTCCGAGAACCTGGAACTGGGGGGAGCGACCGTGATCGGCACGAACACGCTCGCGGGCACCATGCGCTGGACTGGGGGCGTCATTGGCTCCGGAGCATTCTTCACGGTTTCTGCCGATGGCACACTGTACATTTCGGGCTCGGCCAACCGCACCGTGGCCGGGGTCCTGAACAATGGCGGGCAGGTGATCTGGTCCGGGACGACCAACCTGGTGATCTTCGACGGTCAGATCAACAACCTGGCCGCCGGCGTCTTCGAGATTCAGAATGATCAGACCATCCTTGGGACTCATATCACGCAGGTCTTCAGCAACGCCGGCGTCGTGCGGAAGGTGGCCGGCTCGGGCGTCACGACTTTCAGTGGCGTCCCGTTCGACAACACCGGTACCGTGGAAGTGCAAAGCGGAGCGATCAGCTACGCCAACGGCAGTGTCTTCAGAAACGACACCGCCTTCACCGGCGCGGGCACCAATCTGCTGGCCGACCGCACGGTCATGTTGGACGGGACGATTCACTCCGAGAACCTGGAACTGGGTGGAGCGACCGTGATCGGCACGAACACGCTCGCGGGCACCATGCGCTGGACTGGGGGCGCCATTGGCTTCGGAGCATTCTTCACGGTTTCTGCCGATGGCACACTGTACATTTCGGGCTCGGCCAACCGCACCGTGGCCGGGGTCCTGAACAATGCGGGCCAGGTGGTCTGGTCGGGGACAAATACCCTGGCGATCTTCGACGGCGCCATTAACAATCTAACCAACGGCGTCTTCGAGATTCAGAACGATCAGACCATCCTTGGGGGTCATATCACCCAGGTCTTCAGCAACGCCGGCCTGGTGCGCAAGGTGGCCGGCCCAGGGGTGACGACCTTCAACGGTGTTCCTTTCATCAACACCGGCACGGTGGAGGTGCAGACCGGCACGGTCAGCTACGCCAGCGGTAGCGTTTTTGAAAACGGCACGTCCTTGATCGGCGCGGGCACCAATCTGCTGGCCCTCGGCAGGGTCGGCTTGGAGGGCACGATCCACTCCGAGAACCTGGAGTTGGGGGGCGCGGAGGTGGTGGGTACCAGCACGAACACGGGGACCGTGCGGTGGACCGGCGGCAGCATTGGCAGTGGGGCCAGCTTCACGGTCGCCACCAACGGTATGCTGGACATCACGGGTTCGAGCAACCGAGCCGTGTTCGGGGTTTTGAACAATGGCGGGCAGGTGGTCTGGTCCGGGACGACCAACCTGGTGATCTTCGACGGTCAGATCAACAACCTGGCCGGCGGCGTCTTCGAGATTCAGAATGATCAGACCATCCTTGGGGGTCATGTCAACCAGGTCTTCAGCAACGCCGGCCTCGTGCGGAAGGTGGCTGGCTCGGGCGTCACGACTTTCAGTGGCGTCCCGTTCGACAACACCGGTACCGCGGAAGTGCAAAGCGGAGCGATCAGCTACGCCAACGGCAGTGTCTTCAGAAACGACACCACCTTCACCGGTGCGGGCACCAATCTGCTGGCCGACCGCACGGTCATGTTAGACGGGACGATTCACTCCGAGAACCTGGAACTGGGTGGAGCGACCGTGATCGGCACGAACACAATCACGGGCACTATGCGGTGGACCGGTGGCGTCATTGGTTCCGGCGCCAGCTTCACGGTGGCCGCCAACGGTCTGCTGCACATCGCGGGTTCGACCGACCGCACCGTGGCCGGGACCTTGAACAATGCGGGCCAAGTGGTCTGGTCCGGGACAAACACCCTGGCGATCTTCGACGGCGCCATTAACAACCTGAGCAACGGCGTCTTCGAGGTCCAGAATGATCAGGTCATCCTTGGGATGCACGTCACCCAGGTCTTCAACAACGCCGGCCTCGTGCGCAAGGCCGGCGGCCCCGGGGTAACCACTTTCCAGAATGTTCCGTTCCATAACACCGGCACCGTGGAGGTCCGGAGTGGCACGGTCAGTTACGCCGGCGGTAGCGTTTTTGAAAACGGCACCGTCCTGGTTGGCACGGGCACGAATCTGCTGGCCAACGGCCGGGTCAGGCTGGACGGAACCATCCGCTCGGAGAACCTGGAAATGGGGGGCGCGGAGGTGGTGGGTACCAGCACGAACACAGGCACCGTGCGGTGGACCGGTGGCGTCATTGGTTCCGGGGCCAGCTTCACGGTCGCCACCAACGGTATGCTGGACATCACGGGTTCGAGCAACCGAGCCGTGTTCGGGATTTTGAACAATGGCGGGCAGGTGGTCTGGTCCGGGACGACCAACCTGGTGATCTTCGACGGTCAGATCAACAACCTGGCCGGCGGCGTCTTCGAGATTCAGAACGATCAGACCATCCTTGGGGGTCATGTCACCCAGGTCTTCAACAACGCCGGCCTCGTGCGGAAGGTGGCTGGCTCGGGCGTCACGACTTTCCAGGGTGTTCCGTTCAATAACACCGGCGCCGTGGATGTGCAGATGGGCTCGGTGCAGTTCGGCGCCGCCTACACTCAGACCGGCGGCCGACTTAACTTTGGGCTCAACAGCCTGACCAATTTCGGGCGGATCCAATGCGCCGGCAACACGCCGCTGACCGGCACGCTCAGCGTCAATCTGAACGGCGGCTATGCGCCTCGGGCGGGCGACTCGTTTGCATTGTTGAGCTATCCTGCCCACACGGGCGCCTTCACGGGGTTCGACTTGCCTCCGCTGGCTGCCTGGCAAACCAACGATACGATCTATGGGGCCTCCGGGGTCAGCTTAACCGTCTTGAATGCGCGTCCGACGCTGGCTGCAACTGGCGACACCACGATGAATGAGGAGACCCCGATCACTCTGCAGTTCACAGCCACCGATCCGGACTTAGGCCAGACCATTACCTACAGCCTGACCAACGCCCCGCCCGGCGCCACAGTCATCTCCTCGACCGGCGCCTTCTCGTGGACGCCCACAGAGGCCCAGGGGCCGTCCACCAATCGCATGACGGTGCGGGTGACGGATAATGGCACGCCGGTGTTGAGTCACACTCAGACCTTTGTCGTCGTCGTCAATGAAGTGAACCGGGGGCCGACCTTGCTCCCGCCGGGTCCGCAAACAGTGAACGAACTCACTGCTCTGGTGGTCACCAATGCGGCGACCGACCCGGACCTCCCCACCAACGCGCTGATGTTCAGGCTGGTTTCCGCTCCCACCGGTGTCGCCCTCGACGCCACCAACGGCGTCCTGACCTGGATCCCGACCGAGGCGCAAGGCCCGAGCACCAACACCATCACGGTGCGGGTAACGGACACCAATCCGGACGCCGTAAACGAGAAGCAACTGAGCGCGACCAACAGCTTCACGGTGGTGGTGCGCGAACTCAACCGCCCGCCTTCGCTCATCGTGCCGGGTCCACAGACGGTTGTGGAAGGGCTTAGCCTGATGACCACGGTATCGGCGACCGATCCCGACCTGCCCGCCAACTCCTTCACTTTTAGCTTGGTCTCGGCTCCGTCCGGCGCGGCCCTCGACCCGACCAACGGCGTGCTCACCTGGACGCCGGCACCCGATCAGGTTTCCAGCACCAACCTCATCACGGTGCGCGTAGCGGACAACAACCCGGACGCGGTGAACCAAAAGCAACTGAGCGATGAGAAATCGTTCGTTGCCACAGTGCTGCCCCCGCCCACCCTCACGATCGCCTGGTCAGACAATGACGTCCTGGTTGGCTGGCCGGCGTATTATCCTGGCGCTGTGCTCCAATCCACCACCAACGCCGCGGCGCCCCGCCTTTGGAGCATAGTGACGAATCCACCTGCCACGATCGGCGACCAAACCGTCGTCACGAATGCGATCGACAGCGGCCAGCGGATTTACCGACTCGAGCTCAGGTAGCAACCGCCCTCACGCCCGGGGAATGGCGCGAAAGAATCATTGCGGGGCCACCGCGCCCGGGAATAGAAGAGACCCATGCCGATTCATCCGCTCGCAGGCAGGCCGGCGCGGAAGGAGTTGCTGATCGATGTCAGCCGGCTCGAGCGCGCGTATTACGAAGGCAAGCCCGACCCGGCGGATCCGCGCCAACTGGTCAGCTTTGGGACTAGCGGGCATCGCGGCACGCCGTCGAACGGCACGTTTACCGAGACGCACATACTCGCGATCACCCAGGCCATTTCCGACTACCGCCGGACCCAGGGCATCAACGGCCCGCTTTTCCTGGGCAAGGATTCCCATGCCCTGTCGGCGGCGGCGGAGCGGACCGCCCTGGAAGTGCTGGCCGCCAATGGCGTGGAGACCCTGATCCAGGGTGGCGACGGAGTTACCCCCACGCCATCCATTTCGCACGCTATCCTGGTCCACAATCGCGGGCGCGCGACCGGCCTGGCTGACGGCATCGTCATCACGCCCTCGCACAACCCGCCGGCGGATGGCGGCATCAAGTACAACCCACCCAACGGCGGTCCGGCCGACACGGATGTGACCGGATGGATTCAGGATCGTGCCAACGCCCTGGTGCGCTCCGGGATCAGGCAAGTGAAACGCCTTCCGCTCTCGGCCGCGCGGGAGTGTGCCACCACGCACGAGCACGACTTTGTGACCCCTTACGTGATGGATTTGCCGAGCGTCATCGATCTGGAGGTGATCCGCGCGGCCGGGCTGAAGCTGGGGGTGGATCCGCTGGGTGGCGCGGCGGTGGGTTACTGGGAACCGATTCAGCGCCACTTCGGCCTGCACATCACCGTGGTGAACCCAGCGCTTGATCCGACGTTCCGTTTCATGACCGTGGATCACGACGGCCAGATACGGATGGATTGCTCCAGTCCATACGCGATGGCCGGGCTCGTGAAGCTCAAAGACCAATTCGATGTCGCCTGGGGCAACGACCCGGATTCAGACCGCCACGGCGTGGTCACGCGCTCGGTTGGTTTGATGAACCCGAACCATTACCTGGCGGTGGCGATTCGCTATCTGCTGGGGCACCGACCGCAGTGGTCGGCCGCGGCCACGGTCGGCAAAACCCTTGTCAGCAGCAGCCTCATTGACCGTGTGGTGGCGCGCGCCGGTCGCAAGTTGTGGGAAGTGCCGGTTGGGTTCAAATGGTTCGTGCCCGCCTTGTATGACGGTTCCTGCTGCTTCGGCGGCGAGGAGAGCGCGGGGGCGAGTTTCGCGCGCAAGGACGGCTCGGTGTGGACTACGGACAAAGACGGCCTGATTCTCGGCCTGCTGGCCGCGGAGATCACGGCGCGCACGGGCAAGGACCCCGGGGCGCACTATCAGGAGTTGACGGCGGAGCTCGGCACCCCGTTCTACACACGCATCGACGCCCCCGCGACGCTCGCCGATAAGAACCGATTGAAGGCCCTGTCGCCTGAAGCCGTAACGGCCACGGAGCTGGCAGGCGAGCCGATCGTGGCCAAACTGACGAAGGCGCCTGGCAACAACGCCGACATCGGCGGGTTGAAGGTTGTGGCGAAGAACGGCTGGTTTGCCGCCCGGCCGTCCGGCACGGAGAACATCTACAAGCTGTATGCGGAGAGTTTTAACAGCCCGGCGCATCTCGAAGCCATCGTTGGCGAGGCACAGCGGATTGTAAGCCGCTCCCTGGGCGGCGTCTGAGTGTTGCGTGTGCCTGGGATCAAGGCGCGGCGTATGCCAGGGCCTCGAGAACAATGCTTGGCAGGGAGCATCTGGTTCGCGTAGAACGGCCGCCGGATTACGCGTTTGGACGCTTATGGCAAACTATCGAATCGGCATCATCGGCGGCACGGGGCTCTACCACGCGGAGGGCTTGGTTGAGCGGGGGTGGACGCGGGTCAGGACTCCATTTGGCAGACCGTCGGACGCGTTCCTGATGGGCGAACTGGCGGGGCGCGAGGTGGTGTTCCTGCCGCGTCACGGACGCGGCCATCGCCTCTTGCCGAGCGAACTGAATCATCGCGCCAACATTTGGGCTTTGAAGAAACTGGGCGTGGCCTGGGTCATCAGCGTGAGTGCCGTGGGCTCGCTCCAGCGCCAGTACAAACCATGTGACATCGTGCTCATCGACCAGTTCCTGGACCGCACCAAGAAGTCGTCCGAGCACACCTTCTTTGGGGCCGGCATTGTGGCGCATGTAGCCTTCGCGGACCCGATTTGCGAGGAGCTCAGGCGGTTGCTCCTGGGCAGCGCGCGTGCCTTGAAAGCTCGCGTGCACGACGGCGGCGTCTATGTGAACATGGAAGGTCCTGCGTTTAGCACCCGCGCCGAATCACTGACGAATCACCGGTTGGGCTACGATGTCATCGGCATGACCAACCTGGGCGAGGCCAAGTGCGCCCGGGAGGCCGAGCTGGCCTACGCCACGCTGGCGATGGTCACGGATTATGATTGCTGGAAGCACGACGAGGCCCATGTCACCGTCGAGCGGGTGGTCGAGTACTTGCACCGCAACGCCGCTCAAGCCAGGGCCATCATCCGACACGTCATCCCGCGGCTGCCGGCGGCGCCGGATTGGCCGTGTCACACTGCTCTACAGAACGCGATCTTGACCGACAAACGGCTCTGGCCGGCCCGAACCAAGCTCAAGCTCCAGCCGATTCTCGAGCGGTATCTCTAATCCGGGGCCGGCAAATCCGGAAGTCTGCGCGCAACCGGGCCGGCTTGGCAGCTCAGCTTTTCGTTGCCTTATCGGTTTTGGCGCCATCCTTGGACTCCGAGCGATAGTGGCTGGCGTAATACCGGTTCTGATAATAGTAGTAAGAGTAGTAGTAGGAATCCTTGCCCTCGAAGTCGATGTCGTTCAGCACCACCCCGACGATGTGGATGCCGGCGTCCTGGAGCCGTTGGATGGTCCGGCGCGCGTGCTCCCGGCGAATTTTGTTGAACTTGGTGACGAACAGCACCCCATCAGCACGCGAGGCCAGCACCAGCGGGTCGCTCACTGCCGACACCGGCGGACAATCCAGGATAAGACGATCGTAGCGCGTCCTCGCCTCCAGGAGGAACTGCTGCATACGTTTGGAGCCGATGAGTTCTGAGGGGCTCTGCGGGATAGCGCCGCAACAAACCACGTCCAGGTTCGGGACCTCGGTGCTATGCACAATCTCATCCACGCTGTGGACCTCGTCCATCAGATAGGCCGACAAACCCACCGGGCTGTGCAGGCTGAACGACTTGTGCACCGAGGGACGGCGCAAGTCGGCATCGACCAGGAGTGTTTTCAGGCCGGTCTGGGCATTGACGATGGACAGGTTGGTGGCCGTGAGCGATTTGCCTTCCGAGGGAATGGTGCTGGTTACTGATATAATACGGAACCGGTCAGCCTTGGGCATGAGCGAGATTGCGGCTCGAATGGTGCGGAAACCTTCGGCGGCATTCGAACGCGGGTGGAGATGTGACTGGAGGTCGCGCTCCACCAGGCTGTTCGTTTTGATATTGGGCACGTAACCCAGGAACGGCAACCGCAAGTAAGTCTCGACGTCGTCCTGGGTCTTGATCGAGTCGTCCAGGTAGTTCACAAAGAAGGCCAAACCGATCGCGACCGCCAGGCCGCCAAAGACACCCATGAGCAGGACCAGAATCGTGTTGGGACTGCTGGGCTCCACCGGCACTTTGGCAGGATCCACGACGCGCATGTTGTTCACCTTGTTTTCGGCAACCATTGCCGTTTCTTTCCCAATCCTGAGCGTCATAGTGTAAAGGAACTGGCTGGCCTCCGCCTCGCGTGCCAGATCATCGTACTCGATTCGCTGTTTGGTCAGGGCCAGGTACTCATCCTGACGCCGCTGGACCTCCTCTTTAAGGCTCCTCTCGTTAGCCGAGGCGAACTGGGCCTCGTTTTGAATGCCCAGGTAAATTGATTCGGCACGCTTTTCAATAGAGTCCTTGAGCGACAGAATCTCCGTCTGCAACTTCATCACGTCCGGCCATTTGGACTTGTAGCGCTTCAACAGTCCCTGGACTGTGGCGTCGCGTTCGGCCAACCTGGCCAGAAGATCTTTGATGGAAACGTCGTTGGCGATCTGCGCAATGTCCACCAGATTGGTCCCCAAGTCCCGCAGCCGCTTGACCTCGTCGGCCAGTTTCTGGCGCGAGGTGGCTTCGCTCTTGGCACGTCCATAGTCTTGCTGCGCCTGGAACAGGGCTTGGGCCACGATGTTGTTGCTTCCTTCCAACGACACCATTTTGGTCTTCTCCTTGAAATTCTGTAGTGCCTCGTCGGCCTGCCTCACCTTCTTCCTTAGGGTTGCTGCCTCTGTTTCCAGCCAAGCCAGGGACGACCTGGACTTCCTGGTGCGGATGTCCAGGTTGTTGTTAATGAAGTTGGTAACCAGAGTGTTGGCTATATTTGCCGAAAGCTCCGGGGGAACGGGTGTGTCCACTTTGATCTCCACCAACCGACTCAGGCGAACCGGGGCGACGGTGATTTGCTTGGCCAGCTTCCTTGCCAGATCGGGTGTTTCAGCGTACTGAGGATAGAGGTAGCGGTCTGTCTCTTTTCCTTTTTCGTCCTTAACTTTGCCCTTCAAATCCAGTTGGTTGCCCACGGTCTCGAGCAGTATTCGACTCTTAAGGTTCTTATATTGGGTCTGGAGGTAATCCTGGTCGCGTCCGTCAAAGAAACGGACATCTTTCGACGTGATGTCGGTGCTTTCCTCCCGATCGATCTGGAGAAGGGCCACGGCCTGGAAGATCTTCGGCGCCTTGAAGAGGTAAATCATCGAGAGTATCAACACCGAGAAAAAGGCAGCGAGCACAAGCCAGCGGCGCTCGAGGAGCACGTGCCAGTAATGCCGCAGATTGACGTTCTCTTGTGAGAACACGGACGGTGGCGAGACGAAATTGGGCTCTTCCATGGGCTTAGAAGAATCGTTCCTTAACCTCGATCGTGTCATTCGGCTGGAGGTAGAACATTTGTTTGGGGTCAGTGATCTTCCTTAAGTCTTTCATGTCAAATGTGAAAGGCTTATCAACTCCTTTGCGCGTGACCTGGATGTTGCTTTCCTTGGCGGTCGGCAGGAAGCCGCCGGCGGCCGTGATCGCCTCGATGATGGTCATCGGCTGTTCGCCCGACAACTTCACGTTTCCCGGTTTCTGGACCTTGCCGTACACGGCGACAGTGCGTTCCTTGTACTCTTTGACTGCGATGGTCACCTGTGGGTCCACCATGAAGTCCTCGTTGATGAGCCGGTCGCGGATCTTCTTTTCGGCCTCCGCCGGGGTGAGGCCCGCCACCTTCACGGCCAGGAGCAACGGAAAGGTGATTTCACCATTGCCTGAAACCCGGAACTCGCCGCTCAACTCTTTTTCTTGAAACACGGTCACCAGGATGATGTCCGAGGCCGAGAGTTTGTAGTCACTGGACACATCGGTGTTGGCCGGGTTTGGGGCCTGGGCCCACGCCAGAACCGCGCTCAGCAGAAGGACACCAACCGCCGCCTGACATTGGAGACACCCACGTATGCAAGTCATAAGCTCAATAACCAACCGTCAACTGGAGCATCACCCGGTGCACGTCGTAGTCAACCGCACCTGGGTAGTTGCTCTCGAACTTGGTAAAGTCGTACGCGAAACCGGCTTTCATCCACTCTTGGATGGCATAGCTCAAGCCTAGGCCCCATGTGTACAGGAAATCCTGGCGGTTGGCAAACACATTTCCGGAGTACGTGTAAGACCCAACACTGCCCGTCGCGTTGGCGGTCCATTTGCCGGCCGCGCCGAACGCTCGGCTGAATTGGAGGTTGATCGCATCCAAATCGTAGGTTTGGGCGTTGTACTCCACCGACACCACCGATTGCCGGAGGTAAGAGAGTCTAGTGGTGGTTCTTTCATTCAAGCGGTGCGTCAGACTGACACCGGCGACCAGACCTCCGGGCACCTCGGCCCCGTTGCTGAACTCGCGAAACTCGTAGCCCACTTTGACTTCGCCGGTCAGTTTGGGTGTGAAATCACCCCGCGCGCCCAGGTACGCGCCCGTGAACGTCATGTGGGGCCCCTTCATGGAGAACACATCGTTCGTGTTGGAGGGTCGATTGGGATTGGTTGCGGTTTGTCCGTAGTAGCCTTCACCGAAAAACACCACCTTGGGCAAGGCCTGGAAACCAAAACCGCCCGTGCCAGTCAGGGTATTATAATCCTGCAAGTAGGTCCCACTTGCCCAGTCGGTCGCGTTGTAGGCGCCTCGGGCATAGACCAGGGTCTTGGGGCTGATTCGGTACTGGACGGTGTAATCATTGGCCGTCACGTTGCGCTCGAGCGATTGGTTGGCGGCGACCAGATAGATCCCGCCCAGAACGCTGTTGAGAACCTGGAAGCTGTCCGTGCCGTGGACATCCAGACGCGCCCCGTGCCAGCGTGGCTCCAGGGTGAAGGTGTGGTTCAGGTTATCCAGTTGGTCGTTCTTCGCGTAGAACGGGCTGTCCAACGTGTACGTGAGCGAAATGTGGTTCTCCTCCGGTCGTCCGACGTAGAAGTTGACGCCCGGACTGACTCGCGTGATCAGGTCGTCCACCACATCCCGGTCGCGATAGTAAATGTTGCTGTCGTATTGCTCCGAGACCTGAACCCGAGGCCGAATCAGCACCGGTCCCAACTTGAAGGCCAGCATGTCAGGGGGTTGCACGGCGCGGCTGGAATCGGCGCCGGCCACCAACCCGGCGACGGCAGTCAACATGCCTGAGGTGCATCGGGTTCGCGTCATAGTGTCACTAAGCAAACAGCCTGTTTGGGGAGTCGGCTCACAACGACTTAGGGATCATCCGGCCACCAGCCTTGCCCGGTCCAATCAGCATCTGCAGAGCCGCGGAGCCGCCTGGGCGCCCGCGGCAGCACGCTTACGTCTTGTCGCTACTGTCATCTCCGAACTCATCGGCGTTGACGTCAGGCCGGCACCGGGCTCATCCCTTGAGGATGTTGAGGAACTGTTTCATGGCCGGCGAGAGGACCTTGTTCCGTTTGTAGATCGCCGCCAGGGGCCGATAGAATTCGCCATCCTGAATGTCCAGCGCCGCGAGGGTCTGCTTGTTCACTTCCTGGGCCACGGTCGCCTGCGGCACAATCGAGACGCCCGCGTCGATCTCCACGGCGCGCTTCACTGTCTCGATGTTATCGAATTCCATGACGTATTGGACATTGACACCGTGTTCGCGCAGGATCCGGTCCACGGCTTTGCGGGTAGGAATGTCCGCCTCGAAACCGATGAATTTCTGGCTGGCAATGGCCTGGAGCGACACGTTCCTGGCTTTGACCCAGGGATGTTGCGGATGACAGATCAGCACCAGTTTGTCTTTGCGGAGCGGCACGGTCTCCACTTTGGGATCGCGAGTCGGGTAGGCGACCAAACCGATGTCCACCACGTTGCCGAGCACGTCCTCGTACACCTGGTTGGCGCGGCGGTATTCCACGTGGACGTTCACGGTGGGGTAGGTCTTGAGGAACTTTTTCAGGTACGGCGGCAGGTCATGCAGGCCAATACTGTAGATGGTGGCCACGCGGATCGTGCCGGAGATGACATCCTTGATCTCCTGCAACTTGCTCAACAGCGAATCGTAGGTCTGGATGACCTGCTTGCTGTACTCGTAGAGCACCTGCCCCTCCCGGGTGAGCCGGAACTTCTTCTTGCTCCGCTCGATGAGCATCGACTTGAACTGCCGTTCGAGGGAACTGATCTGTTGGCTGACCGCGGACTGAGTCACCTGGTTGATGTGCGCAGCTTTGGTGAAACTCTCCGTTTCCGTCAGATCGCAGAAAACTTTCAAACTTTCAATTTGCATAGGCGCTTAGCTGCGTAAAATGCCCATCAGGATCGCTTGTGTCGATGAAAATCATGACAGGACGTTCTTGACCTTGCGGAGCAGTTCCTGACTGGTAAAGGGTTTCTGCAGATACCTGGCGTCCTCTTCGCTGCTCCCGTGGCGGATGTACCCACTGACACTCAACACACGCAGGCGGGGCGACAACTGCCGGAGCCGCTCGACCAACTCGCGCCCGCTCATGCCAGGCATGACCAGATCGGTGACCACAAGGTCGATCTGCCGGCCGGATTTTGCGATGATCTCCAGCGCCTTCTCACCGCTGTTCGCCGTCAGCACATGGTAGCCAAACTCCGAAAGCAGCATCTGCCCCATGGTGAGCAGCAATTCTTCGTCATCCACCATCAGGATCGTCTGGCTGCCCCGCAGATCATCGTCGCTGAACGTGGTATCCCGCACGATCTTCTTCTGGGCGGGCAAGTAGAGCCGGACAGTAGTCCCCTCCCCCACCCGGCTGGAGATCGCCACACTGCCGCCGTGGTTGGTCACGATCCCGTAAACCCAGGCCAAACCCAAACCGCGATGGCCATGCTTGGTCGTATAGAAGGGCTCGAACACCCGCGGCAAGACTTCGGACGGGATGCCGCCACCGCTGTCGAAGACTTCCACACACATGTAATGACCCGGAGCCACCGTCACGGTGCCGTCACGCAGCGGCTCGGTCAGGCTGCGGTTGCTGGAACTGACCGTGATTGTCCCCCCGGACGATACAGCTTGGACTGCATTGTCCAGGACCTTCATCAGGGCCTGCTGCATTTTGGCCTCATCGAAACGCACGCTGAACAGTTTGCCCTCCAGGCGCAGCGACCATTGAATGTTCGAGGTGTTCGGAGTCTGAAACAGCTCCAGGGTGCGCCGCAACACCTGGTTCAGGTTGCCCGCCGCGTGGGCGTGGGGGTCTTTTTCCTGCCGGCTGAACGCGGCCAGGTCAAAAGCGATCTCGGCGGCTTTCTCGGCTGATTTCTCGACTTCCAACAGCGAGCTCCGCCAGGGATGACTCGGCTCCATTTTGCTCAGGATCAACGAAGTGTGGCCCAGGATGCTGGTCAGTGCGTTGTTGAAATCCAATGCAACCGTGCGGGTCAATTGCAGCGCACAGTCCAGCTT
>Ga0315274_10007505_pt1 | contig 15787 bp, 20 predicted proteins | sample YL17G02_20_MG_FD_203700 | JGI IMG/M metagenome (GOLD analysis project Ga0315274, IMG submission 203700) | Sediment microbial communities from Yellowstone Lake, YNP, Wyoming, USA - YL17G02_20 | ecosystem: Environmental > Aquatic > Freshwater > Lake > Sediment | place: USA: Wyoming | collected... | reverse complement strand
TGGAGACCGGTGAGATCCTGCGCCGGCGCGGGTATACCGGTTACCTGCACCTGAAAATCCTGCCCGGGGCAACACGGCCGGATATCGCCGACGCCGCCCGGGTTGCGGACCGGGTCAGCATCAACCTTGAGGTGCCGTCGGCGGGCCGCCTTGCGGAGGTGGCCCAGATGAAGGACTACCGGAGCGATCTCCTCACCCGTCTTTCCTGGATCCGAGAGGTGAGACCCTTTGGCTATACCACCCAGATGGTGCTGGGAGCAGCCGGGGAGTCCGACCGGGAGGTGTACCGGCGCATCGCCTGGCTCTACGGGAGGATGCAGGTCTCCCGGGTGTATTATTCCCCCTTCCGCCCGCTGGCCGGGACCCCGATGGAGGATCATCCTCCGGCACCCTTCTGGAGGGCCTGGCGCTGGTACCAGCTGGATTCTCTCCTGCGGGGGTACCACCTCGCCCCCTCTGACCTGGAGACCCTTTTTGACAGTAACGGCATGCTGTGGAACCGGGACCCAAAGGAAGTGCTGGCCCGGCACCATGGCCCGGTGGACCTGCTCACGGCACATCGGACAGACATGATGCGGGTACCCGGGATCGGCCCGCGAACGGCGGAGAAGCTGGTTGCTGCCAGGTCCCTCAGCGGGATCAGGGACATCCGGGACTGTGCGGCCTGCGGGGTGAACCTCCACCGGGCGGGACCGTACCTGGTCCTGGGGGGGAGGGCCCCGTCCCAGCGGGCCCTTTCGGATTTTCCGATGTAAAAGATCACTTCCGGAAGGTCACGCCCTCGAAGGACGCCACCAGCCGGTCCCCTTCCTTCACGGTGACCCGGTACAGTGCGGTGCGCTCCGTCTCGCCGAGGAACTCGGCCACCGCCTCCAGGGGACCGGTGGCCGGAGCCATATAGGTGATGTACACCGACGCAGCCACCTGCACCTCTTCCTGGTTGGCGGCGATGGCAAAGGCCTGGTCAGCGAGAGAGAAGATTGCGCCGCCGTGGATCACGCCGTGGGGGTTCCCCTTCCCCTCCGGGGTCATGGTGACCCGGGCGCCCCGGGGCCAGACTTCGGTGATCTCCAGGCCCAGGAGACGGGCAAAGGGGCTCTGGTTGAATGCATCCACCCTCTCCTGCACCCGCTGGGAAAAATCCTTCCCGGCAGGCTGGTCAGCTCCTTCCATCTACCCACCGTCCTTCAGCGGTACTCCTGCCGGGAGTACTGGTACTTCGTGGATTCCCCGCCATGGTACACGATGTACAGCCACCGGTACAGGGACCGGAGCGTCCCGAACTGCTGGTAGCGCCGCATGGAGAACCCCACTCTCAGCGCAGGGTCCAGCACCACCCTTCCCTGCTGCTTCATCCGCAGTGCGATCTCCAGGTCGTCCCCGGCGTCGATGGTGCGGTACATGCCGGCCGCGAGGAAGGCTTCCCGGTCAAAGGCGGTGTTGCATCCCAGCGTGTAGTACAGGGTGCGGGTCAGGTAGCCGATGCGGGAGATGGTGTTGGCCAGCGCGAGGGCCAGGTGGTTGCGGATACCCCCTTCCCGCGGGTACACCGTCCCGTAGAGCTGGACCGGGCGGAACCGCTCGAAATCGGCCTGGATCCGCTCCAGCCAGTCCGTCGGGACCACGCAGTCCGCATCGGTGGTGGCCACGATGGTACCCCGGGCCCGCATGATGCCGTCATTCCGGGCGCCTCCCACCTTCTCCGAGGTCTGGATGAAGACCAGGTCTGCCAGGGGTGCGGCCAGCTCCCGGGTGCAGTCCCGGGAGTTCCCGTCCACCACGATCAGCTCGTACTGGTCCCTGGGGATCGTCTGGCGGTTCAGGGATTCCAGGCAGCCGGTGATGTTCGCCTCTTCATTGTAGGCAGGGATGATGACAGAGATCATGGCCCGGACAGCTTCCTGTACAGCTCAGCGTGCCGTTTCGCAATAAGCCTGATGTCGTAGGGCGTGGTGGCCTCCCGGGCCTTCTCTCCGGAGAGGCGCCACCGGTCCCGGGACTGGACCAGCTCCTGCGCGTCATCCAGGCCCTCGAAGAACGCGATGGTGTCCCCGAAGATCTCCCGGAACTCGGGGATCCCCCGGGCAAGGACGGGGAGGCCGCTCGCAAGAGCCTCCAGGATGACAAGGCCGAAGGTCTCGGCATGGGACGGCATGAAGAAGAGGTCGGCCCCGCTGTAAGCCTCCATGATGTCAGGAATAAAGCCGGTGAAGATCACGTTCTCATGGATTCTCTTCTTCTCCCGCCGGATCCGGAAATAGTCCTGGGAGAGGGGGCCATAGGGGAACCCCCCCACCCACACCCAGATCAGGTCAGGGAGCCGCTCGGCCAGGTCCAGGAAGTCGTAGATGCCCTTTCGGGGGGTCTGCTGGGCCACGGTGAGCACCACCATCTCGTCCTCGTCCGCGCCCAGGGCTGCCCGGAAGGCCTTCCGCTTGGCGTCGGACCGGTGGAAGAAGGCCCGGTCCACGCCGTTCGGGATCATGGTGGTGGGAACACCGGGGATCATCGCCCGCACGTCCCGGTCGCAGGGAGCGGAGACGGTGATGATGTGGTCAAAGCCCCGGTAGATGGGGGGGTAGAGCCGGTTCACGAGACCACTGGATGCGATGTTCCCCACGTTGGTGTGGGGCGTGGAATGGGCGGTGAGGAGCCGGACCCCTTTTGTATAGGTGCGGTACAGGAGTGCCAGGGGCCCGAAGGTATGGAAGTGGGCCACGTCCACGTCCCGCCGGTACGAATTCCAGGAGGGCAGGATGCCATCCACCGGCAGGTTCCGGAAGATCATCTTTGCAGCGGTGGCACAGCCGATGTACTTGAAGACAGAGAAATCCTCCACCACGAAGTTCACGCGCATGGGACGGTCTCCGCAAAGTCCAGGGCGCCGCGGATGCAGGCGTCCATGTTCAGGTACTCGAAACGGGAGAAGCGGCCCAGGAGCACAATCCCCTGTGCCTCCACGTGGTCCCGCACCGTCCGGATATTGCGCAGGTAGTCCAGGTCATAGATCACGTACGCGTAGGGCTCCCGGTCCACCCGCGAATAGACCACCGCATCCGGTGAGGCGAGGATCCCCATCCGAGAGAGCCCTGAGACCACGTGGTCCACCAGCTGGTGATCTGCCAGGGACGCAACCGGGTCCCCTTCCCGGAACGTGATCTCGGAGAGAATCGAGGCATGCCCCTCCGGTGCCACGGCATCGCTGTAGTTGGACGGGAAGGAGATCCGGTTGAACTGCCCCAGCCCCTTCTCCGGTATGTACATCCAGGAGATGGGGGGCACCGTGCCCCATATACCAAGGGAGACCGAGAAAAGGGAGTTGTACTTCAGGTTGAAACAGGACTCCTGGACAGATGCTGGGACGTCCGCCAGGCTGGGAAGGAGGGCCTGGAGCGGGATCGTGGAGACCACGCGGTCTGCATGGATCGTCTCGGTCCCGTCTGACACAAGATACTCCCCCCCTCTCCGCCGCACGGACCGGACCGCAAACCCGGTGCGGATGTGCTTCTCAACCGGGGCCGCGATGGCCCGGACCATCGCCTGGATGCCGCCCCGGGTCGGGTACAAGAAGACCGCCTGGTGCGCGTATCCCACCGTGGGGATACCGATGGCTGCCCGGATCACGTCCTCAAAAGGTGGCCGGGGTATCCTTCCCTCCACCCAGTGGGTGGACATCTGCTCCAGGGGATACTTCCAGATCTTCTCGTTGTAGGGGACCAGGTAGCAGTCCGCGATCCCCTCGCCGAACGTCTGGAAAATCCACTCCCGGAAGTTGGCGGGCGGGGCGACCTCCCCCTTTTCGTGGGCGATCAGGGCCCGGATGAACCCGTGGATGCAGGCGTAGAGGTCCTCTTTGGGCAGCGCGTAGAGGCCGTTTTCGAAGGGGTACGGGACCTCCCTCCCCTTGTAGAAGACCACGGTGTTCCGTTCCCGCACCGTCCGGTTCCCGCCCAGCACCCCCTGCATGAAGGCGAGAGCGCCGGCATCCCGGGAGAAGATGATGTGGGAACCGCCGCGGTCAAACGTGAACCCGTTCTCCGTGTGAGAACGGCAGAGGCCGCCGATCTCCTGTTCGCGCTCCAGCACCGCTACCTCATGCCCCTTCTCGTGGAGGAGCCGGGCTACGGTGACACCGGAGAGGCCTCCACCAAGGACCGCCCATTTCACGCCTATACTGTGGAACCCGTGGCCATATATGGGTGATGCCGGTTCCCCGTGATGGCGGCAGGTATTTAACGCAGAGAGAATTATCAATTATACTGTAGATGAGAACAATCCAGGAGCTCTTCTCAGCACTTCTCTCGGAACTGGGGGAAGAGACACTCCGGGCCGAGCTGGAGGGGATCGGGCGCAAGCACCGGGGGATCAGGACCCGGCAGCGGAAGACCGGCCGGGTGGGGCGTTGCGCCCGGGAGATCCTGGTCTTTCCGGGCCGGACACCGGAACCTCCTGCCCGCCAGGTGGCCCGGAGGGCTCTCGAACGGAACCTCTCCCAGGCCTCGGTCTACCGGCTGGTGGGTGAGCTGAACCGGCAGGGGAACCCGGTCCGGGGGGCTGCGGTGCTCCGGGAGATGAAGCGGATCCGGGATGGGATCCTGTGACATGTATCCGGTGCAGAGAGGACTGCATTCGCCGGTTCTTTCCCGCCCTCCCGGCCACTTTTTCACGCTGGAGATTCTGTCGGGAATAAAGGGAGGAAGAGAATATACTCTTCGGGGGTGGGTAACGGGAGAGGGCTGGCCCCCTCCCGATCCCTCCCCCATGAGGATCGGATGAAGGGGGGCTGGCGGGAGATCCCGATACGTGGACTTTTCCCCCGTAAAGATACCCCTGAGGCAAGGCATTCATCCTTCCCACCGCATCTGACGGCACAGGATCTCCTTTTTCGGTATCATTGCCCCGGTTATTGAGAAAAAAGGGATTATCTCGGCTGGATGTACCAGCCGGTCAGGGTCTCGTCCAGGACCTTCCCGTCCGTGGGCCGCGTGGCCAGGCTCACCGCCACCATGGCGATGGCCGGGGTGATTCAGGCAGACTGCTCGATCTCGTACAGGATCTTGGCGATATCGTACAGGCACCGCTCATCGAACCGGATGCAGTTGATCTCGTCGCGGGTGATCCGCCCATTCACCCAGAGGGGGATGGAGAGGAAGTTGAAGAGGTTCTTGTAGAACGAGAGCCAGTAGAGCTGTTCCTGGTCCGTATCATCCGGCAGGCTGTCCAGTTCCAGGATTCTCACGTCATACCCGAGATCGCCCACCTTCGCCTGTGCAAACTCCCGTGCCCTGACCAGCCGGTCCAGCATCTCCTGCATGTCAGACACGCCGTCCACGTTGAGGAGTTCCTCCACCTCGTAGGGGAACATCCTCCCATTGCTCCATGATGCGTCAGCCATACCATCACCGTACCATTGGGGGATGAAATCCACGACCAGTCATGGACCGGGTGCGCATTAAGGGTGGTGAGCGTTCAGGCGGTTCCGGATGATTCGGGACCCTCCCGACCCCAGTGAAATCGTACAGAACTGTACAGATTCGCAAAAGGGGGATGATGCAACGGATTCAGGTTTCTTCGTGCGGGGTACCAATCCGGCGAAGATCCTGCTCGGAATCCGGGCTTATGAAAACCATCGTCCCCTGGATTGAATGCGTGCACGGGGGGCATTTCCCCAAGGGGAGGAGGAGCGGGAGGTGGCCTGCCCCTCTCCCGTCGCCCTCTCACGGAAAGGAGAGACGGATTGACAGGAAATCCTGGAATCTCCGGAGTGAGAAAAAGAGAGATTATTTGGACGGCTGCACGGTCTTTGCACCGCGGAGTACCGCGACCTTTCCGGTCCGCACCAGTTCCTTGACCCCGTACTGGCGGAGAAGCTTCTCCAGCGCGTCGATCTTTCCGGGATCGCCCGCCACCTGGAGCACGACGGTCTTCGCCCCCACGTCCACGATCTGGGCCCGGAAGATGGACGCGATCTGCATCACCTCCGAGCGGGAGGAGCCGGGTTCCGCATTCACCTTCATCAGGGCCAGCTCCCGCTCCACTATCTCGCTGTCCGAGATATCGGAAACCTTGATGACATCAATCAGCTTGTTCAGCTGCTTCATCACCTGCTCGACCGTTGCGTCGTCGCCGATGACCACGATGGTCATCCGGCTCATGCCGGTGAGCTCGCTCGCACCCACGGCCAGGGACTCGATATTGAAACCCCGGCGGGCAAAGAGCCCTGCCACGCGCGTGAGCACCCCTGCCCGGTTCTCGACGAGGACAGAGAGGGTGTGGGCCTTCATGCGGTTTTCCTCCCGGGCAGGAAGATGGCATCGCCCTCTTCCGCCTCCGCGAGCTGCAGTTCCCTCTCCGGCACCACGTGCCCTCCGATCATCTCGTTGATGGCGGCCCCTGCCGGCACCATCGGGAAGACGTTCTCCTCCCGCTCGATCCGGACATCCAGGATAAAGGGGCCGTCGGTGTCAAGCATCGTGCGGAGGGCCGAGGGGACCTCCTCGCACTGATCCACCCGCAGCCCGTCGATACCATAGGCTTTCGCGATGCCCACGAAGTCCACGGGGGGCAGCTCCGTGAAGGAGTACCGGCGATCGTAGAAGAGCTCCTGCCACTGTCGCACCATGCCCAAGAACATGTTGTTTAAGATCACCACCTTCACCGGGATCTTATTGGCGGCCACCGTCCCCAGTTCCTGGATGTTCATCTGGAAGGAGCCGTCGCCGGCGATGTCCACCACGACCTCGTCCGGCCGGGCGAAGTGGGCCCCCATGGCGGCGGGCAACCCGTAGCCCATGGTGCCCAAGCCGCCCGACGAGAGCCAGGAGCGGGGCTTCCGGAAGCAGTACCACTGGGCGGTCCACATCTGGTTCTGCCCGACCTCGGAGACGATGATCCCCTCCCCCTTCAGCAGGTTTGAGAGCTCCTGGACCACGTACTGGGGCCGGAGGCACCCATCGTTCCGGTAAGAGAGCGGGTGCTTGCGCATCCATGCCCGGACCTTGGAGAGCCAGTGCTTCCGGTCCTCCCGTTTCTTCAGCCGGAGGAGCACGGCCTGCAGCACCGACCGCACATCGCCGACGATGGGGACGTCCACCTGCTTGTTCTTCCCGATCTCGGCCGGGTCAATATCCACGTGGATGATCTGGGCGTGGGGGGCAAAGGTCGGGACCTTTCCGGTGACCCGGTCGTCAAACCGGACACCCAGGGCGATGAGCAGGTCGCACTCGGTGACCGCGTAGTTGGCATACACGGTCCCGTGCATCCCCAGCATCCCCAGGTTCAGGGGGTGGTCGCAGGGGATGCAACCCAGGCCCATAAGGGTTGTCGCAACCGGGCAGAGCAGGCGCTCGGCCAGCTGGACCAGCTCCCCCGATGCATCGGATGCGATGATCCCCCCTCCGGCATAGATCACCGGCCGCTCGGCCTTCTCGATCAGCTCGATGGCCTTCTCGATCTGCCGGGTATGCCCCTTCAGGGTGGGCTGGTATCCCCTCAGGTGCACCTTCTCCGGCGCAGGGGGAACCTCCTCGATCTGGCCGGCGGTGACGTCCTTGGGCAGGTCGATGAGCACCGGGCCCGGTCTCCCCGTGCGGGCAATGTAGAACGCCTCCCGGACCACCTGGTCCACATCCACCGTCCGCTTGACGAGGTAGCTGTGCTTGGTGATGGGCAGGGTAATACCCGTGATGTCCGCCTCCTGGAAGGCGTCGTTGCCCAGCAGGCTGGTGGGTACCTGGCCGGTGAGGGCCACCATGGGGACCGAGTCCATGTAGGCAGTGGCGATCCCCGTGACCAGGTTGCAGGCGCCGGGGCCCGAGGTGGCCATGCAGACCCCCACGCGGCCGCTGGCGCGGGCATACCCGTCCGCGGCGTGGGCGGCCGCCTGCTCGTGGCGTACCAGAATGTGCCGGATCGGGGAATCGTAGAGTTCGTCGTAGACTGGCAGGATCACTCCCCCGGGGTAGCCGAAGATGGTGTCGACTCCCTCCCGCTGGAGCCCCTCAACGAGTATCTTTGCTCCGGTCTTCATTCTCCTCACCCAGCAGCCGGTTCATGCCCGCAATGACTGCTTCCACGCTTGCCATGATGATGTCGGTGCGGGCGCCGCGAGACGTACGTATCTTTCCGTCCTTACTTAACCTTACCGTTACCTCGACGAGGGCGTCCGTCCCGCCCCGGATGGCGTCCACGTGGTACTCCTCCAGCCGGATGTCTCCGGCCGCGGCCACGGACCTGCGGAGCGCCTCGATGGCGGCATCCACGGGGCCGTTCCCCGTCGAGGCCCCGGTGACCTCCTGGCCGTTCACGACAAGGGTCACCGAGGCGGTGGGCATGACATGGCTCCCCGATACCACCGTGAACTGCTTGAGAGTGAGGGCGGGGGTGAACGCGAGGCCCAGCACGGCTTCCGCAATGGCCATCAGATCGGCATCCGTAACGCGTTTCCCCTGGTCGCCCAGGGCCTTGATCCGGGCCACGATCTCCCGGAGCTGCTTCTCGTCCGCCGTGTAGTGCATCTCGTCAAGGGCCGCCTGCACCGACGCGGAACCGGAGTGCTTGCCCAGCACGATCCGCCTGCGGCGGCCCACCAGCTCCGGCATGATGGGTTCGTAGGTCCGGGAGTCCCGGAGGATCCCGTGGGCATGGATCCCGCTCTCGTGGGTGAAGGCCATCTCCCCCACGATCGCCTTGTTGGTGGGCAGGGGAACGCCGGTAAGCCGGGAGACCAGCGTGGAGAGGTGGTAGAGCTCCCTCGTCCGGATCCCCGTGGGGTAGCCGTACAGCACCTCAAGGGCCATCACCAGCTCCTCGAAGGCGGTGTTCCCGGCCCGCTCGCCCAGGCCGTTCACCGTCGCGTGGGCGCAGGTGGCCCCGGCTTTCAAGGCGGCCAGCGTGTTGGCCATCCCCACGCCCAGGTCGTCGTGGCAGTGGATGGAGAGCGGGGCGATGGCCGCGAGCGGGGGCATCATCTCCGCGGTCCGCTCGGGGGTCAGGATCCCCACCGTGTCGCAGAAGCAGAGCCGGTCAGCCCCCCGCCGTACCCCCTCGGCAAAGATCTCCCGGAGGAACGCCTGGTCCGCCCGGGACGCGTCCTCGCCGGAGAGTTCAACAATGAGCCCCCGCTCCTTCGCGTACTCAACCGCTGTCCATGCCATCTGGCAGACCTGTTCCCTGCTCTTCCGGAGCTTCTTCTGGATGTGGAGATCGCTCACCGGCACCACCAGGTGCACGGAGTTGACCCCGCAGTCTGCGGCCATGTCGATGTCCTCGCGGAGAGCCCGCACGTAGGTGCAGATCTCGACGGAGAGGCCCGCATCCGCGATGAGGCGGATGGCCTCCCGTTCCCCATCTGATGCGGCAACAGAACCGGCCTCCACGACGCTGACGCCCACGTCAGCCAGTTTCGTGGCGATCTCGAGCTTTCCGGACGGCGTTAACGAGACACCCGGTGTCTGTTCACCGTCACGCAGGGTGGTGTCAAAAAAGCGGATCCCTTCAGCGAATAAAACGATCCCTCATGGTGTGCACCATAGGAATGTGGTGGAGAGTCCTATAAAAAGGTTGAGGGGACCTGATGTTCGGCAAGGCGGACAATGGCGGAGCCGTTGAGGGGAGAGAGGGTCGATCTCCATCCACCGGGAGGCCTGTTGGGATTTACTGCAGGTCGATCTCGATGCCCCCGACAAATTCGGCGATCACGTTGTAGATGATGGCCACGATGGCCCCGTAGATGAAGCCCCCGATGGCAGAACCGATGACGATGAGGACGAGTCCGGCGATCCCGATGCCCATCATGGGAACAGGAACTCCGGCAGCTGCAGGCCCGAGCGAGGATACCAGAGAACCGATCACTGCCATCGATGCCGCCGCGAGCAGCGCAACGAACAGCCCGACGATCAGGCACAGGGCTCCCATGATCTTTGCCGACGACAACACACCGATGCGTTTCAGGACTGCCATGCGCTTCTCACCACACCGGGGATGCGATCTCCCCCTATAAAAATCTTCACTGATCTTGATACGGGAACCGGGCGGATCTGGAGTGCAGACCCCCTCAAGAAAAAGAGGATCAGGCTCCCTTCTTCGCGGTGCTGATCCCGAGCACGCTGTAGAGCCCGCAGGTGCCAAAGATCCCGGTCAGGAGCAGGATCAAAGCGACCAGCAGCACGACATACCCGATGATCCCTTTCACGTACCCCATTCCATAGCCAGCGAAGAGGACCAGGGCCAGCACCACCCTGAGTGCACGGTCCCCGGTCTCCACGTTCTTCTCACCGATCTTCATCACGGTTCACCAGGGGATAGGGGGAAACCGGATAGGATAAGGATATCGGATGGTGTCTCCTGATGAGGATATCCCTCATGACGCGGAGGAAAAAGAAAGGAGGTGATGAGATTCTTCAGAGAACAGCAGCCGTGGATGGGGCAGCAGCGGGGGCGGCGCTGTCATACAGCTGTGTCAGGAAACGAGCTTTAAAGATCCCGATGACCGGAGCCAGGAGGCAGACAAGGGCCCTCCCGATGATCGGGATCATACGGAGGACACCGGCGATTATCACCAGCACAACGACCAGAACGATCAGGGAGGATAGGTACGATACCCATCCGATCCTTCCGATGTGGGCGAGGATGGCGCTGAGATTGAAGGCCTCCCCCATCTTCCCCGTGCGGGCAAAGCGGATGATGCCGATGATGGCAAAGAGTGCCAGTATGAACGCGAGGATCACCGCGATGGCTACCCCGACCCTAACCGAACCGATAGCCACGATCATCGCACGCGGGGACCGGGTCATAAGTGCGGGAAGTGCCGGCAGGAGGGAGACCACGAAGACAATGATGACCGGAATCATGTAGATGACACCGATCACCAGAGTCTTCAGGCCGTCGATGAAGAGTGTGCACCAGTGATCCAGTTCGGGCGCTGGTTTCTTCCCGCGGAGGATGTCCAGGACATAGCCGGTGAGGAGCGGGAAGATGACCATCGATACAATGAGCAGGATCCATTTCACCCATTTCCCCGAGACCGCCTCACGGGCATATTCAAGGGATTCGCTGAGCGTTTTGCCGTTATCCATGGTTTCACCGTACGGGTGTCTTTCTATCCCCCTATATTATCCTTATCCCGTAAAATCGCCATTCTGCCGCGATATAATAAAATAAACCGTATTTTTAGATTGCGGAGGATCTTTTCCGGTGCCGATTCTCTGAAGCCTGGCCGGTCATTTCGGGCTGCTGTTTCTGGAGAGGCTTCGCTCAGAGCGGGAAATACCGGCTGTCTCCGTGAGGATCCTTGCCGGCTCTTGCGGTTCCCGCACCCTTCAGCCAGGAAAAATGGGGTTGGATGGTTGTTCAGGCAGGGGCAGGTACCGGGGCGGGACCGGCGCTGTCATAGAGCAGCGCCAGGTACCGGGCCTCGAAGATGGCGATGACGGGGAACAGGATGAAGACGAGGATCCCCCCGATGAACGGGATCATGGAGAGGATGCCGGTTACGATCGCCACCACGACCACCAGCACGATCAGGGAGATGATGTAGGAGACCCACCCAATCTTCCCGATGGTGGCAAGGATGGCGTTGAAGTTGAAGGCCTCCTCCATCGTCCCCGTGCGGGCGAAGCGGATGACGCCGATGATGGCAAAGAGAGCCAGGATCTTAGCTGGAGGTTTTCCATCATTTCGTGCCGGTACGAATATCAAGAAAACCTTGGGTAAATACCTCTAAAATCTCTTTTTAGTTATTAAGATTAACGTCTCAATTTTGCGAGATATCGTAACCATTATCATGATTTGGAGATATCGTATTGTTATTAAGAGGAATTATTATGCTTTATCAAGCAACAAAGATGAAGGACGATTTTCGATTTAAGGTAGGTTGGGGAGGAATTGTTTGCATCCTTGGTATTTCGTTCATTACACAAACTATTTTGAGCAATCCTCAGGTTTCCCTGGCAACCTTTCTCTGCGGGGCCGGGATTTTCCTAGTTTTTCTTGGATACTTTGAACCAAAACTCCCGTTAATCCTTGCCCTAGGGAGTATTCTATTCCTGTCAGGTGGGGGAATCTTCGCCGTAATTATCGCGAATGTAAATATGCTTCTTGTGATGAGTGTTATATTGATTCTCATCGGTATCGGCTATATTCTCATCACAATGAAGAGCAGAGGTGCATGATGTCAGATCTGAGGACCACTGTTGAGGACAATCGGGGCATGCTGAAAAAGATTCAGCTGGTGATTCCGAGGTACAGGGAGTATCGGCTGCGGGAAGATCTCCGAATAGCAGACAACCTGCTCCGTGTATATCTGGCAGACACTTTGCATTCACATGTCCAAAATTCAATTGAAAGGGCTATTGAGGCATTATCCGCCTCAAATGAGCTCAATGTCCTCGGCGAAGTCGGCAAGATAGGTGCAACGGTCAAAGGATTAGAAGCCAAGATACGTCATGCTGAACAGGGATATTCCGGCATTTCTCCTGCCGACGTAATCAGTGAGAAGAATCTGAACCGATTATATGAATACGATCTGAAGATAATTACCCTGTTGGCAGATCTTCAGAGACGTACCGAAGTCCTGCTCAATTGCGCCGAATGTAATAATCTGCCGGAACTGCGGAAGACCCTGATCGATATGAGAAAAATGACTGATACCCTGTCTGAAGCGCTGGCTGGGAGGAGAACTCTCCACATGGACATCCCTGGGAATTCGAGCACGAGCAAGGAGGAGTAATTATGGACCGGGATACCTTTGGGAGTCTGACACGGGACTTTCACTCAAGTAAAACGGCTCGGAAGACCTTTTACTGGCCTGACAATCTGAAAAAGGAGAACATTGTCTGGCGTTTGCCCCGGAATGTGGCTTGGAATGATAATATTGTGGTCAGGGAAGATGAGCTGGTGGTGTTTTTCAGAGATGGAAAAGCACTCCATGTCTTTGACCGTCCTGACAGGTATGCACTCACCACTCAGAATGTTCCAGTGCTCGCAACAATCGCGAAAGCTGTCACAGGAGTCGAACAGATCGGTGAAATTTACTACCTGCAGAAAAGGGAATTCCGTGGTCAGTTCAGTTCCCCGGAAACTCTCACGTACAGGGATATCGATTTTGGTCTCGTCCGGATTATTGCAAATGGACAGTTTGCCTATAAAATCACTGAACCCCTGCTTTTCATCACGCAGTTTATTGGGACAAAAGGGCTCCAGCACTCGGATGAAATCGAGCATTGGCTGAAGGACCAGATCATGGTGGTTCTCAACACTACCCTCGGTAAATTGAAAGCCGACAAGAATATGGGGATTCTGGATATGCCCGCATATCTTCCCGAGATCGAGACAATATGCCTCTCACGTCTTTCCCACGAGACCTCCCCTTATGGCATCAAAATCATGAAATTTTCCGGTCTCGCCATCAAGCTTCCGGAATCAGTTCAGCAGGCCATCGATAAGAGAAGTGCCATGTCAGCCCTGGGAGTGAATTACATGCAGTACCAGACCGGTGAAGCGCTAGGGGGAATCGGCGAAGGGGCTGCGAAAGGGGGTGACGCCTCCAGCTTTGCAGGTCTGGGAGCAGGCCTTGGAGCCGGTTATGCGTTCAGCCAGGCGATGGGCCAGGGTATAACCACACCTCCACCCTCCCCTATCTCCTCAACGGGACCCCAGGGAATCCAGGTATGTCCGAAATGCCACCAGCAGGAACCATCTGGCGCTCGGTTCTGTTCGCATTGCGGTGGAACTCTCGTAATCCCACAGATGACTGCACCTTCATCAGGTTCCGAATTCCGGTGTCCTTCATGCAACAATATTCTTAAGGAACACGCAAAATTCTGCCCGGAATGCGGTAAACAGTTGATGATTGCTTGCAAGAAATGTCAGCAGGAAATGGAAACAGACATGAAATTCTGTCCAAACTGCGGAAATCCAACCGGACAAACGTGATGGGGAGAGGTGAACCACATGAAGAAATGTAACAAGTGTGGCAAAGGTCTTCCGGATAATGCGAAGTTCTGTCCCTCGTGCGGCTCCAGTGATATTTTTGATACGGACCGGCAGGTTTCAGAATATAAACGAACCTGTAAACAGTGCAGTTTCGTCTGGCACATCCTTGCGGAACGCGAGGAACAGATCAAGAAAGGGATTGAAGCGAATAAAAAGGATGAATGCTGCAATATGTGCGACGAGAATGCAAAAAGACAGCGTGCCGAGAAATTCAGCAGCTTTCAGAATGAATTTAAACGACTGAAAAATTGCCCTAAGTGTGGCTCCGGGGATTACCAAGAGGAAACGCTCGTGTATGAGAAGAAATAATCCTCTCGTCTTTTTTTCCATTTTCTTTATCCGGAAGGTTTGGCATGGATTCATCGGGAGACGATACAAGAACAAACATGGAATCATCTGCCGGTTTTATCCCACCTGTTCAAAGTATGCTATCTTGTCGCTCGAAAAGTATGGTTTTATTGCCGGATGGATCCGTGCCTACCGCCGTATCAGACGATGTAACAAGTCCACTACCGAATCCTGTGTAGATTATCCGTAGGTGATGGAATCGCGAGCATGGTTGCTGAATGGTTCCAAAAATTCTTTTCTGATAATTCCGTAAGTTTATTAATATGAATCTAGAGTATTGTGTATGCCAGAATCATTTTGTGCTTCTTGCGGAGCGAAGATGGATCTTTCGCTTTCGGATACGTGTCCTAATTGTGGGGAGAAATATCAACCCACTGTGGCAAAACCGGCAAGCGAGGCAGTACTGGCCCCCTCTGGGGGAAAAAATCCAGTGTTGGCTGCTATTCTCTCTTTCTTTATCCCAGGTGTTGGCCAGATTTACAATGGAAATGTCGGCAGAGGCATTCTCACCTTTATTGCATTCATCATCGGGGTAGCCCTCTTTGTATTTCCCGGCGTGATCGTCTGGTTATGGTCAGTGTATGATGCATACACATCGGCTCAAACCTTATAGGGTGTAGGGTACGAGCCATCCAAGCCCTCGACTTTTTTTTCTGCACTTGTAGAATCCTCCGCTTCGTAAGGAAATGAGATTGATGAGACTCACTATCATGAAGCGAGAATACGAGAGCATTGGGATCCAGTATTATCGAAAAATATGGGTTAAGATGGTTTCTTAGCAGTGTTCATCCCAACCAGGCTGGAAAGGGCGCAGGTGCCGAAGGCACCGGTCAGGTGCAAAATCATGTTGATGATGAGCACGATGTACCCGAGAATTCCCCTCACATACCCCCTGTCATAGATCGCAAACAGGCGAAGGACAAGTACAATCCGTACAATACGGTCCCCGGTCCCCACGCTCTTCTCACCGATCTTCATCACGGTTCAACGGAAGCGCAGGGAATCCGGGTTCTCTTATAGCTGTCGGGTTGAATCGTTCCAGAGGGGATGGCGCCGGAGAACCGGGGGAGAAAAAGGGGGGATTTCGGGCCTAGGCTCCGGTCCCTGCGCTGTCATAGAGCAGCGTCAGGTACCGGGCCTCGAAGATGGCGATGACGGGCGCCAGGATGAAGACGAGGATCCTCCCGATGAACGGGATCAGGGAGAGGATGCCGGTTACGATCGCCACCACGACCACCAGCACGATCAGGGAGAGGATGTAGGAGACCCACCCAATCTTCCCGATGGTGGCAAGGATGGCGTTGAAGTTGAAGGCCTCCCCCATCGTCCCCGTGCGGGCGAAGCGGATCACGCCGATGATGGCAAAGAGAGCCAGGATCAACGCCAGGATGACCGCGATGGCCACACCGGTCATGGCTGATCCCCAGGCCATCATCATCGCCTGCGG
>Ga0315274_10007504_pt1 | contig 15788 bp, 12 predicted proteins | sample YL17G02_20_MG_FD_203700 | JGI IMG/M metagenome (GOLD analysis project Ga0315274, IMG submission 203700) | Sediment microbial communities from Yellowstone Lake, YNP, Wyoming, USA - YL17G02_20 | ecosystem: Environmental > Aquatic > Freshwater > Lake > Sediment | place: USA: Wyoming | collected... | reverse complement strand
CCATCCGTCCGCAGTGGGCAGCAATTCGCGAACTGCACTTGGACCCGCCAAGACTGCGCCGATTGCCTGGAGAAGCGTGCTCTTGCCCAAGCCGTTTCTTCCAAAAAACGTGGTCCACCGACGCACGGAATCACCACTGGTGAAATCAACCGTCGCGTCCGCGAAACACTTGATGTTTCGAAGTCGAATGCTTTTCAGTACATCGCGTGTCAGTCTATCGTCTCAATTGCGCTTTCCAAGCCCAGTTTCCGTCCGAGGAGCGGCACCGTGGTCGCAAGGAGGGGCAACTCTGGTGGCGCCGGTTCCGCCTCCTTCACGAACTTCAAGAACCGCTTGATGCGCCCCGGTTGCGCCCAGTTGCAGGTGCCTTCCATGCTCAGGGACCGGAGGTATCGTTCAATCTTGGAACTGGCGAGTTGGTCGAGGAGGCGTTCGGCCTCGTCGCGGGTCGAGCATGGGATGAAGGCGTGCATCGCTTGGTTGGCTTGCCACGGTTTGCCGTTGTGTGCGGAGAACACACGCGGCTTGAATGTGTCTTTGCCGTAGGCTTCCCAGACGACTTTGAAGGGCGCGAAGCTGTAGTCGCCGACGCCGAGCAGCGCCCACCAGAGGCCGCGCTTGAGCCAAGTGTTCAGCATCGTGCCTTTGCGAGCCAACAGTTCGTCCTTGTGGGCGAGCAGGTAGGACCAGAGCGCGGGGTGGCTGCGAAGGGCCGATTCGTTCAGCGGCCTGCCGGTGTCGGTGTCGTACGGCAGGAGGACGTATCGCCTCGGCTGCGCGTCGCTGTTGCGGAAGCAATCGTTGGTGATGAGCGGAAAGAGGAATTCGTCGGGCAGACCCTCGGGCACGGAGTCACAGATGAAGACCCGGTTTGCGCCGCAGGTGTTCACGCCCTGGCGCGGTTTCTGGTTCTCATGCACCTCGATGGCGGCGGGGCGGGCCAGTTCCTCATACTCCGTCTGCGAATCGAAAACTGACAACGGGGCTGAAGGTTCACCGACCGGAGCCGCCATGCGGGAAATCCACCCGCTTTTCGTCTCGGTGCGGTAAGGAATCGGGAACTGGGTTCGGGCGTCGCGCTCGAAGCGGGCCACGCCGAAGCGCGTTGCGATGTCCGGGAAGATGTTCGTCTCCCTGAAGTCCCAAAGTTCCGCGAGTTGGAACGTCGAGTCCTTGAGCGCGTGTCTTCGGAAGCCGGAGTGCGCTCCGTCGTTCAGGAAGAGGGAGAGCGGGAGGAACAAGACGGCCTCGCCATGCGGAGCGAGGTTGAGGTTGAGTACGACCGACACCACCAAGGCGGAGAAGTCCACCCGCGCCCGCCCCAGCAGCAAGGACCGGGGATCTTCCACGAGTCCGAATTCGAGGAACGCGCTCTTGAGGGCTTCTTTGTAGGGAGCAGGCAGGTCGTTGAAGTTGACCCACGGCGGATTCCCGAGCAACACGTCGAACTTAAGGCCGGGGTTTTGCAGGACCACGTCGGCACACAGGCTGTTCTTTCGCGGGAACTCGCGGCTGTATTTCAACCGGAATGACGAATGGAAAGCTTCGAGGAACCTGCCTTCACGCTCGATGACAGACAGGAGGGAAAGCATCCGGTCGTCAACGAGGATGTCCATTTCCGCAGCCACATCCATGAGCGCATGGATGAACACGCCTTTGCCGGCCGTCGGGTCGCAGATGGTCGCGCCCTGCACCCACCTTGGAACCAACCCGAACTCACGAACGAGCCACTTGGCCCAGCGGAGAGGGGTGAAGACGGCGCCGACGGGGCTAGCGTGTGAATTGGAAGTGGGCATACCCGCCTTGTCGGAAGGCTTGAATTGCCTCGAGTCGCCGCTGCGCGTCGCGGCCCACGCGCTGGTAGTGCTGGATCGCGAGGTCGGTGAAGAAGTCGTAGAACCGATTGATGTCGCGATCCCACTCAATCTCTTCCCAGACTTGGTTGACCGTGTAGTTGAGGCGGACCTGGCCAGTGCCGAGGTTCTCGATCCGTTAGGCGTTTGTCGGCAGACTGGTGAACGGAGCGACGCGGATGTATTCAAGGTCCCGCGCCCCCGAATCGGCTGAAGACTCGTTGTGCCCGAACTCGGCGATGATGAACTGGCCCCGGTCGTTCGCGAGAAACTTCAGGAGATTTCCGACGGCGCAGATGCCGCCATCGGAATACTTGGTCGTGTCGAGGTCCTTCGTCTTGACGTCAATGCCGACAATCCGTTCCTCGATCTTGAAACCGAAATCGAAAATCGTTCTGCGGCCGGGCAGGTCAACGGGCACAAAACCGCATCGCGAACAGATGGCCTCCCAGTTCTGCTTGATCCTGTGCTCAATCATCGCGCCAAAGGCCCGCGAGTCTTCCCGCGCGGAAATCCCGGAGCGGAGTTCCTCGAACAGCTTCGTCAACTCGTTCTCAATCTTCTGAGACAGGTCTTTCAGATCCATACGCGTTTCTGCCTCCGCAGCTTACACCCCGAACGTGCCAAGGCCAGCAGATTGGAGCCTGAAAGTTCGGCTCTGGGTGGAGGGTTGGCTTGGTGTTCTTTCTCGATTGTCCGGCGCGCCGGCATTCTCACTGAACGCCGAGGGAGGTTGTTCTTCCCCACAGCCGCATTGTCGCCGCATTGCCTGCCGTTGATGCTCGTGAAATCCTGCGCGCTCTGCGCCGCCTCCGCCTGCGTGGTGCGCCTTCCTTGCGCTAGAGCCACTGGATTCTGACTTCTTTCTCCACCGCTTTGAACTCCGGATCGCCGGTGATGAGTTCCGCGTTCTTCTGCTTGGCCAGCGCGGCGGCGAAGCAGTCGGCGTAGGACAGCTTGTGCGTGGCTTTGAAAATGGCGGCTTGTTTGGCCAGCGTCAGGTCGTCGCTCACGCCGATGACGTCGATGGGCAGCGCGGCGATTTCGTGGGCCTTCTGCTCGGCGGCTTCCTGGGACACTTCGCGCATGGTGCTGTAATAGACCTCGCCCCAGTTCACCACGCTCATCAGGAGCTTGTGCTTCTCGTCCGCGGCCTGCTGGAGCAGCTTCTCCACGGCGTCCGCCGCCGGTTCATCCTCGAAGAAGGCGATCAGCGCCCAGCTATCCAAAACCTTGGTGGCCATAATCAGTTCAAATCAGGTTTCGACACCTCACCCCGGCCCTCTCCCCGAGCGACGCGGAGAGGGAGAGGATTTTCTTGCGTGCTTTGTGCGCATTCGCGGCAGTCACGTCACAGCTCCTGTTCGCGCTTGCGGTCCTCCCTCAGCGCCTTCATCACGCCGCTGCCCTTGAGCGAGCCGCGCAGGCTCTTGATGTAGGTGCGGGTGACGGGCTTGATGAGGATGCCCTGCGGGGTGGACTGCACGTAGGCCCGGGTGCCTTCCTCGATTTCAAACTCCTTGCGGAGCCAGCGGGGGATGACAATCTGGCCTTTCACGGAGAAGTAAACCCTGTCTGACTTCGTTGCCGTTATCATGGCCAAAGAATACAAAGCTAAGACAGTAAGTCAAGCGCGTGTTTGTAGGAAAGTGTAGGCCGCGGTGTGACCAGCGTTTCTGGCGCCGCCTGGGGTGGAAGAAGATCTCTTGAGACTCACCACATACACCGGCGCCTTGCCCGCGGCGGCGAGCCTTTCCAGCGTCTGCGCCAGCAGGAATCTCCGAGTGACCGGGACTCTACGCAGGAGCCGGCCGTAAGCGAATCATATCCCGATCATATCCCGAGCATCGGCCGTGTTCGATCAAAGGCATCGAGGGCCAGTTCCAGGTCCGCTTGGGTGTGGGCGGCGGAAAGCTGGCAACGAATGCGGGCTTTGTCCTTGGGCACGACCGGATAGCTGAACCCGACGACGTACACTCCCCGTTCCAGCATCGCGTCGGCGAATCGCGTCGCCAACGCGGCGTCACCCAGCATCACCGGACAGATCGGGTGGGTTCCCGGCAGGACGGCGAACCCAAGCTTGGCCATGCCTTCGCGGAAGAACCGGGTGTTGGCCTCAAGCTGATCGCGTAGCGCCGTGGACCCTGTGAGCAACTCCAACACCTTGAGGGAGGCGCCTGCAATGGACGGGCAGAGCGTATTCGAGAACAGGTAGGGCCGGGAGCGCTGGCGGAGGAGGCCGATGATGTCCTTGCGTCCGCTGACATAACCCCCGCTGGCGCCGCCGAGCGCTTTGCCCATCGTGCCGGTGAGGATGTCCACACGTCCCATGACGCCGTGGTGCTCGGGAGTGCCGCGCCCGGTGCGTCCCATGAACCCGACGGCATGCGAGTCGTCCACCATCACCAAGGCCTCGTGCCTCTCCGCGAGATCGCAGATCGCCGGCAGATTGGCGATGAAGCCGTCCATGGAGAAGACGCCGTCGGTGGCAATCATTCGGAAGCGCGCGCCCGCAGCCTCATTCAGCTTCGCTTCGAGGTCCGCCATGTCGTTGTTCCGGTAACGGAACCGTTGGGCTTTGCAGAGGCGGACGCCGTCGATGATGCTGGCGTGGTTCAACTCGTCGGAGAGGATCGCGTCCTCCGAGCCGAGCAGGGTCTCGAACAGGCCACCATTGGCGTCGAAGCAAGACGAGTAGAGGGTCGTGTCTTCGGTGCCGAGGAACTCGCTAAGCTTGGCCTCAAGCTGCTTGTGGACGTCCTGGGTGCCGCAGATGAAACGCACGCTCGCCAGGCCGTAGCCCCACCGGTCGAGCGCTGCCTTGGCTGCGGCAAGTACCGCCGGGTGCTGGGCCAGGCCGAGGTAGTTGTTCGCGCACAAGTTGAGCACGGGCTGGCCGTCTGCGACGCGGATGGTCGTGCCTTGGGGCGTCATGATGACCCGCTCGCGTTTGTAGGTGCCGGCAGCGCGAATGAGTTCGAGTTCCTTCGACAGATGGTCTTGGAAGTTGTTGGCGATCATGGCGGGTCTTTCTCGATGGCGGGTTTCGTCGATGCCCCTGCGAACAGCGACGTGCTGAAGTAGCGTTCGGCACGGTCGCACAGGAGCGTCACCACGCGCGCTTGGGGACCGAGTTCCTGCGCAAGTTCGAGCGCCGCCACCACGTTCGCCCCGGAGCTCGTGCCCACCAGCAACCCGAACTCGCGATGGAGCCGTCGGGCCATGGCCATCGCCGCGTCGCTCGACACCTTGACTTCGCCGTCCAGCGGCGCACCGCGCAGGAGCGGTGGAATGAAGCCGTCGGCCACTCCTTCGATGTAGTGGCAACAGGGGCACTCGCCGGCGAGCAAGGCCTGCTCGGCGGGTTCCATGGCGAGAATCCGGCTCCGCGGCCACTGCTGCTTGATGGCTTTGCCGCAGCCCGCCAGCGTTCCCCCCGTTCCATAGCCGGTGACGAACGCGTCGATGGGCCCACCGGCCTGTTGCAGGATCTCCTGCCCGGTCCCGTGCTCGTGGTCCTCGGTGTTCAAGGGGTTCTCAAACTGCCGCGGCAGGAAGTAGCGCGGATCCCGGGCCGCCATCTGACGCGACAGCTCGATACCGGTCTGGTAGCGGCCGGCACTGTCAAAGAGAATCAGCTCTGCCCCGAGCTGTCGGATCAGTTGGCGGCGTTCCTCGCTGGCGCTGGCGGACATCAGGAGGGTGACTCGATAACCCAGCGCGGCGCCAAGCATGGCCAGCGCAATGCCCGTGTTGCCACTGGTGCATTCCAGGATGATCGAGTCAGGTCGCAACAGGCCGCGCGCTTGGGCATCCTGCAGGACCCCTTTCGCCAGGCGGTCTTTCACACTGCCACTCGGATTCAGAAACTCGCACTTGGCCAACACCGTCAGTCCCTCGGGTTCAAACCGCAAAGGAACGAGGGGCGTGTGGCCGATCAGCGACAGGACTGCCTCGGCGCGACGAGCGGGCAGGGGAGGGGCGGAGTGCATCAGCCAAGAGGAATTTGGGGGCGGCTGCGCGGGGGATCCTCCTCGAAGCAGGACCGCTCGCGATTCTTCGAGACGCGGGCCGGGTCGAGCTCGCGACCGTTCATGACCAGGCACCCCTTGTTGATGGTGCCGCCGGTGGTGATGACGTGGACTTTCATGATGGCCTCGAAGGTGACGAGCGCCGGTGCGGCTCAGGTCCAATCCAGGACCACCTTGCCGGACTGACCGCTGAGCATCACTTCGAATCCACGCTCGAACTCGGTGTAGTGAAACCGGTGGGTGATCACCGGCCGGATGTCCAGGCCGCTCTCGAGCATGACCGTCATTTTGTACCAGGTTTCATACATCTCACGTCCATAGATGCCTTTAATCGTCAGCATATTGAACACGACCGTGTTCCAGTCAATGGCGATGGACTCGGAGGGGATGCCGAGCAGGGCGATCTTCCCCCCGTGGCACATGTTGGTGATCAGGTCGCGGAAAGCCGCCGGGCTGCCCGACATCTCTAAGCCGACGTCGAACCCCTCCTTCATGCCGAGCTGTTGCTGGACCTCGCGCAAAGGACCGTTCTGGACGTTGAGCGCCACGGTGGCGCCCATGCGCCTCGCCAGTTCCAGGCGGTACTCGTTCCGGTCGGTGATGACAATATAGCGCGCGCCAGCGTGTTTGACGACAGCCGCAGCCATGATCCCAATCGGCCCCGCGCCGGTGATGAGCACATCCTCGCCCAACACGTCAAAGGACAGCGCCGTGTGGACGGCGTTGCCAAACGGGTCGAAGATCGCCGCCACGTCCCGATCGACGCCGTTCTTGTGATGCCACACGTTCGTCATCGGCACGGCGATGAACTCGGCGAACGCGCCCGCCCGGTTCACGCCGATACCCTGAGTGTCCCTGCACAGGTGCCGGCGGCCCGCCAGGCAGTTGCGGCAGCGACCACAGACCACGTGGCCTTCGGCACTCACGATGTCGCCCGGACGGAAGTCAGCCACGTTCGAGCCGACCTCGAGTATCTCCCCCACGAACTCGTGTCCCACCACCATCGGCACGGGGATGGTCTTCTGCGCCCAGGCATCCCAATTGTAGATGTGAAGATCCGTGCCGCAGATGCCGGTCTTCTGGACCCGGATGAGGACGTCGTTGATACCGGGTTTGGGCTCGGGCACGTCTTCCAACCAGAGACCGGGTCGGGACTGTCTCTTGATCAGAGCTTTCATGTTCGTCTTTCGTCTTGGGACCGCGATGGCCGGAATTGAGTTGCAGAACCCCGCTGCGCTATCCATTATCTCGGACGCGTCGTTCGATATACTGGAATCGACATTCCGATATGCAAGACATTTTTCCACTATAATGAACACCTCGCGCATCTCACGGCGGAAGGCGGCAACCTCGGCCGCGCCTGCGGTCTCCGACTCGCCCGATGCGTTGAACCGTCATCTCGGGGCGCGGGTCAAGCGGTTGCGCAACGAGCGCGGCTGGTCCCTCGAGGCGCTCGCCAGCGCCAGTGGCGTGAGCCGTTCCATGCTGAGCCAGATTGAACGCGAGCAAGCCAACCCCACCTTGGCGGTGACGCTGCGCATCGCCCGGGCCTTTGGCATGGCCCTCGGCGAACTGATCGAGATGCCCGGCGCCACCTCGTCCGTGACGGTCATTCGCCGTGACGACCGCGCCTATCACTACCGTTCCGATGCCGATTGCACCATTCGGACCCTGTCGCCGCTCAACCTGGAGAAGGATGTGGAATTCTACGAGGTGCGGCTGAAAGCTGGCGGCGCGTTGCGCAGCGCCCCGCATTTCGAAGGCACGCGCGAGTTCCTGACCGTGGGAGAGGGACAGGTGCGGGTCGAATCGGGCAGCGATCAGGAGACATTGCACCCGGGCGACTCCGCGAGCTACCGGGCGGACGTGTCGCACGCCATCGTCAACACGGGTCGGAACGAAGCGGTGCTGTTTCTGGTCGACATCTACAAGTGACCGAGGCCGACGTTGGCTGAGGTCCGGGCTGAAGCCAGCGCACGGCGGCGGCCCCACAAGGGAACATCTTTATCGAGTTCCCAAGGGGACATTTTCAAAGAGTCGGGACAGGCGGGCAACGCGGGCTTGACGGTCCCCGGCGGGGGACTTAGCTTGCGACCCGGGTGGTGGCTGTAGCTCAGCTTGGTTAGAGCCCCAGATTGTGGATCTGGTTGTCGCGGGTTCAAATCCCGTCAGCCACCCCATCCCCCATTCGCTCAACAATGTGTGTTCTTTCCACCCCAATGTGGCCGCACCGGCAACGTTAGGATTCGAATTCCCACCGGCCAACAAAGGATCCAATTCTGAGGTGGAGCCCTTCGAATAGCGCCAGCACGGCGCAGGCGTGCCAGAGGCACGGGACTTCGCGATCCGGTCTGCGCTCCTCCGCTCCGTTCACAGCAGACCGAGCCGGCGCATCGTCTCCACACGCTCCTCTTCCGCGGCTCTGTCCCGCAACGACATACCCTTAGGCAACACACGTTCTACGATCCGCTTGCCCGGAAAGACGCCCGTCTCATGGAGGTCCTCGACGGTGATGCGTACGACAGTCCGCAGATAATGGATGCGCTCCGTCTTCTGCATTGCCGCGTGCTGGCGGTAGCGGAGCGACACGGCTTTGGCGAGTTCTGGAAGCTTCCGGGCCATGTAGCTCTGGTGGCATCCAGTCTCCCTGCTGATCGAGGCAACCGAACGTGGCGAGCAGGTCGGCTCAAGGGCGGCTCGCAGCCTTTTCTCTACTCGGGAAAGATCGTGCCTTCTGGGCGTGGACCTCGCGCTTTGGAGTCGACAGCCAAGGCCGGTTGACAGACTTGCCCCCAGTTCACGTATATCCTCAAAGAGGAGTTGCTGCACGCCAAGACGGAGAGCGTCCGATAGCAGCAACAGTGAGTACAGAGACGGTCGCTGGGTGCCCGCCCTCCATTCACTCAGCGTCCTACGATGAGCGGAGACGGCGCGCTCAAGTTCTGCGGAGTTTCTCCCGTTCGGCTGTTCGATGAGAAAACTGATGTTCTTGCTGAAATGCGAGACCAGTCCTTGGAATTTGGCGGACCGTAGCCACCCAACGAACCTTGCGGACTCCTGAGCGGCGAAAACATCCCAGGGGGACTGCTTAGGGCTGCTCGGACCCGCTCCGCTGTCTGGCGGATTCATCACTGCGCCGAGCCACGTACGGCAGTGCGGGCAGTACCCAGCTTTGGCGCGGCCCTGGAGAGGCCAATGATGCTTCCCGCATGCCCTGCAAGTTTCATGCAGGGGTTCGCCGCCGTGCGCCGGTGCGGGGGATCGTGATCTCAGGCCGCCAGACGTTCGTAGCGATGATGAAGTACGCCCACTTGGGGAAACGCAACGATCTTTCCCTCCTCCGGCCCCTGCACCGGTCGAGGCTCCGGGGCATCTTTGTCCAAGGCCAACTGGGTCCGACTCCGATGATAATAGGCGGAATAGGCTTTGGGCAAACGGTGCAAGTGAGCCTGGTTGAACACGATGGCGTGCTCCAAACATTCGCGGCGGACGGAACCAGTCAACCGTTCGAGGTAAGGCGACTGCCAGGGCGAGCGAGGAGCGATCCGGACTTCCTCCAAGCCCGGAGCCTCCGCGCGACGCTGGAACTCCAGGCCGTAAATGCCATCGCGGTCACGGAGCAGATACTTCGGGGGCGACGTAAGGGCAAAGGTTTCCCGGAGTTGTTGGGCAGTCCAACAACCGGAAGGGCTCTCGACGACCTTGAAGTGCAGAACGTGGCCGCGATGGTGCGACAGGACGATGAACACGTAGAGGACGTGGAAGGTGAGGGTGGGGACCGTCAGGAAGTCGACCGAAAGCATGCTGCCGAGGTGATTGCGAAGGAAAGTCCTCCAGTTCTGGGACGGAGAGCGGCCAGTGTGATGGACCATGTATTTGGCGGCCGATCGTTGGGCGACGGCGAGGCCAAGCTTCAGCAACTCACCGTGGATTCGCGGAGCACCCCACAGCGGATTGGCGCGACTCCTTTGGCGGATCAGATTGACGGTGTCTGCGCCGATGGCCTTTCGACCGACTCTGTGGGGGCGGCTTTTCCATCTCCAGAACCGGCGGAAGCCTGCCCGATGCCATTGAATGACGGTGTCCGGTTGGCAGATCCCAAGGGACGTTTTCCATCCTTCCCAGGTGTGGGAGAGCCAGACCCAGAAGGCACGGTCCAGCGCCTTAAAGCGTGGCCGTTGGGAGCCCCAGCCCAGGACGAGCAGTTGGTGCCGCAGAGCCAGGTTCTCCAGGAGCAAGTTCCGGCGGGGTTTCCAGGCCGCTACGGCGAGGTGAAGCACGAGAGCCAGCCAACGCAACATGCGGCAGAGGATTCGGGGAAAAGTCTCGGAAGCCCAGTGTTTTCGGACCGGATGAGAATTTGCCAACGACAAAACCGCGTTTGCCCCTAAGTCTAGACTCCGCCGAAAGCAGCGACGAAGAACCTGCACGTCATCAGTCCTGTCAACGATCGTGTCCGTTTCGGAAGGCGCACCGGCTGTAGCGGACAATCTCTTCTGCTGCCTCCCTACTTTCCACCGTCGCCCAGATGAACAGACGCGTCGGATCCAGCTTGCGGGCGAGGATGTCAATTTCATGCTTCAGATCGGCATCACCCCCGTGCCCTTCCCCGTAATAGAGTTGGACCGATTTTCCTCTCGCCTGAATCCCTTGAAGCACATTCAACCATTCTGAGGGCAGGGGTTGACCGGCGCCTTGAATCCATTGGATGCAGTCCAGCCCTTCCAAACGAAGCAGCAACGGCAGGTGCCGCAACGCTCCGGGGCCATCCAGGTGATACAGCGAATGGTCCACATGGGCGCAGCATTCCAAGTTGTCCTGCCAGCAGAAGGTCTCGAACATCGCCGGGCTGATCAGGCAACTGAAGTCATTCTGACCGATGCACAGAAAACGATTGTTGCTCCACCCCATGGTCCAGTTCGATGTGCCCTGTCCAGCCGGTAGGATGATTTCCGAAGCCGTATCTACGACGAACTTCCACAGGCCGGTGACCTGCCGCATGGCGCGATGGATCGCATCCGGCTTCTTCACCAGGTCCATCGCCAGGTTCTCGGGACCGCGGATGGCGCAGAGCGCGTCGATCCCCGAGTGCAGGTCAGGATAACCGGTGACCCATTTGCCTTTGCTCGCGCGAACCGACTCTTGCAGCAATTGCAGGTAGAGCCGCCACCACCGGTTGTCCGGGTCGATCCGGAGTTCCGGGTGCTCATCCCAGTCCTGCACAAAGGGCTTGCTCCAGGAAGTCGATTGCCGCGGCCGGAGCAGAAGATCGACGCCGAGCCAGGCGGCAAACTGATCCGGCCCCAGCCAGGGGCAAAAGACCGGCAAGGCATCTCCGGCGTAATGGGTGCCAGACAGGGCGCTCTCGGCCGCCGCGATCACGTAGTCCACGTTGGTCCACAACTCTTCCTCGCTGGCAGGCTCGGGCACTGACCGACTCGGCTTGGCTCCCGGCGCTGTTACCCACATCAACGGGCCCTCCTCGATTTCCCCCTTCCAAAAGGACTGATTGCGCTGAAGGGCTTTCGACTGCTGCTTTTCCTCGATGTAAATGGTTTCCATTTTCCGTCGAACCTACGTCCATCTTCCGGATCGCAGAGGAGAGCGAGTAACCCCGTCCCGAGCCTCCCCTACCGGCGGTAAAGCTCGACGACCGTGAGGAAATCCCAGCGCTGGGTGTCTTTGGGGAGGGAAGCCACTTCGACACCACACACTGTTTTCAAGAGCGGGCGAGACTGGGGCAGATGAAGCACGACGCGCGTAGGCGGCGAACGCCGCGGAGGATCAAACCTTACTTCCACGCCCTTCGTCTTGCCGCGCACGTGGAGGCTGAGGAGACCGAAGTGAGTTGGCGCATTCTCCACGCGGATTTCGCGGCCTGCTTCCAGCCACCAATCCGGCGCGCCGCTGAGCAAGTGGAGTTCATTGCCGCGCTCCTGGATCAGCCCGTGGCGCAGCATCAAGGCGTAATTCGCCGCGCCGGTCGCGTGCGGGATGGTGTCGCTCCAGGCCATGCGCTTCTTGTAGAAGATGCCTTCGGGGAACGCATGGGTGGCCGTCGAGTGCAGCAGGTACCAGTAGAACTCCTCGACGAACTGCTCGTGCTCGCCCCGCACGAGCGAGGCCATCGTGGTGTAGGAAGACATGTAGGGATGAATCACATCCGGAAAGCCACCCCAGCGGATGGTGCCCTCGACAAAACCGCCCACGAACTTCTCGCGCACTTCGCGGAGCGAGGCCGTGACGCGCGGGTCCTCCGGCGCAAACAACTCGGTCGGCCAGAGTGTTTCGGTGTTGCCCCAGTGCGTCCCAACCTTCTCCCAACTCGGCGGAAAGTGCGGCAGCCCCGTGCGCTCCCACGCGGCGTCAATCGCCTTGCGGTAAGCCTCTGCCTCGCGACGGAAGTCGATCGCGTCGGCCGTTTCGCCGAGCGAGTGTGCGGCGTCCGCCGTGCACAACAGGCCGCGCAGATTCCAGAAATCGTAGCCAACAATGTGGTGTTTGCCGCCCCATAGATACTCGCCGTCGGCAACCGCGTTTGGCAGCACGCCGGCGAAAGGCGTGCCGGGCGGCGCCTGCAGGCGCGCCTGCTGAATCCACTCGACCGCGCGCCGCATTTGCGGGTAGGCGCGTTTAAGGAACTCGCGGTCGCCCGTGATCTTCCAGTACTGCCAGAGCGTCCAGAGCGCCTGACCGTTGGCATCGAACTGACCCTTCTGCGTCTCGAAACGGCCATCGGGTCGCTGCGCCTGCAGATAAGGCTCAACGGCCTTTTTGGCGGCGTCGGCAAACCCGCCTTCCTCGAACTGCAGAATCTGGTAAGCCCCGTCGCGGATGTAGAACTCGTCGTAGAACCCTTCGCCGCCCTTCAGCACGCCGTGGTCGTTGTTGATGAACTGCTGGACGTGCGCCGCCTTAAGCGCCTGCGTGGCCTTGGCGCACGGCACTTCAAGGCCGGCACCGCTGGCCAGCAGATTGCGCCAGTATCGCACCGTGCGGTCGAGCCAAACCTGCGGGCTTTTGTGGTCTAGCGCGGCAACATTCGTCGTGGGTGCGAACGGAATTCGGAAGCACGTTGTCGCGGTTTGCCGCGGCTTGAGCGGTGCGCGCCATTCCGCCAGCGTCGCAGCGTTTGTGCCGGTGCGTTCGAGTCGGGCGCTCGCCTCGCGGACTTTCGGGCTCACGTTGCTGGCTGTGATCGAAATCCAGTTCATGAAGTTCTCGCCCTCGGTCGGCCAGTCAAACGCCACACGCCAGTTCTCCAGCGTTGGCAACGGCGTGGCCCAAAGGGTGAACTCGTAGCGGACGCCGGCTTCTTCCGTCTTCAGCAGCACAACCGGCAGCCAGCCTTCGAGCAGCGTCTTGGTTTGTTTTCGGCTCAGCGGCGTCTGACCATACCCCACGACAAGCCGGGCTTTCGTCTGGTTCGCCAGCAGCAGTTCATTCTGCGGCGTCAAGCGTGTGGCGTGCTCGTAGTCCTTGAGGCCGATGACACCCCACGAGTTCTCGAAGTAATCGAACGGTTCGGAAGCGATGCCCTGGACAGTGGGGGCGGAGAGGGGCTTCGCCCCTTGACCACCACTGCCCGGGCCGATCTCCAAGGCTTGCACGAACGCTTCGCCGCGTACGGTGGTGTCGGCGTGCGAAATGCGCGCGGCGGTGAACCGGAATTCGAGGATGCCATTTCTCGGGGTGAGGTCGTTGAACACCAGGTCCACCGCCCGATTGGGTCCGCCGGCAGTGGCGGTGATATCGAGGCGTTCGACAACGGGCCGGCCGTTGATGCGAATGTCAAAACAGTTGCTGCGCGTATACAGCCCGCGCGTGGCGGCGAACTTGAGGCGTGCGTGGTATCGGCCCGGGCCTACCGTCAGGTTCACCCAAAAATCGCGTCCGTGCACCCCGTAGCGATACAGCTCCGGATCGACCGTGCCGCTGATTTCACCGGGCGCGGCATTCGTCCACCAACACGTCGCCACCGTATCGGCGCCGCTGGCCAGGCGCGTGACCAGCTCCGCGCCGGGCCGCCAGGTGTTTCCGACGGCATCCCGATAATCCTCGCGCCTGGGAGAACCGAGAATCATCCGCTGTGACTCATGCGAGCCCGTGCCGGTCGGGAAATTCGCCACGCCAGTCGCAGCGGAAAACTGAACTCCGTCGACGTTGACGCGCGCCCCTTGCGAGAGCGGGTTGCCGGCGCCACGGGCGATCAGTTTCAGCGTGTGCGGCGCTTGCGCCAAACCGTTGCGGTAGTAGAGCACCTGCCCATCGCGCGGCAGCGGATTCCAACAGTCCACCTGGACGAGTTGCTTTTCGCCGTCCAAGTAAACGTCCGCGAGTCCGCCCTCCGGCCCGACGCTGCCGAGGATTCGGAGCTGGTTTCCGGTGAAGCGAACGGCCAGGGAAGCGTTCGCGGCTTCGGTCGTGTGCGTTGAGCCTCCCTCGCCTCGCCATGCGCCGTCGAACAGCAGTTCCTCCGCTTTCAACACGCGTTGCGGATCGTTGCCCGTCACGACCACGCGCTGCGCCCCATCGTGGCGGACCGCGACGATGGCGTCGCCGTTGGCAAGTCGTTTCACGGTGTAACCGTTGGCCTTAAGATCGACGCGGTGCTCCAGGTCACGCCCGTTGGCAGTGATTCGTTTCGGCACGAATGCCAGCCGCAGCACGGCCACCGTTTCCACGGGCGCGTCGAACGTCGAGTATTCAATCCGGCCATCACCGTAGCTGACCGAGTTGACAACGGCCTTGCAGCGCACGATGTGATTCTCGCGATTGGCGCCAAGCTCTTCAGGCAGCCAGCCAATCGCCGCCAGCACAAACCGCAGCGGCATTGGATGCGCGATGTTGAACCAGTCGCCGTTGACGATGATGCCGCCGTCGATGTTGTCCTCGGTGACGCCGGTTTCGTGCGCGTCGTAGGTTTGGAGGACCATCTGGCGGTAGGCCAATTCGCGGATCCACTGACTCCCTGCGGTGACCGCGTATTGCGCGAAGGCGGGGGCGACGTCGAGCGGCGCGTACCAGAGAGAGCGGCCGCAGCAACTCGAGGATTCGGGGTACGCCCAGGCGCCGCTGTACACGTCGCCGCCCGAGCTGGGACTGGCGCTGGTGTGGTTGAGGAAAAGCGTGAGGATGTTGCGTGCGTCATTCCGCCAGTTCGCAAACTCAGTCGGGTGATTGAGCAGGTAAGCTGCGGCGTCGGGGGTCGTAAGGCAGTTCTGCGTCGGGTTCGGCCAGTCCCAGAAATAGCGTCCCCAGGTGTCGTCGGCCAGCCAGGCGGGCAGGAGTCTGTCGCGCAGATAACGGCGGCCTGCGTCACGCGCGGCGAGGAGACAATCGTTCCTGCCGGTGTGGCCGAGGCGAATCAACTCTTCGAGAAAACCGAGGATCATCGTCGCGCCACCGGTCTGTTTGTTGTCCTTCCACTTCGTCTCTTCCGCATTGGCGTAACGCGGCCAGGGGTCAGCGTTGGGATTTAAGTTGCAGCGCTCAGCGAGGAGTTCGCCCCAATGTTTGGCGGCTTCACACCAGCGCTTGTTTCCGGTGAGTTGATAAGCGCGCAGCAGTCCCTGGCCGGACGAAGCGCAGAGGTCGAGTTGGATCATCCCGTGCGGATCGGTTTTGAAGAACGCCTTGCCTTTGGTCGGCACGCTGACGAACAAGCCTGGCCACGGATGGTCCGCCGCCGTCTGGCAGTGGTCCACGACGAAATCGGCCATGTAAGTGAGGTGCGCGATGGCCGCCGCGTCGCCCGTGTAGCGGTAATAATCCACGAATCCATTCAGGACGCTGGTCGCGCGCTGGCTGAGATCACCGTTGCCCCAATCGCCCGGGTCTCGCGGCGTGATGACACCGTTCGCGGAAATCTGCCAGGAGCCGCTGAAGACATAGGCCGGATATT
>Ga0315274_10007503_pt1 | contig 15791 bp, 10 predicted proteins | sample YL17G02_20_MG_FD_203700 | JGI IMG/M metagenome (GOLD analysis project Ga0315274, IMG submission 203700) | Sediment microbial communities from Yellowstone Lake, YNP, Wyoming, USA - YL17G02_20 | ecosystem: Environmental > Aquatic > Freshwater > Lake > Sediment | place: USA: Wyoming | collected... | reverse complement strand
GGCTTGAATCATTCCTGACAACAGTGATCCTAACCAACACTGGCGGGCATTTCAGCAGCTTTCTTCCTCACCGCGCAAAATTCTGCGCTGGTTTAAGGACTAGCAGCGGCTTGCGCCGCTCTCACTTTTCTCAAGTTTTCTTGGGAACCGGCGTAACCCGCTAGAATCCGGGGACACTTACGAACGGCACTAACTTAAGGCGTAACATGAGTAATCTCAACAGTTCGACACGACTACATCGGTCCCGGACTCCAAATAAATGTGCGGAAATCTGGCCGGATTCCTGCGGCGATCGACCGGCATATCTACCGTCAGACAGTCACACACCCCGCCAAAACCTCCGAAAGGGTTTGAGTTAGTGCCATTCGGGACGGCTACCGCATCTCGAGGGGGTAACGGCAGGGAATGGAGTAGATGTCCGGATATTTCCGGTCCGTATAGCTTTCTCCGGAGGCGAAAGGTCATGAGACGATGCGGAGCAGTGGTTCTGTCCGTTGTCTTCTTATTCGCCGCGACGGCGGGCAGGTGCGGACCATCCGAAGGGTTCTCGCTGTGGGCCGTGGATCCGCTGGTGAAGGTTTTCCGCGACACGCCCTCGACGACCTCCGCGCCCAGGGTGGAACTCTGCGGCGGCGCCAACGAGTTCATCTCGGGGCAGGTGGCCATTCGGTCCGATCGCGCTTTGACGAAAGTCGCGGCGCGTTGGCAACCGCTTCAACACCGCGATGGCGCATATACGATTGCGGCCGACTCGCTTCGCTGGCGTTTCGTGGGGTTCGTCCCGGTCCCAAAGAACTCGGCGCGCACGCCCGCCTCCAATCTCGCGCGCATTGCGCCGTGCGACTTCCCCGACCCGCTGCTCGAAGCCGCCGAAATGGACCTTCCGGCCGGCCAGACGCAGCCGATCTGGCTGACGGTGTTCGTTCCGCGCGATGCGCCGCCCGGGATGTACGAAGGTCAATTCTCGGTCGAGTGCGGCTCGGCGTCCCAGACGGTCCCGGTTTCGCTCGAGGTCTTTCCGTTTGTCCTGCCCGACGAGCGGCACGTGTGGGTGACCAACTGGTTCAACGCGGGCCGGCTCGCGGAATTCTACAAGGTCAAGCCGTGGTCCGAGGAGCATTGGGCGATTCTCGAACGCTATGGCCGCAACATGGCGGCCCACCGGCAGAACGTGGTCGAGACCCCGCTGTCTCTCGTCCAGGTGACGCTCGAAGACGACGGGCGCCTGTCGTTCGACTACGCGCGGTTCGATCGCTGGGTCACTCTCTTCATGAAGGCAGGCGCCATCGGGCGGATCGAACTCAGCCACGTCGCCCGTTTCGGCCCCGGCGGCTGGGACAGCACGGAAATTGTCCTCAACACGCTCCGGGCGACCGATCGCGCCGGAAAATCGTCGGAGCTGCCGCCGGAAAAGGGATTGGCGCCGTTTCTCGCGAACCTGGAGCAGCATTTGAGCGAGCGTGGCTGGCTCGACAAGGCCGTCATTCACGTGGCCGACGAGCCGTCGCTCAAGAACGTCGAGTCGTGGAAGAAAGCCTCGGAGTTCCTCCATCGAGCGGCCCCGCGGCTTCCCCGGCTCGACGCGATTGAGGCGCGTGACTTCGGCGGCCATCTCGAAATCTGGATTCCGAAAATCGGCTACCTGCCCGGCTGGGGCGACGGCTATCGCAAGGCCATGCGGCCCGGCGACGAAATCTGGTTCTACCAAGCTCTCGAACAAGGCTACTACCCCGGCCGGATGATTGACATGCCGCTCGTGGGGATGCGGGTCCTCCACTGGATCAACTGGGGCTATCGGCTCGACGGCTATCTCCACTGGGGATGGAGCTCGTGGGCGCCCGACCCGTTCAATCCGGCCGAGGGCCGCTTTCCGCCGGGCGACCGGTGCATCATCTATCCGGGCAAGGACGGCCCGATTGACTCGATTCGTTGGGAAATGCAGCGCGAGGGACTTCAGGACTACGAAGAGTTCCGGCTGCTGGCCGAGAAGACGGGGCGCGTCATCGGGCGCCTGAGCGACGCCGTGCGCGGCTTTGATTCGAGGGACCGCAGCGATGAGATTTTCCGGCGGATCGTCAGGTCGTGGAGCGATTATGAAAAGGACCCCGTGGCGTTTCGGACGGCGAGGCGGATGTTGTTGCAGGAGATTGCGACGGTCGAAGAGCCGCCGCTGGTCGTTGTGCGCAGCGCACCGGCCCCGGAAACCGAGCTCGTGCCCGCGCCGACCGCTGTTGAACTCGATGGCGTTGTTGAGAAAGGGGCGACCGTCAAGATGGGGGGCAACGCGGTCGACGTCCGGCCCGACGGGCGGTTTGCCGTCCGCGCAAGTCCCTCGACGCGCCGCGACACGATCGAACTTGTCGTCGAGCACAATGGCCGCACCAAGACGCTTCAGCGGCACTACCGCGTCCGACCGACGCCCTGAGTACCGCACGCAATTGCGGGTCCAAAATCCAGCGCAAGGAGGTAGTCATAATGCGTTCGCTCAGCCGGTGCCTGACCGTTTTTCTCGCAATCGTATTGATTTCGGGGTGCGTGACCGTTCGCCCCAAGAGCGCTGCTTCGGAAAGGAGGCCCCGCGTGATCTTCGACAAGTTGGAAAACGCCGATCGCTACTACGGCCAGCATCCGGGTTTCCGCGCCGCTTTTGAGTATCTTAAAACGCAGTCTCTCGATTCGCTCACCACCGGCCGCAAGGAAATTGACGGCGCACGGCTCTACGCGCTCATTTCGCGCGATCAGGGACGCGGCAAGGCCGCCGCCAAACTCGAAGCCCATCGCAAGTACATTGACATCCAATATGTGATCGCGGGGGACGAGGTCATCGGATTGCGGCCGACGACTGAATGCCGCGAGGTCTCGGTGGCCTACGATCCGACCAAGGACATCGGCTTTTTTGCCGACCCGCCGGCCACGTGGGTGTCGCTGTCCAAGGGAACGTTCGTCGTTCTGCCTCCGGACACCGCCCATGCCCCGTTGTCCGGCGCGGGCGAGGTGCGCAAAGCGATCGTCAAGGTCGCCGTGGACTGGTGAGGGTTTTCATGGCGCTTCGCCGCCGGGAACCGGTGAAAGGTTCGTAGTCGCTCATGACGCTTTCGGCGTCGCGCGGAACGGGATGAGAAGTTGGTAGTAGCGCCGCAAGGCGCGTTTTCGCGTGGCCGGCATTCTTGCTTCAGGCCCCGTGTTTCTCGTGGGATTCAGCAGGTTGCCGGCCTTTCCCGCGGAATCCTTATCGCTGCATCGTGGCAGCGTCGTGGCGAACGACTTCGCCCTTCCCAGGCTTACTCATTGGCGTTTTGCCCGGCGGCCGGTTCGGGCGTCGCCGCTTCGGCCTTGCGATGGGCGCGAAGGTGGGCAAGAACGACGACGAAGATGCCCACGCAGATCGCCGAGTCGGCCAGATTGAACGTCGGCCAGTGCCAGCGATAGTACCAGTGGGCGTCTATGAAATCCACCACGTAGGTTCCCACGAAGAAACCGCCGCGAAACAGCCGATCGAGCATGTTGCCGACCGCTCCGCCCAGGATCGCACCGAAACCCAGCCGCGCCAGTCTCTCTTCGGGCGGCACCGTCCGCGCCCACCACACAATGATTCCCAGCGCCGCCAACGAAAGCAGCGTCAGCAGCTGCGGGTAGTCGCGGAGAAGGCCCGCGGCCCCTCCCTGGTTGGTCGCATAGGCCAGTTGGAGAAAATTGTCGAGCAGGCGAATCGTCCGGCCGCCGCTGAGCGTTTGTACGGCCCATAGCTTGGTCAACTGGTCGAGGCAACAGACAACCGCGGCAACCCACCAGATCATGTGCAAGACCTCAGTTTTGAGTGTTGAGTGTTTAGTGTTGAGTTGTCGGAGCATGCACGAAGCATGGAGTTCCCGACAATCAAATCGGGGGATGATGAATCTCGCTCATCCCCCTTTTCCCAACCTGCAGGCTGTCCGCTGCCACTCAACACTCAGGACTCAACACTCATCACTCCGCGCTAGATCTTTCCCTGTTCCTTCAGCTGCCGACAGGGAACGCAGTACTGTGCGGAGGGTTTGATTTTCAGCCGATCGAGGGCGATTGGTTTCGCGCAATTCTGGCAAAGGCCATAGCCGGGGTTATCTATTTTCTGAAGCGCCTCCTCGATCTCGGTCAGTCGTTCGGCCTGAAGCGCGCGCTGCGCCAGAGTGGTTTCGACCACTTGATTCTCCGAGGCGTACTCGGCCAGATGAATCGAATAGCCGGGAACGTTCTCGTTCACTTCGGACGGCCCGGTCAGCGACGCGGTTTCATCGAGCGCCGCCATCTGCGCGATCAGCCGCTGGCGTTCCGCATCGAGCGCGTGGTGCAACTCATCGAGGTCCTTCTTGCGCAGGGGCGCCTTCACCGGCTTGCCCGTGGGTTTGGCTGGAACCAGACTATGGACCGGTGTGGGCGGTCGCCGCACGAAACGCGCGGCCGTCGCCAGGTTCTCGTGTTTGCTTCTCTTCGACGCCTTGATCAAGAAGCCCTCTCGTTTCGGCGCCGGTTTCTCGTTCTTCTCGGCTTTCAGGGCCATCAGCTTCTCGACGGCGCGCGATCGTTTTTCCGTTCCCGCAGCGGCGGGCTTGGCCGCAGGTTTGGTGGGAGCCGGCCTTTTCGCGCGAGCCGCCGTCTTTGCCGCGACCTTGCCCGCGCGCGCGACGGGGGCTTTGGGCTTCCAGGCCGCCGGTTTGGCGCTGGGCTTGCCTCTGGGCAATGCCTTCTTTGCGCGTGACGCGGCGGGCGGCTTGGACCGCCCGGCTTTCGCCTTTCGGGCCGACGCAGTCTTGGACCTTGTTTCGGAAGCTCTCTTGCCCATCATCCCATCCTCCTCATGACATCGAAACACCGTGCACAGATGGTCGCCCCATCCGCGTTTTGTCCAACGGTCTCGTAATGCTGCCAGCAGCGGTCACACTTGGCATGCGGCGAGCGGATCACCTGGACGTCCACGTGGTCGCCGCTCGACGTGATCTCGCCGCCGGCCAACGGCTCCGCGACGATTTCGCAGCCCGATGTAATAAACCATTCGCTCAACGTTTTCCGGTAGCGTTCCAGCAGCTCCCGAATCTCCCCGTTTCGAGGATAGAGGCGCACAAACGCATCGAGCGAATGTCCGATCTCCTTCGCCTGCCGTGTGATTTCCAGCCCGCGCGCCACCTCCGTCCGCACATCGAGCAATCGCCGCCAACGGCTGGCCAACTCAGACGCATTCCACTCCGCAGGCCGCTGCGGCAAATCCGTCAAATGAACGCTCGGAATCGCGGATTGAAGGCCGCTGACCGCTGACGGCTGACCGCTGACGGCTGACTGCAAATGCTGCCACGCTTCGTCGGTCGTGAACACCAGAATCGGCGCGAGCAGCCGCAACAGCGCATCGAGCACGTGGTGCAACACCGTTTGCGCCGAACGCCGCTCGCGGTCGGCGGGCGCCTGGCAGTACAGTCGGTCCTTCACGATGTCGAGGTAGATGGCGCTCATCTCGACGGCGCAGAATCCGTGCGTCAGGTGGAACACCCTGTGAAATTCAAAGTCCTCGTAGGCTTCGCGAACGCGCTCGATCAACACGCCCAACTCGTGAAGCGCCCAGCGATCCATCTCTTCGAGATGCTGATACGCCACCCCATCGCGCGCCGGATCGAAGTCGTGCAGATTGCCGAGGAGGAACTTGAACGTGTTTCGAATCCGCCGATAGGCGTCCGACATCCGTTCGAGGATTTGCTGCGAGAACTTGATGTCGTTGCGATAGTCCTCCGAGATGACCCACAGCCGCAGCACGTCGGCGCCCAGGCGCTCGATCACCGCGCGCGGGTCCACGACGTTGCCTTTGGACTTGTGCATCGCCTCGCCCTTCTCGTCCACCGTGAAGCCGTGGGTGAGAACGGCTTTGTAGGGCGCGCGGTCGCGCGCGCCGACGCCGACGAGCAGGGACGACTGGAACCAGCCGCGGTGCTGATCGCTGCCTTCGAGATAAAGCGCCGCCGGCGAACCCAGCCGCGCGTCCTTTTCGAGGCAAGCGATGTGACTGGCGCCCGACTCGAACCACACGTCGAGAATATCGCGGCCCCGCTCGACGTCTCGACTGCCGCACTTGGGGCATTTCCACCCGTCGGGCAGAAAATCGCCGATGGGCCGCAGGAACCAGGCGTCGGTCCCTTCGCGCGCGACGTACTCGATCAGGCGGCTGATGACGCCGACCTCCAGCGTCGCTTCGCGGCATTCCCGGCAGTGCACCGCCGGGATCGGCACTCCCCAAGCCCGCTGGCGCGACAAGCACCATTCGGGCCGCGTCTGCACCATGTTGTAGATGCGGTCGCGGCCCCACGCCGGAACCCACGTGACGTCGCGATCAATGATCTCGAGCGCCCGCTCGCGCACCCCTCCCGACAAGTCCATGAACCATTGCGACGTCGCCCGATAGATGATCGGCTTGTGCGACCGCCAACTGTGCGGATACTGGTGGCGCAATTTCGCGTGGGCGACCAACAGCCCTTTTTCCTTCAAATGGCGGATGATCGGCACGTTGGCGTCCCAGACGAACATCCCCTCCATCATCGGGAATTCATTCGTGAAGCAGCCGTCGTCGTCCACGGGCACGAAAATCGGAAGGCCGTATTTCTGCGCCACCAGGTAGTCTTCCATGCCGTGGCCCGGCGCCGTGTGAACGCATCCCGTGCCCTGTTCGAGCGTCACGTGCGGCCCCAGAATGACCGACGATTGTTTTCCCTCGATCAACGGATGCGAGCAATGCAGCCCCTCGAACTCGGCCCCGCGATGGCGGCTGATTGTCTGCGGCTGTCCCAGACCGCACGTCTCGCAGAATCCATTCAGCAGATACGAGGCCACGATCACGTGTTCGTTGCCGACTCGGGCCACCGCGTACTCGTAGTCGGGGTGGAGACACACGGCGAGATTGGCGGGCAACGTCCACGGCGTCGTCGTCCAGATCACAATCGAGAGATTCTCCAGCCCGCGCAGGAACTCCCGCTGGGCGGCGTCGAGCACCGGGAATCGCACATAGACCGACGGCGAAGTGATTTCGTTATACTCGACCTCGGCCTCAGCCAGGGCCGTCTTCCATTCGGGGTCCCAATAGACCGGCTTGTGGCCGCGATAGACGTAGCCGCGCGCCACAATCTCGCGCAGCGCTTCGAGAATCCCCACCTCGTATTGCGGCGACATGGTTAGGTACGGATGATCCCAGTCGCCCGTCACGCCCAACCGCTTGAACTGTTCGCGCTGGATGTTGATGTACTTGTGAGCGTGCTGCTGGCAGAGGCGGCGGATTTCGAGCGACGACTTCTTCAGAATCTCCGGCCCCAGGTCCGTTTGCACCCGCTGCTCGATCGGCAAACCGTGGCAGTCCCAGCCGGGGACATAGCAGCTGTCATAGCCCGCCATCGTCTTGTAGCGCACGATGACGTCCTTGAGAATCTTGTTCAGCGCGGTTCCCAGGTGGATGTCGCCGTTGGCGTATGGCGGGCCGTCGTGCAGAATATATCGTTCACGGCCCCGATTGCGCTCGTTGACGAGGCGATAAAGATCCATTTCCTGCCAGCGGGCCAGGATTTCGGGCTCGCGCTTGTTCAATTGCGCGCGCATCGGGAAATCCGTGCGGGGCAGATTCAACGTGTCGCGGTAGTTATTGACCGATTCTTTCGTCGCCACGTCACGCTCTCAATCTTGCCAGAACTCCCGACACCAGCGCGGTCAGGCGCGGCTCGGCCGCCGCCGCCGTCGCAATGATCTCGCGAATGTCGGCCGGCTTCAACGCATCGGGCAGGCATTCATCGGTCGCCACGGAGATTCCCAGCGTCTTCAAACCCGCATGGACGGCGACGATCACCTCGGGCACCGTGGACATCGTCACGATGTCGGCCCCAATTCGCCGGAAAAACCGATACTCGGCCGCCGTCTCGAGGCACGGCCCCGTCACCGCGATCATCACGCCCTTGTGAACGCGAATGCCCAGATCGAGCGCCACCTCTTCGGCCAGCGCGATCAGCTCGCGCGAATACGGCTCCGACATATCCGGAAACCGCGGCCCCAACTCCTCGTCGTTCGGCCCGATCAGCGGATTGTCGCCCATCAGGTTGATATGGTCGGCAACCAAAACAAGCGACCCGCGCGGGATCAGCGGATTCATGCTCCCCGTCGCGTTCATCACGATCATCATCGTGCATCCGAGCGCTTTCATCACGCGCACCGGGAACGTGATCTGTTTCATCGTGTAGCCTTCGTAAAAGTGAAAGCGTCCCTGCATCATCATGACCGGAACGCCTTCGAGCACTCCGAGGTGGAGATTGCCCGCGTGCGATTCGACGGTCGAAAGCGGAAAATGGGGGATGTCCTTGTACGACAGCACGACCGACTTGGCCACAGCGTTGGCCAGCGCGCCCATGCCGGTTCCCAGGATGATTCCCACGCGAGGGGCAACATCGCTTTTCGATTGGATGAATGCCGTGGCTTCCGCGATCTGTTTTCGCAACTCAGACATGGCTCTCCGTCCTCGTCTTGTTGATATTCTCCGTCCATCCCTCGAGCTGCTTGTTCAGCATCTCAGACGTCAGATCGGTCAAGACGATTGTCTTGATCTTCGATTTCTCCCCGCGCACCAGTCGCACCCGCGAGGGGCTGGTGTGAAATGTATTCGCCAACAACCGAACCACGGCGCGGTTTGCCGCTCCTTCCACGGGCGGGGCCTGAACCGCGACCCGCAAGACCCCGTCCGCCCAACCGAGAATCTGTTCCTTACGGGCGCCGGCCTGGACTCGGATAGTCAACGTTGCGCTTCGGTCTTCCCCCGTCTTTGGCTCTTCTCGCTCCCGACGGACCTTCACCGGCTATCCTTTCAGTTTCGATGCAGAATGTTGGAGAATCACAGTTTCCACACTGCTTTTCACCCCATCACCCAGCCGGGGAGTGGAAGAATCTATGTCAACATCGAGTAGGCTGTCAAGTGAAAAGCCCCTCGCCCCTCGCGCGCAGGCACGGCGACCGTAGGCCCGGAGAACCGACAACACCAAAACCCTCAATGTTCCGTGCAGTGTACAGACAGGAATTCCGGTTCGGCAGGCTAAATCCGCTTCTCAATCAGAACCCGTGTGGTTCCTGTCATTCCGCATTCCAAGACCGACCGTCAGGACTCAGCGCTCAGGACTCCGCGCTCCGCACTCCGCATTCAGCACATTCCGCTCTGCTTCGCGTAGGCGAACAAATCGCCCGCCTCCAGGATCGGCAGAATATCGCCCAGCGGTTTCAACGCAAACGTCTTCCCGCTCCCGATCACCCTCAGCGTATTGCGTTCGAGATCAATCTCCACCTCGTCGTCCGTTGCCACTTGAGGCGAGAGGTCTTCGACCGATTCGCAGGGGATCACATAGCCGCCGTTGACGGCGTTGCGGAAGAAAATCCGCGCATAGGAGACCGCCACGACCGCCTCGACCCCGGCCTCGGCCAGCGCCAACGGGGCATGCTCGCGCGACGAGCCGCAGCCGAAGTTCCTGCCCGCCACCACCACGCGGAAGCGTGAGCGGTCTGCGCCCTCCTCGGCGACGAACTTGACTCCGCCGCGCGGAAGCCCCGATTGCGCTTCCGGGACGCCGCTCATGGCATACTTGCCGAACAGGCGGCGTTCGGCCTCGACCGACGGGTCATAGACCAACTTGTCGGCCGGAATGATCTGATCGGTGTCCACATTGTCGCCCAGAACAAACGCGGGACCTCGAATTTGCTTTTTCACGACGAACCTCCCGAATGAACGTTTTCAGTTCCCACCTGTTTGCAGTTCCTGCTTCAGTGGATCTTCTTTTCTCAAACCCGCTGAAGCGGGAACTATCCTGAGAATAAGTTCGTAGTAGCGCCGCAAGGCGCGTTGAAACACGGGGCCTGAAGCAAGAATGCCGGTCACGCGAAAACGCGCCTTGCGGCGCTACTACGAACGGTCACGCGAAAACGCGCCTTGCGGCGCGACTACGAACTTCTCATCCCTTTCCGGGTGACGCCGAAAGCGTCATGAGCGGCTACAGACCAGTTCTCTTGGCGGTGGCTTGACGCGCCTGAAGGGAGTCAAACGCCTGGCGCGCCCGCCACGCGATCTTCGAGTCTTTCGCCACACCCACGCTCCGGCCATAACACGCCAATGCCTCGCTGGTCTGGCCGAGTTCTTCCGCGATCTGCCCGGCCAGCAGCCACAGCTCTTCGAGCGGCGGCCGGCGCAGCTCGCCCACCCGGCTCGGTCCGGGCGGCGCGACCCACGGGCCCCCCTCGTGGGGCCGGCGGTGTTCCTGCAGTTGCACAATGGCATGGACTTGGTCCAGGGCCTTCTCCCGCGCGCCGTGATCGAGCAGGATTCGCGCCGCCACGTTTCGCGGAAGCGGATCGAAAGGACCGCGTTCAATCCAATCGCGACACAGATCGAGCGCCGCGAAGTCGCGTCCGAGGCGGCGTAAAGCCTCAATCAGTTCCACAAAGGCCGCCGCATCGAGCGGTTGCTGTTCGAGCCGCCAACGCAGAAGGGCGGCCAGTTCTTTGGAGTCATTCCGGGACCGCGCGTCCGTCAGAAGTTCGGTGAATGCTTCCTGAACGATGGCGTTGTCGGCCTCGCCGGCGGCGTTCCGGCTCAGGTCGAGGATTCGACGATAGACCGTTCGGGCGCGCTCGAGCTGGCCCATCGCCGCTAACGCTCGGGCATAGACCATCTGGGTGTCGAGCGACGAGCAGAGGCGCGCCGCCCTTTCGAAATGCGCGATCGCCTGTTCACGATCGGCCGGCTGCTTGGTGCCGGCGTAGGCATGTTGATAGATCATGCCATAGCCCACGTGGATTTCCGCGTAGTCGGGAGCGTAGGCGCTCAGCCGATCGTAGCCCTGGATGGCGTTTCGGCGCGCCCGCTCGATTTGCGCGGCGTCCACCTCCAACGCCGCCTCGTGGCTGTACACATGGCCGAAGAGGTAGTAGCTGCTGATGAAGATCGGCAGCCATCGGATCGAACGATCCAAGTCGGCCTGGGCCGCCCGCAGGAACAGGAGCGCCTGGCGCCGCAGCGTCTCTCGGTTGGCGCCGGCAGGCTCGGCGTTCATTTGGCCGACCAACGTTGCCACGGCGTTCACTTTGATTCGCGCGTCGTTGTTGTATTTGGCGGCCACGAACCGGCGAACGCCGAACGGCACGGACACCAGCGCGAACACCCCCATTGCCATCAGAAAGGAGAGCGCGGCGAACCGGCGAATCGGCGGCCGCAGCGCCCAGGTCTGCTCGAGCCTCTCGCGCTCGGCGGCGGGCCGCCCCATCCCAATCGCCGCCGTAGCGAGTCCCAGCAGGAACCAGTAGTTGAACCCGCAGGCCGTCCACCGAATATTCGGACTGGTGAGATTCTGGATGCTGATTCCCATGACCGCCGTGAACAAGGCGATCTGATAGACGGCGATCCCCGGCGTCGTCTCCGACTTTGGCCGGTGGCGCCGGATTTCGCGAGCCAGCAGCGTCGCGATCCCGCCCAGGAGCGCCGCGAAGGCCACCGTCCCCAGCAGCCCGTGCTCCGACAGCAAATCGAACGGTTGGCTGTGGGAGAACTGCGTGATCGGGGCAATGGCCCACCGATAGTAGTCGGGCGACTGATAGTGCGGAAGCAGGACCAGGTATCCGCCGGGCCCGCTGCCCAGAATCATCCGCCGAAGGAAAATCGCCGGCGGCTGGCTGGGGTCGAAGAAGATTCCAAGCGCTCCCGACCAAAGGATTGCGCGCGATCGGAAAGCATAGGGAATCTGCCCCCGAACATGCGAGAGATGGCTGCGCAGCGAGAGCAACGTTGTGGCGATCAGAACGGCGCCTCCGACGGCCCAGACCCACAGCACCGGTCGTGGGATGGCCTTCCAGTGCCCCCCAACGGTCAGAAGCGCGAGAAAGAGGGCAAACATGATCGTCAGCGCAATGTAACTATCGTTGGACCTTGCCAGTATGATGCACAGACAGCAGAACAAGCCGGCCACCGCATAGAAAAGACGCCCCAGCGGCCGGCGGCTGTCCAGAAAGAATGCTGCCGCCAAGGGCACGATCATGATCAGATAGGCGGGGTAGAAATCGCGGTTCAGGATCGTCGAAAGCATCTCGCGGTTGGCGTCCAGCGTCATCAGGAGGATGAACAAAGGCGAGCTCGGGCTGTCCGGCGAAGCCCCCGAAGGATAGAGGCGATGGAACAGCCAGCTGATGCCGCCGAAGTAGTGGAACAGGCCGAAGGCCACGGTGACGCCGGCGATCGCGAAATAGAAGCGACAGAAGTTCTTGAACTGGCCAACTGTCCGCGCCGTCAACGCCGGCGCCGCAAAGGCCGCCATCAGCGCGAGCTCGAATCCCCATTCCTGCCATCCCACCCAACGATAATCGGCCAGCAACGTGGAGAGAAGCCCCAGAAGCACATAGGCGAGCAGCGACAGCGCAATCCAGGGATGGACGGGCCGCGTGTGGCCGCGGACGGCGGCAATCGCCAGCAGCGTCCCCACGATGGGCGACAGAGCGTGCTGGAGAGTCACCTTGATGTCGTCGAGCTGATAGGTGAACGGGGTGAACAGGAAGATAATGGCCGCAAACGAGACGGCGCCGAGAATCCAGGCCGCCCTGACGGAAATCGGGACCGGGCGTTTGTCAGCGCCGGGGAAATCAACCGGTCTCCTGTCCGTGGGCGGCGCTCTGCGATCCGCATCGGCTGTTGGATTCATGGCTGGACCGGTTTGGCGATGGGAGCCGGCTGTTGCAGCTTCGACATGAGCCGGGTCAGGCCACGCTGAGACCGCTGTCCCCACTCCGCCTTGGGGTCTTCGTCAATGGCCAGCTTGAAGTAGGGGAGCGCTTCTTTGAAACGGTCGGTTTTCTCCATCGCGTAGCCGATCCGATAGTGGATTTCGGCGAGCGTCGGCAGTCCCCCCATATTCCGACGCAATGACGGGCCTTTTTGGGGATCGCGCAAGCTGGGATACTCATTCTCGGTCTGTTTGACAATCCCCTCGAGCGCAAGGGCCTGTTTGAGGGCCTCAGAGTAGTCCTCGATGCCCGGCAGTTCGAGCACTTCGCGGGCCGCATCGCGCGCCGCCCAGTTCAGCGGAACCCGTTCGATGGCGAACGCGAGCAATTCGAGACAGCGCCGCGGCTGGCCCGCCTGGATGGCCGCCGCCGTCCAGGTTCTCAACCACGCCACGTTCCCGGGGTCCTCCTTCACGAGTTCTTCGAGCGGCGCGAGAACTTTGGCGTATTGACCTTTGGCCATGTAGTAGTCCACAACGGTCATCCGCGCCCTTCGAACCAGTTCATCTCCATCGGGGCCTTCCTGGTTGACGACGACCAGCATCTTCTCGGCGACCTTGACGCCCATCTCGCGAAGCAACTCGGCTTCGAGGCTGCCGGCCTCGGCGGTCTTCCCCGCGTTGACCAAATTGCGCAATTCGCCCAGGCGCTGCTCAAACGATTCGCTGGTCGCGCCGGCCGGGTTCATTTGCCTCAGAGCGCCCTCGACGACCGTCACCGCTTCGGCCTGATAGGGCGACGACGTGCCCACGATTGTGGCGGCGACGCCCAGGGTTTCGGACGAGTAGTTCTGCACGTTCAGGCGGTTGCACATGGTGGCAGCCTTCTGGAACTGCAGGAGGGCCGTGACCAGGGCTTCGGGTTTTCGCATCGTGGCGTAGAAGACACGGCCCAGGATGCCGTAGTTGAGGTGGATTTCCGAATAATCGGGCGCATATTCGGCCAGTTGGTCATAGGTTGCCTGGGCCTTCTCCCACCATTCCAGACTCTCCGTCCGATCGTTGGCGATCGAAGAGGCCAGGCGGCTATAGACGTGCGCCAGCTTGTAGTAGCTGGTGATGAAATCGGGCTGCCAGGTCAATGCGCTGCGCATCTTCTCCACGGTCGCCAAACCCAATTCCCGCGTCATCCGGCGGTAGTTCGGGTCCTGGCCCACCGTGGGCGAGCTCGCCATCTGATCGCACCGACTGCCGAAATCGTTCAACAGGATTAGCCCATCATTGTTGTTCTTGGAGGCAATGAAGTAGCCGATCCCGTAGGGCACAGAGACGGCCTGAAAGATCAGGCAGAACGCCAGGAACGCTCCCGCCGCCGCCTTTCGAAGCGTGGGCGAGAACTCATAGAAACTCTCGATCTTCGCCGTCTCCTGCTCGGTCAAGGTCAGATGAAAACCCGCCACCGCCAGCCCCAGCATGAAGTAGTAGTTGAACCCGCAGACCGTCCAGCGAATGCCCGGGCTGAAGATGTTTTGGAAACTGACGCCGACAATCGAGGCGAACAGCACGATCAGATACACATTCAAGGGGTGATTGATCTTGCGCCAGGCTTCGCGGAGAAGGAACCAGACGACCGCCCCAAGAAAGAACATGAACGTGACGAACCCGAGCAAGCCCTCTTCGGCCGTCAAATCCAAATACTGGTTGTGCGAGAAAATCGTGATGTGCGAAATCTGGTAAAGATTGTAGTCAGGATGGCGATAGTGGGGGAACATCAGATAGAAGGACCCCGGGCCGCCTCCCACCAGCAAGAACTTCAGGAACGTCCCCAGCGGCCGACTCAGATCGCAGAAGACTTTCCACGATCCTCCCCAGATGACTTCGCGCGACTTGAAACTGGAATTGATCGCCCAGGAAAAGTTCGCGAACCGGTCGCGAACGATGTACAGCGTCGTCGCAAAGACAATGATCCCCCCGACAATCCAGATCCACCATAGCGGCCGCGAGACGATCCGCCAGTTGCGCCGCAACGCGAACAGCACGAAGAACACCACGAAAATCATGAACAACGACATGTAGCTGTCTTTCGAGAATGCCAGCAGGATGCAGACGCACCCCAGGAACGTCATGAGCAGGAAGAACATCTTGGCGCGCAAGCCCTCGGCCTGGTCGAGCGTCAGGGCAATCCCCACCGGCGCCACCATGATCAGGTAGGCCGCGTAGAAATCGCGGTTGAGGATGGTCGAAAGCATGTCGCCGTTCACGCGCAGCGTGTACAGGAGTGTAAACAGAGGCCCAGAGCCGCCGGCCGGATTTCCCGTCGGATACAGGGCGCGAAACAGATGGCCCACGCCGCCGAAGTAGTGGAACAGTCCGAACAGCACCGTGCCGCCGCCGATCAGGAAGTAGTAGAGAGCCGTGTTGCGGAACCGCCGCTCGTTTGTGACCGTTCCAACGATTACCAGGAACGGCGCCATGATCGTCAGCTGATAGGCCAGGTCGTGCCACGCGCGCCACGGGTATTCGGCAAGGATTGCGGCCGTCAACATGACCAACATGAAGGCCGAGAGCGAAAGCAAAACGACCGGATGAATGCGTCGAATGTGGCCGCACCAAAGCGCCACAGCGAAGAAGCCCCACACAATCGGCGCCAGCGCGTATTGAAACGACACCTTAATGTCATCGAGGTTGTGGGTGAAGGGGGTGAAGGGATACACGATCGCCGCGAACGTGACTCCCCCGAGAATCCAGAGGATCAGAACCGACAAGGGGATGGGAGAGGCGGCGATTTCGGGAAGACGTTGTCCTTTGGCCATTTAGAACCGACCTGCGGGTGGAATGTCGAGAATCTCGATCTCGATTTCGCGGCGGAGGTCGCCGAGCAGGGCGTCGAAGGCCTGCCGGAACTCGGGAATCACCCAGAACTCGATGATCCCAAACTGCGGATCGCGCGTCCGAACAATCCCGATCCCTTCGTAGCTTTCGACGACGGAGCTGACGTAGCCGATTTCGTCCGGCGGGATGCGCGCCACGAACGTCTCGGTGTCCTTCTCATAG
>Ga0315274_10007502_pt1 | contig 15792 bp, 14 predicted proteins | sample YL17G02_20_MG_FD_203700 | JGI IMG/M metagenome (GOLD analysis project Ga0315274, IMG submission 203700) | Sediment microbial communities from Yellowstone Lake, YNP, Wyoming, USA - YL17G02_20 | ecosystem: Environmental > Aquatic > Freshwater > Lake > Sediment | place: USA: Wyoming | collected... | reverse complement strand
TCAAGGACATCCAAGCCCATAAAAACCGCAACTTCGAGCAGCTAGGCGCATTCATGGACGAGAAGAGGCTGGACCTCAAGGATTTTCAGCCGATCTATGCCCAGATCGACGAGATGAACCGGAACATTCTCAACCTCATGAGCCGCATCGAGAAGCTCGCCTGAAATCTCGGGTTCTGGCCCGGCATGCCCCCGTCCGTCCTTCGACTTTTTAAAGCCCCCTTGATTGGTCAAGGGGGTAGGGGCGGCATATTAATTCCCCCCTAATTCTCTAGGGGGGTAGGGGGGTTAATAAGATTCAAATCTTTATTCTTTGCTCATTCTCTTCCCCCTTGATTAGTCAAGGGGGTAGGGGGTTTAATAGGTTTTAAATATTCATTCTTACTTCCTGCCGTTTTCCACCCACCACTCATGAGCTCGGGCGGACGGGGGCATGCCGGGCTACCCAATTTAATTTAGAATTCTCACTCACCGAATTCTTTGACGGGTACCCGCTAATCCGCATAAAATAGGGGTATGTCCAAGCCCAAAATCCTGGCCCATATTTGCTGCGCGCCCGACGCCATTTACGTCATCGACCTCCTCCAGAACGAACACGAGGTGACGGGGTATTTTTATAATCCGAACATCTGGCCGGAAGCCGAGTATGCGAAGCGGCTTATGGAAACACGGAAAGTCGAGAAGATTCTCGGCTTCGAGCTGCTGGAAGAGATCTATGATGCGGAGCGGTGGCTAAAGGCTACGAAAAAATTCAAAGACGAGCCTGAAAAAGGGAGGCGCTGCGATGTCTGCTATGCCCTGAGGCTCGAGCGGGCGGCCCAAAAAGCCGCCGCCCTGGGGATCCCCTCGTTCACGACGATCATGAGCCTCAGCCCTTGGAAGAAAGCGGATGTCCTGAACCGGATCGGCCGGATGCTCGGCCGGAGACATCAGGTTCGTTTCCTGGAGGCCGACTTCAAGAAAAAAGGCGGTTTCGAGAAAAGCGTCTCCCTCAGCCGCCGGCACGGGATTTACCGGCAGAACTATTGCGGCTGCCTATATAGCCACAGGAAAGAAGCGGCCGCCCTGTCAAAATGAACGCCAAAAAGCGCTCCTTGAAATCCCTGCCCGGATCGGCCGCAAGGATCATTGTCTTCGGCGTCGTCCAAGGCGTTGGCTTCAGGCCGTTCATTTTCCGTTTGGCCCAGCGGTTCGGCTACAAGGGATGGGTTAAAAATATCGGTTCCGGCGTGGAGATCCATATCGAGTCCCCGAGGCCGGCCGATTTCGGCGCGTTCCTGAAGGCCGTCCAAAACGAAAAACCTCCGTTAGCCCGGATCGAACAGGTCACCTCAAGACGGGCGCCGTTTCTCGGCCGGGAAGATTTCCAGGTCCAAAAGACAGAACAGGGAGAGAGCTTTGTCTTCATCTCGCCCGATATCTCCGTCTGTGAGAATTGCCGCCGGGAAATGAATGACCGGAGGGATCGGAGGTTTCGCTATCCCTTCATCAACTGCACCGACTGCGGCCCGCGCTATACGATCGTCAAGGCCCTCCCCTATGACAGGCCCCAAACGACCATGGCCGGCTTTAAGATGTGCTCTCTTTGCGCGGCGGAATATCATGATCCCTCAGACCGCCGCTACCATGCCCAGCCGATCGCCTGTCCGACTTGCGGACCCTGGGTGACCCTGCGCCATGCAAAAACGGGAAAAGATGTTGCGGGCGGCATCCCAAGAGCGGCCGACCTCATCAAAAAGGGAAAGATCCTGGCTGTCAAGGGACTTGGAGGATTTCATCTGGTCTGCGACCCCCTCAACCCACAAGCCGTCCTGAAGCTGCGGAAGATCAAGGACAGGAGGACAAAGCCCCTGGCCCTTATGGCCCGGGATCTCGGAGCCTTGGAAAAATATGTCCATTGCTCATCCGAGGAGAAGAAGCTCCTCCTTTCGCCGTTCCGCCCGATCGTCCTTCTCAAAAAGAAAAATGACATTCAGGGCATCGCCCCCCATCTGGATGAGATCGGCATCATGCTCCCCTATGCTCCCCTCCATGACCTCCTCCTCGAAAACGTCCCGTTGGTCGTGGCGACAAGCTCCAATCAAAAAGACTCGCCGATCATGAAAGACGAACAAGAAGGGATCGGACGTCTGTGCGATTATATTCTCGGTCATAACCGTCCGATCCAGATGAGAGCGGACGATTCCGTCGTCAAAGAGGTCCGTTCTGTTCCGCTTTTTGTTCGCAGGGCCCGCGGCTATGTGCCGTATCCTCAAAAAGTCCCGCGGCAGCTCCAATCTTCCCACCACATCTTGGCCCTCGGGGGCGAGTTGAAGGACACGATCTCCATCTACAAAAACGGATATGTCGTCACCAGCCAATTCCTGGGAGACCTGGACGAATACCAGAACCACCTCTATTTCGAGGAGACGGTCCGGCATCTCGGGCGGTTGTTCGAAGTCAGGCCTTTCTGTGTTGTCTCAGACCTCCATCCCGATTTCCAGACAACGCGCTATGCCCAAAAACTAGGGATTCGACATCTTCAGGTCCAACACCACTATGCCCATGTCCTCGCCGTCCTCCTGGAGCATGGCCTGCCCCCCAAAACAAAAGTCCTGGGGGTCGCCTGGGATGGCTATGGCTACGGCCAGGACGGGACGGCCTGGGGCGGCGAATTCCTGCTGGGAGATCTGCAAGGATTCGAGAGATTCGCCCACTTCGAATATATCCCTCTCCCGGGCGGCGACCTGGCCGCCAAGCAGCCCTGGCGGATGGCTTTGGCCTATCTCCAAAAAATGGACCCCGGAATGCTCCAAAAAGCCGATTGGCTGAACAATGTCGATCCGAAAAAAATTAGCGGAGTTCTGGCCATGCTCGAAAAGGGAATTCAATCCCCTCTTTCCTCAAGCTGCGGCAGGCTGTTCGATGCCGTCTCGGCGCTCACCGGCCTAGCTCCGCCGGAAAATGAATTTGAAGCCGAGGCGGCCATGAGACTGGAAGCCGCTGCCGTCAGCCGGACCGCAGCCGTCTATCCCTATAAAATCTCCGGCGGGAAGACCGCTTTCCAAATTTCCTTTACGGAGATGATTGGAAATATCATTAAAGATAGGGAGCGCGGGACGGGGCCATCCGTCATCTCCACGAAATTTCATAACAGCCTGGCCCGGGTCATTCTCGATGTGGCGGGAAGAGCCAGACATTCGCTCGGAATAAGCACCGTCGTCTTATCCGGGGGTGTCTTTCTCAATAAAAAGCTGCTCGGCCGGGCCATCTCTCTGCTCGAGGGAGAAGGTTTCCGAGTCCTGAGGCCGGTAAACTATTCCCCGAACGACGAATCGTTGTCTCTCGGCCAGATAGCCTATGCCCTGGCCCGACTGAAGGCCGGGGAATCCCTTATTCCTTGGGACCGAAGTTGAACCCGTAGTCGTGACTGTCTTCGGGTTTTTTCTTTTTTTTCTTCTCTGCCCTTTTGCCGACCGTGAAACGGATGCCCCCGACAAGCGACAGGACAAAATTGCTGATGAGGGCGACGAGAAAACTGAAGGCCCCGACGACGAGGAAGCCGCCGAACCCGCCGAGAACGGCGTAGATGAGGGCTCCCAGCAGTTTTCCTTGGAGCTCGAGGAGGGCCGCTGGCAAAAAGGCCAGGGACTGGCTGAAAGCGGCCGTTGCTCCGGCAAAAGCGCCGAGAATGATTCCCAGGAAAAGCCCGAACGTCCCTCCAAACAAGAGCGTGGACACGGGATGGACAGCCCTTAAAATAGAACGAGTCCCTGACTCCTCAGCCTTTTCTTCCGGCTTCGCCCGGGCCGCCCTTTCCGGCTCTGACGCCTCCAACTGGCTGCTGCAATTAGGGCAGGTCAAAAAAGGCTCCTCTAATTTGGTCCCGCACTTCGGACACACTTTCGGCCCTTCGATCAGGTTTCCGCCGCAGCGGGCGCAGATTTCGGCCTCCAGCTTGTTCTCAAACCCGCAGTAGATGCAAATGGCCTTTTTTTCCGCCAGCGAAGGCGGCTCGGACTGGACCCAATCCTTGCCCTCGAAGTAATACCATTTCCCGCTCTGGGCCCCGATCATCCAGAATCGGCCTTGCCCGTCCTTGAGCCTGAGCTTCTTCATTTCTTCGACGAATTCCTGCCGGGAGATCTCTCCCGCCTGAAATTTCTTCTTGAGATCGTTAAAAGCCTGTTCGATATCTTTAAATTGTGTGTCCATACGCTCCCCCTTTGATTGATCTCGGTCGCGTATTCTGCAACTCGTTTATTTTCAATGAATTCATAACTTGTTCATAATAAAGAAAATAGAAGCGTGACGAGATTTTGTGCAAACAGTCGTATCTTCAACAATTTTCTTGAATTTGCCGAAGAATGACGGCATATTTCCACAATTTTTCCACAGAAATTGTGAAAAACTATTTTCATCTTTCACGGCCAATACTGTTTGATCAAGTCGATGATATTATACCCTTTTATGGGGTCGGGAATGAAGGACAAGATGAAAATCACAAGAATGAGGATGCTCAGGATCGTCCTCGTCGGACCCAGGGATGAGTCCTCGTCGAGAATGCGGGGATGCTTTAATCCCAACAGCAAGATCAACAGGGCCCAGACGAGCCAGCCGAACCAAAAGAATATGGCCATGATCAAATAGATAGCCAAGAAAATTTTTGCGACCGTTTTTGACCTGGAGCCGAAAATGGCATAGGACACGTGTCCACCGTCGAGCTGTCCCAGCGGGAAAAGATTCAAAGCCGTGACAAGAAGTCCCACCCACCCGGCAAAAGCCATGGGGTGGAGGATGATGGCAGAATCCGCTCCCGCGTTTTTAAAAAAGACGGCGCCGATGATCTTCATCAAAAGCGGCTCGCCCAAGAGATAACCCTCGCTCGTCGGCAAGTTGGGGATGACCTTGGATAAATGGAGGCCGTAGACGAGCGCCGGCAGGGCCAGGAGAAAGCTCGTCAGAGGCCCGGCGACGCCGACATCAAAAAGCTGCCGTTTTTGGGTGATGGGAGATTTGATCTTGATAAAGGCTCCCATCGTGCCGATGAACCCGAGCATGGGGATGAAATAAGGAAGCGTGGCGTCGATCCGATAGCGCCGGCAGGTCAGATAATGGCCCAACTCATGGCCGAGGAGGATGATCATCAGCACGGCGGCATAGAGCAGGCTCAACCAGACAATCTGGGGATCTTTGAATATTCCGGCGGGAGGGACGAAGCGAGGATCGCGGCCGATGTCCTCCGCATATTTGTAGCTCGCGCTCCAGTTGATCCCGACGACGAACGCGGATACGATCGTCAGGACGAAGAGCGATCCGTTCAGCCAGGCCCGGCTCTTGGCGAAAAAAGAAGCGATCGGCGGCCGAGCCGGCCGGGGTTCCATCTGTTCTTGGTCCATGGTGACAATAAAAAAATAGGAGTGATCCGCTCACTCCCGTTCATCTTCAAATCGTCGCCGGAAATCAGCCCTTGCCCGTCAGCTTTCGGTATTTGGCTTCCAGCTCTTCCCTCGATTCCCGATGCTCCGGGTCGGGGACGCAGGAATCCACGGGGCAGACGGCCGCGCATTGGGATTCATCGAAATGCCCGACGCATTCCGTGCATTTGGCGGAGTCGATGATGTAGATTTCGTCGCCGGCCGAAATCGCCTGATTGGGGCATTCGGGCTCGCAGGCGCCGCAGTTGATGCATTCCTCAGTAATCTTATAGGCCATGAAGGTCCTCCAATTTAAAATGAAAATCTATTATAGCCTTTTCCCCCCAATTTACAAGTGAGCGGTCCGCCCTCCGACCCGTTTCCGTCCCCTGAGTTCTCTAGAGGGGGCAGGGGGATGAATAGCTTTAATTTAATATTTTTCTTCATGCTTCATAAGAATCTATTGACACGATTTCCATCACCGAAATGAACAGGCTTCCCCGACCTCTATTTGGCGCTCTCTAATTTCTTGACCTTGGCTGAGGCGTCATATCCAAAGTAGGTCTGGGCATACTCGTCCTGGACTTTCTTGTAAAGATCCCGGGCCTCTTTCGGTTGGCCTTTTTTCTCGAGCGCTTCCGCATGATGGTAGAGAACGACGTCCAGAAGATAGTCTTTCGGCTTGGCCTCCTCGATTTTCTTCAGGATCTGGATGGCCTGGTCGTACCGGCCTTTGAGGATCTCGACTTGGGCCGTCAGGTCCTGGGCCTGATAATAAAAAAAATCCTTGGGAATGTCCTTGATTTTCGCCAGGCTGGCCAGGGCTTTATCCAGGTTTCCCTGTTCAATCCAGTACGTGGCCAGGCTGATGGAGGCCAGGCGGGCTGCTTTCTCCGTCCCGCCCAACTGCTCCAGCTTGGCCACATTCTGAGGATTTTTGGCAAGGTCGGCGCGGAGGGCAAGGATTTCTCCCACCCGCCGGCTTTCTTTTTTCGCCTGTTGGGCCCTTATCAGCTGGACGCTTCCATAGAGCGCGGCGAGAACCGCCACGACGACCGCAAAAATGATGACTTCTTTCTGCCAGGTCTTGGCGAATTCGAGAAATTTCTGGAAACCCGTGACCAGTTCATCCTCTTTGAGCTGCTTCTTGATTTTTCGTTTCATGACTGAGTCTCCTCAAGGCTCTGTATGGAGTCGGCCTTCATTTTTATCATATTTGGCTCAAAAAGCCAACTGCAGGGAGTTTTACGGCGAGTATGCCAATCTTTACAGGAAGAGCTACTCGTTTAAGAGATCCTACAAAAACAAGATGAAAGAGCTGGCTTCGTTCTTGGGAAAAAACGGCGATTCTCATCCCCCCAATCCCGATCGAATCTCATTTTTCCAGATGTTCCTATTCCATGTTTACGCCTATCCATTATATGTCCGACTGAAAAACTGCTATAAATCCGAACCCATCATTCCCTCAAAAATGGCTTCCGTTTTCTAACATTTCTATGGTATCAATCAGGCATGCACCTCCGCCTCCGGGGTCAAACCTACTCGTTACGCATCTTCTCCGAGTCACCTCCGGGGTCAAAGCTACTTTTTACGCATCTCTCCCCGAGAGAATATTGCGTAAAGAGTAGCTTTGACCCCATGAATATGAAAAAATTCAAAGAATCCCCGTAATATTATCTTGATTTTTTCATATACTTATGTTAATAAATCGACATGATCATTTATAGACATGTCATTGACCGCATCAAACCCTGGATTGGAAAAGAAAAAATTATCCTCTTGACAGGCCCGCGTCAGGTCGGGAAAACCACAATTCTCAGGATCCTTGAAGGAGAACTTCGAAAAGAGTTTAAATGTCTTTTCTATTCTTGTGACCTCGAGATTGGAAATCCTCTCTTCAAGGAGGCGAGGCTTTTTATCAACCTGCTTCAATCCGAGCTCGGTCAGAATCAAAAAATATTCGTTTTTTTGGATGAATTTCAGTATATCCCTCAAGCCGGCCTTTTTTTAAAGCCTGTCTTCGACCAGTTGAAAAACCGTGTTCAATTTTTTGCATCAGGGTCTTCAAGCTTGGAGATTTCGCGCAACCGGGAGTTCCTGACGGGACGCAAGATCGAGTTCGGGATTACCCCATTCACTTTCAGAGAGTGGCTTGGCATCGCTTCCCAATATTCTTATCCCGCCGAAATCCGGCTGGAGAGTATTGGCGAGCTCGCCGATTTTTACAAAACCTACCGAACCGACTTGGAAGCGCAAATCCTTGTTTATCTCAACTGGGGAGGATATCCCGAGCCCGCCTTTGAGCCGCCCGAGAACAAGTCCCTGATCATCCGGGAAATTGTCGGCACCTACCTGCAGAGGGATATAGCTGGTTTTCTCAATATTTCGAAACTGGAGGACTTCAACAACCTCATCCGTCTTCTCGCTTCGCAGACCGGGAACCTGGTCAACCGGCATGAAATCAGTGGCACTCTCCATTTGAACATGGAGACCTTAAAGAAGTATTTGGCCATCCTGGAGGGGACGTACTTCTTCACTTTCCTGGCCCCGTTTTATTCCAATATTCGGAAAGAAATGACCAAGATGAAGAAGGTTTATCTTTTCGACCCGGGAGTGAGGCGCATAATTCTCAATGCCCGCCCTCTTGAATTCCTGGATGAAGTGGCCGGCCCGGATGCGGAAAATTTTGTTTTTACGATCCTGAACAACAACCCATATATAGCGAAGCTAAATTATTACCGGACGATTTCCAAATCGGAAATAGATTTTATAATTCATGGCGAGAGCGAGATGATTCCCCTCGAAGTTAAATACCGTCCGAACTTCAACAAGGTTCCCGTCGCTGTCCAGCATTTCAGGAGGACCTATAAGGATAAGGTTAAAAGAGCGATAATTATTACTCGGGACTATCTCGCCAAGGATGGGGATGTTTATTTTATACCTTTTGTCGCCTTTCCATTCATAAAAATCTGATATGCTCGTGCCGTTTTGTGAAAACCGCCGGGGTCAAAGCTACTTTTTACGCATCTTCCCCGAGAGAATATTGCGTAACGAGTAGGTTTGACCCCATAATATAGGATGGATCGCATACCATGAATCCAAAAACGATAAAATCTTCGGCTACCCCCATCTTTTCAAATCATAAAACTAAAACGCCGAGAGAAATTGCTGTTCTGATTGCCGACAAATACATCAGCTTTGGCTATCCGCCGGAGCACATCGAGCTCGAGCCAACGGAAGATTCTGAACAGAAATTCTATCGCTGCCTGTATCCCACCGGTGTGGCCCTATGGTCGCTCTGTCATGTGTACGATCTGACAAACGACCCCAGATACCTGGACTTTGTTGAGAAAAGCTACGACTTCTATCTGTCCGGTCAAAGGCTAAAATCCAGCAGCATCGACGAAGGCGGAGCCGTAGCCCACGCTCTTCTCGGACTGCATAAACGTCGTTCCAAAAAGCCCTATCTTCAAGCCCTCCGAGAAATCACCCTTCACTACGAGCATAAAGCGCCTCGGCTTCTCGACCAAAGCTTCTGCTTCGAGGTGGAGACCTGGCGTCGGCGGACCTGGCTCGATGCCCTGTTCATGCTTTGTCCGCTTCTGGCCAAGTCGGCCGATCTTTTGAAGGAGCCACAGCGCTTCGATGACGTCCTCCGTCAATTTTTCAATTACACGGTGAGACTCCAGGATCCGGAGAAATGTCTTTATCACCAGGGCTGGGGTTGGGGAATAAATCGGACAACCCATTCGCCGGGCTTCTGGTCGCGGGCCAACGGCTGGCTGTCTCTGGCTTTTGTCGAAGTCCTCAAGACAATTCCGTATTTGCATCCCGGCTGGGACCGCCTTCTCGAACTCTACCAGAATTTCTGCAGAGCCGTACGAAACAGCCAAGGGGCGAGCGGCCGCTGGCATCAGCTCCTCACCCACCCCGATTCTTTCGAGGAGACCTCCGGGACGGCCATGTTTATCTATTCATTCCTCGAGGGCGCGAACCAAGGATGGCTCGATGAAACATACAAGGAATGCGCCCTGAGGGGTTTTGAGAGCTTGAAGGAAAAAATCGATATCGACGGAAATATCTACGGCACATGCATCGGGACATCTACCCAGGACACGCTTGAGGATTATTATCGCCGAGAGACGCCGGTCAATGACTGGCACGGCCATGGACCGGTTATCCTGGCCGCCTGCGCCGCCGCTTCCGCTTAACACCGTCTAAAACTGGGGTCAAACCTACTCGTTACGCAAAATTCTCTCGGGGGGAGTGCGTAATGAGTAGGTTTGACCCCAATTAATGGCTTGACTTGACCGTTCCCCGGAGATATATTTTCGCCATGAAAGATTCTCCTGAAGACAGGAGCAAAATCGACAATTCCTCCCCGCCCCAGGCCCGGCTCTCTCGGCGCGAATTTCTCGGAATCTCTGTCGCAGGTTTGGCCGCTCTCAGCGCCGCCGGCTGCGGCGCCGCCAAAAACGTGACTGTCGTGCCCCGGCATGTTCTGGGCGGTCCCGGACAGGTCCCGCCCAGCGACCGGATCAATTTCGCCGGAGTCGGCATCGGCGGCCAGGGAGGCGGTGTCCTGGAGGCCTTTTCCAAAGAACAGCAGAACATCGTCGCCCTGTGCGACGTGGACTGGAAGTACGCCGCGCGAACTTTTAAAAGATATCCCCAGGCCGCCCGGTACCGCGATTATCGGGTGATGCTGGAGAAAGAGGCGAAAAATATCGACGCCGTAATCGTCGCCACCCCTGATCACATGCATGCGCCGATCTCGCTCGCGGCGATGCGCATGGGAAAACACGTCTATTGCGAGAAGCCCCTCACCCACACCGTGGCCGAAGCGAGCGAGATGGCCAACGTGGCTCGCGAACAAAAAGTTGCCACCCAGATGGGGAATGCCGGCCAAGCCGCCGAGGGCGTCCGGACGCTGGCCGAGTATATCATGGCCGGCGCGATCGGCAAGGTGCGGGAAGTTCACCATTGGTGCGACCGTCCGAGAGGCGGATTCCCATGGCCGCAGGCCGTCGAACGGCCCAAAACGTTCCCGTCTGTCCCCCGCAAGCTGGATTGGAATCTCTGGCTGGGCGTCGCTCCATACCGAGCTTATCATCCGATCTACCACCCGTTCAGATGGCGGGGCTGGCATGATTTCGGCACCGGCGTTCTTGGCGATATGGCCTGCCACGCCTTCCATCCCATCTTCAAAGCGCTCAACCTGGGACACCCCGTGAGCGTCGAGGCCGCCTCCACGGAGCTCCATGCCGAAACCTTTCCGCTCGTCTCCGAAGTCAAGTTCGAGTTTCCAGCGCGCGGCGAGGATTGGCCTCCGCTGACGCTCACCTGGTATGACGGCATGTTGAGGCCGCCCAAGCCGTTCGAGCTCGAAGGCCAAAGACAGATGGGCTACAACGACACTCTCTATATCGGCGACTCGGGGAAGATGCTCGGCAACCGCATCATCCCCGAGGAAAAGCACAGGGAATTTCCCAAGCCTCCGGAAACTCTTCCCCGATCGAAAGGCCATTTCAAAGAGTTCATCGAAGCCTGCAAAGGCGGACCGCAGGCAGGAGCGAATTTCGATTTTGCCTCGCTCGTCACCGAAGTCGCGCTCCTAGGGAACGTCGCTATCAAAATGCAGACCAAGCTTTTATGGGACGGCGAGAACCTGCGGGTGACGAATTGTCCCGAGGCCAATGAGCTGTTGACGAAAAAATACCGGGCCGGCTGGCAAGTTCTTTAGAGCGATCGTGGCGCGTCAGCGCATGGCGCGCCTTGACTCCAAACCGCCGAACCTGAATAATCGGGCTTCGGCTGGGTTAATGATCAGCTCGGACTGCGCTTGATGAGAAAATGGTTATATGTGTTATTGGTGATCGCAATACTTTATGCCATTTCCACGCTTGGCAAAAAGAAAAGGATCGCCCGAGATCCGTTCCTCAAGCGAATCGATAAAATTATCACAATCGTCGTCTGGACCTTGGTGATAGTCTACGGCGCCGCCTTTCTCTACTGGCTTTATACCGAGATCATCGGCTAATAAAGCGATCCAAGTTTCGTATCAGTCAAAGAATAGTCTTTACTGTATCGACAATAAGGAGAGAACGAAATTCTTCATCTAGACTTCATGGATTAAGACGGTCCTCTTTTCTATTCCATTCAACAAATACGTGGAGCTGAACACGTCAGCTAAGGCTTTGATTCCGCTTCAACGCGACCAGGATACTCTGGTGGCTTTTAACGTGGGATTCGGGCTCAGTTCGAACCTAAACAAGTGGGCGATCCGGCCGGAGATCGGGTTCCTTTATAATCCAAATTCAGAATCAAAAGGCCATTATATGCATTTGAGCATTGGCTTCACGTACCGCTTCGATGCCATAGGCAAAAGATAGAAGGAATGATTCTGCGTCATCAAATAGACGGAAAGGCTTAGCCTCAAACGCCTAAACCCCTTCTGCTTTTTCTCAGCCTGTGCAATAAAGGGACGTCGTCTGACATTCTAAAATCGTCGGAACTGATACGCTACAACCATCCCCGGCATGATCGGCATACGGCCATTCCAACACATGCGCCCCGATGGCCAAAGTGTAAGACTTCTTCTCTCCGACCTTCAGTCTTCCGTAATTGATGCCATCAATGAGGACATTATAATCTAGACCTCTCGACGATCTGTTCTCTAACTGCAAAGTGCCAGTGTGATTTTTCTGACAGTCTGGAATCGTCGGCTGGTCCGCCTCCGTCGGCAGCATCTTACAGGAAAAGAACGTTGTCCCAAGTACCAAAAGAACCAAAAACGCAAAACCCAGAATGCGTTTCATGACGAACCTCCTATGATTTTTTTCTCCAAATTCTGATGGTGTTGTCGACGCTTTTCATAAGATTCCACCCGTTATCAGCCCTTCTTTGAACTCTATATCGCAACTGATATCAAATAACGAAGCTATTCCCGAAGGAAATTCTATATTTAATCCTAGGAAAAAGGATGAAAGATGTAAATAACCTCCCAAGGTGATTCTCGGGGTGAATTTGATATGAATCAGCTTTATTCTAATTGCTCTTAAGTATGTACTTGTTTGGAATCTTCATGTTTTTAATATTTGTTGAAAAGCGAAGACTCAGGCCTCCCCGAAGTCGAGGATGCCAGGAAGTGGCTGGCTGGGCTGAAGAATTATTGAGACGCGTGGAGGCCGGATAGCCCAACCCTAATATCAATAGCACGGCCAAGGAAAAGGGGTGGCGCGCCTGGACGGACTCGAACCGCCGACACAGGGATTAGGAAACCCTTCCCGCCTGATCCCAGTCCATCGAGAAAAACGGCTTTCCCCTTATGATTAAGATTTTCCGATTATCTTTATTTAGTCTAGACTTAGCGGATTAAGGCAAATTCTGTTACGCCTTGGTGACATGGGGAGAGGGCCGTTTTCCCTACTTTGACGTGACGTAATCTGGCATAATAGCCATGAATATCGGAGGAGATTTCATGCAAGATCCAAGAATACAAATCCAAGCTTTGGTGGATTATGAAACAAAAGGATGGAATTCAAAGAATCCTGATTTATTCCTCTCCATCATTCATCCCGATATGGTTTGGCCATGGCCGCCCCATGCGGATGCTCATGACCCAGCTGATTGGGTCTTTGAATTAGGGCATTTCGATCGGATCCGTTGGCGCAAGAATTGGCAAGATATCTTTGATAACCACGATCTGGTTCGAAATAAGCGGGACACAGTAAAAATCGAAGTATCTAAAGAAGGCGATGCCGCATTCGCAGTTGTTGATATCGATACACATTGGCGGCACAAGAAAACAGGACTTGACTTCATCTGGAAAGGCCGAGTTTGTAAAATATTCACCAAAATGAAGAATGGCGAATGGAAACTTATCGCTCATACCGGAGCATTGAACTATCCACCTAAGAATTAATCGAAAATCCTTTTATCCGTCTTTCCCTTCTCCCCCTCTCCGACCTGCCCTGGACGGTGGCTGCTAAAAAACGCGTCTGGGTGTCTTGGGAGGACCAGGCCTTCCATTTCCGTAAGACGCAAGCTTTATCTCCACTTCTTCCTGACTTCGGGTGACGACATGAATTGGAAGGCGAAGAGATCCCACAGCTCATCGCCCAGATCCCAATACCGCTGGGTGACAGCCAGAGCGAAGTCACGGCAGTAGCCGGTCATAAATGCCCGGGCTTCGTCGGGATTCCGGGGATAGAGCTCTAGGGCCTTCTTTTCGACCAGCGGGACCTCGTTAAATGCCCTGTTCTCGATATCGCTGAACAGCCCCTCGACCATTTGCCGGGTCTTGCCCCAGGCGAGCTGGGCCAGGCGGGCTGCCCTCCTGAAGGCCCAGGCCGCGGACGCCGTCGTAAAGCCGTTCTGGCTTCCAACCTTAAAATTCCCAGGGAGCTCCGTGACCCCGCAAAAGAAGGGCATGCGGGCGGTCTGCGCGGGATTGTCGAATCCCAGCCAAACCAATCCCCCGATGGGATCCGGAAGCCAGGCCCGGCATTGGATGACGGTGGAGTAGGACGTGATGTTGTTGGCGATCGTGTAGTGCCAGGGGGCCGAATCCGGTTTCAGCGAATTTAGGAGGATCTTCATGTCTAGGGACATCCATGGGCTGACGACGAGACTCGGGGTCAGTTTGCCCTTAGGATTCCGGGGGTCCTGCACGAGGATCTTGGGCATGTTATCGAACGGCGTGTTCTCATATGTGTCCCTGAACCAGGCCATGACGTCCCGGACGGAAATCTTTTTCTCGGCCTTCACCGAAAAAGGCAGTTCTTCGGCGTTGGGGTCGAGATTCAGGGAGGGGGCGGCCAGGCTGAGCACCCGCCATTCCCGGCCGGACCCATGATTCGCTTTTTGGCTGCTGTAGGCTTTATAGAACTTGAAGGGTTCCTTGCCCTTGGGGTCCCACCAGCCCATCTCTTCGGCCAGCTTAAAGACGTTTTCCGAAGCCATGAAGGAATCCGGCTTCTTAAGTTCGAGTTCTCCGATCCGTAGAAGGTTGGCCGAAATGCCGACATGATCATCGGGGATCCGGACGGCGGCCCACACGGCCCCGACATATTTCTTGGTGGCGCCCAGGATCTCGAAATGCCAGACCTCTTTCGTATCCGCGATGGTCAGACACTCCCCGTAGTCGATATAACCATAAGTCTTGGTCAGCTCGTCGGCCAGGCGGATGGCCTCGCGCGCGGTTGTGCAACGCTCCAACATCAGGCGCTGGATCTCCTCGATCCGGAACACGCCCTTCGGATTCCTGAGCTCCCATCTCCCGACGACCGTGGTTTCTCCCATCCCGAGCTGGTGTTCGTTCATGGCGGGATACGATGTATTGAAAAAAGAAAAGTTCTCCGGGGCCTCCGGAATCTCGCCGGTCTGCTGCAGCCTGCGCTCATCGTCGGGGAACCTGGTTTGCATACGGCCGGAGAAGATCTTGTTCATTGCGCCGACCGCATTTTTCCGGTGCGGTGAGATGTCCATCCAGGTCCTGTAGACGCCGTCACAGGTATGCGACGTGATCACGGAACCATCCGTGGTGGCGAGGCGGCCGACCATGATGCTTGTACAGCCGCGCTGACCGGAGAATCCGAATTCGGGCTCCGTGCCGCGCCCTGGAGCAAAAATCAGGCCCACCGCCAGGGCGGCCAGGAAAGGCGCATAGCCAAAGCGGAACTTAGGGATCGCGCGGAATCTCATCATCGCACCTCCTCTTAAAAGATTAAATGATTATGGGAGCTGCTATTTGTTGGCAATGCCTGAATATAATAGGGATTAGTTTTTCTACTGCGCTGGCTGGAAATGCGTTCATGCGCCGATTTTTCCTGCTCCCATTGTCAGGGATGATAAATTGCAGCATGAGCGGATGTCAAGGTGACTCTAATCCTGATTCCAACAATCCGAGTCTGGAATATAGATCCCTCCCTTTGTCAAGCAGGTATCACAGACCTTTTTTCCCGCGTCCGCCGTGGGGACACCACGGGGAGAGAAATGTTGAAGCGATTCATAGAACGCAGATCACCGTCAGTCCAAATTTGAGGGGTAGTGGGAGCCTCACTAAAAAACCGGTCCAGCCAGGCCCTCCCTCTAGGAAGTCGATTTATGAAAACGGGAATTTAAGCTTATTTCCCCCAGCCTCCCATGACAACTCCGCTAAAATCCATGGTACTAAAGCCATAAACCAGGAGAGCTTTAAGGCCAATGCCTATAATGATAAACATTTTTTCGTTAGAGGCTGTCTTGTGGAACATAGCTACGACCGGTACAGCCTGGACAGTGGTTATGGCTTAGAGTATTTTGCGACCCCAGACCTAAAAACCCTCCAAGACTTCTCCCTCGCTGTTTTCTACGAGGATTTTGGGCTCACCTTTTCGGCCGGGCCCGCCCGCAGA